>Ga0163163_10003636_pt1 | contig 13112 bp, 6 predicted proteins | sample S65metaG_FD_119766 | JGI IMG/M metagenome (GOLD analysis project Ga0163163, IMG submission 119766) | Switchgrass rhizosphere microbial communities from Kellogg Biological Station, Michigan, USA - S6-5 metaG | ecosystem: Host-associated > Plants > Roots > Rhizosphere > Soil | place: USA: Michigan... | reverse complement strand
TTTAATTAATATTTTTATTAAACTTTTTTTTATTCTTAAAGGTTTATTTTTTTTTTCTTAGTTTTCCCCCCCCCCCTAGCTTCCTAATAATATTCTTAACCTGCTTATGTCTTTAAATCTAGTTTTACCTTGTTATGCTAAAAATTAAAATAGTATAAACTGCTTAGAGGTTTTTATTCTAACCGTTTTATTTAAAGTTAAAGATAAATTAGCCCTTTTTTATAGCTAGTTATAAAGAAAAATATTTATAATTATTAAAATTAAGGCTAATTTATACATAATAAAAGACTTAGGATAAAAAAAAAATTTTCGTTAATATATTATGTTTAATTTAAACTTAAGTTTTTTTAACAGTTGTGACACACCAAGGCCATGAGGGCTTTATTTTCAGGATAGTGCGACACCTCAAATGGAAGGTCTAGTGGAACTACATGATAATATTATGTTTTATTTAGTTATAATATTATTTAGTGTAGGATGAATCATGATATCAATAGTAAGAAACTATAGTATATCTAACTCTCCTATATCACACAAATATCTTAATCATGGTACATTAATAGAGTTGATTTGAACGATTACACCGGCTTTAATTTTAATTTTAATAGCATTCCCTTCTTTTAAATTATTATATTTAATGGATGAGGTGAGTGATCCAGCTATGTCTGTATTAGCCGAAGGTCATCAATGATATTGAAGTTATCAATACCCGGATTTCTTGAATACAGATGAAGAATTTATAGAATTTGATTCATATTTAGTGCCGGAGGCTGATTTGGAAGAGGGAGCTTTAAGAATGTTAGAGGTGGATAATAGAGTAATTATACCTGAACTAACGCACGTAAGATTTATTGTAACTGCGGCAGATGTTATTCATTCTTTCGCTTGTCCTGCTTTAGGTATTAAATGTGATGGTTATCCAGGTCGACTTAATCAGGTATCTGTTCTTATTAATCGAGAAGGGGTCTTTTATGGTCAATGTTCAGAAATTTGTGGTATTTTACATAGCTCAATGCCGATAGTTATAGAATCTGTTTCTATAGAAAAATTTTTATCTTGATTAGAACAACAATAATTTTAATTAGTCTAACCATCACTCTGGCTTTTTTTTTTGAGAAGGCTAAACTTATTTTTTTTTATAAAAAAAAACTTTTTTTTAGTTTAAGGTAAAAATGTAAAAAAAAAAGTTTATCTATTTATTTTTTTTTTATGCAAAAATTTTTTTTAACTATTGCATTTTTTTTTAGTTTTAAGTTATGCTATATTATTTTATATTAAATTAAAACACTGTAATTTTTAAAGAGATAAAAAAAGAACAACTGTGCAGTTGTGCACAATAATGGTAAAGATTAATAAAACTAGTTTATATTATTTATATGGATTTATAATATATCTAATTTTATTTTATCCTGTGGTAAATTCATTCATATTTAATTCAAAAAAAAACATGTTACTTACACTTTTAATATTAGTCCCTTTACTTGGTATACTTGGTATTACAACGGGTATTTCTTATAATTTGTTGGATACTAATCGTATAAAAAAAACAGCTTTATCCGCATCTATATTAAATCTCTTTATATCGTTAATAATATTTATATTATTTGATTTTAGTAACAACCAGTTCCAATTTGTTCAAGAATACCATGAGATAAGCTCTTTTGATTTTTACTTAGGTTTAGATGGTTTATCGATATATTTTGTCTTATTAACAACAATAATAACTCCAATTGCTTTATTAAGTAATTGAAATTCTATAAATGAAAATGTTAGATCATATGTAATAATAATATTATTATTAGAAACATTGTTATTAGCGGTTTTTTTAGTCCTAGACATACTATTATTTTACATTTTTTTTGAAAGTATACTACCTCCTTTATTTATACTTATTGGTTTATTCGGGTCAAAAAATAAAGTACGAGCTAGTTTTTATTTCTTCTTGTATACATTAATAGGGTCATTGTTTTTACTATTATCTATATTAACTATTTCATCTATAATGGGGACTACAGATTTTGATGCTTTATGCAAAACAAATTTCAAATATTCTACACAGTTATTCTTATTTTACGGTATCTTTATAGCATTTGCTGTAAAAACACCTACTATTTTCTTAAACGCTTGATTATTAAAAGCTCATGTTGAATCTCCATTAGGGGGTAGTATAATATTAGCTGCTATAGTATTAAAATTAAGTTTATATGGTATTTTTAGACTAATATTACCTATATTACCTAAAGCTTCTATAGATTACACATATATTATTTACCTTATAGGTGTTATAACTATAATATATGCTAGTTTTAGTACTTTAAGGACAATAGACTTAAAAGAACTTATAGCTTATAGTTCTGTATCACACGCAGCTGTATATTTAATAGGTGTATTTAGTAATACTATTCAAGGAATAGAAGGAGGTATAGCTTTAGGTTTAGCACATGGGTTTGTATCTAGTGGTTTATTTATTTGTGCTGGTGGTGTATTATATGATAGATCTGGTACTAGATTAATTAGTTTATACAGAGGTATTGCTCAAATAATGCCTTTATTTTCTATTTTATTTTTCATATTGTGTTTAGGTAACTGTGGAGTTCCTCTTACTCTAAATTTTGTAGGAGAGTTTATGTCTTTATACGGTGTATTTGAAAGATTACCGTTATTAGGGGTTTTTGCTAGTTCATCCATAGTATTTTCTGCTGCATATACAATATACATGTTTAATAGAATAGCTTTTGGAGGATATTTTACTTTCACTGATAAGATTAAAACTAATAAAAGTGATCTAAACAAGCGTGAGTTTTTCATATTACTTACTCTAGTGGTATTTACAGTTGTATTAGGTATATATCCTGCACCTGTTTTAGACGGTTTACATTATTCCGCTTCATCTTTAATATATAACAATATTTTTGATCTAGTGATTTTTTAAGATTTTAACACTACATGCCTTATAATAAGAATAAGAATATTATATAAAAGTAAAATTTTACCCCCTTTTAGCACTACATGCCTTATAGTATTGTTTTGTGTATCTAAAAGAATTTTGTTTTTAGCTAAAGTTATTATATAGATATTTTAGATACATAAATCTTTTTTTTTATTTGAGTTTGATGATGGCTCTGAATGAACGCTGTCCAAATGCTTGACACATGCTAATCGTACGTTTAATTTAATTAAGATTAATTACTTATACAAGTTCTAGATAATTATATTTATATGATTTTATAGAACTTGTAGGGGTAAAATTTTTTGATTTAATTAAAAGTGGTGTACAGGTGAGTATATGATATTTTGGCTGCCTTAAAGCAAGGTTTATAAATACCTTATATAGTAGACTATATTAGTATGTTAACGTTTATGTTAACATAGCGTAGAGACTTTTTTACGTAAAACTAGAATAAAAAAAGGAAAGTAATTTCCGCTTTAAGAGGATAATAAATATTCCGGATAGGTGGTAATTAAGGCAATGGCTTAATTAGCTTAATATTCCGTAGTCGGGGCTGAGAGGTCGATCGATCACATTGGGTCTGAAAAAACCCCAATACGTATAGTACAGCAGTGGGGAATATTGGTCAATAGCCTAACGGCTGAACCAGCAATTTGGGGGGAATGTATAGTTTCGGCTAATTAACTTGGCTGTTTAATTTATTATATGTCAGTAAAAAGACATCTTTTAGGTTATTCATTTTAGCCCCCAGGGTTAACGAGGGTTAGCTAGGGGCTAATTAGTTTATCTATTCTACGTGATTAGGGGAATAATAGTAAAGCTATACTATATTCCTACGGACAAGTATAAGATCGATTTTATCGAATAAAGTTCTAGATATGATATTGATTATGACAAATTATGTCTATATGTCTTGACCAAATTACGTGCCAGCAGTCGCGGCAAGACGTAGAAGACTAGTGTTATTCATCTTTAATAGGTTTAAAGGGTACCTAGACGGTGTAATTAGTCTTAGATAAGAAACGGTTATACTAGAGTTATATATGAGGAGGGGAGTATTTATGGAGTAGAGTTGAAATTCCGTCATACCATAACGACTGATAACGGCGAAAGCAACCTTTTATCTAATAACTGACGTTGAGGGACGAAGGCTCGGGTAACGAACAGGATTAGATACCCTAGTAGTCCAAGCAGAAAATTATGAATGCCATAGATTAGATGTATTTGGTCTATAAATGAAAGTGTAAGCATTTCACCTCAAGAGTAATGTGGCAACGCAGGAACTGAAATCATTAGGCCGTTTCTGAAACCAGTAGTGAAGTATGTTATTTAATTCGTCTCTACGCGAAAAACCTTACCACAATTTGTATATTATTTTAAGCTAATCTTAAAAATTTTTTTTTAGGTTTACTAAAATATTACAAGCGTTGCACGGCTGTCTTCAGTTAATGTCGTGAGATATTGGTTAATTCCATTAAATTAACGGAAACCCTTGCTTTATTTGTATTTTATGTAATAAAGCAGCACACCATCATAACGGCTATGTTAACAGGGACCAAGACAAGTCATCATGGCCTAAATATTGTGGGCTATAGACGTGCTGCATATTCCTATACAAAATGATGCGAAAATGCGAATTTGAGCTAATCTAATAAAGTAGGATACATTAAGGATTGTAGTCTGAAATTCGACTACATGAAGTTAGGAATTACTAGTAATCGTGAATCACCACGTCACGGTGAATTTAATCTCAGATAGGTACTAACTACTCGTCAGGCGCCGAAAGAAGTGTGTGCAATAAGTTTGGTCTCTGTTTTATTTCTCTTCCCTCCGGGACAGGATAATTTAGATAAATAGTTCTAAATGGTTTTATGGTAGATCTTCGTATGCGTGACTTTGATTGGTGTTAAGTCGAAATACGGTTCGTGTAGTGGAAGTTGCACGGGATTAATTAATATTAACAATTTAATAATATATATATGCATAATGTAAACTGTTCTAAATGTGTGGAGGGGCATATATACTCCAGGGCTTTTAGTTACACGCATTTATGTATGTATGTATAATAAGGTACCGTTTTATGGTATAACGGGTTTAGTTTAAACCCTCTAGTATTAAGCTAGCTGAGGTTCAGTCAAAAACAAGAGTTCGAATCTCTACCTTTTTAATATCATTTTATATTGTTATCTATACTTTTTTTTTTATTAGTTTATAGCCTTGTTTTTTTTTACCGAATTTTTGTTTATATATTTTTTTTTTGTTCTTGTAAAAAAAAAAAGATAAATTTTGTGTTATTTATTTTTTTTTTCTAATCTTTAGACATTTTATATATTCTACACTTTTTTTTTTTATAAACACTTTTACATAGTTTTTACTTATATACTGTATACTTATTATAAATATATTTTAGTATATTGTGCTAGCCACGGATCAGTGGTCTAATTATTTTGTATAATACCCTGGTATATAACATTTAATTATCAATAGTAGGATTAAATTGTTTATCTTTATATATATATGCTTATATTGGTGATAGTTTATTTAATATACCGGTGTACTTTATTTATATATATAGCGACATAAGATTTATAGTTTATACGCTTATTTTACCCTTCTATATCTCTCTATTGGGATTAATAATTTAATGAAAAAAAATATTTTTTTTGTTTAACTATCACTAAATATTAACTATATATCTATAATAAGGAAACTTCCGTAATTGGTAAGACGGGTTGAGCTGTAAACTCAATAGTAATATGCTTTTAGGAGTTCGAATCTCTTGTTTCCTATATGGTATTTATTTAATCATTATTAGGGTAAAGAAGTAGGCTAGCTATATATACGGTTTTATACGGCATAATTTACCCTAAGCTCTTATAGCTCAAAGGTAGAGCCAGATACTGTTAATATTTAGATAGATGTTCGATTCATCTTAAGGGCTGATTTAAAGGCGTGTTAGTTCAATTGGTAGAACATTGTGTTTCGGCCACATAGCTATAGGTTCGAGTCCTGTATGCGCTTATTTAGTACTTGATATTTAACTATTAATACCTCAATTTTGTTAAATAAAACCCCCCCCCTTTTACAAAAAAAAAAGCTAGTTACTTTTTTTTTAGTTAACTTTTTTTTTTTATTTCTTAATATCTATATGCATAAGCAATTTTGCTTATCATTAGGTTTAAGTTATATATAGACCTTGTGTCTAAGGGTATTTTATAGTAAAAAACTATTAATACTATTTTTATAAAGAAGATGCTTAATTACTTTGTGGTTAAGCGTGTTTAGAATTTTCAGAGGAATATATTTATTTTTCTTTATGTATAGTCTAGCACTTACGATTGAAAATCACACAAATGGCTATAGAGTAGAATTTTTAGATGTTCTATCTTTAGCCGCTATTTTATCTGGTATATTGGTTATAGTAAGCAAAAACCCTATTGTTTCTGTCTTATTTTTAATAGGCTTATTTTTAAGTATTGCTAGTTACCTTATTATATTAGGTTTAAATTTTATCGGCCTTTCTTATTTATTGGTTTATGTAGGAGCGGTTTCTATTTTATTCCTTTTTATTCTAATGTTAATTAATGTAAGAACAAGTGAATTACTAAGTAACACTAGTAATAGTATACCTTTGGCTATACTTATAACTATTTCATTTATTTACTCTGTATATGGTTATTTACCTTATAGTATTGTTGCCTATAAAAATACTATATTATTTGATAAAATATATAGCGTTTTTTATTCCTTTTTCTTAAATTTATTTTTTAAATTAAGTGTTGATAAAGATAACGGTGAAATATGTTTAGCTACCAGTAATTTATGAGACGGTTCTTTAATAGAAGCTAGTCATATCACAACAATAGGTAATATTATGTATACTAGTTATAGTATATGGTTAATTATAACATCTATTATATTATTATTAGCTATGGTAGGTGCTATTGTTATAACAATTAAACAAAAAAACTAACCTCTTTTATATAAAAAAAGTTTTTTTATTACCTTTCAAGTAGAAAATTTTTTATATGAATCTTAAAATTAAGATAAGGAATTAGCTCAATGGTAGAGCGACCGTTTTACACACGGTCGGTTAGGTGTTCAAATCACCTATTCCTTAACTATTCCTTTTTTTTTACTAATTAAAAAGATAATTATCTTTTTCTATACTAGCCTAATAATTTATCTTATTAGGCTTTTTAATTATATACCTTTCGTATGTAAAAATAACAACATATAATCTAAATAAAAAGGATTATAGAGTAATTTAACCCTAAAAACACTTTTTTATATATTATTTTTGGTATAATACAGCTATTTAGTTTTATTTCTTTTTTTTTTACTAATTAAATAACTAAATAATAATAATAAAAAAAAACTTTTATCTAAGTATAGGGAATACTATATGTATTATATTTATTATTAGGTAAGCATAAGGTAAATTTAATATAAAACATTTATAATACCTTTCCTTACTTAATAGGCTTTCTATAAATATTTTACCTTAATTTAATTTATTATAGTTATATTTGTTATATATCATTATATTAATTTAGTTTAATAAGTGACAAATTTAATTAGAAGTAATTTTCAAGCCCATCCTTTCCATTTAGTGTCTCCTTCACCCTGACCTTTATTTACATCTTTGGCTTTGTTATCTTTAACAACAAGTGGAGTATCAGCTATGCATGCTTTTAATTACGCAGGGTATTTTTGTTTGTCAGCCTTGGTGTTACTTGTTTCTTCAATGTCTTTTTGATGACGTGATGTTATTAGTGAAGGAACTTATTTAGGTAATCACACATTAGCTGTTCAAAGAGGATTAAACATGGGTGTTGCTTTATTCATAGTTTCAGAAGCATTATTCTTTTTAGCTATATTCTGAGCATTTTTTCATAGTGCCTTATCACCTACCGTAGAGTTAGGGGCTCAATGACCTCCAATGGGTATAGAAGCTATCAACCCTTTTGAATTACCTTTACTTAACACGGTTATATTATTATCATCAGGTAAAAGCTTGACATGAATAGTCTAGGTTTAATGTATATATATATTTTTTTTCCTAAGTTTAAATTTAAATTTTATATTTATGTTCTATTAATACATATACTTGGTTTTCCTATTTATAGTCCTATTATATTTAATGTGCAATTTTAATGAAAAACTTTAACAATTAGGTATTGTGTTTTTCTTAAAACCCTTATATAACAGAATATATCTTAAAAAATTTTTAAGATCTATTGATAACTTAAATGTTATTGGCAATACTGATGAAAACGGTCAATATTAATGTAGTAAGTTGAGACCGTCGGCTGCTTGAAAGGTCGCTACAGACTGGTTCATCGGTGGGTAGCTTAAATGCTGCTTAATGTACAGTCGTAATCTATTTTTCCTATACAAATCTTTATATAGCAAGAAAAACAAAAATATATAGGGATAACAGATAAAATAACCTGTTATTTTTAGATTAGGTTACAGTTACATATGCTCATCATTCTTTAATACAAGGAAACAGAAGTGGTACTTTATATGGCCTATTAGCCACAGTTTTACTGGCAGTTGTGTTTACCGCTTTACAAGGTGTAGAATACTCTGTTTCTTCTTTTACCATTAGTGATGGTGCCTTTGGTTCTTGTTTCTATTTTGCTACAGGTTTCCACGGGTTACACGTTATGATAGGTACAGCTTTTATAGCAGTAGGTTTGTGACGTGTTCTTGCATATCACTCCACTGATAATCATCATTTAGGTTTGGAATCCGGTATACTATACTGACATTTTGTAGACGTGGTTTGATTATTCTTATATGTATCTATTTATTATTGAGGTTCTTAAGTTACAAGGGATAATAATAGATAAAATACCCCATTTTTTTTTATTTAGTTTAACTATCTATTTATTCCTATTGTGTTATAATAGGTTTTAATATTTATAAATAAAAAAAAATATATATATATAACATTAGCTAATAGTAGGTTAGGATTACTTTTCACCTAAAAAAAAGGGGGTGTATATAAATATATTTTTATATTTATATAGACAAATTTAGAGATCTTAGTTTAATGGTAAAATTCAGGACTTTTAATCTTTGTAATGTGGGTTCGAATCCCATAGGTCTTAGATCTGTAATATCTATAGTGTTTTTTTTTATTATAATAAGCGGCCATAGGTTAATGGTAGACCTCTCGCCTTCCAAGCGATTTGTGTCGATTCGAATTCGACTGGCCGCATCTAATTGGTTTTTATAAAACTTATTAATATAAATAAAAAAAAAAGTATATATCTGTAATATACCTTAATTTAAATGTAAAAGGCTATACATTTAATTAAGGTTTTTAAGAAGCAAGGTATTCACTCCCTCCCCTCTCCCCTCTCCATGCTTCTGACCCGTTTTTGCACTATGTATGCACTATGTATGCAATATTAGCTATTTATTCTATAAAAATTAAATAAAAAAGAATGTATATTTAGTATTTGTAGTTTCAATAGAACTAGACAAAGTCTTGGTTATTTATATTATATAGTTTTTAATAAAATGATACAAGCATCAAAAATAATAGGGACAGGTTTGGCTACAACTGGGTTAATTGGAGCTGGAGTAGGGATAGGTGTAGTATTTGGAGCTTTGATTTTAGGTGTTGCTAGAAACCCTTCACTAAGAGGTCAGTTATTTTCTTACGCCATATTAGGGTTTGCCTTCGCGGAAGCTACTGGTTTATTTGCCCTTATGATGGCATTCTTATTATTATATGTAGCTTAATCTTAAAAAGGTTAGCATTTATTAGGGCTACTAGGTTTTAAGGACTACTTGTTTTAATATAGGGTTAGTCTCCTAATGGTAAGGAACTTTTTTGTCAAGAAAGCATATGTCGGTTCGAGTCCGATCTGGCCCGTTTTAATATACAGCTAAAAAAAAGTAGACATTATTTTAACAACATAGGTTTTTTTTAGGAAAAGTTGCTATAGGTAAAGCGAGATATTTGCTAAATATTGTGTTATGCACATAGATGTTCGAATCATCTCTTTTCCGTGTTTTAGATATATAATATATATATCATTAATCTTTTTAAGTTATAAAGGATAAATTAAGAGTATAGTTTAATGGTAGAATTTGAAGCTTCAAACTTCATTGTCTCAGTTCAAATCTGAGTGCTCTTGATTATATATAATTCTGCTTCTAAATATGCTTCTATTAATCTAGCATATAAAAATTATTTAATATTAGTTAACAAAAGTATTCACTTTTTTTAGTATTAATATATTCAAAAAAAAACATATTATAAGTTAAGGATCTAATTTTCGGTTCCTTAGCTTAATTGGTAAAGCATATTTTTGATAAGGATATGTTCGGAGTTCAAGTCTCTGAGGAATCAAGGCAATATAAATACAAATATAAAAATATATGATGAATATTTACTATTATTATATATAAATTTAGGCATTTCTCCCTAAAAACAGTACTTAAGTTTATATATAGCTAAAATAAAGAGATTTGACTGAGCGGTTTAAGGTGACAAGCTTGAAACTTGTTTGGTTTATTTAACCACGTCCGTTCAAATCGGACATTCTCTGTTTATTTTGTTGTAGCTGCTTTTAAATTTTTATAGACTTTGTAATAAGAAAAAAAAAGTTTTTTTTCGTCTAGTAGATATAATACAGTGCGGGTTGGAGCCAGGTTGGTTAGGCATCTCATTTGGGTTGAGAAATTGGTATGTTCGAATCATATTAACCCGATAATTATACCTTATTAATATAATTTACGCTACAATACATATAGTATTGTTTTGTGTGATATCTACTTAATATTTCTATACTAAACTAAATAAAATAGTATAGTATAGGAAAGTATATAAAGAAACTATTCCGGAGACCTAGCTATATATTAAAGAGAGTAGAAGAAATTTTAGTACTCTGGTGTGAACCTGTACCTCTCCTAAAGAGGGAGGAAGAGTAGTTGAATAAATTTAATTTGTGTTGATCACATGAACTCTTAGAAAATTTCAATAATAAACGAAGTGAATCGAAATATCTTAGTAACTTCAGGAAAAGAAATCAAACGAGATTCTATAAGTAGTGAGAATGAAAGTAGAAAAGTCTTAGTAAATATAAGACCTTAGTAAAAGGAAATCAGCTCTAAAACGTTCCTATAAAAAAAGAAGATATATTGAAAATATAAAGTAAAACGGGCAAACCCTGTTGGAATATAAAGGGGAACCTTCCTCTAAGACTAAATATAATATATAAGCAATAGCGTACGAGTATCGTGAGAGAAAGGTCTGAAATAGTAGTTTTATAAGCAGCTCTAATAAATTTTAATTAAAAAGTAAGAGCGTACCTTTGGCATAATGGGTCAGCGAGTTAATGTTAGATGCGAGCAGTAATGCCTAGATAAACCAGTTGTGAAAGAATGAATTAGTATCTAAAATTAGACCCGAAGCCTAGTGATCTTACCACAGTCAGGATTATAAAAGTCCGAACGGGTTATCGTTGTATAGATATCCGAAGAACTGTGGTAAGTTAGTGAAAGACAACACTGACTAGGATAGCTGGTTTTCTGCGAAACCTATATAAGTAGGTAATTTAAATTACATCATAGCAGGTACAGAACTGTGATCTCAGGCAACTTTTATTTGACTAGTTTATAGGGTAACCTTGATAAACTATAAGGTAATTTTGCATATATCGGGGGACCGTGAAGGTTTTATCGGTGAGTATTCGCACTCGGAAGGGCAATGATGAATTTTGAATAATCGGACATAGTACGCTAAGGTTGTATGTCTAAAGGGAAACAGCCCAGAACATGAGTTAAGGTTCCAAAATTATTGTTAAGTGAAATTAAGGAAGTTACTATCTAATACGACTAGGTAATTGGCTTAGAAGCGGCCATTTTTTGAAGACCTCGTAACAGAGCACTAGTTTGGTAAAAAAAATTTTTTTTACTTTGATAGTAGCACCGAAAATTTAGCGGATCTAAATAATATACCGACACCTTGTCCATTATATATAATAATCTAGTTTTATTGTAAATATTATATTTATCATTATTATATAAAATGGGGTAGCAGAACGTAGGGTAAACCGCGGTACTATATATTTTAATATAATATAGTTGAAGTAAGGTATCCCTAGTGAGAATGCTGACATGAGTAACGAAAAAGGGGAAACCCTCGCCTAAAGCTTATGGAATTTTTATAAAGTAACGGCCTCTAAGTTTACCAACCTAAGGGATTAAACGATGAGTAAATCTTTGTTACAAAGTAACAACCTTTGCATAATAGTGAAGAAGGTTCTGGAAAAACAGTAACAATATTTCTAGTAATAATAATAACTTTGACAGCATATTAGTTTATTTTAATTATGCAATAAACTTAGATCTATACTAGATCTAACTATCACGAATAATAGACAATGCCAAGTCTGCTAGTCATATGAGATAGCTAATATATTACTATATGCTTAATATATTAATAAATGGCAATAAATAGAAACAGAACCTTTTTTTTCTTACTTTTGAGGAAATTTAGATGGATACACAAATACATTTTTATTATTATTATTTTAAATTTAAAGACATTAATCTTTAAATAAGAAAATGAAAAACCGTACCTAAAGACTAACCCAAGTAAGCTAGTAGAGAATACGAAGGCGTTTGAGTGAACAATCATTAAGGAACTCGGCAAATTAACTACCGTAACTTCGGGATAAGGAGAGCCATTCCTCCTAATTAATATTAGGTAATGAATAGGAAGCATGGAATAGTGTTGTACGACTGTTTAATTAAAACAAAGCACTCTGCAATAAGATAATAAATCAAAGTATTGAGTGTGATTTCTGCCCGATGTCGGCTGGTTAACGGATTTTCTAAGTTGACTAATATAAGCTTGGTTTTGAAGGAAACCCCGATCAATGGCGGCCTTACCTATAAGGGTCCTAAGGTAGCGGAACACCTTGGCCGTTAAATGCGGTCTTGCATGAATGATTTAACGATACAACAGCTGTCTCAATGATTGGCTCAGTGAAATTGGAATAACTGTGCAGATACAGTTTACCTCTAGTTAGACGAGAAGACCCTATGCAGCTTTACTGTTGCTAGTTATTGGATATGATTTGACGATCTTAGTTTAAAAGGTAGTCTCCGAAAGGGAACTTGACAACAGTGGAAT
>Ga0163163_10003635_pt1 | contig 13114 bp, 10 predicted proteins | sample S65metaG_FD_119766 | JGI IMG/M metagenome (GOLD analysis project Ga0163163, IMG submission 119766) | Switchgrass rhizosphere microbial communities from Kellogg Biological Station, Michigan, USA - S6-5 metaG | ecosystem: Host-associated > Plants > Roots > Rhizosphere > Soil | place: USA... | reverse complement strand
GACCCCGATACGGCGTACGCCTTCGGAGGCCGACTCGAAGCCGCCGGCGTGCCCGGCGCTGTTTGCACGTCGCTCACGCGCGATATCGCGTGGCTCGTTGGTCGCAGCGATTGGATCGGGCTCGCGGCGGTGCAGGGGCGAACGCCCGTCTGCCTCGTTGAGCCGCACGGTCAGACCCGTCCCGCCTGCATCGTCGGCCGGGAGGTGATCTGGGAGAGCTCGCCCAGTCCTGAAGAGATCTCGTTGGAGCCCGGGCTGCTCAGTCTCGCGGCCGAGGCGGGGCTCAACTTCTTGGAGGTCGCCACGGCGTCGTCAAGGCGCGGTCTGGCCGTGGTGCTGGTTGAGCCGTTACCGCGGTTGGATCATTTCGATCCCGTTACCCGGGAGAAGATCCTCGACACGCTAACGGACCTCCTCGCCCCCTCGCACCGCGTGCAGGAGGCACGCCCATGATTCTCGTCGCCGGCGGCATCGCCGACAAAGTGACCGAGCTTGTCTGCGCCCGTTTGAACGACTGCGGCTATGCCCACCGGTTCTTGGACCTCGGCCGCTATCCGTCCGGCCACGGCATCGCAGCGCGCTGGGCCGGCGCCGGCCCCGAGGGCAGCATTCACGGGCCGGACTGGCAGGTCGATCTCGCCGACATTGGCGGCGTCTATGTGCGCTTCCTCGGGCCCGAGGGTCGCCTGCTGCCGGCGGACCTGGCGCCCGCCACGGCTACGACGCTGCGCGCCGAGGCGGACACTGCACTGATGGCGTTGCTCGAGGACCTGCCCTGCCCAGTCGTCAACCGCCTAGGTGGTGGCATGTCGAACAACAGCAAACCCTATCAGGCGCTGCTGCTCACTCGCGCCGGCTTCCGCGTCCCTCCGACGCTGGTGACCAACGATCCTGATGCCGCCCGTGCATTCTTGGCCGAGCAAGGCGAGCTCATCTACAAGTCCGCCAGTGGCATCCGCTCCATCGTGCGCCGCCTCGACCCCGAGCAGGTCGACCGCCTCGGCCTCCTTCGCAACGGGCCCGCGCAGTTTCAGCGGTTCGTGCCGGGCCAAGACGTCCGAGTGCATACCGTGGGCGAGCGCCTCTTCGCGACGCGGGTAAGGAGCAAAGCAGTGGATTACCGATACGCCCGCCGCGACGGCCTGGCAGTGGAGATGGAGGCTACCGAGCTGCCTGCATCGGTCGCGTCGGCCTGCCGGCGGATCGCGCGCGACCTCGAACTCCTGCATGCAGGCATCGACCTCAGGGAGACACCGGAGGGCGACTGGTACTGCTTCGAGGTCAACCCTTGTCCCGGCTTTCTGTATTACGAGCGCCAGACCGGTCAGCCGATCTCCACGGCGCTCGCCGAGTTGCTCCACAACGGCGTCGCCGCCGTTCCAAAGCAAACGGGGGTGGCCGCCTTGCGCTGACGGACCCTTACCTCCGGGTCTTCATCACCCATCAACAGGAGACGATCATGGCTGACGCGAAACGTCCAACTCCCAAGCAACCCTTCGTCGGAACGGCGGACCGTCCGGAGGTCCGGCTCGACCTGGACCAGCCGGTCAACGAGTTGCGCGTGCGCGACCTCGCCGCAATCCTCGGTCACCTGATCCAGAAATCGCCCTTCTTCGAGGTTGGCAAGACTCCCATCAAGGACTTCTTCGACAAGCCGTTTCCTGAGGTGGCAAAGGACTACGTCAAGGAGCTGAAGCCTGAGAAGTTCGAGAAACCGGAGAAGCCCGAGAAGGTCGAGAAGAACGAGAAACACGAAAAACACGAAAAGCTAGAGAAACAAGAGAAGCTCGAAAAGCCGGAGATCAAGGAGCTGAAGCTCGAGAAGATCGAGAGCGACGGCGTATTCGACCCGGGGAGCCGCTTCCCGCCGGGACCCGACCCGCGGCTCGAACAGGTCATCCAGGCGCTCGCGGGCCTCACTCGTCAGGTGAGCGCGCTCACCAACCAAGTGGAGGAGCTGCAGAAGCAAACGAGGCGCTAAGCCACGCTGTGCCGGGGGCGCGTCCGGCGTCTCGCATCGCCGCCCTAACCTGCCGGTCAGGGCGTCGTGGCGTCTACCCAAACAGTGGGGATGACAGCGGCACGACCTCGGTCCACCATGCGCCAGCATGCTCATGCAAAGGTCTAGTGCCGGGGAAGAAGCCTTTCTGCTCGCCGAGGCGTAAGTTGACGGTGTTCAGTGGCGGCCGACGACCTCAGTGCGGCGCAAGCGCCAGTCGATGGCTCGGCGCTCCGGTGACAGCAACCGCTGCAGAGCTTGACAGCACCCGCCGGAAGAACGTCGGCGGAGTGAAATCCGATTGAGGCGACAGGAGGTGCGATATGACTGCATCACTTCTAGCGGCCCTGGGCCTTCCGCCGCCGGCCCATGCGCTGCCCGGACAGGCGCCGGCCGGGCCCAAGCAGCCCACCGGCCCGATCCGTGCTCCCGGCATCGAGCCGCGCGAGGAGCTGCCCGCTCGGAAGCCGCCGGCTCAGGGCAAAGGCACGTCGCAGCCGCCAGGTAGCCCCGTACCGACCACCCTGCGGATGCGGCGGCAGCCGGTCGGCACCGGCGCCCTGCCCCCGAACCTGCGGCCGCAGAATCCCGACCGCGGCAGCGCCGACAAGCCCGATGAACCGACGGACGCCGAGATCTCCACCGCGAAGGCTGAGTTCGAAAAGACCCAGCTCAAGGGTGCCGAGCAGCTCGCCGCGGTCGTTGCGCGGATCGGCGAGAAGCAGCGCCGCGATCCGCTCGTCGCGGTGCTGCGCAACGGGCTGGCCAAGATCCAGCCCTTCGTTTCCGACGAGAAGTTCAAGGAAGCGCTGCACGCCGCGCTCGACGAATTGGCCAGCAAGGGTCTGGAGAAAGGCTTCGTCAAGCTGATCGAGCTGGCGATCGGCAAGACGGCCGGCGAGGTCCAGCGACCGGACACGAGTGTTCCGCCGATCGGAACGAAGCCCGACGAGGCACCCGGCGAGCACATCGTCACCAAGGACATACCGTTCGGCGAGGACAAGGGGAACCCCAGGTTCGTCTTCGAGGGCGCGCCGGTGAGCGTCGCGCCGGGGCAATCGATGACCTTCAAGGTGTGGACCCCCGCCCGCTGGAGCCTCAAGAACAAGCGCTGGGACAACACTCGCGTGATCGTCGAGGCCAAGGGGAGCGGCCCGAAGAGCACGACATTGCCCAGCCCGCCGTTTCGCAAGAAAGGCGCGAACGACGTGAAGCTGAAGGCGCCCGACGTCCCCGGGGTGTACGTTCTTTACATCGAAGCTGGAGGCATGCGCGAGCCGAGTCCGGAGCACGACTTTCAGGTTGCGCCGTAGCACCGTCGCTTCCGACTTCTGTTCTCCAGAGGCCTCAGTTGCTCTTCGACGGCGCCGCACGGGGTTGGCTTCGTCTGGCTGGGGCGGCCACCCCAAGCTTTCAGCCGCCCACATCCGAAGGTCCCACGAGAGGGCCTTGAAAGGAACTATCCTCGGCGCACGGTCCGTCGTCTGCACCGGCGCGCATGAACGAAGTCCGAGCCCTTCTCCTGACCGATGTTGTCGACAGCACCCAGTTGTCGCAGACGCTCGGCGATGCCGCCATGGCCGAGTTGTGGGCCGCACACGACCGGGTCGCACGCGACCTGCTCCTGGCGCGCGGCGGGCGCGAGATCGACAAGACCGACGGCATGCTGCTGCTGTTCGACGCGGCCACCGACGCGCTGGCCTACGCATCGGACTATCACCGCGCCCTGAAGGAGCTGCCGGTGCCGCTGTCCGCGCGGGCGGGCCTGCATGTCGGGCCGGTGATCCTGCGCGACAACAGTGCTGCCGACATCGCGCGCGGCGCCAAGCCGCTCGAGGTAGACGGCATCGCCAAGCCGACCACGGCCCGTGTGATGGCACTGGCGCAGGGCGGACAGACCTTGCTGACCGAGGATGCCAGGCGGGCCATCTCCGCGACGCCGCTGCACCTGTACTCGCACGGCCACTGGGTCCTGAAGGGACTCGCCGAGCCGGTGGAGTTGTTCGAGGCCGGCGACGCGGATGGGCGCTTCGACGCACCGCCCGAGGGCGACAAGGCCTTTCGCGTCGTCCGCGTCGATGATCGCTGGCTGCCGGTCAGGCAGGTGCCGAACAACCTCCCGCAGCCGCTGAGCAGCTTCATCGGCCGCCTGAAGGAGATCGACGAGCTCAGGCAGTTGCTGGGCGAGACGCGCCTGCTCACGCTGACCGGCTCGGGCGGCTGCGGCAAGACCCGCCTGGCGCTGCAGGTGGCGCGCGACGGGACGCCGGCCTTTCCGGACGGGGTCTGGCTGGTCGAGTTGGCGGCGCTGTCGGATCCGCTGCTCGTCCCGCAGACGCTGGCCAAGACCCTCGGTCTGCAGGCGGAGCCGGGCACCAGCCTGACACAGACGGTCGTCGCGCACTTGGGCGCGAAACACACACTGCTCGTGCTGGACAACGCCGAGCATCTGCTCGCCGCCTGCGCCGAACTCGCCAACGCCGTGCTGCAGCGCTGCCCGCACGTCACGCTGGTCGTGACCAGCCGCGAAGGGCTGGCGGTGGCAGGCGAGCTGACCTACCGCGTTCCCTCGCTGTCGCTGCCCGACCCGAGGCGAGACGCCACCCCTGAGGGCTTGGCGCCGTACGAGGCGGTGCGCCTGTTCGTCGAGCGCGCGCGCTTGCATTCGCCGCAGTTCGCGCTGACGCGCCGAAACGCGCCTGCGGTGGCTTCGGTCTGCCATCGACTCGACGGTATCCCGCTCGCCATCGAGCTCGCGGCGGCGCGCCTGCGTTCGCTCGCGGTCGACGAGCTGAACGCGCGCCTGGACCAGCGCTTTCGCATTCTCACCGGCGGCTCGCGCACCGCGTTGCCACGCCAGCAGACGCTGCGTGCGCTGATCGACTGGAGCCATGACCTTCTGAGCTCCACCGAGCAGGCGCTGCTGCGCCGGCTTTCGGTCTTCGCCGGTGGCTGGACACTCGCCGCGGCCGAACAGGTGTGCGCAGGCGACGGCGTCACCGGAGACGCGGTGTTGGACCTGCTGACCGCGCTTGCCGACAAGAGCTTGGCGCTGGCCGAGGCGCGCGACGGCGCCGTCCGCTACCGCCTGCTGGAGACGGTGCGCCAGTACGCGCGCGACCGCCTGCTCGAGCAGGGTGAGGGCCAAGCCTGGCGCGACCGTCATCTTGCCGTGTTCGCCGCCCTGGCGAAGGAGGCCGCGCCTCATCTGCGCGGCGCCGACCAGCAGCTGTGGATGGATCGGCTCGAGATCGAGCACGACAATCTGCGAGCCGCATTGACCTGGTCCTGCGCCGACGGCGGCGACGTCGGCGCGGGAATGGGAATGGCCGATGCGCTGTTCTCGTTCTGGTACGTGCGCGGCTATCTGGCCGAAGCCTATGCCTGGTACACCGGCTTGTTGGCGGTCGAAGCCGAGGTCCCCCCGGCGCTGCGCACCGAGATGCTTTCGGGTGCCGGCGTGATGGCCTGGCAGAAGGGCGACTATGCGGCCTCGCGCAGCTACAACGAGTCCGCTCTCGAGATCCGGCGCACGCTCGGCGACCGCCTGAACATCGCCACCGCGCTGATGAACCTGGGTCTCGTCGACTTCGACCAGGGTGACTACGAAGCCGCGCGTCGGCGCTTCGAGGAAGGCCTCGCGATCCGGCGCGAGCTCGGCAGTCCGAAGTCGGTCGCGGCGGCCCTGCACAACCTCGCTGCTGTGGCCGAAGTCGTCGGCGACCACGATCGGGCGTGGCAGCTGTTCGAAGAGACGATGCAGATCTACCGTCGGGTCGGCGATCCCTGGGGGATGGCGATCTCGACCAGCAACCTTGCTGCGGTCGCCGCGCATCGGGCCGACCACCGGGCTGCGCACGCGCTCGACGTCGAGAGCCTGTCCATCCGGCGGCAGCTCGGCGACAGGCCGGGGATCGCCGAGTCGCTCGAAGGGCTGGCCAGGGACCTGTGCGCGCTGGGCTCGCCGGCACGCGCGGCGCGGGCGTGGGGCGCTGCCGAGCGCCTGCGCGAAGAGATCGGCGTTCCGATGTCGCCGACCGCGCGGGCCGACCACGTCCAGCAGGTTACAGCCGCTCATTCGGCGATCGCGGAGCCCGCCGAGTTCGACCGCGCCTGGCAGGAGGGGCGGTCGACGTCTCTGGAACAGGCGATCACCGACGCGCTGCAGCCGCAAGGCCTCTGAGCGCCGGCGTCATCGACCCAGGCGTTCATCGACCCTGTCCCGCGACGACAGCGGCGTCAAGACCGATGTCGTCAGTGTCACGGGATGAGCCAGCGAAACTCTGGCGCTAATCAGTCGATGCGTAGTGCACGTACGACTCGCGGACCATGCCGTCCTTGTCGAAGAACAGCACCTCGACGACATGCGTGCTCGTGATGCCCTTGTAGTGAATCGCAATGCTGTCGACGCCGCGCAGCACATCGAGCACGGTGAACTTGATGTGGTCAAACACCTCGAAGCCCTTCTTCACGTACGCGCGCAGCGCCGCCTTGCCCTGCACGGTGCCGCTGGGGTCATGGCTCAGCCGCGCGATCAACGGGGAGTGGAAGATCACGTCGTTGGCGTAGAAGGCCAGCACGCGATCGAGGTCCTTCGACTCGAACGCGGCGACCCAACGCTTCACGTAGTCGGCCGTCTTCTCCATCGTCAGCATCGATGTCTCCTCTGGGGTGCGCTGCGGCGGCCGGAGCTGGGCCGAGCGTCGGCCAAGTGTGCCACGCGCGACCTTCACCGCCGGTAGTCGGCGACAAGCGGGCTATCCCGAACGACTGCTTGGCGCCCCATCTGTACGATGAGCCTGCCGAGGGCGTCAGGGCACGAGGATGAGGATCCAATTGACGAGCCGGTGCGCGTCAGCCTCGCTGACGTCCTGGGCGTTGGGAGGCATCGCCGAGGCTCCGACCTTGCCGGCCCAGTGCCTCGCGTTCCGGTCCGAGCCACTGAGGACCGTGCGCGTCAAGCGCTCATGGGCGATGGGATCGTCGCGGTACTTGAGGGCGACGTCACGCCACGCCGGAGCGATCGGAGGCAGGCCGTCCGCACGCCGCGCGGCTGGCATGATCGTGTGGCATTCCATGCAGCCACGCGCGTTCGCGAGCTTGATCATGGCGTCGTCGTACTCCGCCGGATTGGCGTGCACCGTAACCGCCGCGACGAGGAGCGCGACGACGAAGCACGATGCGGTTCGAATCACGCGGATCAGCAACATGCCTGATGCTAGGGCGCATCTCGCCGGAACACCTTGCGCGACGTCAAGATGTCGGCGAATCGCTCCGTGCGCTGACGGTCGGCATACGGATCATCAGCTCCGGATCGACCGAAGGGCGCCAGTGCGGCTGTCGTACGGCGCGAGATGGTGGCCCCTTCCGCGCGGTTCGCAGCGCCTCAGCCGTCGCATGCCTTCAGGAGCAGCGCACTTTGTCTCGCCGGGCGCGACACGAATCGCGGATAGTCAGCGCGCCCCGCGCGTGTTGAGATACACCGAGTAGAGCGAGGTCGTGCCGCAGACGAACATGCGGTTGCGCTTGGCGCCGCCGAAGCACAGGTTCGCGACCGACTCCGGGATCAGCACCTTGCCGAGCAAATCGCCGTCGGCTGCGTGGCAGTGGACGCCGTCGCCCGCGCTCAGCCAGAGGTTGCCGTGGACGTCGACGCGCAGACCGTCGTACAGCCCCACCGGGCAAGTGGCGAAGACCTCGCCGCCGGTGAGGACGCCGTCGGCCGCGACCCGAAAGCGGCGCACGTGGTGTGGCCCATCGACGACATGGGTCGCGCCGGTGTCGACGATGTAGAGCAGTGATTCGTCGGGCGAGAATGCGAGGCCGTTGGGTTGGACGAAGTCGCTCGCGGCGACGCTGACCGCGCCGCTCGCGCCGTCGACCCGATAGACGCGCTGCGCGCCGATCTCGCTCGGCGCCGCGTCGCCTTCGTAGTCGCTGTCGATGCCGTAGCTTGGATCGCTGAACCAGACGCTGCCGTCGGACTTCACCACCACGTCGTTGGGCGAGTTGAAGCGCTTGCCCTCGAAGTGCGAGGCCAGGACCGTGCGCGTCCCGTCGTGCTCGGTGCGCGAGACGCATCGACCGCGGTGCTCGCACGAGACCAGCCGCCCCTGGAAATCGACGGTGTGGCCGTTGCTGTTCAGCGCCGGCTGGCGAAACACCGAGACCGAGCCGTCGGTCTCGTCCCAGCGCATCACGCGGTCGTTGGGAATGTCGGACCAGACCAGGTAGCGACCGGCAGGGAACCACGCCGGCCCTTCGGCCCAGCGGCAGCCGGTGTAGAGCCGCTCGACGTGGATGTAAGGCAGCGCGAGCTTGCGGAAGCGCGCGTCGACGACCTGGAAGCTAGAGGTGAGGTCGAGGCCCATGGCAGTTCTCCGATCGCATCAATCCGAATGGCGCCGGCCGCGCCCGTAGACCAGAAGCATCGCGATGATGACGACGCCGTAGATCACGTGGCGGCCGAATTCTTCCATCTGCATCACCGACAGGATCGACTGCAGCAGGGTGATCAGGATCACGCCGGCGACCGTGCCGAGATAGTTGCCGCGGCCGCCGAGGATCGAGGTGCCGCCGAGCACGACGGCGGCGATCGCCGGCAGGAGGTAGGGATCGCCCATCGCCTGCGCCGCCTTGCTGGCATAGCCAGCGAGCAGGACGCCGCCGAACGCCGCCAGGCCGCCCGAGAGCGCGAACGCCGCCATCACGACGGTTCGCGTGCGCGCCCCCGAAAGATAGGCGGCGCGTTCGCGGTTGCCGATCGCGTAGACGGTGCGGCCGAAGGTGGTTCGCGTCAGCAGGAAGACCGCCGCCGCGCCGACCACCGCCCACACCAGGAGCGCGTTCGGGATGCCGAAGAGGCTGTGGCCGGTGGCGATGAAGCGCATCGCTGGCGAGGATGCGTCTTGCGGCGAGAAGCCTCCGGTGTGCACGACCATCAGGCCCTGCGCGACGGCATTGACGGCGAGGGTGACGACCATCGACGGCAGGCGCAGGAAGGCGACGCCGACACCGTTGACGAGGCCGAGCCCGACGCCGCAGGCGATGCCGACCGGGATCGCCAGCATCACGCCGAGCGGGCCCCAGCCGGTCGCCGCCGTCGCCATCATGCCGCCGACGGCGACGACCCACGGCACCGACAGATCGATCTGGCCGAGCAGGATGACGATCATCATGCCGGTGGCGATGACGCCGAGGAACGACGCGACCTTCAGCTGCTGCAGCAGGTACTCGGGCGACAGGAAGCTGCTCGAGTAGACGCTGCCGACGAGGAGCAGCGCGACGATGCAGCCGAAGGCCGACAGCGTGGCCGGATCGACGTGACGGCGCCAGGCGGCCCGGCTCGTGCCACCCCGGCGCGCGGTCGCTTCGGCGTCAGCCATAGAGGTCCAGGCGGTTGCGCATGCGCAGCAACCGCACCGCGCCGAGGCACACCGCTGCCGAGAGCACGACGCCCTGGAACAAGGGCTGCCAGAGGGGGTCGAGGTTGAACACGAACAACAGGTCGCCGATGGTGCGAAACATCAGCGCGCCGAAGATCGCGCCGATCGCGCTGCCCGAGCCGCCGAAGAGCGACACGCCGCCGAGCACGACGGCGGCGATCGAATAGAGCGTGTAGGTGTTGCCGTTGGCAGCCGAGGCCTCGCCCGAGTAGGTGATGCAGGTGAGGAACAGCCCGGCGATCGAGGCCAGCAGGCCCGAGAGCAGGTAGGCGACGAACTTGGCGCGGCGGATCGGCACGCCCGACATGTAGGCGGCGAGTTCGGACGAGCCGACCGCGTACGCTGCGCGCCCGGTCGCCGAATGCCGAAACGGCAGCCAGACCACGAGCACCACCCCGAGCAGGAGGGCCAGGCTCGCCGGCACGCTGCCGCCGGGGAGCTGGCCGGTCAGCGCCTCCGCCAGCGAGGCATTGACGTCGCCGCCGGGAACGCGGCGCAGGGCCAGCGCGGCGCCGTAGTAGACGGCACCGGTGGCGATCGTCGTGACGATCGGCTGCAGCCGTCCGTAGATCACGATCAGGCCGTTGATCGCACCGCACAGGCAGCCGACGCCGAGGACCGCGAGCACGCCGAGCGCCGTCGAGCGCGGCGAGCCGACGACGATCGCCGAGGCCAGGCAGTTGGCGAGCACCATCACCATGCCGACCGAGAGGTCGATGCCCGAGGTCAGCACCACCAGCGTCTGCGCCATCGCGACGATCGCCAGCAGCACGCCCTTGTTGGCCGCGGTCGTGGCGACGTTGGCATTGAGGCCGACAGGATGGTTGCTGGCGTAGATCGCGAACATGACGACGAACGCCAGGAATGCGAGCAGCGTCCCGCGATGCTCGCGCAGGCGATAGGGCCAATCGCCGCTCATGGCCGGGCCGCGGCGCGCGCGCTGCGCGCGTCGTCGCCGATGTTGAGAGCGCTACTGATCAGCGCATGCTCGGTGATCTCGGCGCCGGCCAGTTCGCGCCGTACCCGGCCGTCGTACATCACGAGCACGCGGTCGCAGCAGCCGACCAGCTCGTCGTAGTCGGTCGAGTAGAAGAGGATCGCGGTACCGGCCTCGGCGAGTTGGCGCAGCAAGGCGTAGATCTCCTGCTTGGTGCCGACGTCGATGCCGCGCGTCGGATCGTTGAGCAGGAGGATGCGCGGCGCCATCATCAGCCACTTGGCGAGCACGAGCTTTTGCTGGTTGCCACCCGAGAGCGAGCTGGCGGGCAGGTCGGTGCCGTCACTGCGGATCGCCAGCAATCGCACCATCCGTGCGACCGCCTCGGCCTCCGCCGCGCCGTCGACGACACCGACCCTCGACAGCCGGCCAAGGGCTGCGAAGGACAGGTTGTCGCGCACCGACATCGCCAGCATCAGGCCCTCGGTCTTGCGGTCCTCGGGAATCAGTGCCATCCCGATGTCGCTGCGCTTGGCCGCGGCCGGGCCGGAGATGGCGACCCGACGACCGTCGATCAGCACCTCGCCGGTCGTGCCGCGCAGCACGCCGAAGAGCGCCAGCAGCAGCTCGCGCTGGCCCTGGCCGTCGAGGCCGCCGAGGCCGATCACCTCGCCCGCATGCAGGCGCAGCGACACGTCGTCGAGGCGGGCGTTCCAGCCCAGGTGGCGCAGCTCGAGGCGCGGCGCGTCGCCGGGCGTCGCACGCACCGCCAACGGCGGAAAGACGGCGCTGTATTCGCGGCCGATCATCAGCTCGACAACCTCGCGGTCGCTCTTCGTACCCGCCGGGTAGGTGGCGACACTTCGGCCGTTGCGGAACACCGTGCAGTCGTCGGCGAGCTCAGCGATCTCGTGCATGCGATGCGAGATGTAGACCAGGGCCAGGCCTTCGTCGCGCAGGCGCTTTAGGACCGAGTAGATCTTCATCACGTCGGCGGCGGTCAGCGCGGAGGTTGCCTCGTCGAGGATCAGGATCCGCGGCCGTCGGGCCAGCGCCTTGGCGATCTCGACCATCTGCCGGCGCGACAGCGAAAGGTCCTTGACCAAGGCGAGCGGATGGATGTCCTCGGCGCCGGCGCGCGCCAGCGCCGACTCGGCCATGCGGCGCTGCGCGCGCCGGTCGATCAGGCCGAAGCGGCGCGGCGGGTTGCTGATCGCCACGTTGTCGGCGACCGAGAGATCCGGGATCAGCGACAGTTCCTGGAAGATGCAGGCGATGCCCGCCGCGTGCGCCGCCGCGGGCGACTCGAAGGCGACCGGCCGGCCGTCGAGAAGCAACTGGCCGGCGTCGGGCTGGACGACGCCGGCCATGACCTTGATCAGCGTCGATTTGCCGGCGCCGTTCTCGCCCAGCACGGCATGGATTCGCCCGGCATCGATGGCGAGATCGGCGCCCTCGAGCGCCCGCACGCCGCCATAGCGCTTGGCCACGCCCTGCATCACGAACAGGCTCATCGGCCGCCCCCGCACTTCGCCCGCTGCGAGCCAGCGGCGGTCGACGGCCGCCCCGCGCGCGACCCTGTCACCGCTACTTGTTCGCTTCGGTCTGGCCCATGATCTCCTGCGCGGTGAAGTTGATGCCGCAGGTGGGGAACGAGTTGCCGACGAAGAAGTTGTCCGAGAGCTTGGCGTAGAAGTCGGTGCCGTCCTTCAGGTTCGGAAACTCGGCCTTGGCCAGCGGCAGCTTCACCGACTCCGGCACGACCTTGCCCTCAAGCGCGGCGATCGCCGTCTTGATCGCCACCGCCACCTGCGCCGGGCCGGTGCCCGCCGACGCGCACTTCAGGCCCTGGCCCGCGTACTGGCTGCAGAATTTGCGAAAGCCGTTCTCGGTCTCGCCGCCGAAGGGCACGAACGGATGCTTGGCGTCGATCATCGCCTGCACCACGCCGGTGTCGCCGCCCTGCGCCGTGATCGCGTCGAACTTCTTGTGCACGGCGATCGCGTCGGCGGTGACCTTCTGCGCCGTCGGGTCGTCCCACTTGCCGATCACCTCGACCGTTTCCCACTTCTTGCCCGAGGCCTTGAGCACCTCCTGGATGCCGTCGTGGCGATCGCGATCGACCGAGGTGCCGGAGACGCCGCGCACCTCGAGCACTTTGCCGCCGTTGGGCACGTACTTCACCAGCCATTCGGCCCAGTATTTTCCGAGCCCTTTCTGGTCGACGTTGACGTTGATGGCCTCTTCGGTGTCGAGGATGTTGTCGAACGCCACCAGCACGACGCCGGCATCGTTGGCGCGCTTGATCACCGGCTTGAAGGCGGCCGGGTTCTGCGCGTTGACGACGACCGCGTCGTAGCCGGAGTCGATGAAGTTGTTGATCGCCGCGATCTGCGCCGCGACGTCCTCGCCGGTCGAGACGACCTTGAATTCCTTCAGCTTGGCCGCGACATCGGGCTGTGCCGCATAGGCCTTGGCGGTCTTGATCATCTGGATGCGCCAGGTGTTGGCGACGTAGCCGTTGGCGAGTGCGATCCGGTACGGACCCTTCTTCGCCGGATACTGGAACAGCTTGGTGTCGCCGGCCCAGGGCGCGAAGCAGGACGGATCGGAGTTGGCGGCGGTCACCACCTTGGGCGGTGCGGCCAGCGCGGAAGCGCCGAAGCAGCCCGCGGCGACGATCGCCGCCGGCAGCCCGACGAGGTGGAAGCGTGACTTCGAGAGCATGGCTTC
>Ga0163163_10003634_pt1 | contig 13115 bp, 11 predicted proteins | sample S65metaG_FD_119766 | JGI IMG/M metagenome (GOLD analysis project Ga0163163, IMG submission 119766) | Switchgrass rhizosphere microbial communities from Kellogg Biological Station, Michigan, USA - S6-5 metaG | ecosystem: Host-associated > Plants > Roots > Rhizosphere > Soil | place: USA... | reverse complement strand
TCGGCTTCCTGCCCGGCGATTTGCGTGAAAAGGTCGATCCGTATCTCAGGCCGATCTACGACGCGCTGTATGATCTGATGGATGCGCGCGTCGTCGAACGCGCACTGCAGGGCGGCGAAATCGAGATCGCGCCGCTCGCCTTCATGCGCGGCCGCACGCTGACCAATGCCGTCATCATCCTGGACGAAGCGCAAAACACCACCTCGATGCAGATGAAGATGTTTTTGACGCGGCTTGGCGAGAACAGCCGCATGATCATCACCGGCGATCCCTCGCAGGTCGACCTGCCGCACGGCCAGACGTCGGGACTTGCGGAAGCCGCAAGACTGCTCGATGGCGTCGAGGGCATCGCGCAGGTGAAATTCACCGCCGAGGACGTGATCCGACATGAACTGGTGGCGCGGATCGTCGCCGCCTATGAGGGATTGCCGCAAAAGCCGGCAACCGGCAAATCTTGAACCTGAATTATTCCGCCGGAAGCGCGCCGATGGCTGCTTCCGGTCATCCCAGAAATTCTGAAACAATGGCGTCTTCCATTCTTCCCATGACCGAGGTTCTCGTCGTCGCCGAATGCTGGCAGACCGAGCCCGACGCCGAAGCGGTGATCCAGCGCGCCATCGAGGCCGCGGCCGGGATCGCCGATGCCGATGTCGGCGATGCTGAATTGGCGATCATGCTGACCGACGACACCGGCATTCGCACGCTGAACAGCAACTGGCGCGGCATCGACAAACCGACCAACGTGCTGTCGTTCCCGGCGCTGCAGCCGGCCGCGGGGGCACCGGACGACGCGCCGCGCATGCTCGGCGATATCGCCATCGCCTACGAGACGACGCGCAAAGAGGCCGATGACGAACAAAAGCCGTTCGACCATCATCTCAGCCATCTTGCGGTCCACGGTTTCCTGCATCTGATCGGCTACGATCACGAAAAGGACGACGACGCCGAAACCATGGAAAGTCTCGAACAGGAGATTCTCGCGCAGCTCGGCATTCCCGACCCCTATGCGGACCGGGAGCGGATGGACTGATATGCCGGACTCCGATCCGATCCACGACAACCCGCGCAACACGCGCAATCTCCCGGCCGTGGTGCAGGAAGGCGAGGTGCTACGTCCGACAGCCGAGAACTGGCTGACGCGGGCGATCCGCACTTTGTTCGGCTGGAAGCCGGGATCGGTTCGCGACGACCTGCAGGTCGTGCTCGATGCCTCGACGCCGGACGAGGTCGGCTTTTCCGCCATCGAGCGCACCATGCTGCGCAACATCCTCGGCCTGCACGAGCGGCGCATCGCCGACGTGATGATCCATCGCGCCGACATCGTCGCGGTCAAGCGTGACATCCCGCTCGGCGAATTGATGAGCCTGTTCGAAAGCGCGGCGCATTCGCGGCTCGTCGTCTACAACGAAACCCTCGACGACCCCGAGGGCATCGTACACATCCGCGACCTGCTGGCGTTCATGACCGCAAGGGCGCGCATCGGCGAGCCTGGCAAGACGCGGCGCAAAAAGCCCTTCCCGGCTGGCCTCGACCTGCGTGCCGTCGATCTCGCACTGCCGCTCAGCGAAGCCAACATCATCCGCAAGCTGCTCTACGTGCCGCCATCGATGCGCGCGATCGACCTGCTGGCACAGATGCAGGCCTCGCGTATCCATCTGGCGTTGGTGGTCGACGAATATGGCGGGACCGACGGACTGGTGTCGATCGAAGACATCGTCGAACAGATCGTCGGCGAGATCGACGACGAGCACGACAGCGACGAGCCGCCGGCGATCGTGCGGCAGGCCGATAATTCCTTTATCGCCGACGCCCGCGCCAGTCTCGACGATGTCCGCGCCGTGATCGGCGAGGATTTCGTCACCGGCGAAGCCGGCGAGGAAGTCGCGACGCTGGGCGGCTATCTGGTGTCGCATGTCGGCCGGCTGCCGGTGCGCGGTGAAGTTATTTCGGGACCGGGCCATTTCGAGATCGAAGTGCTCGATGCCGATCCGCGCCGGGTCAAGCGCCTGCGCATCGCCACCCGCAAGGAACGGCCCGCGGCGCGCACGCAGCGCGAAAGCCGCCGCCGGGAAACCACGCCTGACGCCAACGCGCCGCAGGCCAATGACAACGCGCCGCCGTCACCGCCCGGCGATGGAGCCGGCTCGCAGTGATGAAATCCAGCAAACTCCGCGCCGCCGTTCTTTCCATCATCCTGGCCTGGGGATTTAAGCGCGCCGCTATCGCGCTGATCGCCGGCGCACTGTCGGCGCTGGCGATGGCGCCGTTCAATGCATGGCCGTTGCTGTTCCTGACCTTCCCGGTCGCGGTCTGGCTGATCGACGGTTCTGCGGCCGGGCGATGGCGCGGCGTGCCGGCGGCAGCGATGGCCGGCTTCTGGTTCGGGCTCGGCTATTTCGTGCCGGGACTTTACTGGCTCGGCAACGCCTTTCTCGTGGACGCGCCGACCTTCGCGTGGCTGATGCCGTTCGCGGTGCTGGGCCTGCCCGCTTACCTCGCATTGTTCACCGCATTCGGCTTCGGCCTGGCGCGGCTAATCTGGACCCGCGATGCCTCGCGCGTGCTCGCGCTCGCAATCAGCCTGACCATCGGCGAGTGGTTGCGCGGCCATGTGCTGTCGGGGTTTCCGTGGAACGCATTCGGCTACGCGCTGACCGAGCCGCTGGCGCTGGCGCAAGCGGCCTCGCTGATCGGATTGTGGGGCATGACGTTCCTCGCCGTTGCGATCTTCGCGAGCCCGGCCGTGCTGATCGACGGAAGTTCGCGCGGCCGAAAGCCCTGGATCGCGCCGGTCACGGCGATCTCAGTACTCGCCGTGATGGGGATTTACGGCGCCGTCCGCCTGTCGCTGGAACCGACGGCATTTACCGGCGTCAAGCTGCGTATCATGCAGCCGAATTTGCAGCAGGATGTGAAATTCAACTACTCCGCCAAGGCGGAGGTGATGCAGAAATATCTGACGCTGTCGGACCGCGCATCCGGGCCGCAATCGACCGGCGTCAAAGATGCGCGCATTCTGATCTGGCCGGAATCGGCGTTCCCGTTCTTCCTGACCCGCGAAGCCGATGCGATGGCGCAGATCGCTGGTTTGCTGCCAAAGGGCACCGTGCTGATCACCGGCTCGGTGCGCGCGCCCGATGTGCCGCCCGGTGTCCGGATAACGCGGGCTTATAATTCCATTTATACCATCGACCACGACGGCAGCGTGCTGTCGGTCTACGACAAGCTGCATCTGGTGCCGTTCGGCGAGTATCTGCCGTTCCAGGATTTGATGGAGAAACTCGGCTTCGTGCAACTCACGAAGGTACAGGGCGGATTTATTCCGGGCACGCGCCGCCGCTCCATGGAGATACCGGATGCGCCGCGCGCGCTACCTCTGATTTGCTACGAGGCGATCTTTCCCGGCGATGTTGCGGCGGGCGACGATCGCCCCGGCTGGATCGTTAACCTAACCAATGACGGCTGGTTTGGAATCTCGACGGGCCCCCATCAACATCTGCAGCAGGCGCGCCTGCGCGCCGTCGAGGAAGGCTTGCCTGTCGTTCGCGCAGCTAATACAGGCATTTCCGCGGTTATTGATCCATCGGGACGTATTGTCGCGCAGCTCGGTCTTGGCCTTGAAGGCGTACTGGATGCCAATCTGCCGGCCGCTTTGCCGCCGACGGTTTATGCGCGTCTCGGCGATATTCCGGCCGCCGTGATTATGGCCGCCGCATTGCTGCTGGTGATCAGGCGCCGCGCTGCCAAGCGGCCCTCCCGATAGTCGGGGAAATAGGGCCTGTGCGAATCCACCCAGTTGACAGATCGGCCGTGCGCTTCGCATTCTACCGCCGGCTATCACAAGACCGAGCCAGTCAGTTCATTGCTCAAAATGTCCTCAATTCTACCCGATCCTCCGAGCAGGATTTGACGGTACCGGCGCCTGAGGCTTACTTTCGATTCGTCTCATCCACCGGCGCGCAATCCCGAGGAGTTGTTGGAGATGTCCATCAAAGCGCCCAACCCTGTTGACAAGTATGTCGGCAGCCGCGTTCGCATGCGTCGAATCATGCTGGGCATGAGCCAGGAGAAACTTGGCGAAGCGCTCGGCCTCACCTTCCAGCAAGTGCAGAAATACGAAAAGGGCACCAACCGGGTCGGCGCCAGCCGCCTGCAGCAGATCTCCGAAATCCTGCAGGTGCCGGTTTCATTTCTTTTCGACGGCGGCCCAAGCGGCGGCGCGACCGCCGGCGGCTTCAGCGAGGGCTCCTCACCGGCCTACGTGTCGGATTTTCTCGCGACCTCCGAAGGGCTGGCGCTGACGCGCGCTTTTACGCGCATCACCGACGCCAAACTGCGCCGCAGTATCGTCGAACTGGTCGAACAGATCGCGGCCCGCGAAGGCCCCGACAAACGCTGATATTGATCATATCAGTTTGAGGTATATCGAAATCTAGAATATGCCGTCATTCCGGGATGCGCCTCTTGGCGCAGGCCCGGAATCCATACGCACGATCATGGTTATGGATTCCGGGCTCGCGACTTTGTCGCGCCCCGGAATGACGGCGCATGAGGTTCGAAAACGATGCCGACAACAACCAATCCTTTTGATCCCTACAAAATCCTCGATGGCATCCGCCGCTGGGTTGAGATCGAGACCCCGACCGAAGCGCCCGCGCAGGTCAACAAGCTCGCCGACCTCGTCACCGAGGGCTATCGCGACCTGCCTGCGACCGTCGAGCGTGTAGCCGGCCATTCGGGATGCGGCGATCATCTCGTCGCGCGCTCGTCATGGGGGCAGGACGCGCCGGGAATCCTGGTGCTGAGCCATCTCGATACGGTGCATCCGATGGGCTTCATCGAGCGGCTGCCGTTCAAGATCGACGGCGACAGCGCGTTCGGTCCCGGCATCTACGACATGAAGGGCGGCGCCTATCTCGCCTATCAGGCCTTTCGGCAAATCTGTGCGGAGGGCGCACGTTCCACGCTCGGCGTGACCCAGCTCTATGTCTCCGATGAGGAGATCGGCAGCCCGACGTCGCGGTCATTGATTGAGGCGGAGGGACGCAAGGCAAAATATGTACTGGTGACCGAGCCCGCGCGCGACGGCGGAAAAATCGTCACCGGGCGCAAGGGCGTCGCGCGCTTCGAGGTTTTCATCAAGGGCGTGCCGTCGCATGCCGGCACGCGGCCGGAGGATGGCCGCAGCGCCATCCGCGAGCTCGGCAATGTCATCGGGGCGCTCGAGGCAATGAACGACCTCAAGCGCGGCATTACCGTCAATGTCGGCGTCGTCCGCGGCGGCACCAAGCCGAACGTGATCGCGGAAGAGGCCTATGCCGAGGTCGACATGCGTGTGCCCAGCATTGCCGCCGCCGACGAGCTGGTGCCGAAAATCCTCAATCTGAAATCACGTACTGACGGTGTCAGCGTCAAAGTCGTCGGTGAATTGAACCGCCCGCCTTACGAAAAAGGCAATGCGGGCGCAGCACTCTACGAGCACGCAAAAACGCTCGCGGCCGAGATCGGTTTCGACCTGGTCGACACATCGACCGGCGGCGGCTCCGACGGCAATTTCACCGCACCACATACGGCGACGCTGGACGGCCTCGGCGTCGACGGCAAGGGCGCGCATACCCATTACGAGCAGATGTATATTTCGTCGATCGAGCCGAGGACGCGGCTGCTGCACCGGCTGTACCAGACGCTGCGATGACGGTCTCACCGCGCGATATCGGCGACCGCGATGCGCCGGACGACGGCGCCGCGCACACGCATGGTTCGTTCTTCGGCCGCCGCAAGGGCCACAAACTCCGCATCCACCAGGCCGATTTGATCGAAAACCTGCTGCCGCATCTGGCGATCGATATCGGCAGTCCCGCGCCGCCGGCTCTCGCCGATCTCTTCGATGTGCCGCCCGACGATGTCAGGCTCGAAATCGGTTTCGGCGGCGGCGAGCATCTGATCGCCGAAGCGCGCGCGTATCCCAATCTCGGGTTCATCGGCTGCGAGCCCTATGTCAACGGCATGGCAAAGATCCTGACGCAGATCGAGGCGCACAACATCGGCAACATCCGGCTGTTCGCGGGCGACGCCGCGGAATTGCTAGCATGGGCACCGCCGCGATCGATGGCGCGGATCGACCTGATCCATCCCGATCCCTGGCCGAAGCGCCGGCACTGGAAGCGTCGCTTCGTGCAGGACACCACGGTTGCGGCGATGGCACGCCTGCTCAAGCCTGGGTGCGAATTTCGTTTCGTCTGCGACATCGACGATTACGTCGCATGGACGCTGACGCATCTGATGCGTTCGCCGGATTTCCTCTGGACTGCGGAACGCGCAGCCGATTGGCAACAACCGTGGGACGGCTACACCATGACGCGCTACGGCCGCAAGGCCGAGCGTGAGGGCCGCAAGGCTGCGTATTTGAGGTTTCGGAGAACCTCATCCTGAGGAGGCCGCGAAGCGGCCGTCTCGAAGGATGGGCCACGGGCTCTCATGGTTCGCCCGGCGATGCGAAGCATCGTCCGGAGACGGCGCAAGTGCGCCTCCTCACATGAGGAAGAAGCACCCGCACCGGGTTGAGACAATATTATTGATTATTGCCCACCCATCCGCGCCTTCTTCGCGTCGGTTGCTTCCCACACCATACGCTTTCCGCGCTCGCGGCCCAGCAGTTCGATCGGATCACGGTTATCGATGTGGCCGAACTGTCCCTTGTAGACGCTGTAGCCGCATAATTCCTGCAGGCGCCGGGGAAACCGTCTTGCGGTCTCATGGGGAATGCCGAGCTGCAGATTTTCCTGCTGCCGCATCCAGCCCCAGCAATAGGCGCAAGAGAACGCAAAGCGCCTGGCGTCGCTAGTGTTGGCGCCGCCGCCATGCCAGAGCGCGCTGTCGAACAGCATGACGCTGCCCGCGGGCATCGTCGCGGTCACCGCGTCGTAGTCTTTGCCGTATTCCGGCGAGCAATCATATTTGTGGCTGCCCGGCACGATCCGCGTCGCGCCATTGTCGGACCTGAAATCCGACAGCGCCCAGATCGCATTGATGGTGATCGGGATGTGCGGACGCGGCAAAGGTATCAACTGCGTGTCTTCATGGATCGGCTGCGCTTCCTGACCGGGGCCGAGCACCAGCGAGCAGAACGACGACAGCAGGCATTCCTTGTCCAGCACGCGCTCGACGACAGGCAGCACGTTGTCATGCAGCGGCACTTCCCAGAACAGATCGTCATAGGTCAGGAGATTATTGATGCGGACGGTCTTGAAACCTTCGAACGAGGTCTTGGCATAACCCAGATTGTGATCGCGCTCGGTGCGCTCCAGCGCCTGCTTCAACCCTTCGACCAGTTCAGCGCTCGCCGCAAGCTCGATGACGGTGAAGCCATCGTCGCGGATCTTGTCGGCATGCGTTTGAATCTGGCCGTCCGTCAGCATTTCGATCTCCCTGATAACCGCTGTGCCGCGTCTTTGCCTGAGCATAACCGGGCGGTCGTAGATTTGGGAGGTATTTCGGTGACAGCCGTCATTGCGAGGAGCGTCAACGACGACTTGTCCGCCGTAGCTCAGCGAGCGAAGGCGGAAGCAATCCAGCGTTGCTCTGCCGCGCGATAGATTGCTTCGCTTACGCTCGCGATAACGAGCAAAAAACATCAACCCTGCGGGCGCGTCTTCCAGAAGCTGACGACTCGCTCGGCGGTCGATGGCATCAGCCGCGCGAAATTCACGCGCGCGCTTTCGATATCGCCCTGCGAGGCCACCCGGTTCGGACCCAGCCGGAGCAGGATCAAAGCGCGCACCGTCGCCCATTCGAGGTTGACCGCCTTGCCGGCGATCAGAATCGGATCGTAGCGGTCGCCCGTGATCAGGCGATCGAGCGTTGCGATTTTTACACCGGTCATCGCCGACAGCGCAGCCACCGATTCCTCGTATTTGAAAGCTTTGGCAAAATTGAGCAGCGCGCTTTCGGTCAGTTCGCCGGCGCGATGCAAAGCGAGGACCGCGCGCTGGGCCGGCTCGAAGTCGCGGCTAGTCTCGACCCGCTCCGTCAGGCCGGAGATTTCGTTCATCGCCCGCTTGATCGCCATCTGCCTGGCCGGCTTGACCACATCGTACAGGCGGCGGCGGATTACATCGATCGAGCCGGCGAGAAGATCCTTCAAGTGATCGACCGAGAGATCGTCACGCTGGCCGATCTTGAGCGTCAACACGCCGTCCTGGCCTGCGCGCTTGATCAGCGTCGAATAGCCGTCCTCCGAGAAGGCCGCGCCCGCATTGCCTGCGGTACGCCTGACGACGTCGCGATCGCCGCGGCGCACGATGACGTCGGTAAGATCGGGCGAGAGCACCGGCCGTTCTGCCATTGCCAGCAGATGGCCCTGTCCCTTCGCGCTGGCGATTTCGACCAGCATCTGTTCGTCGATAACGGGAGATCGGCGCAGCAGCGGTCCTGCGATGGCAATCTCGTCCTCATGCGCGAGTTGGCCAACCAGCCCGCGCGGTGCATTGGCGAGTAGCGACAACCGCTCGGCCAGATCGGCGCGTGCGGCAAGTTCGGCATGCGGGACCAGACTGGTCAGCACGCCGTCGAACAGATCGACGTGATCGGAGCGGAAGTGGGCTGCACCCTGCAGGAACAACTCGCTGATCCGGCGGGCGGCATCGGCGCGGCGTTTCGGGTCGCCACGACTGACAATGTCGTCAAGTTCCGGGATCAGCGAGGCCGCCGTTATCATAAACCTGTCCAAACCGGTCCGTATCGGTCGATTTTTCGGCAATCTAGGCGGCCTTCGTGAATGAAGGGTTAGGTTTTACCGCTCCCCGAAAGGCCGCTAAATCGTCCGAGAGCCACCGGCGGGCCTTGCCGGATTGCGGAAAAACCGCTATATCCCCGGCAACTTATGGTTCTCATACGATCGCGTATTGAGAGTGGGCCCCCCGGGACCCGCTCTTTTTTATTACCTGAACGAGCCAGCCCAGAACGGGCGATAGGGCGCGGTTCAGGGAACCGGCCGGATCGCGGCTAAGACCCGGCCCAACCCATGCAAGTAAGACGCTTTTGACCCTGGATATGACCGATCCAACTGTTGACGCCGTGGATATCGACCTGCTCGCCGAGCCGCGTCTCGTCGTCGAGCCGGGGATGGCCGCGCGCGTGTCCGCCGTTGCAGGCCCGGTGCTGCAGGGCATGGGTTACCGGCTGGTGCGGATCAAGATTTCCGCCGAGGCCGGCTGCACGGTCCAGATCATGGCGGAACGGCCGGACGGATCGATGCAGATCGAGGATTGCGAGGCGATTTCGCGGGCGCTATCTCCAGTGCTCGACGTCGCCGACCCTATCGACCGGGCCTATCGGCTTGAAATCTCTTCGCCCGGCATCGATCGCCCGCTGGTGCGCCGTTCCGATTTCGAGCGCTATGCCGGCCATCTGGTGAAGGTGGAAATGGCGGTCGCCCATCAGGGCCGCAAGCGTTTTCGCGGGCTCCTCGGCGGCGTCGAAGGTAATGCCGTGCGGCTACATCGTGATGACACACGCGCGGACGAAGATGCGGAAGTCGTGCTGGTGATGGAAGACATCGCCGATGCAAGGCTGGTTCTGACCGACGACCTGATCGCGGAATCGATGCGGCGCGGAAAGGCCGCGGAGCGCGAGCTCAAGCAAAATCTCGGGCTTGCGCCACCGCCCCCGCCGCACGCCAGGAAAAGCGACCCGGCCAAGAGCAACAAGCCGAAACCGAAACTTGATTTGAAGAAAAAGAACGCCGCTAAAAATACTCCGAAGAATACCAAAGAACATCGCCTTGCCGCAGAACGAGCGCGGCGCGGCGAAATCGATCCCACCGAAGGAGACTGAGCCATGGCAGCTGTCAGCGCCAACAAACTCGAACTGCTGCAGATCGCAGACGCCGTCGCCCGCGAAAAGTCGATCGACCGCGGAATCGTGATCGCCGCAATGGAGGACGCCATCGCCAAGGCGGCCCGCGCCCGCTACGGCAGCGAGACCGACGTTCACGCCGAGATCGATGCCAAGAAGGGCGAGCTGCGGCTGTCGCGCCACATGCTGGTGGTCGACGTGGTCGAGAATTCGTCGAACCAGATTTCGCTCGCCGACGCACAGCGCGCCAATCCGGGCGCCCAGGTCGGCGACACCATCGCCGACACGCTGCCGCCGCTGGAATATGGCCGCATCGCCGCGCAATCCGCCAAGCAGGTGATCGTGCAGAAGGTGCGCGAGGCCGAGCGCGATCGGCAATATCAGGAATTCAAGGATCGCATCGGCGACATCGTCAACGGCATCGTCAAGCGCGTCGAATATGGCAGCGTGATCGTCGATCTCGGCCGCGGTGAGGCCATCGTGCGCCGCGACGAGATGTTGCCGCGCGAAGTGTTCCGCAACGGCGACCGCGTCCGCGCCTATATTTTCGACGTGCGCCGTGAAACCCGCGGACCGCAGATCTTCCTGTCCCGCACCCATCCGCAATTCATGGCGAAGCTGTTCGCGCAGGAAGTACCGGAAATCTATGACGGCATCGTCGAGATCAAGGCGGTGGCCCGCGATCCCGGCTCGCGCGCGAAAATCGGTGTGATTTCACGTGATTCCTCGGTCGATCCGGTCGGCGCCTGCGTCGGTATGCGTGGTTCGCGCGTGCAGGCGGTGGTCAATGAATTGCAGGGCGAGAAGATCGACATCATTCCGTGGTCGCCTGACATCGCGACCTTCGTCGTCAACGCGCTGGCGCCTGCCGAAGTCGCCAAGGTCGTGATCGACGAAGACCGCGAGCGGATCGAGGTCGTCGTCCCCGACACCAACAACCAGCTGTCGCTGGCGATCGGCCGCCGCGGACAGAATGTGCGCCTTGCCTCGCAGCTGACCGGCTGGGACATCGACATCCTCACCGAGCAGGAAGAATCCGAGCGCCGCCAGGCCGACTTCGAGAACTCCACGCGGGTGTTCATGGAAGCGCTGAATGTCGACGAAGTGGTTGGCCAATTGCTGGCATCGGAAGGTTTCACCTCGGTCGAGGAACTAGCGCTGGTCGACGTCAAGGAACTCGCCGGCATCGAAGGCTTCGACGAAGAAACTGCCACCGAGCTGCAGAGCCGGGCAAAAGAATATCTGGAACAGCTCGAGACCGAGCTGGAAAACAAGCGCAAGGAACTCGGTGTGGAAGACGCTTTGAAGACGGTGCCCGGTGTGACCTCGAAGATGCTGGTGAAGTTCGGCGAGAACGACATCAAGACCGTCGATGATCTGGCCGGCTGCGCCACGGACGATCTGGTCGGCTGGACCGAACGCAAGGAAGGCGGCGAGCCGATCAAGCATCCCGGCATTCTCGATGCCAACGAGACCTCGCGCGAAGATGCGGAAGCCATGATCATGCAGGCGCGCGTTATCGCCGGCTGGATCACCGAAGCCGATCTCGCCAAGCCGTCCGAGGCGGCGGAAGCCGCTGAAGACCAGACGGCGTAACGCGCGTGTTCCGCAAAAGTGGATACCGGTTTTGCGCTAAGAACTCGCGCAGATGATAAAGGAATTGCCCGACGCATGCTCGCCTTGGCTGACCCCGATCTCGACAATGGGCCGCGGACCGACAGGTCCGCGACCATGCGGATGTGTGCGGTCAGTCGCGAGGTGCGCCCGATCGGTGAACTGATCCGGTTCGTCGTTTCGCCCGAGGGCGAGGTGGTACCGGATTTGAAGCGCAAGCTTCCCGGCCGCGGCCTGTGGGTCTCGGCCTCGCGCCGGACCGTTGCGGAAGCCGTCCGCCGTAACCAATTTAGCAAGGGTTTCAAGCGCGACGTCCGCGCGGCCCCGACCCTTCCCGCCGATACCGAGACTTTGCTGGTTCGGAGCGCCACCGAGGCGCTGGCCATGGCCGCCAAGGCCGGTCAGGTCGTCTCCGGCTTCAGCAAGGTCGAGGGCGCCCTCCAGCAGGGGCAGGCCGAAGCCCTGATCCACGCTTCCGACGGCGCGGCGGACGGAATCCGCAAATTGGACGCGATCGTGCGGCAAAGGGGCGGGAATCATGGTGAATCGCAGGAAATGCCGATCGTTTCCGTTTTGACGTCGGCAGAATTGGATTTGGCACTGGGCCGGTCAAATGTGATACATGCAGCCCTGCTCGCGGGCCCGGCGAGCAAGACGTTCCTGTCGCGCTGCCAGATCCTGGTCCAATACCGGATGGCAGATGACGACAAGACCGAAGGTGGCGGCCAGAAATTCTGACTAACAAGACTTGTTCTAACAAGACTTGCTTTCGAGCTTCAACGACCTGTGCGAACGCGCACAACGCAACGAGATTAGGACTGCTGAATGGTTGATACCAAATCGCCTGGCGACAAGACTTTGAGTGTCCCGAGCAAAACCTTGACGCTCAAGCCACGCGTCGAGACGGGCACCGTCCGCCAGAGCTTCAGCCACGGCCGGACCAAGCAGGTCGTGGTCGAAAAGCGCGGCAAGCGCCGCGTCGGCGGCGACGGGCCCGCAACGGAGACGCATGCGCCCGAGCCGGTCGTCGCCAAGCCGGCCGCGCCTGCCGCAAAAGCACCGCCCGCGCGCCCTGCAGGAACGCCCGCTGCGCCACGCAGCGGCTCCGGCGTGGTGCTGCGCACGCTGACCGAGGATGAACGTTCCGCCCGCGCAAGCGCGCTGGCCGACGCCAAGGTCCGTGACATCGAGGAACGCCGGCTGGCCGAAGAAGAGGCCAAGCGCCGCTCCAGCCGCGAAGGCATCGAGCAGGCCGAACGCGAAGCCGCCGAAGCCCGCCGCAAGGCCGAGGAGGATCGTCACCGGCAGGAAGAGGAAGCCAAACGCAAGGCCGAACTCGAAGCCAAAAAGCGATTTGGCGAAGCCGAGGCCAAGACGGCGACAGCCCCCTCGACCGCCCGCCCCGCCGCAGCCCGCCCGGCCACCACGGCCGGCCGTCCTGCCGCAGCCGTGCCGGCCGCGCGAGCGCCCGGCGTCGCCTCCGACGGTTCCGACGACGATGAAGGTCCGCGCCAGATCCGCCGCGGCCCCGGCGGCGCCATGCGACCGGCCATGCCACCCAAGACGACCCACAAGCCGGGCCCGCAAAAGGAACGCGGCCGCCTGACGCTGGTCACCGCGCTCAATGCCGACGACGTGCGCGAGCG
>Ga0163163_10003632_pt1 | contig 13117 bp, 9 predicted proteins | sample S65metaG_FD_119766 | JGI IMG/M metagenome (GOLD analysis project Ga0163163, IMG submission 119766) | Switchgrass rhizosphere microbial communities from Kellogg Biological Station, Michigan, USA - S6-5 metaG | ecosystem: Host-associated > Plants > Roots > Rhizosphere > Soil | place: USA: Michigan... | reverse complement strand
TGCTCGACCATGAATGCCGACTGGCACTCCGCCTCGATCAACTTTGCCATGCAGAACGTCGCCATCGTCACGCGTGCAGATACCGTCATCAGAGCGCTGGGATGAGCGGTGGCAAAGCTCCTGCACCTCTCCTGCTCGCCGCGTCCCGACTCGGAGTCGAGCGCCGGCGCGCGCGTCTTCCTTGACGGGTTTCGCGAGGCGCGTCCCGACTGGGACATCGATGTCATGGATCTCTGGCGGGAGCGGATGCCGGAGTTTGCGGGCCCCATTGTCGAGGCCAAGTATGCGCGGATGAAGGCCCAGGCTTTCGACGACGCCCAGCGCGACAGCTTTGCCGAGGCCGAGCGCATGGCGACGCGCTTGTCGCTCGCCGAGCGCGTGCTGATCTCGACGCCGATGTGGAACTTCGGCATCCCCTACAAGCTCAAGCAGTGGTTCGACATCATCGTCCAGCCCGGGCTCACCTTCCGGTTCGACCCGGCGACGGGATATGTCCCGCTGCTGAAGGACCGGCCGACCATCGTCATCCTCGCCAGCGGCAGCGACTTCGTCACCGGAATGAACCGCGGCCGCACCGACATGGCGACACCCTATTTGCGCGAGGCACTGCGCTTCATTGGCATCAGCGACGTGCGCTTCGTGCCGATCGGGCCGACCACCGGCCCGGCGGGCCCGATCCTCGCCGCGCGCGAGACGGCGTATCGACGCCTCGGGGAGATCGCCACATGGTTTTGATCGACTGATCCCGCGCCACGCTAGGCGATTGCGAGCTTCAACGCTGCGGCGGAATCAGCGAACGCAGGATGTCCGGCTTCCAGGCCTGGCGCGTGCTGTCGAAGGCCGCGAAATCATGGTCGAATTGCCAATAGGCCCATGACCAGCCAAGCCTGTCTGCGCTTCTCGCCATGAACGACAAATATCTCGCGCGGCTGTCGGATGGTGCACGCTCGTACACTCCGAATTCGCCGAGATAAACCGGGCGCTTCTCCTTCTCCGCCCAGAGATTCATCTTCCTGAAGTCAGCGGCCGCCTTCGCTTCGTCGTCCGGACTGCCCCAATCCAGCGGCCCGATCCGCGAAAACGTCGAAGACCACGGCGCGCCCTGATGCGTGAATCGTATCGGCGCGTAATAGTGAAACGTGACGATGAGGTTCCTGTCGTCGGCCGGCAGCGCCAGGTCGTCGACGGGGATGTCGTCCGTGTTGAGAACCGCGGCAATGACCGGCCGCGCCGGATTGGTGCGGCGGATGATTTCAAGACACTCGTTGAGGAGTGAATTCCAGTCGGCGGACGTCATTTGCCCGCCGGGTTCGTTCAAGACCTCGAAGACCAGCGCGGGATATTTTCCGGCATAGCGCTCGGCGATCTGCCGCCAGAACGCCCTGAGCTTCTCGCCGCATCCAGAAACGTCGCGTTGGCAAACATGAGTGTCGTGCTCGTCAACGACCGGAATGAGGTTCCTTGCGAGGACTTCCTCGATGACGACATCCAGCCGCCTCAGAACGATCTCGTCCAGGACGTTTCCCTCGCCCATGAACTTGAAGCCGAAGAAGTTGATCCTGACATGCGAAAATCCGGCCTTCTTGATTGCGGTCAGATTGTCCAGGCGGAACGGCGCGTTCCGGCCGCCTTCCCAGATCCCGTCATAGCCGAGAATATTGATGCCGCGCCCCAATTTCGGCAGGTCACGGGACGCCGCCTGCCCGGCGCCATGGGCATGGAAGCAAGACGACGTGAGGAAAAGGGCCGTTGCCGCAAGATTGAAGCTTCTCGTCCAGCGAGCGCGGATGGCTCTCATCTTGCTTCCATTCGTTGAGACTAGAAATCGGTCTGCGGCACAGGCCTGCACGTTGCAAAGAAGAACGCCACCAGCAGCACCGACGTGAACATGGTCGAGCGAAGGAACGTCGTCTCGGTAAAGTTGGTCTGAAAGCTGAGAGCGACAAATCCGATGATGAGCGCGCAGTGCGACCGGTCGATCGCGCGGGCCGAAATCAGATGGAGAACCTTGTTCGAGAACAGAAGGACGCTCGCGGCGAAAAGCGTGTAGCCGAGAAACCCCGTCTCCATCAGGATCGCGATATAGCCGCTGTGATAATTGTCGAGCACCCAGCCGTGGTTCTGTTCGAAATAGTCGTAGATCGACGGAACCGTCCAGAAGCCGTTGATCCCGAAGCCGAGCAGCGGTGCGTCATCGAAATGGCTGATGGCGTAATGCCAGATGAACGTCCGCTCGGTCAGATCGATGGACGCATCACCGACATGGATCGCCTCATACCCCGTCGCGTAAAAATAGAAGATCAGCGCGCCGGCCAGCAAGCACATGACGAACGGCAGGACCGCATAGATTCTCATGCAGGTGACCGACCACATCGAGGTCACGAGCAATGCACAGGCGGCCAGGGCAACGGCACCGGCGCCTCGCGATTCCGATGCGAGGACACATGTGGACGCCAGAAGGAACGTCAGGAGGAAAGCCGGCCACCCCTGCCCCTTCATCTTCAGATAGCAGGCGAAGAACATCAGATACGCGCCGACGAAACCGAGGGTCTGCTTCGATTCATAGACGCCTTGCCATTGACCGTTATGCATCCAGCTGTGGTCTATCCCGATATCGGGTACGGCGAGCGCGCAGAAGGCCGATGCGGCCACCAATATGAAAAGCCCAAGGGCCGTGGCCCTGACGACCTCGTCCATGTCGATGCGCGTGATGAGACAGAATGCGCCGAAGGTCGTCATCGCGAGCGCCAGGCTCTTCATGATCGCAGCAGCGTTCAGGCTGGTCCAGAACACCGAAGTGACGGCGAAGGCGTAGAATGCGACCAGGACGATCAAGTCGGGATTGAACTGCAAACGCAGCCGCGGGCGTACGAACGCGCTGGCGTAGATCAGGACGCCCCACATCAGGATCGCGACGGCCTGCTGCAGATAGGTCAGCTCCGCCGGCAACAGCGCGGTGTTGAAGGTGCCCATCGACGCGACGACGTTGATGGTGATCGAACAGCCAATTGCAGCCCTGGCAATCTTCTCAACGCCAACGCTGCGCGTCTTCCAGATCGCGCTCCCGGGAGTCCCGGAGTCCACCTCGGTCTGTAGGCTGGCCATGAATTGACCTTCCTTAAACGCGGTTAATTATTTGCTAGCGCGGCCAGGTCTCGACATCCGAGCCGTCGTGACCGCGAAATCTTAAGACTTCGGTAACGATACGAACCCGGCTTAGTCCGTTTAATGCAAATCGTACCACCTCGGTATCTCGACCGTCACTCCCCTGCTATAAGCCCTGAGCTCGCTCGAGCACTCCCTAAATTATCCGGTTTCCCTGGTTACGCATGAACACGCTTGGCAACACGTTCGATATCGCCGTCGAATCGGCATTCGACTTCCTGTCGCCGGACTATGCAGAGCTGTTCGATCACTCGGCTGCCACCGCGTTCCAGCATCCGCTTTGGCTGCACAGCCTCTACGGCAGGCTAGCGTCGCATGCGGGAGCAACACCTCTTGTTGTCGTGGTTCGTTACCGCGCGACGGGCGCCCTTGCGATGGTGCTGCCCTTGCTGCGGATCCGGCGCGGCCCGATACGGACCGTCGAATTCGCCGACCTGCGCGTCTCCGACTATCTGGCGCCGGTTTGCAGCCCGATGGTGTTTTCCCAGCTGCTCAGGGATGCGGATGCATGCGCCGAGATTCGCCGCCTCGTTCGCCCTTTCGACCTGCTCCGAATGACCAAGCTGCCGGACGGGCGGCTCCCGATCGAGAACCTCCTGGGTGCGCCCCGCCGCGTCGCGATGGACACCAATGCCTACGCAACGGTTCTCCTCGCCCCATTCGAGCAATGGCGGACCAGTGCGATGGAGCGCTCCTATCAGAAGGAGCTCGCAAAGAAGTATCGGCAGCTCCAGAAGAAGGGCACGCTGAGCTTCTCATGCTGCAACGACAGCGCCGCCGTCCTCGAGACGCTGGACGTGATGAGGAAGTTTCGCGGCCCGCGGTTCCAGTCGCAGGGCGACGGAGACCTGCTCCAGCGGCCCGAATATTACGACTTCTATTCCGACATCGCGGTCCGTGGTCTCGGTTCCCTTGCGCGGCTCTATGCCATGAAGATGGATGGCGAGGTGATCGCCGCCGTGCTCGGATTGCACCACCGCGACAGTTTTCTCGTCATCATGAGTGCCTTCGATATTGCCGGATACAAGAGCCAGTCCCTCGGCGCGCTGATGTTCGAGCAGGTGGCGAAGGACTGCATCGAGCGCGGGGATCAGATGCTCGACTTCACCATTGGTGACGAGCCATACAAGAAATTGTTCGGCGGGCAGCCCTCGCCGATGTGGGCGGTCACGCACGCCGGCAGCACCACAGGCGCGATATCGCTGTTCGCACTGAAGCAGGCACCCTGGCTCAAGCTTGCCGCCAAGCGAATTTCGGAGTTGCGGCTCTCGCCAACCCGCACCTCGACGCCGACGCGCTGACCGCCGCGAAGCGCCGGCGGATTGCAGCTCTCAGGCGCGGAGCGCGCTGCGGACCTGCGCAAGCCAGCCCGGCCGCATCTGATCGACCCGATGCGTGATGCTGCGCCTCAGGAAGTGCAGCCGTCGCCGCACATCCCAGCCGATACCATCGCGGGACGTCAGCGCCTGGCGGAAGCGCGCCATCTTCAGTGACTGCTGGTCCGCGGCGATCTTGTCGCGATCGGAATAGAACTCCGATATCTTCTCGATGCCCATCCCACCGGTCGCGAGCCACCGCGGCGCATATTCGGTACAGAGGCGCTCGACGTCCACCAGCAGGCGGGCTACGCCCGTTCCGGCAGCAGGACAATTGGTCTGAAACGCATCGCCGATCAGCACGATTCCGGGCTGGAGGTGTCCTTCGACGACGGACAGATCCATCACCCAGTTCCGGACCCGGTCCGTCACGCGAAAATCACCGAGGTAGGGCTGCAATCCCGGCAGCAGCCGCAGGACTGTCGCTTCCGTGTCGCGACGCAGATCGCGCATGACCGGATCGGTCGGGTCGCGGAACATGAAGAGATTGGCCCGCATGCCGGCGGGTACCGGAAACAGGCTGAGATAATCGACGCCGTCGGAGGTGCGCTCGCCGTAATAGGTCAGCGCCTTGAAATCGAACGGCGCGCCGTCCCGGCGAGCGATCGTGAAGCCGAAGGAAACCGAGTGGCCTGCGGCCAGCACGCGCCGCCTGATGCCCAGCTTGTATCCGAGAGCTCCCGCCATGCCCGTCGCCAGAACGACAAGACGCGCATTCAGGCGGCGTCCGGAGGCAAGCTCGAGATGCTGAACGTCGTCGCTACAGGTCATTGCGGTGACCTCGTCGACGATCAGACTGGACGGATCGGGGATCTGGCCGCGCGCCATGGCAACGAGACCGGCATAGGGAAGCCCGTAAGCCTGGCCGACGCTGACATCGACCACCTTGCCTTCCCTGACATTGAGCACGCGATCGTATGGACAGGCGACGCTCGCGAGGCTGCGGATGAAGCCCAGCCTGCGGAGCATCTCCAGCTGCTGGCCTCCGATCTTTTCGACCCGAAACTCGTCTGGATAGACCGCGCGCTTATCAACCAGCGCGACGCGATGCCCTGCCCGCGCAAGGACAGAAGCCGCGAGCGAACCCGCAAGGCCACCTCCGACAATCGCGATGTCCGCGAACGTCGTCGTGGTCGCAGCTGCGGCGATCGGCTCGGTCACGGTGCTATCCGCCGTCATGGTCCAGGCTCCCACGGTTAACGGTGGTTCCATGTGCAATTATCCCGCCTGATGTCGCATCGCAGGACCGAGCGCGATCATTTCCCTCGATCGAGGTTAATGAACCGGAGACTCGATCGGCCGGACGATATCCCGGCACGCGTCTTGCTCAGGATGTTCGACAGGGGCCGGTCTTCGGCAATGCCACGGTGGAATGCATGGCTGCTTCGCGTCAGAGCGACATCACGTCGCTTTCGACAGAGCCGGCCTTCGCTCTATCCGGGACAGGCGGAACGAATCTGTCCCACCGTGACGCAGCGGGCGTTTCGCCGATATCGGCCGCGACCAAAAGGACTCAAGAGGCCCCCATTAACACTCGCAATTTTTCACCATGCTAGGCTCTCGCCGCTGTCCTAACGCGCATCCCCAGGGGAAAGTCGTCCCGCAACGTCCATGATCGAATCCATCGTCCAGTTCCTGCGGCGCGACGTGACGCGCGGTGTTGTCGGGACCATCCTCCTCAAGGTTGGCAGCGGCGCGCTTGCGTTTGCGTTGTTCTCGCTGGCGGCGCGAACGATGTCGCCTGATGGATTCGGCATCTTTGCGACCTGGCTTTCGGTTGCCCAGATCGCAGCGGTCGTGGGGCTGGTCGGCCAGGAATCGCTCCTGGTGCGATTCCTGAACGAGTATCAGGTCGGAGACAGGCCCGACCTCATCAAAGGTGTCCTCCTGTCGAGCTTCAGGATGACCTCCGTCGCGATGCTGATCGCGATCGCCGCGGTCGCGCTGGCCGCGAGCTTGAGGGGCGACTGGTGGCTTCTGATCCTTGCTCTCTCGGCCTACACTGCGGTGAATGCCGGACTGATGCTCGGCAGCCAGATCGCCCGCTCGCTGGTCAGCATTCTCATGGGCGAAGGCAACCGGGAGCTCTTCTGGCGAGTCATCGTCGTCCTGTTTCTGCTTGCCATGTTGTTCGGCCATCGGCAGCTCGATCCCGCCGAGTTGTTCGCCGTGATGACGATCGCCATGTCGGTGGGCCTGGTCGCGCAGGTCGTTGCGATTGCCCGCGCCCTGCCGGACTTGCGCAGCACGGCGGCGCGTTCCGAGACCTCTCGCTGGAGATCGAGCGCGCTTCATTTCTGGGTCGCGTCCATCCTCGAAGTCGCCAACCAGTATTTCGACGTCATCCTGGTCTACTGGATGCTGGATCCGACGACCGCCGGAATCTATTTTGCCGCTTCGCGCCTGGCCAACATCTTCGCCATGGTCTCGGCAGCACTGTACAGTTTCGGGGCGCGCCGGCTTCCTTCGCTGTACTTCAGCAAGAACCACCAGGAGTTCGGGCGAACGTTGCAGCTCATGGCGGAAGTGACCGGGCTTTGCGTGGCCAGTGGACTTCTCCTGATCTGGATCGGCGGCCCCCAACTTCTCAACCTGTTCGGGCCCCATTTCGCCGAACAGCATTGGGTCCTGATCGTGCTCGCGATCGGCACGGCTTTCCAGGCGGCGGGCGGTCCATCCGCCGCGATCCTGCAGCTGACCGGCCATGAGCGCGTCTATGTCCCCGTCGTCGCGGCGAACGTGGCGCTGCGGCTGGTCGGATTTCTGGTCCTGATTCCCTGGCTCGGCGTGCTTGGCGCGGCGATCTCGGCAACGGTGTCGCTGGCGCTCGCAACCATCGCGCTCAACATCCTCTGTCGCCGGCGAACCGGAGTCGATCCTTCAATTCTCGTGCTCTTGCGCTTCTCGGCATCGAAACGCGGCGCCTACGCCGTTCGCGGTGCCGACTCCGGCGAATAGGCGCCGATCATCCGGCCAGGCCCAACACTTCGCCCCGACGGCGCGCCGCCGACGGATCGGCCGGGACGCGATTGATGACGAGCCCGGTCGGCACGCCGCCAAAGCGGGAGAGCGCAGCCATTGCCCTGCGCATTGCAGCGGAATCGACCGCGTCTTCGCAAGCGACCAGGATGACCAGGTCGGCGTGAGCGGCCAGCGCCGCCGCCTCCGGCTGCAAGGCCAGCGAGGTGGCATGGACGACGATCAGATCGAACTCCGAACGAATGTCGTCCGCGGGCGATGCCTCGGGCCGCTTGCCGGCACCCAGAAGCGCATCGACGCTGCGAAAATCCGCCGTGGTCATGCCGTCCGACTGCCCCTTGGCGAGGCCAGCCCCGGCACCGCCGAGGTCCGGCTCGACCCGGATCAGGACGCTCAGCTTCCCCCTGTTCACCGCCCACCGGTTCAGCGACCGCGCGACGGTGTTGCCGCCGGCCCGCTTGCCGACCGACATCACGAGCGCGACCTTGCCCCGGGCTCCCGGCAAATTCTCCAGCCGGTCGAGCAGCGGGCGCAAATGGGGACCGAGATCGAGCTCAGCCGTCGCGGAGACCGGACCTTGCCAGATGTTTCTCGGCACATCGCTCGGCAGCAGGTCGGGAATGCGGGCCCACACGGGCGGGCGTGGCCACGACGCGGGCTGGCGTGGAGCCGGATCGGGAGCAGGAGCGTCTTCGGCAGCCTTGTCCGATCCGCGTCCGGTTGCCGCAACGACCGCCGTCGATGTCAGCAGCGAACCGATCGCGAGCGCGGCGAGCAGCAAGGGCAGCGGCGGAAGTGTCGAGCGCAGCGGCGAAATGGCGGACGAAGCAATCTTGGTCTGGGAGCTCTGCAAGAGACGTTGCTCGTTCGTCGTCTTGGAGCGCGAGAGGAACTGTTCGTAGATGTTTCTGTTGGCCTCGGCGTCGCGCTGCAACTCCTGGAGCCGGACCAGGGCCTGACCATCGACCAGGATCTGCGATTCAGCCGCCTTCATCTGGCCTTCGAGCGCCTTCTGCTGTTCGCGCTGGGCCTCGTATTCCGACTTTGCGGTGTCGATGCCCTTTGTCCGCTCGACCTCGATCTGCCTGTTGAGATCGTTCAGCTGACTGTAGGACATGACGAGGTCGGGATGGCGATCGCCGAACACCGCCCGCTTCTGCGCGATTTGATCATTGAGCGCCGACCGCTGCGCACGCAGCGCGCTCAGGAGATCCTGCTTGACGGGACCCTCGACATTCGCCTTCAGGTCGCGCTGAGCCTGCTCGTAGCGAGCCTTCGCCTCTTCGGTCCGGGCGCGCGCGGCGGCAACCTGCTGCGACAGCTCGGTCACGCGCAATTGCTGGGTCGTGGCATCCTTGCCCGCGTTGACGATCCTGTGCTCGAGCTTGAACGTGGCCACGGCGTCCTCTGACGCCCTCAGCCGGTCGTTCAACGTCTTCAGCCGCCCGCTGAGCCAATCGGCCGCATCGTCGGTCGCCTCGGTGCGGTTGCGCGTCTGACTAGCGACGAACGACTCCGCTATCGCGTTCGCATAATAGGCCGCCCGCTCCGGACGGTTCGAGGTGAAGCGGATGGCGATGACGTAAGTGAGCCCGCGGCGGGAAATGTCGAGACGATTGCGGAATCTCTCGAGCAGGCGCGCGGGGTCGGTATGTCCCCCGGAAATGTCCTCGTCGTCCTGAACCTTGAGCTGCTCGATCAGCGGCTTGAGAAAGCCGTCGGACTTCGCCACTTCGACCAGGCTTTGCAGCGCGGCGCTATCCTGCCCTATGCCCGGCAGAACGTCCTGATCCGCGGTCACGCGCTGCTCCCGGGGATCGACAACGACCAGCGCGGTCGCCGCAAATCGAACCGGGATAACCAGCAGAACGACGACGCCGAGGGCGAAGATCGCGAGAGCGAGCGTCAGGATGCGGCGAGCATTGTCCCGAAAGAAGGAGAGCGCGCCCGCGGCCGTGAGCACACCACCAAGACGTGCTGCGGCTCCGCCGGCCTCACCGTTCGACGCATTTTGAGTCTGCCACGACGCGGAGACATCGGTCGATCCGGAACTTGTCGGGTCTGCGCGGCGACCGAACGTCATGGACTTTACTCGGATTCAACTGGCAAGCACTGTTCAGTGGCCTGCTCCACCGTAAATATCTATGGTTAATCCGCAGTTACCCGCCGCCACGCGAAGATGACCAATTGGTTAACGCGCGTGCCTCGCTCCGCGCGGAAACCGCCGTCATTCTGATGTGAACGATGCGGTCCGGCGGCCAGCGCATTAACTCCGTTTGTTGCTAGTCGGTGTCCGCCCGAGGCTCGCATGTTAGGTACGGCATCAAGAAGGTGAACGTTTGATTAGCAGGTCGGAATCCGTGCTGCATTACCAGCCAGGCGCAGAACTGGGCGAGGCACCGAAGCTGCCGTCGACTGCAGCAGCACTCGCAGGTCGGGGCAGCGGCGGACCAAAGCTGCACGTGCTTCTGGTCCAGACACAGGCCGAGAATGCGGGCGCCCAGGAGATCTCCAGGCTGCTCGGCGCCGGCCTGACCGCACGCGGCTATCGGGTCACCAATCTGTTCTTCTTCCGCAAGTCGGATTCCTTCGACGAGCCGCCCGATACGCTCTACTGCGCATCGAGCCGGCCAGGACATCCGCTGGCCCTGCTGCAAATGCTGCGGACGCTCGGCCGTCACATCAGGACCACCAGGCCCGATGCGGTTTTGACCTTCCAGCATTTCGGCAACGTCATCGGCGCCGGCGCGTCTCGCCTCGTCTGCCGCGCACCCGTCATCGCCAATCAGGTGTCGTCCGCGCTGTCGATGAGCTGGCCGGTCCGCACGGCCGACATCGTCATGGGCAGCCTCGGCTTCTTCGATCGTATCACGCTGAACTCGCTGGACATGCAGCGCGAATATTCGCGCTACCCCGCGGCCTACCGGTCGCGCATGGTGCATGTGCCACACGGCTTCGACGACAAGGCGCTCACTCTGCCGAGGCAAGCTGCGCGAGAGAAGTTCAAACTGCCGACCGACCGCGTCCTGCTCGGCTGTGCCGCGAGGCTGCACCCGCACAAGCGGCTCGATGCGGCGATACGCCTCCTGCCGGATCAGCCATCCTGGCACCTCGCATTGGCCGGCCAGGGAGTCGACGAGGCCCGGCTGAGGCGGCTTGCGGATGATTTGAACGTATCGGACAGATTGCATCTGCTCGGGGAAATCGCCCCGCGCCAGATGGCCGATTTTTTGGCCTGCCTGGACGTGTTCGTATTTCCGACACAGGCCGAGACCTTCGGCCTCGCCGCGGTCGAAGCCGCAAACGCCGGTGTTCCCTCCGTCGTCACCGATCTACCCGTCCTGCGCGAGGTGCTGTCCTTCGAAGGAAAGCCGACAGCCCTGTTCGTCGATGCCTCCGATCATGCGAAGCTGTCGGCCGCCGTCTCGAAACTCCTGACCGACCAAACCCTGCGCGAGGAGCTGCGGCAAAATGCCAAAGGCCTGAAGTTGCGGTACTCGGTAGACGCCATGGTGGAGGAATACGTTCGAATTCTCGGCCAGGTCACGTGACCTGATCCGCTGGAATGGATTAGCTCGACATGATCATCGAGTTTCGCTGTGAAATTGAGCATGCGCGGCGGTGGATGCGCCGCGAGACGCTGTCGATCGACGGGCGGGACGTTCCGGTCCAGATCGCCTGGACGACGGCGGCGGAGTCGCGTCCCGCAGGTCTCGACGCGCTGTTCGCGCTCGAACGCGTGGTGTTGCACAAGGGCAAACCCAGCGGCGCCGACAGGCTGCAGATCATTCCGGAGCGGACGCAGGCTCGCACAGGCACGGCCGACGTGATCGTCGATTTTACAAGCGGCGCGCCGGATCGGAACTGTTCGGCTCCGCTGTATCTGCGCCCGCTGTTCAACGGAACGGCAGGAGAAAACGCCGCGCTCGCCGCCATTCTCGGCGGCGAGTTGCCGGTGATCGACATCGTCAACGAGATCGACGGCGCCGTGCTCGATCGCGGTCACCCGTCGGGAGAAATTGCAGCCGGCCTGAGCGGTGCGCTCGAAACGGTCATGGCGCGAACCCTGACCATGGTGGCGGCAATCCTGTCGGGACGGCCGCGCATTCTGCCGCAACTGGCGCGCCCCGCCGGCGATGCAAGTCGCCGTGGACCGCTTGGCTACGTCGCGCGCGGCCTCGCCGCCTCGATCGCCAAGGAGATCTATCGCCTCTGCTGCTACGCCCCGCATTGGCATATCGGATGGCGCTTCAACGACGGCGCAGGCGTCTGGCAGACGGGAGATCTCTCCGGGCCTCGCTGGAACGTTCTGGGAGATCCGGGAAACCACTTCTACGCCGATCCCTTTCCCATCACCTGGCGTGGACGAACGTTCGTCTTTTTTGAAGATCTCGATCACCGGGTCGGCAAGGGAATCATTTCGGCGATCGAGTTCGGTGACACCGGGCCAGTCGGCGACGTCGTGCCCGTGCTGGAAGAGCCCTGGCACCTGTCCTATCCGTTCCTGATCGAGGACGATGGCGAGCTGTGGATGATCCCGGAGAGCTCGATCAACGGGGACGTCGCCCTCTACAAATGCGTTCGGTTTCCGGACAAATGGGAGCGGCACGCGACGCTGCTCTCGGGCCTCGAGCTCGCCGACGTGACGATCACGCGGCACAACGGCCTGAACTATCTGTTTGGCGCCTGGCGCGACGGAACCGGCGGCTATTCGGATTCGCTTGCGATCTTCCACGCCGACCGCCTGCTCGGCCCCTGGCTGCCTCATGCCAGCAACCCGGTCCTGATCGATCGCGCGAGTACGCGACCGGCTGGGAATTTCGTCACCATCAACAACAGGCTGTGGCGACCGGTGCAGAATTGCGCGGACGGATACGGCGCGGCGCTTGGCCTCGCGGAAGTCGTCGAACTGTCGCCGACGACGTTCAAGCAGATCGTCCGCCACTCGCTCAAGCCCGGACCGACATGGCCCGGCCGAAAGCTGCACACCCTGAACCGCTGCGGCCGGCTCGAGGTGATCGATGGATCGCGTGTTCAGCCGAAGACGAGCGCCTTTGCGCGTCAATTTCCATCGGCGGTTTTGTCGCCGCGGACCCGTCCATCCACGGCCTGCTGAAACAAGTTCCGCGAACGGCGCATCCCTCGTCTGAGCGCAAGCGATGTGCAATTCAAGCGGGATTCGTGGCAGACAGGCGCGAGCGACGCCGGTCATTGCCACGACCGGCCGCTCGGAGACTCCATGGTCAACAACACAAGCTCGACACATCGGCCGTTCGATCCGCGCAGCAAATGGGCCGAACTGTCCCAAGCGGAACGCAGCGCCGCCTATGACAACAATGCGGCGGTCAAGAACAGCCCTGCCCTGATCGCCGAGCGCAACGAAGCTTCCAGCCGGCTGCGCGGTACACTGAAGTCCCATCTCGATTTGCCTTACGGCGAGCGGGCGAACAACAAGATCGATCTCTACCTCGCCGCAAAGCCCAATGCGCCCTGCCTGATGTTCGTGCACGGCGGCTATTGGCAGCGCAATTCCCGCGAGCTGTTCGCCATGCTCGTCGAAGGCGTCGCCGCACATGGCTGGTCGGTCGCCATTCCCG
>Ga0163163_10003631_pt1 | contig 13119 bp, 18 predicted proteins | sample S65metaG_FD_119766 | JGI IMG/M metagenome (GOLD analysis project Ga0163163, IMG submission 119766) | Switchgrass rhizosphere microbial communities from Kellogg Biological Station, Michigan, USA - S6-5 metaG | ecosystem: Host-associated > Plants > Roots > Rhizosphere > Soil | place: USA... | reverse complement strand
GATCAGCGTCTCGACCCCGAGGTCGATCGCCGCCTCGACCGTTCGCCGCAGCGCCTTGGTTCCGGCGCGGTGGCCCTCGGCGACCGCCAGCCCGCGCCGCTCCGCCCAGCGGCCGTTGCCGTCCATGATGATCGCGACGGTGCGGGCGCTGTCCTCTTGCGCTCCGCGTTCCATTGTGAGGGGGTTCGGCGCCTTCAGCGCCTAGACCTCCATGATCTCCGCTTCCTTGCGCTTCAGCAGCTCGTCGATCTCATGGACGTGGTCGTCCGTGAGCTTCTGAACCCGCTCTTCCGCTCGGTGCTCCTCGTCGCTGCCGACCTCGCCCTTGTCGACGAGCTCCTTCAGATGGTGAATCGCATCCCGGCGCACGTTGCGGACGGCGACCTTGCCGTCCTCGGCCATCTGCCGCACCACCTTGACGAGGTCCTTGCGCCGTTCCTCGGTGAGCTGCGGAATCGGCAGACGGATCAGCTTGCCGTCGTTCGACGGGGTGAGGCCGAGGTCGGACTCGAGGATCGCGCGCTCGATCGTGGCGACGGAGTTCGGGTCGAACGGCTGGATCGTCAGCATCCGCGGCTCCGGGGCGCCGATCGTGGCGAGCTGCTTGAGCGGCGTCTGTTGGCCGTAGTAGTCGATCTGGACGCGATCGAGAAGTGCCGGCGAGGCTCGGCCGGTACGCAGGGTCGAGAACTCGGTCTGCGCGGCCTCGACGGACTTGTCCATCCGCCGGGTCGCGTCCTGAATCAGGTCATCGATCGCCATCTGGCCTCCTCGCGTCAGGGGGTCGAGACGATGGTGCCGACCCGCTCGCCGTGCACGACTCTACGGATGTTCCCAGGTTCGAGGGCGAACACGTAGATCGGCAGTTTGTTGTCCATACAGAGTGAGAGCGCGGTCGTGTCCATCACCTTCAGGCCGCGCTCGATCGCCTGCAGGTGGGTGATCTCGGGTAGGAGCTCGGCGCCCGGATCCAGCCGCGGGTCGCCGTCGAGCACGCCTGCGACCGCGTTCTTCGCCATCAGGATCGCTTCGGCCCCGATCTCCAGCGCGCGGAGAGCGGCCGCGGTGTCGGTCGTGAAGTACGGGTTGCCGGTGCCAGCCGCGAAGATCACGATCCGGCCCTTCTCGAGATGGCGGATCGCGCGGCGGCGGATGTACGGCTCGGCAACCTCGGCGGCTGCGAGCGCGGACATGACGCGCGTGTCCGCCCCGCGCCGCTCGAGCGCGTCCTGCAGCGCCAGCGCGTTCAGCAGGGTCGCCAGCATCCCCGCGTAGTCGGCGGTCGCCCGATCCATCCCCTCCGCGGCGGCCTCGATCCCGCGGTAGATGTTCCCGGCGCCGACGACGATCGCGAGCTCGAGCCCGTCCTCCTGCACCTCGACGATCTCACCGGCGATCGCCGCGAGCCGCTCGGGGTCGAGGCCGTAGGACTGCTCGCCCATCAGCGCCTCGCCTGAGAGCTTCAACAGTAGCCGCTGAAACGCCGAGCCGGCCTCGCGGCCGGCGTGCTCGGCAGAGACGGTCTCGGTCACTCGGCCAGCGCGTAGCGGACGAACTCGAGCACCTCGAGCCCGGCGTCCTCGAGCGCCTTGCCGGCCGTCAGCGAGGGATCGTGGATCCACGACTGCTCGCTCAGCGCGACGCCGGAAAGGAACTCCTTGCGCAGGCGGCCCTCGACGATCTTCGCGCGCACCTCCTCCGGCTTCGACTGGACGTCGGCCTGGTTCTCGTAGATCGAGCGCTCGTTGGCGAGCTCCTCCGCGGGGACCTCGTCGACGCTGCGGTAGCGCGGCGCGGCGAAGGAGATGTGCATCGCCAGCCTGCGCGCGGCAGCAGCGTCGGACCCCTTGGCCCGGACGAGGACGCCGATCTTGTTCGCCGGCGGATGCACGTACTCGGCCAGCAGCTCGCCCTCGCCGGCTTCCATGCGGGTCCCCCCGGCGAGCTCGACGTTCTCGCCGATCTTGGCGATCAGCTCCATGCGCCGCTCGTCAAGGCCGGCGAGCGCTTCAGAACCCTCCGCCTCGACCGCCTCGAGCGCCGCCTCGGCGAAGCCGAGAAACTCGTCGTTCTTCGAGACGGGCTCGGTCTCACAGCCGACGGCGACGATCGCGCCGACGTTCCCGGAGACCGTGGCGAGCACTTCGCCCTCGGTGGTAAGCCGGCCGGCCTTCTTCCCGGCGGCGGCCATCCCCTGCTCGCGCAGGAGGCGCTGGGCGGCCTCGACGTCGCCGCCGGTCTCCTCCAGCGCGCGCTTGGCGGCCATCATCCCGGCGCCCGTGCGGTCGCGAAGCTCCTTGACGAGGCTCGCTGAGATCTGGACCTGGCTCATGAGGCCTCCTCGGGGGCGTCGGGGACGGGAACGGGCTCCGGCTCGGCCGGCGCCTCCGGAGCTGGCTCTGCCTCGGGCTCCGGCTCGGCCGGCGCCTCCGGAGCTGGCTCTGCCTCGGGCTCCGCTGTCGCCTCGGGCTGAGCCTCCGCCTCGGGCTCGGGCTGGGTCTCCTCGGCCGGCGCGGGCGCGAAGTCGGCGGGCTTGGCGCGCTGCTTGCCTTCGGTGATCGCGTCGCCCAGCGCGTGGACGACGAGGCTGCACGAGCGAATCGCATCGTCGTTGCCCGGAATCACGAAGTCGGCCTCGTCCGGGTCGCAGTTGGTGTCCACAAGCGCGATCACCGGCATCGTCAGCCGACGTGCCTCCTTGACGGCAAGCTGCTCCTTGCGCAGGTCGACGATGAAGATCGCGTCGGGCTGCTTGCGCATGTCCGCGACGCCGCCGAGGTTCGCCTCGAGCTTCTCCAGCTCGGCCTGCATCGAGATCCGCTCCTTGGGCGGGAGCAGGTCGAGCTGGCCCTCGTCGCGCAGCCGGCGCAGCTCGTGCAGATGCTCGATCCGCTCGGAGATCGTGCGCCAGTTGGTGAGCAGGCCGCCGAGCCAGCGATGGTTCACGTACGGCATGCCGGTTCGCTTGGCCTCCTCCTCGACGGAGTCCTGGGCCTGTTTTTTGGTGCCGACGAAGAGGACGGTGCCACCGCGCTCGGCGAGGTTGCGGACGAAGCTCTGGGCCTCCTCGAGGCTCTCGAGCGTCTTCTGCAGGTCGATGATGTAGATGCCGCCGCGCTCACCGAAGATGAAACGTCGCATCTTCGGGTTCCAGCGGCGGGTCTGGTGGCCGAAATGGACGCCGGCCTCCAGGAGCTCACGCATGCTGACTGACATCGGGTCTTCCCTTCCTGGTGGTTGTGGAGGTGTTGCGCCGGCGGGGGTCGGGTGGAACCGGGCTCAGAGACCGGCACCGCCACCTGCCCGGATCGCCGGGTTGCGGACGAAAACGAGCGGAAAGTGTAGCTAGCGCTCAGGTTTTCGGGTTCGCGGCCCGATCCATCATGTAGTCGTGGGAACACGCCCGTCCGCACCCGCGCTCGAGGTGCTCGCCGCCGAGATCCGGGCCTCCGCTTGGGAGCTCGCGCTCGCGGCTGCGGAGGAAGGCCTGCTCGACGATCAGATTCCCTCGCTGCAGCGGCTCGGCCGGCTCGGGCAGCTCGGCGACATGCCGACGTTCATCTGCGAGCTCGCGCGGGAGCTCGACGACCCCCGCCCCGAGCGGTTGCGCCGTGGCAGCCCGCTCGCCGCCCAGGCCCGCGATCACGCGCGCCAGCGCGAGGCGTACGGCTTCGCGCCGCGCGAGATCGTGACCGAGTTCCTGATCCTGCGCCGTGTGCTGTGGCGCTTCGTCGCCGAGCGCTCGGCCAAGCTGGACCCGGGGCAGATGCTCGCGGTCGAGCAGCGCCTGAACGCCACGGTCGACCGGCTCGTGACCGAGTGCGTGGTCGCGTACTTCGACCGCGCGACCTCGGAGCTGGCGCACGAGGCCCGTCACGATCAGCTCACCGGACTGCTCCACCACCAGGCGTTCGTGCGCGAGCTGGAGCTGGAGCTGGAGCGCGCGGCCCGCTACGGCCATGGCGTCTCGCTGGTCTTCATCGACCTCGACCGCTTCAAGGAGATCAACGACACCCTCGGCCACCCGGCAGGCGACCGGGTGCTGAAGCGGCTCGGCAGGCTGCTGCGCGAGTCGCTGCGTGGCTCCGACCTGGCCGGTCGCATGGGCGGCGACGAGTTCGCCGCGTACCTCGTCGAGACCGACGAGGAGGCCGGGCCGCGGCTGCTCGCCCGCCTGAACGACCGCGTTGACGAGCTGCTCGCGACCGAGGAGCTGCCGGTGCGGTGCTCTTTCAGCGCAGGCGTCGCCCATTTCCCCGACGAGGCCACCGACGCCGACGCGCTCTTCCGCCTGGCCGACCGGCGGCTTTACGAGTCGAAGCGCGCCAAGGCCGCCTGAAGGTCGGCCGGCAACGGCGAGTCGACCTCCACCCGCTCGCCCGTCAGCGGATGCGGGAACGCCAGGCGCCAGGCGTGCAAGAACTGGCGCCTGAGCCGCTCGTCGGGCACGCCGTAGGTCGGATCGCCCACGACCGGCAGGTCGATTGCAGCCAGGTGCACGCGAATCTGGTGCGTCCTCCCCGTCTCGAGACGGATGTCGAGCAGCGCGTGCCGGTCGAGCAGCCGCTCCACCTCGAAGTGCGTGACCGCCTCCCGCGGGGTGTCCGTATCGAGCGAGTGGCGGGTCGGCTCGCGCCGGTCGCGGCCGATCGGCGCCTCGATCCGGCCTGTCCAGGAGCGGGGCCGCCCGCGCACGAGCGCCTTGTAGCGGCGCTCGAGTTCCCGGCCGCGGACAAGCTCCTGCAGCTTCCGGTACGCCTCCTCGCTGCGAGCAACGACCAGGAGGCCCGAGGTGTCGCGGTCGAGCCGGTGGACGATCCCCGGCCGCTCCTCGTCCTCCCCGCCAGCCGCCAGGCCGACGAGCCCGTGGACAAGCGTGCCGCTCGCGTGCCCCGGCGACGGGTGCACGACGACACCGGCTGGCTTGTCGACGACGAGCACGTGCTCGTCCTCCCAGGCGATCCGGAGCGGCACCTCCTCGTGCTCCAGCCCGGCCGGTGTGGGCTCGGGCACCGTCAGCTCGACCTGCTCGCCGCCCTCGAGCCGGTGCGACTTCGGACGTACCTCCCCGTCGACCACCGCTGCGCCTTCCTCGAGTAGCCGCTCGGCGGCGCCACGGGAGCCGACCTCCGGCAGGGAGGCGAGGAAGCGATCGAGCCGCTCGCCCGCGGCCTCGGCGGGGACGACGATTTTCAGCGAGTCTCGCCGATCATCAGCGCGGCGAACAGGATCGCCACGCCGACGACGATGAAGCTATCCGCGAGGTTGAAGGCCGGCCAGTAGCGCAGGTCGAGGAAGTCGGTAACGTGGCCGAGCCGGACGCGGTCGATCAGGTTCGAGGTGGAGCCGCCGATCAGCAGCCCGAGCGCGACCGGCAGCACGGGGTGCCGTGCACCCGAGCGCGCGAAATAGACGAGCATCCAGCCGACCGCGAGCGCGGTCAGCGCGGTCACCACCGGCGTCGCGCTCGAGAAGAGCCCGAAGGCGATGCCGGAGTTCTGAACGTGGTGGATCGCAAACGGTCCGAGCACGTGGAGCGACTCGTCGAAACCGAGCTGGCTCGAGACGATCAGCTTCGTCAGCTGGTCGGCCGCGATGGCCGCGAACACGACTGCGGCCAGGCCGATCCATTGCGGCGCCCGTGCCGCGAGCGAGCGCTCGGCGACCGAGACCGGGGTGAGCGCGTCCGTGCTGGAGCCGACGCGGACGTCGTAGGTCCGCGGCGCCGGCTCGCTCATGAGCGCTCTTCTTTCCGCTTGCAGTCGATGCACTGCGTCGTCCAGGGCAGCGCTTCGAGGCGTTCCTGGTCGATCGGCTCGCCGCAGTTGGCGCAGATCCCGTAGGCGCCGTCCTCGATCCGCTTCAGCGCCGCGTCGATCGCGTCGAGCATGCGCTCCTCGTTGCCCTCGAGCGTCGCGTCGAGCTCGCGGTCGTAGGTCGACGTCGCGTCGTCGGCGAGGTGATTGTCGCTCTGGATCTCCTCACGCTCGTCCTCGAGCAGGCCCTGGTTGTCCTGCTGGAGGTACTCGAGCGCGTCCTGCGCGCGCTTGCGCTCCTCGAGGAGGCGATCGCGGAAATGATCGATGTCGAGAGCCGCGCTCACTGCGACCCAGTATAGGTTCGGCCGCTTCCGCTCAGGCGGCCTGCGCGTCGGCGTCCGCGTCGTCCACGGCGCCAAGGGCGGCCTCCAGCAACGCGCGCACCTTGCGCGCCTCGGCGAGGAGCCGTTCGCGCTCGGCGGCCGCGGTCCGCGTGACCGCGCGCGCCTCCGCGTGAGCCTCCCCGATCACCAGCTCGGCCTCTCGCTTGGCCTGATCTTTGAGCTCATGAGCCGATTTCTCGGCGGAGACCAGCGTCGTCCGCAGTAGCGACTCGAGGTCACGGTGCCGCGAGAGCTCGTTCTCGAGCTGTTCGATCCGGTCGGCGTAGTCGGCGCGCTGCCGCCATACCTCCTCGAACGAGTCGGCGATCTCGGCGATCAGCTCGTCGACCGGTCCGCGGCGGTAGCCGAACAGGCCTCGCTTCGGATTGATGTGGTGGAGCTCCACCGGCGTGATGGTCATGACGTCCTCCTCAGGAGTAGCGGGCAAAGAGCGCGTCGACGATGCGCATCAGCGCGATCAACGCGAGCATGGCCACCACCGGCGAGAGGTCGAGCGCGCCGAACGGCGGGAGCACCCGCCGGAAGAGCCGCAGATACGGCTCGCAGACGTCCCGCAGAAACTCGGTGATCCGACGTACCCAGACCGTGTACGGCAGCCGCACCCAGGAGCTGAGCACGTACACGAACAGCAGCAGGATGTAGACCCACAGAAAGGTGTCGATCAACGTGTTCGCCGTCGACGCGGCGTCTGCGAGCAGCGCAAGCGTGGCCATCAGACCGGTGTTCGGGTCGGCATGCGCGATTCCTGGCCGCTAGGCCTGGTTGAAGAACCCGCGTTCGAGCAGGCGGGCTCGTTCCTCGGCGGAGACCTGCACGTTTCGCGGCGTCAGCAGGAAGACCTTGTCGGCGACGCGCTGCATGCCCCCGTCGAGCGCATAGGTGAGGCCGCTCGTGAAGTCGATCAGCCGCTTGGAGAGTTCCTGGTCGGCGCCCTGGAGGTTGAGGATCACCGGGATCCCGTCCTTGAACTTGTCCGCGATCTGCTGCGCGTCGTTGAAGCTGCGTGGCACGACCAGGTGCACCTGCACGGACGGGATCGCGCCGATCGGGCCCGTCGCGGCGCCGTCGACCGGCGCCGCGCGCCTGGTGTTCCTCGGCCGCATCACGGCCGTTCGCGGAGTGGCCTCCTCCGGATCGGGGTCGGTCCAGTCGTCGAAGTCGCGCTGGCGGCCCCGCGGCGTCAGCCGGCGGACGTTCGGGCGCTCACTGTAGGTGCGCTCGAGGTCCTCCTCGGTGAGGTAGCCGTCCTCGTCCCACTCGTCCTCCTCCTCGGCGATCCCGAAGTAGACGAGCGTGCGGTTCCAAACGTCTGCAAATCCCATGACTTGGCGGATGTTAGTCGTTGCTTCGGTGAGAGGAAAAGCGGTTGTTAACCAAGCTGGTGTGTCGAACGGCCGCCCCAGCGAAGCTGGCCCGGCCTCCAGGTCGGCATCGCAAGCGACGCCTCAGCCCCGATAGAGCACGGATCCCAACCGCACCATCGTCGCGCCTTCCTCGGCCGCCACGCGGTAGTCCTGGCTGGTTCCCATCGACAGCTGCCGGAGGTCGTGGCGCTCCGCCAGCTCGCGGAGGCGGCGGAAGTATGGTCGTGAGTCTTCGGGATCGCTGGTCGCCGGCGGCATCGTCATCAGGCCGACCACGTTCGCGTACAGGGCCAGGAACTCCTCCAGCTGACCCTCCAGGATCCCTGACTTCGACTCCTCCCCGGAGAGGTTGACCTCCACCAGCGCAGGGATGGTCAGCCGCTTCGCCGCGGACTCGCTGGAGAGTGAGTGACAGAGCTCGCAGAGGTCGTTCACGGTCGCAGCCTTGCGACTCTGGAGATGGCCGATGAAGTGCCAGCGGAAGGTGGTGCCGTGGAGGGCGTGCTTGGCGGCGAGGTCCTGCGCGCGATTCTCTCCGACGACCTCGATCCCGGCCTCGGCGAGCGCGCCGAGATCTTCTGCGGCGACGTACTTGGTCGCCGCGACGATCACAACGTCCGGCCCGAGCTCGGCGCGGATGCGCTCGTGATTCGCGCGAACGGCCTCAGGCGATAAGGCCAAGCACTCCCTGCCTGCCGGTGATCCCGTCGTCGCGGCGGTGCGAGAAGAAGCGCTCGGGCGTGCAAGCCGTGCAGAGGTCGACGCGGTCGACCCGCGCGCAGCCCGCAGCGCGTAGAGCCCGTTCCGCCGCGCTCCAGAGATCGAGCTTGCCGTCACGCACCAGGTCGAGCCCGAACGCGCGACGGAACGGCGCCGCGACGTCCTCCCCCACTTCGTAGCAGCACGGGCCGATCCCGGGGCCGACGACCGCGGCGACGAGGCCGCCGCCGAGCGCCTGGACACCGGTCGAGGCGATCCCACCGAGCAGCCCGCGCCAGCCGGCGTGCAACACCGCGAGCGCCGGCTTCCCGCCGTTCGCCCGTGCCAGCGCGATCGGCAGGCAGTCGGCCGCGAGCGCCAGCAGCGGCAGCCCGCGCTCGTCCGTCCAGAGCCCGTCCCCGCGCTCGCCGCGCGAGCCGGGCCTCGCGCGCAGCACGTCGGTCGAATGGTGCTGGTAGTTCATCGCCAGCGCGTCGGGTTGCGCGCCGACCTCAGCGCAGAGCCGCCGGCGGTTCTCGTCCACCCGCTCCGGCTCGTCGGCGGTCGCGCGGCCGAGGTTGAGCGAGGCGAACGGGCCCTCGCTGACCCCGCCTTCGCGCGTCGAGAAGACGACCTCGTACGGCCCGGGCGCATGCTCCCAGCGGATCACTGTGCGATCAGCTCCCGGGCTGCCGCGAGCTCCGAGTCACGGCCGTCGAGCTCACCGTTCAGCTTCCGGCGGCGGAGCTCGGCCAGCACCTCCCCCACGCGCGGCGACTCGCCCAGGCCGAGCGCGGCCAGGTCGCTGCCGTCGACCTCGAGCCGCACGTCGCGCAACCGCTCGAAGTAGTCGCGCAGTGCCGGCGAGTCCTCCAGCGCCAGCGCGAAGAGCGGTCCGTCTTGTGCGTAGGGCTCGGCGAGCGCGACCACCTCGGCGGGAGCGTGCGGCTCGCGGAGCTGCTCGGCTAGCTTTGGCCCCGCGGTCACCGCCGCCTCGATCGCCCGAGCATCCTGGCGGCGAAGCTTCAGGCCGTCGAGCCACGCCCGCGGCTGATCGACTCCGCGCGCGAGGACCGCGAGACCGAGCCGCCACGCCGGGATCCCGAGGCCATAACGCTCGTCGAGCTCCACCAGGCGCCGGAAGAGCGCTCCCGCCGGCTCGTCGGCGGCAAGACCGGGATGGATCGCCCGGTCGGCGCCGAGCTCCGCGAGCCGCGCGAGCGACCGGTCGGCCTGCGGCTCGGCGAGCAGCAGCACCAGCTCGTCGCGCAGCCGCGCCGGCGAGAGCCGCGCGACGAGCCCCGAGTCGATCGCCTCGCGGGCCAGCCGAGCGGTCTGCTCGTCGAGCTCGAAGTCGTAGCGGCTCGCGTAGCGAAGCGCGCGGAAGATCCGCGTCGGATCGTCGACGAACGAGCCGTCGTGGAGCACGCGAATCGTCTTCGCGTCCAGGTCGCGCCTGCCCTCGAAGGGGTCGACGAGTCGGCCGGCGGCCTCGCCCGTCAGCTCGACTGCCATCGCGTTGAGGGCGAAGTCGCGACGGAAGAGGTCGTCCTCGATCGTCGACGGCTCGACGGTCGGCAACGCCGCCGGCGCGTCGTAGCGCTCGCGGCGCGCGGTGACGACGTCGACGCGCTCGCCGTCGCCGTACTCGACGACGGCCGTCCCGAAGGCGTCGTGGGGCTGCACACGGCCGCCGAGCTCCCTCGCGAGCGCCTGAGCGAAGGCCTGCCCGTCGCCTTCGACGGCGAGATCGACGTCGAAGCCCGGCTCGCCGAGCAGGATGTCGCGCACGGTGCCGCCGACGAGGTACACGCCGCGATCGTCGGCGGTCGCAGCCACGGCGTCCAGCACCGGCCGCAGCCGCTCCAGCGACTCCAGCTGCAGATCGTCTCCCATCCGCCTCGGGAGCTCAGCTGGAGAGCGCGATCGCCTCGATCTCGACCTTCGCGCCGGAAGGTAGCGCCGAGACCTCGATCGTCGCGCGCGCCGGCGGCGTGTCGCCGACGTGGCGCGCGTAGACCTCGTTCATCCCGGCGAAGTCGCCGAGGTCGGTGAGGTAGACGGTCGTCTTCACGAGGCGATCGAGCCCGCTGCCCGCCTCCTCCAGGATCGCGTGGAGGTTCTCGAAGACCTGCTCGGTCTGCTCGGCGATCCCCTCGCCGACGATCTCCGCATGGTCCGGCCGCAGCGCCAGCTGGCCCGAGACGAACACGAATCCGTTGGCGCGGATCGCCTGCGAGTACGGGGCGCCCTGGAACGGGGCAGGCGCAGCCTCGGTGCGCACGGCTTCCTTGTCCATCAGTCCTCCCTCCGCCGCTTGCGGCAGCTCTGCGCGAGGGCAACCCCAAGCGCCTTGAAGATCGCCTCGAGGACGTGCTCCGGATCGCTGCCCTCCATCAGCCTGACGTGCAAGGTCAACCCGGCACCCTCGGCCAGCTCGTTCAGGAACGTCGCCACGATGTCGCGGGCCAGCCCCGCGACGCGCGCGTCGCTCAGGTCGACGTTCGAGACGACCAGCGGCCGGCCCGAGGCCTCGACGACCACATGCGCGAGGGCCTCGTCCGCGGGCACGACGGCCGAGCCGTGACGCCGGACGCCCTCCTGCTCGAACGCGTCCGCCAGCGCACGGCCGAGCGCGCGGCCCGCGGCTGCGACCTCGCTCTCGGCGTCGCCCGGCGCGACCTCGAGCATCAGGTCGAACGACGCGTACTTCGCCAGCAGGCCGAGCAGGTGGTCGAGCACGGGCAGGCCCGTGGCCACGCTCGCCTCGCCCGAGCCGGTCACGTCGACGCGCGCGTGCATGCGCCCGGCCTCGTCCGCCTGACCCAGCCGCCTGGCCATCAGGCCTCGATGCGCTCGATCCGCGCGCCGAGCGAGCGCAGCCGCTCGTCGATGCGCTCGTAGCCGCGGTCGATCTCGCCGATGTTCCCGATCGTCGAGGTGCCTTCGGCACACAGCGCGGCGAGCAACATCGCCATCCCCGCGCGGATGTCGGGGCTCGACATCTGCTGGCCATAGAGCTTCGCCGGCCCGGTCACGACCGCCCGGTGCGGGTCGCAGAGGATGATCCGCGCGCCCATCGAGACGAGCTTGTCCACGAAGAAGAGCCGGCTCTCGAACATCTTCTCGAAGATCAGGATCGTGCCACGAGCCTGCGTGGCGACGATCACGGCGATCGAGGTCAGGTCGGCCGGGAAGGCGGGCCACGGGCCGTCCTCGATCTTCGGGATCTGGCCGCCGAGGTCGTCCTTGATCACCAGCTCCTGGTCGGGCGGCACGCGCAGGTTCGTTCCGTCGAGCTCGACGTGAACGCCGAGCCGCTCGAAGATCGGCAGCACCGCGGCGAGGTCCCTCGGCTCGACGCCGTCGATCGTGACGTCGCCGCCGGTGACTGCCGCCAGCCCGATGAAGCTGCCGACCTCGATGTGCTCGGGGCAGATCCGCCACTCGCCGCCGGAGAGGGAGTCGACGCCGTCGATGCGCAGCACGTTCGACTCGATGCCCTCGATCCGGGCGCCGAGCGTGACGAGGAAGCGGCAGAGATCCTGGATGTGCGGCTCGCAGGCGGCGTTGCCGATCACCGTCTCGCCCGGGGTCAGCACGGCGGCCATGACCGTGTTCTCGGTTGCCATCACGCTCGCCTCGTCGAGGAAGATGTGCTTGCCGCGCAGCCCGGCTGTGCGCAGCTCGAAGCGCGCGCCGATGTCGATCTCCGCGCCGAGCTCGGCGAGAGCGTGGATGTGCGGGTCGAGCCGCCGCCGGCCGATCACGTCGCCGCCCGGCGGGGGGACGCTCGCCCGGCCGAGACGCGCGAGCAGCGGGCCCGCGAGCAGGAACGAGGCGCGGATCCGGCTCGAGAGCTCGGGGTCGAGCTCGTGCGTGGAGACGTCGGCCGCGTGGACCCGAACCTCGTTCTCCGCCGTCCACTCGGCCTCGGCGCCGAGTGCCGAGATCAGCGCGATCATCGTCTCGACGTCGCGAATGCGCGGCACGTTGCTCAGCACCACCGGCTCGCTGGTCAGCAGGCAGGCTGCGAGCACCGGCAGCGCGCCGTTCTTGTTCCCGGCGGCGCGAACCCGACCGTTCAAAGGCCGGCCGCCTTCGATGACGAAGGACTCGGCGAGCGCGTCGGTGACGGCGGTCTGGGCCATGGCGAGGGGCTATCGTAGCCCCCCTTGGAGCCGACCCGTGAGCAGGCCTGGGAGACGCTGAACCGCTACACGAAAAGCGAGGCGCTGCTGCGCCACGCGCTCGCGGTCGAGGCGGCCGTGGGCGCCTACGCGACGAAGTTCGGCGAGGACGAGGAGCTCTGGCGGGCGACCGCACTCCTGCACGACTTCGACTACGAGATGCACCCGACCCTCGACAAGCATCCGCAGGACGGCGCGCCGATCCTGCGGGAGGAGGGCTGGCCCGAAGAGGTCGTCGACGGCGTTCTCTCCCACGCCTCCCACCTCCGCCTGACGCGTGACACGCCGCTCAAGAAGACGTTGTTCGCCTGCGACGAGCTCGCAGGCTTCATCCACGCCTGCGGCCTCGTTCGGCCGGACGGGATCGCGACGCTCGAGCCGAAGTCGGTCAAAAAGAAGCTGAAGCAGCCGTCCTTCGCCGCCGGCGTCAACCGGCAGGACGTCTACGAGGGCGCCGAGGAGCTCGGCGTCGAGCTGGACGATCACATCCGCTTCGTCACCGAGGCGATGCGCCCGATCGCGGGCGAGCTCGGCCTACGCGAGAGCGCCGACTAGCCGCCTCAGGTCCTCCTCGCTCGTCCACCAGCCGCAGGACACGCGGATCCAGCCGTGGCCCGGAACGTCGCGCACCACGACCTGGTGCTCCTCGTAGAGACGGCGCACGAGCTCGGACGAGTCGCCCTCGACGCGGACGGTGACGAGT
>Ga0163163_10003630_pt1 | contig 13120 bp, 6 predicted proteins | sample S65metaG_FD_119766 | JGI IMG/M metagenome (GOLD analysis project Ga0163163, IMG submission 119766) | Switchgrass rhizosphere microbial communities from Kellogg Biological Station, Michigan, USA - S6-5 metaG | ecosystem: Host-associated > Plants > Roots > Rhizosphere > Soil | place: USA: Michigan... | reverse complement strand
GGAAGATACGATTTGCCTGGGTCGCGTTCGGAGGTCGTAGTTACTTTGGAAGGCGACCATTTGATGATCGATCCGGGTGGTATGGGAAAAATTCGATTGGTCGCGATGTCGCAAACCAGCTTCAGCATGGAGGGGAACATCGTCGAATTCCTCAAGGATGCAAACGGTGCGGTCACCGGAGTCGTGCAGCACTGGACGGAAAGCGATCGCTACGCCACTCGTAGGAAGTAGCAAGCCGCCGCTCACGATTGTAGGATCTACGCCGGTTCGAACTCGGCGCCTGAGGGCCGCAGCTGCGGTCTCGGAGCGCCGGTCGATTGGCCGGCGCTTCGAGGCCATTTCGCTGCGGCAGGACCGAACTCGTTATCGGGAACCTGCTGCCGCTCCGGTCGTGGTGACGTCGCTCGACAGCCTGCTGTCCGCATCCAACGCGACCTTTTGTTCCGGCAGGGCCAGAGTGAGCGCCATGGACGCCCAGCTAGTCCCCATCGCCGAAATCCACTGATCCTTGCCGAACGGAAACCCGCTTTCCTTGTAAGGTTGCAAGGGGAAGCTGCGGCTGCGCACCAGCCACGACCCATCCGCATACTGAGTCCGCAACAGAAATCCAACGCCCCGCTGGTAAGCCGCGTCGGATGCAGATACCTGTCCGCTCCATTTCAATGCGACCAACGCTTGACCGGTGGCATATGCGTCGGTTTCAAGACCTGGCAACTGCGCCCAGCCTCCATCCGGCCGCTGCTGATCGAGCAGAGACTGCACCGCGGCCTTGAGCTCTTCAATCGGCGCGCCTGCCCAACTCATCCCCAGCAACCGCATCGCGGCGTCTTCGGCGGTATCAGGCTTTGCCTTGCGCAGCCAGTCCGCCGCGCGCCGCACCTGCTCCCCGGAATCCTTCCCATAGAGCTGCATTGCGCGAAGACTCAGGGCGGTTGCTGCGAAGTGGCTGCCCTCAATAGGAGGCCGCATGGGCATAGATTGGAATCCTCCGTCCGGGCGCTGCCATTTCGCGATCACCTGAGCCATGGCATCTGTAATCTCATCCGCCGGATAGTGGTTCGCAGCTACGCTAAGCAGGCCATAGCTGAGAGTCACTGGTGGATCAGGCAATTTGTTCGGGTTGCGGAGCAACTCTTCCCGCACCGGCTTCACCATGCCGATAGTCGCGGCCGTTTCCATGTTCGCGGTCTTCTCATCCACGCTGAGTCCCCGGCTGCGAGCCAGTTCTGCGGCCATTTGAGGTAGGAACGTATGATGACAGGACACGCATCCCGATACCCTCACGAACTGCGTGCCGCTCTTCTGAAGCAGCGTAACGCTGCGTTGCGCCGCATCGCGGATGACCGCTTGGTTCGACGCGCCGGCCCGCTCCAGAGCAGTAACCACCGCAGTGGAGCCCCTTCGCACCGCCCAGGTCAGCGCAGTTTCACCGGCTTTATTCGTAGCATTCGGGTCCAGGCCGCGCTCCAGCAATTCCTCTACGATCTCCGGATTGCCTTTATCGTTGAATGCCGCCCACATCAGCAGCGTCGAACCCCACGGGTCACGCTCCTGCAGATCCACCCTCTTAGCCGCGCTCTTAGCCACGATCGCGTCGAAGATGGCCTTATTCTGATAGATCACCGAAAGGAACACCGGGGAGAATCCGAGCAGCCGTCCTTCATTCGGATCGGCTCCCTTTTCCAACAGGTGCTTCGCCTCCATGGTGTCGTTGTGCATCAGCGCGGCGATCAGTGGAGTGGGTGGCGTAAAGTCGGGGATTTGCGCATTTAGTGTCCCGGCAAGTATTGTCATTAGCATTGAAGTTTGTCCAAGTTTTCCGAGTCTCATGCGCCCTGTAATGCACAGCTCCGGCCAAATAGCACTTGGATTGTCGGGCGTCTATATTCATGGAGTTAGGAAAGGTTCCTGCGAACGACGCCCCTTGAGGTCTGTGGAAATATCAGCAGGCGCTGATGCTTCAGCATAGGCCCCCATTGGTCCGGCAGAGTCGCTACAATTGACTACTATCGGGGTGAACGGTGACACATGGTCGATAAGCGATTCTTATTTCAAACGGCGCTGGTCGAGCTATCGCAAGACGAGTCGGTTGACTTAAATGACTGTCTGGGGCGCATCTGCGGGGTTGCCGCCTCCGTACTCGATGTCGCCCGGGTGAGTATCTGGGTTTTCAATGAAGCGCACACTGAGTTGTGCTGCGTGAACCTGTTCGATCGCCATCTCAATCGCCATGAACGCGGAGCAATCCTCGAAGTCGGGCGTTACCCGCGATACTTCGAGGCTCTGGAGGAGTGCCGCACCCTCGCCGCCGAGCACGCCGCCACCGATCCTGCGACCGCCGAATTCGCCATTGGCTATCTGGACGTTTTGGGCGTCTCGTCCATGCTGGACGTCCCCATCCGCCACGGAGGGCACACTGCGGGGGTAGTATGCAACGAACACTGCGGACCCGCCCGCTGCTGGAGTCACGACGAGCAGAACTTCGCGGCTTCGCTTGCCGACTTGGTCGCGCTCGCACTCGAGAGCGATCGCCGGCGGCGCTACACCCAGCGCCTTAAGATCCTCCGCCAGACGGATCGCGCCATCCTTTCCGCGCGCTCTACTGCCGAAATCGCGGAGGCTGCGCTGGCGTGCTTCCAGGAACTGGTCCCGTGCAAGCGCGCCAGCGTCGCTTTATTTGACCCGGACTCCCAAGCAGCCACATTAGTCGGAGTGGTTTCCCCGGGTGGAACCGGGCTCGGGATCGGCTCCGAGATCCCGGCCGAGGTATTCGGGAATATCAACGACTTGGGCCAAGGTAAGCCCTACGTCGTCGCCAATCTCGAAGAAGTTCCGATGACTCCTGCTATCGCCGCGATTGAATCCGGTGGAGTCCGGTCCTTTGTATGCGTACCGCTGTTGGCCCTCGGCCAATTAATTGGCACGCTGAATCTCGGGTCCGAGCGCGTCGCCGCGTTTACGGCGGAATACATCGAAATCGCGCAGGAGGTGGCCGACAGCCTGGCCGTGGCGATCCATCAAGCGCGGCTCCTTCAGGAAGTGCAGAATCACGCCGCCGAGTTGGAGCAGCGGGTGGCTGAGCGCACCATCGAGCTTTCAGAATCGAATCTGCGGCTCCATGAGAGCGAAGAACGCATTCGATCCCTCTACGACAACACGCCGGTCATGATGCATTCGCTTAACGAAAATGGCTGCCTGCTCGAGATCAACCAATTCTGGCTGGATACGCTCGGCTATGAACGTCATGAAGTCATTGGCAGACCGGTGGTCGATTTCGCTTCTCCCGAATTCCGCGACATCGTCAAAAACGTGGTGATGCCCCGCCTGGCCCGCGACGGCTTCATCAAGGACGTCGAAGTGCAGGGGCTGAAGAAGAACGGCGAAACCGTGGACCTGGTGGCCTCCTCCGTGGTGAAGCGCGATGCGTTCGGGAGGTTTCTCTACAGTCAGACCTTCCTAGTCGACATCACGGACCAGCGGCGAACGCAACGCGAAAATATGTACTTGCAGGAAGAGCTGCAGAGTGAGCTGTACTTCGAGGAAATCGTCGGTGCTTCTGCGGCCATCCAAAAGGTCTTCAACTGTATTGAGATGGTGGCGCCCACGGATTCCACCGTCCTGCTGTTGGGGGAAACCGGCACCGGCAAGGAAATGATCGCCCGCGCTTTGCACAACCGCAGCCGCCGGAAGCAATGCGTGATGGTAAAGGTGAATTGCGCCGCTCTTCCCGCGAGTCTGGTCGAAAGCGAGCTCTTCGGGCACGAACGGGGGGCCTTCACTGGTGCGGTTGCCCAGAAGAAAGGCCGGTTTGAACTCGCTCACCGCGGAACCATTTTTCTCGACGAGCTTGGCGAATTGCCCCTCGACACGCAAACGAAACTGTTGCGTGTCCTGCAGGAGCAGGAATTCGAAAGGCTGGGCGGATCGCAAACCCAAAAAGTGGACGTGCGCGTCATCGCCGCGACCAATCGCGACCTCGAACAGGAAGTCCTCCGCGGCGTCTTCCGCGCGGACCTATATTATCGCCTGAATGTTTTTCCCATCGAGGTTCCGCCCTTACGCGAGCGCAGGGACGACATCCCATTGCTCGCGGCCTACTTTGTGCGAAAGTTTTCTCAACGTATGGGCAAACACGTCCAGGGCGTCCATAGCTCCGTACAGGACCAGCTCCATCAATATGACTGGCCCGGAAATGTTCGCGAGCTCGCAAACCTGCTGGAGCGGGCCGTGATTCTCTGTCAGGGTGACGCACTGCAGCCACAACATCTCGCCGTCCTTAGCCGCACACGCCCCACTGCGGCGGCTCCGGAATCCCTACCCACGCTCGACGAAGGGGAACGCCGCCTGATCCAACGCGCACTGCAACAAACCGGAGGCGTCCTGGCTGGACCGAACGGCGCGGCGGAGATCTTGGGGATTAACCGTTCCACACTGTGGTCGCGCATGCGGAAGCTCGGCATTGAAGTACCCAAAGGACGCGCTACCGGCGCTCGCGCTTAGCGCAGTGCCTACACTTCAGCACGTTTGCGGAAATCTCAACACTCTTGTCTGTAGCGCCTTCTCTCACAGCTCTCGAATAATTTTTGTAGTCAATCAGTTACCACCATTTCCGGGCCATGGAGGTCGTGGCACCAGCCGTGCATTAAGAATTGTCAAAAGTAGCGGCTAGTGAGGAAGATGCAATGAGACTACCCAAGTACGACGTTCTGTTTCCAACTTTATTTGTGGCGCTGATTTTTCCAGCAGGGGCAGGAGGCTGGTGGCGCTACTTCTCTGGACACGCTGACCAGATTTCGAATCCCACCGTCCAATTGCAGATGGCCGCGCCGCCCGCCGTTGCGAACGCGGGTGAATCAGAAAACACCCTTCTCGCCGCACATCGGGTTGCGTACCAGGTTCCGGCGAGTGCGCGCGGTCGGCGAACATCCATGGTTGTCGAGGGACCGGTGAAGGCGGGTCCTGATGCCGCCGAATCCAGCACGTCACCTAACAAACCAGCATGTGGCATCATCCAACCCTCGAGCGCTTTCGAAAGATTCTTCCTGAGCGCCGAAGCAGACGAGTAGATACCTTGAGCAGCGGTGGCGCGAGGGTGGAACCGTTCGCCGTTAATGCTGTCTGGAGCCTTCGGGTCTGCGCTACTTCCCCACCAGGTGTCTCACATCGCGTTCGTTTTCGTTGCAGACGTACTCGATAAGATCGCCTTCCGGGTCCAGGCGCAGTTCCTCCGTGACGGTCCACGGCCGCGAATACGCTTTTTGATCCTCCACCGTGATGTCAATGAACAGGTGTCCGTAGTCGGGACGCCTGTATCGCTCGGTAACGCGCAAAAATTCTGAATGTGGGTGGCCCACATCATCCAGCCAGGTTTGTTCGTTAAACCCGGAGCTCCGAACGACCAGGACATCGCCTTCCCAGGCGCCGATGGAATAACCCATCCAAGTCGGCTGAGCGTCCTTTTGCAATGTGCGGCCATCCATATAAATCTCGCGGAACATAGTCTTGCTTTCTTGCAGGATGACAATCAGGTTGGGGGTTTGAACGATCCTGCTCGGAAGGCCGCCTGCCGAGGTCGCGCGCGGGACGCCTGCGGGAAGGCAATATGCTTCGGGATCGTCCTTGCTATTGTTCGCCTTGCGCTCGGCGTATAACGCTTGTCCCCAGGCCGTCATGGGCACGGCGTCCGGCTTCAGGTCCGCCGCCAGGTTCGCGTTGAATTTGAGGCTGGATTGCCACACGCCTGAAAGGTCCGGCTTGCCATCCGCAGTGCGAGGCGTGGGCCCACGGAGATCGGGTTTGCCGTCCGCTGTGCGCGGCACGCCTGCGGATGGCGGCTTGATCCACTGCGCCTGGAGATGCGACGCGGCCAGGAATATCAAGGCAGGCACGTAAGCGAGAGCCACAGAAACCTCTGAGCGCCGGGAATCACTATAACGATGCATTTTCGGTTCACTTTGGCCGACAGTATACTCCAGTCATCGAGGCGTTAGTCTGCAGTGCAGGTCGAGCCATGCGCCGCAGGCAGAGCATTGGCGCAAAAGTTGACACTCCGGCAGGGCTCATGAAATACAATTAGGGCTTATGTCCCGAGCCGAGGTGCCGCTTCTTGCCCAATCCGTTTCGACGAGCCTTCTTTATCCTGACCTGTCTCCTGTTCAGTTCTTCCGTTGCATCGCCGCAAGAGCAGCCTAAGAGTCAAGCGAAAATTCGCGCCCGGCATTTGGCAACAGCACCGATCCTGGATGGTCTAGTCAACGAGCCGGCTTGGCAAGAGATAGACCCGGCGACCAATCTGGTTCAACAACAGCCAGATGAAGGACAAGCCGCCACTGAGAAGACCGAGGTGCGCTTCGGCTACGACGACAGGTACCTTTACATTGGCATTATCTGCTTCGACTCGAGTCCCAGCGACATCGTGGTGAACCAGAACCGCCGCGATGGGAGCTTGACGGACACCGACTCCATTCAGATCCTGCTCGATACTTTTCACGACCAGCACAACGCTTTCATTTTCGGCACCAGTCCCACGGGGAGCGCATACGACGCCCAAGTCTCAAAGGGCGGTCAGGGCGATAACAATGTGGGGAGACCGCCTGGAGTTTCTCAGACCGGGGCGCAGAGTGCGGGCGCGGCCGCTCTCAATCTGAACTGGGACGCCGTTTGGGACGTCAAATCGCAGGTCACCGCCCGTGGTTGGGAGGCGGAAATGGCCATTCCTTTTGCAACCCTGCGGTATCAACCGGGCAAGGACCGCACGTGGGGCCTTCAGATCCTGCGCAATTTCCGCCGGCGCAACGAACAGTCTTTCTGGTCTCCCATCACGCGCGCGTTTGAAATAACCCAAATCGAAGCCGCCGGAGATCTGGAAGGACTTGACCTGGCGCTGCATCGCAACCTTGAAGTATTGCCCTATGTCCTGGGTGGGTACGATGCCGACTATACTCGCTCTGACGATCCCACAAAGTTCGACAAGCAAGTGGGCGTGGATCTCAAGTACAGTCTCACGGCTTCATTGACGATGGACGTCACCGTGAACACCGACTTCGCTCAGGTAGAGGTGGACGAGCAACAAATCAACCTGACGCGCTTCAACTTGTTTTTTCCCGAGAAACGCCCGTTCTTCCTTGAGAACTCGGGCATATTCGATTTCGGCACCCCGCAGGAGACGGAGATTTTCTTCTCACGCCGAATCGGAATCGACCCTTCCGGGGCCCAAATTCCAATCGATGGCGGAGTCCGCGTGAGCGGCACGCTGGGCCATTATGAATTGGGCTTTCTCAATATCAAGACGCGCGAGGTTGACGGATTGGCGCCAGCCAACGATTTCAGCGTGATTCGCGTGAAGCGGCAGTTGCGCAACCGATCGAGCGTCGGGGTGATAGCCGTGGACCGGCATACGCTTACGTCCGGCACGGGGATCGGCGCGTTCAACCGTACTTGGGGCGCGGACGCCGCAATCGGTATAGGCCGCTATATCAACTGGCAAAGCTTTTATGCCACTACCAACACTCCTGGGCTGACAGCATCCGACCATGCGCTGGCATCGACGGCGAAATACGACGACAGCCACCATCAGTTGATTCTCACCTACAAGGAAACGGGTAAGAACTTCAATCCTGAAGTGGGGTATCTCCAGCGAGCCAATTACCGCCGGCCGACCCTCGCCTATCGGCGGACGTTTTATCCGCACAACTCCCGTATTCGCAGCATCTACCCGCACTTTCAATTAAACCGCTGGTACACGCTCGGGAGCAACAGTCTGGAATCCGCGTTCGATCACCTCGACTACACCATGAACTGGCAGAACGGCGCGGTGCTGTCTATGCCGTATAACCGGTACTTCGAGCGGCTCGACAAGCCTTTTCAGGTTTTTCCCGGCATCAAGATTCTGCCGGGCCGCTATCCTTACAGCCAGTTTTCGCCTTTATACACTAGCAATCAAAGCGCCCGGTTCTTCGGCTCGGCGCAGGTGATTGTCGGCAGTTTCTATAACGGCACGCAACGCGCAGTGAATTTGGCCGGGAGTATTCGAAAAGGCGAGAAGTTTCTGTGGTCGGGCACTTACGGGCGCAATATTATCGAGCTCCCTGTTGGCAACTTCACGACGGATTTGGTGGGCTTCCGCTTCAACTGGAGTTTTACTCCAAAGAGCTATCTGCAGACATTCACCCAGTACAACAGCATTACTCATCAGATAGGTACGAACATCCGTTTCGCACTGCTGTCCACTTCAAGCAACGGCCTGTATGTGGTTTACAACACCAACGCGATTGCAGCCGACTACACGGACCCGCACGGCTTTGACCGGACCACGCTCAGCCGGGCGCTGCTGATCAAATACAGCTATCGGTTCAACTTCTGAACTTCGCGTGTTCTCATCCGTCCTTCTTGGGTTGCCCGGTGTGTGGCGCAACGAATGCATCCGCCGCCCGGTACGTCAGTGCGAGCGCTGTGAGGGTCGGGTTGCCGGAGGCGGTTTGAGGAAAAGCCGAAGCGCCGATCACCCAGAGATTTGACACATTCCAGTGCTGGAGGTTCGTGTTCACCACGCTATTTTCGGGCGACGTGCCCATGACGGCTCCGCCCTGGATATGCGTGGTTTGATATTGGACGACGTTGTACTTGTTGTTCACGGGTCGCGTCTCGTCGAACTTGACTCCCATGGCTTTCGCGATCTTCATCTGGATTTCGGCGGCATAAACTCGCTGGCGGTGCTCATGCTCGGTCCAGTCGAGAGTGAATCTCAGCAAAGGATCACCCATCTTGTCGGTATACTGCGGATCCAGGTCCATGAAATTGTGGCGATACGCCAAGTGCTCTCCGGTGAATCCGATCCCTGAGACTTTGTCCCTCCAAGCGAGCGATGCGGCCTTCCATTCCGAGCCCCACCTGGCTTTCACTGTCCCGGCCGGGTACGCCTCGAATGAGGTGATCGGACGGTTTCCTGAGCTACTGAGGGAGATCGTTCCGCCGCGTACAATTCCTTCCGATCCATCGAGAGCGTGATCCCCATCGAAATCGGCAATCATCATGCCCAGCGCGCCGCTCCCCATGAACGCGTTGAGCGGACGATCGAATAAGAGTCGCGTCCCGCTTCCCCCTACTTGATGGGTCAGGTTCTTGCCGAGCGATCCCTTCGCCGTCAGCGGATCGTATGGGGCGCCGATTTTTGAAAGCGCGAGCAGCCTCACATTATTCAAAGTGAATGTCGCAAGAACCACCGCGTCGGCGGGTTGAAAGACTTCTTCCCCGTTGGCCCCCACATACTGCACGCCCGTGGCGTGGCCGTCTTTATGGACCACGCGTCTCACCCAGCATCCGGTTCGCATGGTGAAGGTCTTACGGCGGGCAAGCACCGGAAGAAGAGTATTCGTGGGCTGCGCTTTCGCTCCAATCATGCAGCCGAAGCGTTCGCAATAGCCGCAATAGGCGCAGCCCGGGCGCACAATCCCGTCGGGATTGCGATAAACCTCGCTGGCATTCGCCGCGGGATGCGGATAGGGATGATATCCGAGCTTTTCCACTGCTTCTTTGAACTGCGATCCTGCGTAGGTTGTCTTCAAAGGGGGGAGAGGATATTCGCTCGCGCGAGGTCCCTCGAAAACGTTGCCGCCCGTCAGCTTTTGTCCGCGAATGTTGCCGGCCTTGCCGCTGACCCCGAGCATTTGCTCTCCGCGCCAATAGTGTGGTTCGAGATCGTTGTAGGTAACGCCCCAATCCTGAACCGCGAGATTTTCGGGTAAATGAGCGGCTCCGAACTTTTCTCTCAAGTGACTTGCCAATACAAATTGGGTTTCGAGGAAACGAAAGGAATTGCCGTTCCAATGTTCACCGGCACCGCCCACGCCCGAGCCTGGGAGAAATGAACCGTACTGCCGGACGGGAACGGACGGGTCCCGCGTCGAGTGCCGATGCGTGATGGTCTCCTCTGCGATGTTCTGCATCAGTCGAACGCGGATTGCGTAGTCGATCTCGTCCATTCCCTCCACGTAGTCGGCAGTCTTGCGTGGCGCGCCGCGTTCCAGAATCAGCACTGAAAGAGACGTGCGGCCGGTGATTTCTTTTGCCATCGCAAGACCGGTCCAACCGCCGCCAACGATCGCAACATTTACAGGCTTGAGAGTTTTCATTTTCGTGCCGACATGTATCCTATCATTCTGGACGCGGGTGCTTAGCTACGGGGCTGCCATCCCGATCTCGTTGCAGGTTCAGATCACGAGCTTCGAATTGCGGTCAAATTGCTGTTAGCGTCTATGGGAACTACCGCTCGCCCTTCGCCAACCTGCTGCCGCCACATGGCGTAGTAAAGGCCTCTCTTTTCGAGCAGTTCATTGTGGCGTCCCGATTCGGCGATACGGCCACGTTCTAGGACGTAGATGCAATCAGCATGCAGAACCGTCGAAAGACGATGCGCGATCAGGATCGTAATGGCATCGCGGGTGGCGGCGACGTCGCGGATGGTTTGGCTGATGTCTTCTTCGGTGATGGAATCGAGCGAGGAGGTCGCTTCGTCGAAGATCAATAGTTCGGGCTGGCGCAACAGGGCCCGGGCGATCGCAAGGCGTTGCTTCTCGCCGCCTGATACCTTGACGCCTCCCTCGCCGATCACCGTATCGAGCCCGCGGTCGGCGCGTTTCAGCAAACCTTCGATAGAAGCTTGATGCAGAACCTCCAAACATTGCTGATCGGTGGCGTCGGGCCGGACGAACTGAAGATTCTCACGAATCGAACCAGAAAAGAGTTGCGCATCCTGGGTGACAAAGCCAATCCGTTCGCGCAGATCTTCAATAGCAACTTTGTTTTCAGGGGTGCCGTTATAAAAGATGTGACCTGATTTTGGCGCGTAGAGCCCCACCAACAGTTTCACCAGTGTCGTCTTCCCCGACCCGGAAGGACCAACAAAGGCGATCGTCTCATTGCGGTGGACGTGAAATGAAATGTCGCTTAAAGCGGGAGAGGAAGCGGTCTGGTGTTGAAAGGACACGTCGCGGAATTCGAGTGTTTCCAACGCAGCCAACTCAACTGGATTCTCCGGCTTCGGCTGCACGGGCAGTTTCAGCAGCTCTTCAAAGTTCGCGAGCGAAGCTTCAGTTTCTCGATATACATTGATCACATTCCCGAGTTCTTGCAGTGGTCCAAAGATGAAGAAGGAATAAATGAAAAGCGAGAAAAACTGGCCCACGCTGATGCGTTGCGTAAAGATCAAGTAGAGCATCAGGAAAAGGATCGAAGTGCGCAGCAGGTTGACGCAAGTGCCTTGGATAAAGCTCAAGCTGCGCAAGTAGCGGACTTTCTTCAGCTCGAGTTTGAGGATTTTCGCCGTGGTGGAGTTCAAGCGGTCGATTTCCTGCTGCGCTAGGCCGAGGCTCTTTACGAGTTCGATATTACGTAACGACTCGGTAGTCGCCCCAGCGAGAGCTGTGGTTTCGCGAACGATCTGCATTTGTACGGTTTTGATCTTACGGCTGAGGAGTGAGCTCAACCCGCCGAGCAGCGGCACAGTAAGCAAATAGGCCGGACCGATGGACCAGTGCACTTGCGCGGCGTAAACCAGGACGAACACCAGCCCGATTAACGTTGTGAAGGCGAGGTTCACAGCCAGGGCGATGAGCTTCTCCACGTCGGTGCGGACCTTTTGCAATCTGCCGAGCGTTTCGCCGCTGCGCTGATCTTCAAACAGCGTGTAAGGCAACTCTAGCGAGTGCCGGATGCCGTCGGAATAAAGGCGCGCCCCTACCTGCTGAGTGATGACGTTGACGTAATAGTCCTGAAAGTTCTTGGCGACTCGCGAGACAAAGGCCACGCCGACCGCGGCGGCTAGCAGTACGCTCACGCCCCGCAAAAACTGGGCGCTCGAATACTCTCGATACCGCGTCGCGTAGGAATCGATGATGTGCCGGAAAATCAGCGGATCGAGCAGAGAGAAGACTTGATTGATCGCGGCCAACACTAGCGCAGCCGCGACAAGCTTCCAATAGTTCTTAAGATAACCGTAAAGAATGACCATAATTCTGCAGCCGTAACCTCATTGTCGCTTAGGTTAGCGATTGCATCGCCCGAGAAGGGACTCTTCAAGATCCTGCTAGGTGAGAACTGCCTTTACCACCGTCGCTTTTTCCACGCCCGTCAGCTTCATGTCCAGGCCTTGGACCTTGTAGCTAAATCGTTCGTGGTCGATGCCAAAGAGGTGGAGAAGTGTAGCTTGAAAGTCGCGTACGTGAACCGGGTCCTTGACGATGTTGTAAGAAAACTCGTCTGTTTCTCCATGCACGACGCCACCTTTGACGCCGCCTCCGGCCATCCAGTATGTGAAGCATCGTGGATGATGGTCGCGGCCGTAATCGGTCGGCGAAAGCTTGCCCTGCGAGTAAATCGTGCGACCGAATTCACCGCCCCAGATCAGCAGAGTATCGTCCAACATGCCTCTCTGCTTGAGATCCTGCAAGAGAGCCCATCCGCTCTGATCTACATCCTTGGTTTGGTTTGGCAGGGATCTGGGAAGATTCGCATGAAAATCCCAACCGTTGTGATAGATCTGCACGAATCGCACGCCGCGCTCGAGAAGCCGCCGGCTCATCAGGCAACAATTTGCGAAAGTTCCCTTCTGGCGCGCCTCCTCGCCGTACATTTCGAAAGTATGCGCCGGTTCCTTCGAGATGTCGGTCAACTCCGGCACCGAACTCTGCATGCGGTACGCCATCTCATACTGCGCGATCCGCGACATGGTCTCCGGGTCCGCGACTTGTTCGTATTGCTGCTGATTCAATTCACGCAGGCCATCAAGCATCTTGCGGCGAATGTCCGACGGTAGACCTTCCGGATTGTTGATGTAGAGAACCGGGTCGCCGCCGGTGCGCAGAGAGACCCCGCTATATTTCGATGAAAGGAATCCAGCACTCCACATGCGTGCCGACATCGCCTGGGTGGGAGCCTTGGGGTCGCTGTGGCTGGCATTCATTACCACGAACGCCGGCAGATTCTGGCTTTCGCTACCTAGTCCGTAGGTCAGCCAGGAGCCGATACAAGGCCTTCCTCCGATCATGAAACCGGTCTGGATGAATGTAATCGCGGGCTCGTGATTGATGGCCTCAGTGTGAAGCGAACGCAAGATCGCAATCTC
>Ga0163163_10003629_pt1 | contig 13121 bp, 7 predicted proteins | sample S65metaG_FD_119766 | JGI IMG/M metagenome (GOLD analysis project Ga0163163, IMG submission 119766) | Switchgrass rhizosphere microbial communities from Kellogg Biological Station, Michigan, USA - S6-5 metaG | ecosystem: Host-associated > Plants > Roots > Rhizosphere > Soil | place: USA: Michigan... | reverse complement strand
GGGCCCTCTGGAAGCGGAACGTTGACATTGCCATGCGTTCGAACGGCATCGAGAACGATTTCAAATCCGGCGGTCTTTGGTGGGGCCTCCCAAACCGTGAAAGCATATCGGCCACCGGGCCTCAAGACCCGAAAAGCTTCCGCTATCGCCCGGTCGGGCAGTGCAAGATGCAACATCCCAAAATTCATGACGACGGCGTCAAAGGAGCCGTTGGGAAACGTCAGATTTTCAGCATCGCCCTCGCGGAATTCCAGGTCCCATGCTGCGTGTTGGGGCATTTCCTTTGCGCGCGTGATCATTTCCGAAGAGAAATCGATTCCAACAACGGAACAACCCAGGCGCGCTGCAGCCAACGCGACATAGCCTGGGCCACAGGCGATATCGAGCAATCGAACACCGCTTCGGGCGGCAACGGCACTTAGCAGTGAATCCACTGCCTGACTGGTGACGGCGCCAAACCCCAGGTCATATTGACCGGCTGCTTTCTGCCAGCCTTCGTGTTCAAAATTGCGAAACGCATTCGAGAGCTTGTTTTCCATAAGGCAAATCGTTGAAATCGAGATGGCAAAGAAGTAATATGAGCGGCGCATGCTTAAAGCTTCAACCCCAAAATTCCCGGCCCTGTCACCCCAGTGAAATTTCCAGCTATTACCAATTCCAAATGAGAGCTTTCACGAGGTAATGATGTCTGTTCGTCTTTTTGTTGGGAACCTTCCCTACGAGGCAACCGAAGAAGAAATCCGCGCCCATTTCGGAGGTGCGGGAAATGTCTTGAACGTGTTCATGCCGCTCGACCGCGAGACTGGAAGAAAACGCGGTTTCGCATTTGTCGAATATGCGGACAATGCACAGGCTCAGGAAGCCATCCGGTTATACAACAACCAGAATTTCAAGGGGCGGCCTCTGGCGGTCAATGAAGCGCGCGCCAAGGAAAGCCGTCCGCCTGGAGGTGCTCCCTACCGTCCGAGCGGAGGTCCTCCGCGTCCCATGTCCTCCGGGCCACGCCCGGTGGGGTCGGGTTCGCATTCCGGCGGTCACGATTTTGGCCGATCGGACGCGGGTTCGATGGAACCTCCTGGCCGCGGCGATCGCATTAATCGCAAATTCGGCCCGGATGCCAAGCCCTTCCGAAGCCGAAACCAGAAGTCCTTCAAACCCGAAGGTGGGAAGAAAGCCCAGAAAGAAAGACTGGGCGGCCAGCTCTACAGCGTTGACGATGTTGATGAAACTTCCCTGGAAGCGGACGAGTTGGATGATTTCGCCACAGGTGTGGACGACAGCTCCCAGGATAGCGACAGCTAGCGAATAAACCCAAGCTGCGGGTTTGTGGTCTATACGCAACATGAGGCCCAAACCAATGCGCTCTACGCTTTTTCTCTTCTTTGTCCTATTGGCGTTGCCCATTGCCAGCGCCAGTTCGGCACCGCGAATCCTGACTGAACAGGACAAAGCCACTCACGTTTTGAACCGCCTGGCCTTTGGTCCCCGCCCAGGGGATGTGGCTCGCGTTCAAAGCATGGGGATTCGTCAGTACATCGAGCAGCAGCTTCACCCCGAACAGATCAACGACAGTGCCGTCGACAACCGGTTAAGCCAGTTGCCTTCGATCCGTATGAAGACCAACGAATTGATGGCGCGATATCCCGAACCGCAGCAGATCGCGCAACGTGCGGGCATTCAGAAACCAAAGGCTGACGACAAGAACGCGCAGGCCAATCGCAGCCAGCTTCAAACCTACATGATGCAGAACGGACTCGAACGTCCGCAGCAGTTGCTACAGGAACTGCAGTCCCAGAAAATCATCCGCGGCGTTTACAGCGAGCGTCAGCTTCAGGAAGTGATGACCGATTTCTGGTTCAACCATTTCAACGTGTACTGGAATAAAGGTCAGGACAAGTGGTTTACGACCGACTATGAAATGAATGCGATTCGCCCCCACGCGATGGGCAAGTTCAAGGATTTGCTGATGGCAACGGCGAAGAGTCCGGCAATGCTTTTCTACCTGGATAACCATCTGTCGACCGTGCCGAATTCGGCGCCCCCGCTACAGGCAGCCGCCAGAGCCAGGTTGGCGAATCCCGGTGCTCCGTTGCCGCCGAACATTGCTGCTGAAGAAGTGAACCAGGCGAAGAATCGAAAAAAAGACGGAATCAACGAAAACTATGGACGGGAGCTGATGGAACTTCACACCCTCGGAGTCGACGGTGGTTACACGCAGAAGGACGTTCAGGAAGTCGCCCGCGCCCTGACCGGCTGGACCATCGATAGACCCAGGCAGGATTCCCACTTCGTATTCCGTCTGATGATGCACGACAGGGGCGAGAAGGTCGTTCTTGGCAACAGGATTCGGGCGGGTGGAGGAATTGAAGACGGGGAGAAGGTCATCGATATTCTCGCCCATCATCCGAGCACGGCGCGTTTCATCTCCACCAAACTTGTGCGCTATTTCGTGAGTGACAATCCGCCGGATTCACTGGTGGACAAGGTCGCTGCGACATTCATGAAGACGGATGGCGACATCCGCGAAATGCTCCGCACGATTTTTTATTCTGAGGAGTTCATGTCGCCCGACGCTTATGGACAGAAAACCAAGTCTGCTTTCGAATATGTGGTTTCCTCCATTCGCGCCATGAACGGAGACACCAACGGCAGTCCGCGAATGGCACAGCTTCTCACCAAGATGGGCCAGCCGTTATACCAATTCGTCGCGCCGACAGGGTTTCCGGATCGCGCCGATTACTGGTTGACCGATGGGACGCTGGTCGAGCGCATCAACTTTGCGGTGAACCTGACAGCGAATAAGCTTCCCGACACCAAGGTCCAATTGAACGATTTCCCGGATTCAAAGACCGCTGCGCTATATCTGGGATCCCCAGAGTTTCAAAAAAGGTAGGTGCGTATGCCGCATGTGTCATTGTCTCGCCGCTTTTTCCTGAAGTCCGCGGGCGTTGCCGCCGCAAGTTTCGGAGTCGTGCCGTCGTTCCTGCTTCGCACAGCCTATGCCCAGAATCCGGCTGCAGCAAAGAATCGGCCTATATTGATTGCCATTTTTCAGCGAGGTGCGGCCGATGGGATTTCGATGGTCGTGCCTTTTGGGGACCCACACTACGCGTCGTTGCGTCCTCAGATCGCCCTGCCGTCGCCCCTGCGCGGCGGCGGTGAGACGACTCTGGATCTGGATGGATACTTCGGACTGCATCCCGCACTCTCCTCACTGAAACCCATTTACGATGCGGGACACCTGGCCATGGTTCAGGCCGTTGGATCCCCGGACAACACTCGATCGCATTTCGATGCCCAGGACTACATGGAATCCGGCGCACCGGGGAACAAGAGCGTCAGCGACGGCTGGCTCAATCGTTACATGCAGGCCGATCCAAGACCAAAGGGATCTGCTCCATTCCGTGCAATCGCGATGAGCACCAATATGCCTCGATCCCTGCTGGGTCCTGCACCGGCTCTGGCGATGACAAAGATCCAGGACTTCGACGTTCGCGGCAATCAGGGGCGAGCCGCGGGTAGCGGTAATAGTGAGATCTATTCCGCTTTTGAATCCATGTGGCACAACGAAACCTTCGATGCCATCAAGATGCTGAAGGACGCCAATCCCACACGCTTTCAGCCGGAAAACGGCGCGGTTTATCCAAGCCAGCCGTTTTCTCAATCGCTGATGCAGATCGCGCAGATCATCAAAGCCGACGTTGGCCTGGAGGTGGCATTTGCGGATCTCAGCGGATGGGATACACATGCCAATCAAGGCTCTGTCGCAGGCCAGCTCAGCAACAGGCTGCGTGAATTCGGCGATGGTATTGCCGCGCTTTACCGCGATCTCGGAGATCGCATGCAAAATGTGGTGATCGTCACGATGACCGAATTCGGTCGGGCCATCAAACAAAATGGATCCGGCGGAACGGATCACGGGCATGCCAGCGCGCTCTTCATGGCTGGCGGCCCGGTCAAAGGCGGAAAGGTCTACGGCAAATGGCCGGGCCTCGGGCCGAATCAACTCTTCGAAGGCCGCGATCTGGCGTTGACCACAGACTTCCGCGATGTGTTTGCCGAGATACTCGCAAAACACATGCACACAATGGACGTGGCCAAGGTCTTCCCCGGCTACACTCCACGCCAATCCCTCGGACTTCTGTAATTGGTGTCAGGCACCTCGTTCCCCCATTGCAAGAAATGAGGGAACGAGGTGCCTGACACCTCGTCCCATTTCCCCAAGGCTGATATAAACTCCCGAAATGCCTTCCTGGAAATCTGCAGCCTTTTTTGTCCTTGCCATTGTGTTTGAGTTTCGCGTCGTAGCCGTTGCGCAAAGCGATACCGGAACGATATCCGGCCGGATACAAACCGCGAACGGAATGTCAGCGGGAGCCGTTCGCGTCGCCGCCCTGCCCGTGGGGAGCAATCTCGCGGCAGATGGGTCGATCGCCCCGGTGAGCATCGCGGAGACCGACTCCGTCGGGCGCTACCGTCTTGAGGATGTCCCCCCCGGTCGCTATTACATCGTTGCGGCGCTATCGCAGGCCCCTACCTATTACCCAGGTACCGTGGACATGGCTGGCGCGTCGGTTGTGAAAATCGAACCAGACTCGGCTCTTGAAGCGATGAATTTTCAGCTGCAGCGCTCCGGTGGTATTCGCGTCAGCGGGCGGCTGATCCGCAACGCGGGTCTGGATGACACGCGGTCTTTGACTCTCTTGAACATCACAACGAACGAAATCATTGGGCAGACGGAGGTACTTCCGGAAGGTTCGTTTGAATTCGCTCATGTGCCGCCGGGGCTGTACACCATCAGTGCGCCAAACATTCCAGTCCGGTTTGTATGGAGTTCCAAAGCGATCATGGTCGAAGACCGAGACGTGATTGGCATTGATCTGACTGGCAGTGCTTCGGTTTTGATAAGCGGCCGGGTCAGCGTCGAAGGCGGTGGTCCGTTGCATAGCTTCTGGCTGTCGTTCAAGGGTCCCTCTGGATGGACCTACGCGCGCGCAGGCATTGAAAACGCTCGCGACGGGACAATGCGCTCCGCATTGCCTGTAGGCGAATATCGTGTTACCACCGGCGGCTTTCCCAGCGCATATCAAGTGGAGTCGTTAACGTACGGACAATCCAACCTGCTTCGTGAATCCTTAAAGGTTGTCGGAGCGGTTCAGCAGCTGTCCGTTGTCTTCAAGCCTTCCAGGGCTGCACCGTTTGTCCGCGTTAGCGGCCGCTTCCTGGGGATCGCCAATCTCCCTCAGCAATACGATGCGCCTCCGGTCATACGGATATATCAGGCCAGCTCACCCGTACTGGAGACTCCCGTTCGCTCGGACGGAACTTTCGAATTCTCGAAAGTTCTGCCCGGAACCTATCAGATTCTCGGTCCGGGCCTGCCATGGTCGTCTTTGGAGGTTGGAAGCGGCGGCGTCCGCAATTTTGAGTTCGCTATTCCGGTCTACCGCCGGGTCTCGGGCCGCGTTGTCGTCGAAGGGGGAGCGCCGTTGCCTCCCAGCTTTGATCTCTCACTCGTCTCAAACTTGCCGAATGGCCAATCTTTCGACAGCTACCTTACACACTTTCCCGATGGAACTTTCGCTGGAATTATTCCCGAGGGTGACCATCGATTCCTCGCCACTGGATTTCCGGGAAGATACAAAGTGGTTTCGATCACATACGGAGCAAGGGATCTGCTACGGGAACCTCTGCGGGTTGCCGGCGAAGACGCCACGGAGATCCTGGCGACGCTGCGACTCATCCCGCAGCTGACGTTCAAAGTAAGCGGGCGCGTGCTCGGCCTGGGAACGCCGCAAGGCGTACCGGCACGCACCGTTACGCTTTCGGCATTTCCCATTCAAGTTGACGCGCCAATCAGCTCCGATGGGTCTTTTGAATTTGCAAAGGTGGAAAAAGGCACCTACAACGCGAGCTCCGGCTCCACTGTTTTTGGAAAGATCACAGTAAGTGATCGCAACATCGATGGGATCGAGTTCCGCCCGGTCTCCCAATATAATTCTGTCGCGATAGAAGTAGTGACCGAAGACGGTTTGCCGAAACCGAATGTCTCGCTGAGATTGACCCCGCTTCAGGGTGATCGTAGCGTCGAACCGAACAGTGTATTTGAGAGCGGCTCCTGGTTACCCGAAGGCGAATACCGCGTTGAGGTCCGCGAGTTGCCGGATGCAAATTTTCAGCTCAAATCGCTTACATACGGCTCGGTGAATCTGCTTAAAGAGACCCTGAAAATTGCGGAGCCCGATACTCGGGCGCAGATCGTCGCAACAATCGCAGCGAAGCCAGGCGCAACCTGGGCAAAAGTGTCTGGCCGAGTGGTGGGACTGGAGAATCTGAAAGCACCTGACTCGTCGCACGTCGTGATGAGAGGTGAAGCAATGGAAGTGGATATTCCGCTCGGTCCTGATGGACGATTCGAATACGCACGAGTACTTCCTGGAATCTACAACATCGATATCAGCCCCCGTGTCGTCACTCTTCCGGTCACAACCATTGTTGTTGCCAAAGACAACATCGCCGGAATTCAGCTTCGAGTCCCGCGAGAGCGAATGCTGACCGGACGAATCGTGTTCGACGCCGGTCATGCCATTCCTCCAACTCGCCTGCGAGTGTGGGTTAACGCGGCATCCGGGCAGCCGCCTCCTCCATCGGGCCTCATCGTGGCGCAGACTTTCGATCCGACCATCGATACGGAATTGGCTCCTGGTCCCGATGGTTCATTCAACATCGTGCTGCCGGAAGGCGATCACAGAATCGAAGTCGGTGGACTCCCTGCGAAATTCTATGAAGTGAGATCCATGACTTACGGTTCCACGGATCTATTGAAAGGACCTCTGAAAATTTCCGGCTCAGGCTTCCGGGAAATTGTTGTAACCCTCGGAGTCCGGCAAACGGAACCATGGCCGAAGGTCAGCGGTCGCGTGCTTGGGATATCGCGCCCTCAAGGTCCCGTGAATGTAGTTCTCCAGGGAACGCGGCTCGCATTTCAGACCACAGCAGGTTCCGACGGATCATTTGAGTTCCTCAGGATTCCCCCGGACTCCTATGTCGCGGGTACCAACCCGTCCGTTTCGGCCATGATACGTCCGACCGTGGTTGCAAACGGCGACAAGTCTTCGGTTGAATTAACGATACCGGAAAGAAGACAGGTGAAAATCCGCGCTATTGTCGATGGAAACGGACGCGTGCCCAATTTCTTGCTGACGGTGCGATTGAATGGCACCGAAGGCTACCAGATTTCCGCTATAACGACACCGAACACGGTGATCGCGTTCATCAGCCCCTTAACCTTCGTTTGCACTGGCGACGTATGCACGACCGCCAGGCCAGGAACACTTCTTAACGAACCTTCGGTCGTCAGGAATGCGGATGACACCGGGTCGTTCGGCTTGATGCTTCCTGTCGGCCAGCACCGTATCGAAATCAGCAGGCCCCCTCCCGAGTACGAGTTGCTGTCCGCCACGTATGGCTCCACGGACCTGCTGAAAGAACCCCTGCGAATCCTCGACACCGATGGCGAAATCCTGCTGACCTTCAAAAGGAAATGAGGGAATGAGGGGACTGTCCCCTCTGTCCCCGCATTTCGCTGTGCTACGCTCTGGACCTGGTGAATTCAAAGCTCGCGGAACTCGCAAAACTCTACGGCATCCAGACTTCGTACCTGGACATGCGGAAGAAACCGCAGGTCGCATCGACGGAATCCGTCCTTCTTGCTCTTCGCGCCCTCGGCGCACCGGTTTCAAAAATGGACGACGTGAAGCCCGCCTTGCGTTTGCGTCGCGACGAGCTGTCCGGCAATGGTCTTGAGCCCGTCATCGTAGCCTGGGATGGCAAGTTTCGGCCTTCACGAGTTCTGCCCGAAAGCGCGAAGCCATCACTGATCCTGGAAGACGGCACCGAATCCGCATGGCCACCGCCGAAACGTCTTCCGATGGGTTACCACAAACTCAATGGAAGCCTGGTGATCTCCGCTCCCACGCGGGCGCACTTCCCCATTTCCGGTAAGGCATGGGGTGTGTTCGCACCCGTTTATGGATTGCATTCCAAACGCAGCGAAGGCGCTGGAGACATTGCCGATCTGGAGTCCCTCATTGACTGGATCGACGAGCTTGGCGGTCAGGTGGTATCGACACTGCCGCTGCTGTCGACGTTTCTCGACAAACCGTTTGAACCCAGTCCCTATTCTCCAGTCAGCCGAATGTTCTGGAACGAGTTCTACGTGGATCCGGCCCGCTCGCCGGAGTTTCCAATCGGGAGCACCCACCGCCGAAAACCCGACACAAAGTCTCTCGTCGACTATCGCCGGCTCATGGCCCACAAACGACGCGTCCTGGAAGGCATGGCGCAGACTTTGCTTTCTCAATCGGGTCGACGACGGGACCAGTTTGAAAAGTTCAAGCAAACAAATCCAGCCGTCGAGAACTACGCCCGATTTCGTGCCGTCACAGAACGACAGGAAAAGGGCTGGAAAACCTGGTCTCCACGACTGCGACGAGGAGACATTCGGCCAGGCGACTACGACGCCGACGCGTTCCACTATCATCTTTATGCCCAGTGGTTGATCCAGGAGCAAATGGAGCATCTCTCCGTTCGAACCAGACGCTCGGGCTGTCTGCTCTATCTGGACTTGCCGGCAGGACTTCACGCCGACGGATTTGACACGTGGCGGCACCAGGATCTTTTCGTCAAGGGAATGTCCGTCGGTGCCCCGCCGGATCCCATGTTCACTTCGGGCCAGGACTGGAGCTTTCCCCCAATGAATCCAGAGGCGATGCGCACGAGCGGCCATGCATACACGATTGCGATGATTCGCAATCACCTGCGCTTTGCTCGATTGCTGCGCATTGACCATGTGATGGGTCTCCACCGCCTCTTCTGGATCCCGGAGGGAATGCCGGGTACGCAAGGCTTGTACGTACGCTATCCGTCCGAAGAGTTTTACGCGGTGCTCAGTGTGGAATCGCATCGGCACGATGCGGGTATTGTTGGAGAGAATCTTGGACTGGTCCCGCCTGAAGTCAATGAGGCTCTCACGCGACATAACATCCGGCAATTGTATATAGTGCAGTCCGAACTTTCATTGGAATCGCGAAAGAAGCCTTTGCGACGCCCGAAGGAAGACGTTGTCGCCAGTTTGAATACGCACGACATGGCGCCGTTCCAGTCCTTCGTCACTGGCAAGGACATCGACGACCGTCTCTCTCTGAAATTTCTCGATCGAAAGGCGGCGCACCAGGAAAGGAAGACTCGGGACCGGCTTCGGAAGTCACTCCGAAAATTTCTAAAGAGAAAAAATGAATTCCAGGGTTGCATCGAGTACCTCGGCAGAAGCGAAGCCAGTGTCGTTCTGGTGAACCTTGAAGATTTATGGAATGAGACTCAACCGCAGAACGTTCCTGCGACTACAAAAGAACGTCCAAACTGGCGGCGACGGCTGCGGTACAGTATCGAACAAATGCGCGACTCTCGACAAATCCAGAAAGTTCTCCACAGACTTGGCGAAACTCGAAATTCCAAATCCTAAAATATGTCGTTACTGACCGATCACGATCTCTATCTCTTTAACGAAGGCAGCCATATCCGGCTTTACCGTCACCTCGGTGCGCATCGTCACACCGTCAACGGAATCGTCGGCGTAAACTTCGCCGTCTGGGCGCCGAATGCGGAAGCGGTGACGTTGATGGGGAACTTCAACGGTTGGGATTTAAACAGCCACCCAATGCAGACGCGCGGTCAATCCGGAATCTGGGAGACGTTTGTTCCACAACTTCAGCCTGGCGAGCCCTACAAGTACCATGTCGTATCGCGGTTCAACGGTTACAAGACAGACAAAGCCGATCCTTTCGCCTTTCATACGGAAACTCCGCCATATACCGCGTCGAAGACATGGGATCTGGACTACGACTGGAATGACGAAAAGTGGATGGCCGCCCGCAGAAGCCACAACAGTCATCGATCGCCATTGTCGATCTACGAAGTTCATCTGGGCTCATGGCGGCGTGTGCCGGAAGACGGTAATCGGTTTCTCAGCTACCGGGAGATCGCGAAGCCGCTTGCGGATTACGTCAATGAACTGGGATTCACGCACATTGAATTTCTGCCTTTGACGGAACACCCGTTCTACGGTTCGTGGGGCTATCAGACAACCGGATACTTTGCACCGACAAGCCGATATGGAACGCCCCAGGATTTGATGTACCTGATCGACTATCTGCACCAGCGAGGGATTGGCGTCATTCTCGACTGGGTTCCCTCCCACTTTCCGACCGATGAATGGGCACTGGGATATTTTGACGGCACTCACCTTTACGAACATTCGGATCCCCGGAAGGGAATTCACAAGGAATGGAACAGTGACGTCTTCAACTACGGACGTCATGAAGTCCGTAGCTTTCTACTGAGCAGCGCCGCATTCTGGCTGGACATGTATCACATGGATGGTTTGCGCGTCGATGCGGTGGCGTCCATGCTGTATCTCGATTATTCCCGCAAGGAAGGGGAATGGATACCGAATGAATTCGGCGGCAGGGAAAATCTCGAAGCCATGGATTTTCTGCGGCGCCTGAACACGGATGTTTATCGCGAATTTCCCGGCGTTCAGACCATAGCGGAAGAATCGACGTCATGGCCCGGTGTGTCCCGGCCCGCATACACGGGAGGACTCGGCTTTGGCCTCAAATGGGATATGGGGTGGATGCACGACACGCTGAGATACATGTCTCACGATCCCGTCCATCGCAAGTTTCATCACAATGAACTGACGTTTCGCACTCTTTATGCCTTTCACGAAAACTTCGTACTGCCGCTGTCTCACGATGAAATTGTCCATGAGAAGGGTTCTCTGCTTTCCCGGATGCCAGGCGATCTCTGGCAGAAATTCGCGAACCTGAGGCTGCTTTTCGCCTACATGTACTCGCAACCTGGAAAGAAACTTTTATTTATGGGAGGCGAATTCGGCCAGTGGCGCGAGTGGGCGCACGACGACAGTCTCGACTGGCACCTGCTGAACTTTCCATCCCATCGGCAACTTCAACGCTGGGTTTCCGATTTGAATCACACCTATAGGAACGAACGCGCACTTTACGAACTGGACTGCGAAGGAGAAGGCTTTGAATGGATCGATGGCAGCGACTCGCAGCAAAGCATGCTGAGCTTCGTCCGGAAGTCCATCGGTGGATCCGATACCATCCTGGTCGTTTGCAATTTCACACCGGTTCCGCGCTACGACTATCGCGTAGGAGTTCCACACATTGGGAGATGGACTGAAATTCTCAACAGCGATTCTGATGCCTATGGAGGTACGGATTTTGGAAACCTCGGTGGGAAGAATGCGGAAGAAATTCCAATGCATGGACGAAGCCATTCCCTGAACCTGACGATTCCTCCTCTTGGCGCGGTGTTTCTGAAGCACACGGGCCAGGAGTAATCCCACTTCCACAAATGACAAACGAGAAATGATTAACGGCTAATGATAAATCCCCCTGATTTAGAGAACGGGGATTTAACATTAGTCATTTCTCATTTGTCATTTGTGGAAGTGGGACATTTTCTACCGGCAGGATTTGGTGTGATCGAAATCGTAGTATCGCCATTCCGCCAATGAATTCCCTTTAGCGTCCTTGCTGACGACAAGTCTTCGCGAATCTTTCGGTGAGTCTTTGTTCCAGTGATACTGGGCAATACGGCGCTCACGATGCCGGGCTCCATCGGCGACGTCTCTATCTGCTTCAGCGATGTATCGATCCAGTTTGTAGTAAATACCCAAACTCAGAACCTCGTACCCGCTTGGCTTTTCATTCCGAATCAACTGGCAGACCACGCTCTTGATAGCAGGTGCCTCCAGGTACTTTTCTACGGAGACGTTGTATTCAAATTCCCGGACGTTTCTTGTGGTACCGGAATCACTCGAACTCAGGAGAAGAAAGGGGACTGCAGCCTGAGCAGCATAAAGTCCGGTGCCTGCCAGAAGAAATATGGAGAGTTTCGATATGCCACGCATAGCGGTCGACCGGAATTATATCCAAAGCCCGTTAAATGCCAATTTCCTGAAAACTGGAAACGGTGCTTCCGTTCATGAACCAGATGACTTCTGTGCCTCTAAAGTTGCGCCAAAGAATATCGGCCTTTCCATCCCCGTTGAAATCACCGGTTCCAACGATGGACCAGCCATTATTGATGTCTGCAATAAAACTATTGTTGACGATGCTGGTCCCGTTCATCAACCACATGGACACATTTCCCGAGGAGTCCCGCCACAGGATGTCCGCCTTCCCATCGCCGTTAAAGTCTCCAACTCCGGCAACAGAAACGTCCGGCGGCCTGGTCCCGACGGTGGCAAAACTCACGACCGTGTCGCCATCCATCAGCCAGATCACCGCATTGCCGTCAACATCACGCCACAGGATGTCCGCCTTTCCATCGCCGTTGAAGTCTCCGACTCCAACGATGGACCACCCTATCCATATGTTTGAGACTGTGCTGGTTCTGGTGACTGTTGTTCCGTCCATGAACCAGATCACCACGTCTCCCGCATCGCTGCGCCAGAGAATGTCCATCTTTCCATCGGCATTGAAGTCTCCTGCTCCGTCGATGGACCAGTCTGTTCCCGGATTTCCAATGGTGCTGAAGCTATCGACCCGGAGTCCGTCCATCATCCAGATTGCAGCATTGCCTTCGAGGCTGTGCCAGAGAATGTCGGACTTCCCATCTCCATTGAAGTCGCCACCGCCAACAATCGTCCATCCTGTCCATAGATTCGCGAGAAAGCGCTGACTGGTGACGGAATTTCCATTGAGCAGCCCTGCGTAAAAATTTCCATTGAAAGTCACCTCCCAAACGATGTCGGCCTTGCCGTCTCCGTTGAGATCCTTCGTTAGTTGTGGAATGCCAAATTGGGGTGGCGGGGCCGGAGGCCACAGGGGTTGAACGGCCCCGGATTCGATGGCGAGTGGCACGGGGTCTCCATTTTCATCTGAAAAATTCAGAGTTCCCGAGGTCCCGGTACCCGAAGAATCGGCCAGTAGAATAAAGCGGGTTCCGTAACCGCCACCATCCAGCACATGAGGGAAAATCACCGTCGTTCCGCTTCCAGGGTTCTCCTTGATTGGACCGGTTGTGGTTCC
>Ga0163163_10003627_pt1 | contig 13129 bp, 12 predicted proteins | sample S65metaG_FD_119766 | JGI IMG/M metagenome (GOLD analysis project Ga0163163, IMG submission 119766) | Switchgrass rhizosphere microbial communities from Kellogg Biological Station, Michigan, USA - S6-5 metaG | ecosystem: Host-associated > Plants > Roots > Rhizosphere > Soil | place: USA... | reverse complement strand
GGAACACTCGAAGGCGGCTTTGGCGGTCGCCGCAATCCGTTTGGCGGTCCGGGCTGGGAGTTTCACTCAGGACAGGACATAGAGGCTCCCTGGGGAGCGCCCGTCGTAGCCGGCGCCAGCGGCCGTGTCTCATTTGTCGGCTGGCAGAATGGCTACGGACAGCTCGTCGTGGTGGACCACGGCGGCGGGCTCACAACGCGTTACGGACACCTTTCACACATCGATGTTGAACTCAACCAGACCGTCTCGAGAGCCCAATTACTTGGAAAAGTCGGGTCGACCGGACGCTCCACTGGACCACACCTTCATTACGAAGTTCGCATCAATGATCAGCCTGTAAATCCATTGCAGTATTTGCTTTTGAGCAACAAAGACGCTACCGACACGGCGACTCCCTGAGATGTCATAAAACGTGGTGGCAGGCCTAACCTGAGGTATGGCTTTAACTTAGGGGAGAACTTATAAAACATTCTTGCTTGACAGCTTCGACAAAACCGCTTAGTATGCGCCGTCGTTCAATGCGGGGACGGTAATATTACGGACCCCCAGCATCCCGAGCCACAAGCTGTACGTCAATGAGTTTCGTTAGTTCTGCCCCCGTAATGCTGTGCATGATGAAATAGCGCTCCCCGCGCTTTTCACCATGCATTTTTTGTTGGTTGTGTGTTTCCGTCTAGCATCACTTCAAGATGCGACCCGGCTCACAAGCATTAACCCAAGTCGATGTAAAAGTCGTGCGGCGACTTTGCGTCCGTTCTACCGAATCGTTAGGAGGATTCGTTGTTATGTCTAGAATAACCGGTAAGGTCAAGTGGTTTAACAATTCGAAGGGTTACGGTTTCATCGAGCAGCCAGGCTCTTCGGACATCTTCGTTCACTATAGCGCTATCCAGGGCGACGGCTTCAAGACTCTCGAAGAGGGTCAGGAAGTTGAGTTTGAGGTTACGCAAGGCCCAAAGGGACCTCAGGCTGAAAAAGTGACCAAGATGTAAGTGTCTCCCCGGCTTGCTTTTTGCAAAGCCACTGACTTGCTTCCGGTCACGGGTCCGGTAAGCTCACAAGAAAAGAAGGCGACCTTGACGGTCGCCTTTTTTTCTATTCGCCGGCCCGGACGGCTCCGGCCTTGAAACTCACATGCCCGCCTTCGACGGCTACAGAAAATCGCACCAGTTCACATCCGAGTTGCTGCTTCAATCCGTCAGCCTTCGAGGCAATTAAGCGATGAAACTTTGGAAACGAAAGATCTTCAGTCGACTCACCGCATCGCCGCTTCGCTTCGACCAAAGAGTCGTACAGGTTTTTGACCACTTCAACTTCATGATGCGCGTCCGCACAAACAAACGAAACCGCTTCAACCTGGGTGGGGCGCGCTTCCTGGTATGCGCTGGCCCGAGCTGCCGAAGCAAGATCGCGACCCTCTTCACGGCCCTGCATCGTGCGGCGCCAGAGATCTCTAAAGGCGTTGTAACGAGCAGCCAGCGAGTTGTAGCGATAACGCTGCGCGAAGGTTAACGTGCGGTCGTCGGCGAGTCGCTTGAGTAAAGTCTCGACCCGTCCTTTGGTATCGTAGGGCGGACGCTTTGAGCCGCCGTTGAAAAAGACATCGAATTCGATCCGCAGACGGCGAATATCGTCTTCTAATCGGGTGAGTTGTTCGTCCGGGGTGGGCTGACTGTCACCGCTACCTTGTTTGTTCTTCGACTTGACGAGCAGTTTTGATCTAAGAAGTTTATTTTGGCCTAATCCCACAGATGTTCTCCCTGAGTGAGGAATATGGCGGGGCTGGCGTCGCCTGTCTGACGCGTCATTAGCAGTCTAGGGGGTTCGAAAGTGACGTGTCAAACTTTTTGTTTACCCACACAATATACTGATTGATTTGTCGAATCTGGGTAATCTGTGGATACTCTTACAAAAACCTATGCCGGACGAGGAAAACAGGCTGCGTCACTTACCGTCAGTCGATCAGTTGTTACGAACTGACTCGGCGCGGGAGCTGCGCGCGTTGGTCGGAATCAAGAAACTGACCAGCATCGCACGGTCTGTTACCGCAGAAATCCGTTCCGTGATTCGCAGCGATCAGGGGTTCAGCGAAAGCAACGGCGACTTCGCGGAATCGTTGCTTGACGAAGCTGTGAAGCGAATGGAGGCGAGCGCGCGCCGCGAGAAACAGACGGGTATTACGCCCGTTATTAACGCGACTGGCGTGTTGCTGCATACGAATTTGGGCCGCGCGCCACTGTCGCAAGCTGCACGCGCAGCGATGGACGAAGCAGCGCGTTATTGTTCGGTTGAGTACGACGTCGATACTGGTGTGCGCGGAGGGCGCGGCGCGAGAGTCGAATCGCTGCTGAAGGACGTTACCGGTGCCGAAGACGCTCTCGTCGTCAACAACTGCGCCGCCGCCGCGTTGTTGATCCTGACGGTGCTTGCGAGTGACGGCGAAACGATTGTCTCCAGAGGAGAGTTAGTTGAGAGCGGCGGCGACTTTCGCGTGCCGGATGTAATGGCGAATTCCGGCACTCGCATGATCGAAGTCGGCACGACAAACCGCACTCACCTCAAAGACTACCAGCGTGCGATCAATTCGAACACGCGTCTAATCATGCGCGTGCATCCGTCAAACTATCGGATTGTTGGTTTTGCGACCACGCCTTCGCGTGCGGAGCTTTCGAGTCTCGCACAAAAAAGCGAGCTGCCACTGTATGAGGATGCGGGCTCGGGCCAGCTACGGGATCTCAGCGACTATGGCGTGCGTGACGAACCGGTCATAGGTGAGATCGTCGATTCCGGAGTCGATGTTGTTTCGTTTAGTGGTGACAAACTGCTGGGGTCGGTGCAAGCGGGATTGATCGTCGGCAGGCATGCAATCGTTTCGCGACTACGCAAACACCCGCTCTACCGGGCACTGCGCAGTGACAAGCTCAGGTTGGCGGCCTTGGAGGCGACGCTCGTTGCTCATCAGAGAGATCGGGCTCACGAGGAAGTTCCCGTCATTCAAATGCTTTCGATCAGCAACGAAGACCTCGAACTACGTGCGAAAAACCTCGTGGAAGCCGTGGTGCAAAGCGGCAGCACATTGAAGCTGGAATTGGTGTCAGGTGAGTCGACGCTCGGAGGTGGGTCCGGACCTACCTCGAACTTCGCCACAACGCTTCTCGCCCTCAGCCATCCGACCCGATCCGCTCAAGACATCGAGCACCAGCTTCGGACCTCAACGCCACCGATCATTTCCCGGATTTCAGAAGGCAAGGTCCTCCTCGATCTGCGCACCGTTTTCCAGGATCAGATTGCCGCCATCCAAACCGCCCTCAGTAAATAATCCGTGTAATCCGTCGTTAAACATCGTATAATCCTTGCGGCGCATTGAACCCTGCCAGCTGTCCGAACTTCACGCCTTGATTCGAATAAACACGACAAATTCTTACGTATCTGCGTCTGCTCTCGGCATCTTCGCCGGAGTCACTGGCTGTGCGTTGTGGGGTCTCCAAAATTCGGTCGCGGCAGCTTGCCTCGTGTCATACTCACTCGCACTCAGCCTGGCCGTCGTGGCGTTCGGGTTCCGGCGCTCGTCGCGTTGGATCCTGGTGAGCGCCGCGCTGGTCATCATCGCCAGCTTTGCTTCCGCTCAACTCTTCAGTATCGAACTACTGGCGCTTCCACTCCTTTTCAGTGGCGCGCTCTCACTGCTGCTCATTCAGGTGAATCAACTCTGGGCCATGGATCGCCAGTTGACGCGCTCGCTCTTTCACTCTTCGACGGAAAACGTCGACGCGGATGTCCGGCTAACAAGTGGGCTGAAACTACTCAACACCGTACTGCCGCTCAGCGAAGCAGTCGTCTTCCGCTACGACGGCTCTGAAGATTTACAAGCGGTCGCACGTTTCAAAAGTCCTTTACCTAATCCGCAGGATCCGCGCCGAAACGCAGTCTGGCGCGAGGGGATCGGGCTGTGCGAAAAAGCCGCAGCCACCGGAAAGATCGTCAATCAAGCGACCTCCGTCGCCGTCCCTTTGCTTCACGAAGGTGAAACCGCAGGAGTGTTGCTGATCCGGCTCGCTTCGAAGTTCTCAGTTGACGATGCGGCGCTGCTGCGCGGTGTCGGGTCGCAGTTCGCGCGCAACCTCGAACGTGAAAGCTTTAGTCGAAACGCGGCGCGAACCGAGGTCTTCAGTTTCTTTTCACAAACCAGCAGCCGAAGAAAACTCGATGCGCTGAACGTACTGAAGGCCGTTAACGTCGAACAACGTTGCGAAGCCAGCACGCTCGCACACATTGAAGACGGAGTCGCGATCGCTTATCTCGATGGAACGCTGGCACTCGTCAATCCGGCGTTGCTGAGTTTCGCCGGACTGACGGCTGAGCAAATCGCAAACATGGATCTCTTCGATCTGCTACACAAGTTCCGCACCGACGTTTTTGACGAGCCGGAAATTGCCGTGCGCCGAGTGTTGCAAACTGGTGATGAGTACGAAGGCGAACTGAACTTCGAACCGAAGAACCAGATACTCGATCTTCGCATTTCACTTTTGCGCGAACGTCTAAACAACAAGGACGAAAGTCTGATCGGCATCGCCGTCCACGTGAAAGATCTCACCGCGACCAAGGAGTATGAAAAGTTGAAGAGCGACATGATCTCACTAATGTCGCACGAGCTGCGCACGCCGCTGACGAGCATCAACGGTTTTGCAGAATTGCTGACGGCAGAGCAGTCGCTTCCGATACAGGCACGCGAGTTCGTCTCAATCATTGCAAACAAGTCGCAACGCATGTCGCGGATGATCAATACCTTTCTCTCCGTGACGCAGCTACAACGCAAAGACAAACAGGAAGTGTTGAAGATTCCGCTGCGTCTCGATGAGGTGGTGCGAGAAACGATCGCGTCGTTACAACCAGTCGCGAAGAAAAAACGCATCCGGCTGCTTGAACAACCGGCACACCGCATTCCGCCCGTTGCCGCCGACAAGAGTTTGATTACCCAGGCAGTGAAGAACCTTGTGAACAATGCCATCAAGTACAGTCCCGAGCGAACGACGGTTACAGTTTCGACGGCGCTCGAAGCCGAAGCGGTGCGCGTTTGCGTCGAGGATCGCGGCTTTGGCATTCCTGCGGAAGCGAAGGAACGCGTGTGGGACAAGTTCTATCGCGTGGTCCGTGAAGGACAGGAAAAAGACGAAGAGTCGACCGGCTTGGGATTATCGTTTGTGCGCGAAGTTGTCGAGCAACACGGCGGGCACGTCGAACTCGATTCCGAAGAGGGACGCGGTTCGAAGTTCAGTTTTACGCTACCGCGACTTTAGTCCGCCAGATTTTCAGACACGATTGATCGTGCCACGACAGGTCACAGCGCCGCAGATGCAGCGCTTGTCGTCGGAGTGCAACGTTGATTCATAGTCGATCGTGATCTCTTCGCCGGCTTCGATGTCGCGCAGTGCGATGAAGAGAATGTGATCGTAAAGAATCTGCATGAACGCATTGGGCACGCACGAGTGATTGATGTAGTGAGTGCCATTGCCGCCGCGACTGCCGTCGAGACTCCAACGACTATTTACTTCGCAGATCCGCAGCATCTTTCGATGCGCACGACGACGAGCTTCGGCATTAGTAATTCTCTCGCCCGCGTACTCCGCGATCTTGTGTCGTTTTTTGAACGGTATGGTGGCAAAGCAGCCACTGCCGTGAATCGGCGAAGGCTTGATCGCTAGTCCATGGGCCAGCTTCATGAAGTCTGCGTGATCTTGAACTACTTCGTTTTGAAAGTGCGGGCGATTAGATCTGTCTGATTGCGAATGCGACCCAGCTTGTCGCGCAAACCCGTAAAGCGCAACGCGTAGATGGTGCGGGGATCAGCCTGCAGGTAGTACGTGCGACCCAGCATCGTCTTGCCGGTGCGGACAAATTCATACGAGATGGTGACGCCGGGCAGTCTGCCATTGAATGGCTCCTCTTTGCCTTCGACGAATCCCGGCAGAAATCGCAATTTCTGATCCTGATCGCGACGCGCGAGTTCCGTAGGACTGACACCGTCCTCAACTATCTCTTTGCGAATCGTAAGAAACCCGTCCAGCCGATCACCATAAACGAACTCCGGATGTTCGCGTCCGCCATCCGGCTCCATGATGGATTTCCACGTGGGCGAAGGCAGCTCGAAAGTGTAGTCCACTTTGTCGTGCGTGTAGAGTTGTTGCGCCAGCACAACCGGCGTCATCAATCCGATTAAAACCAACGTAAGAGCTAGAATCCGTCGCATCATTCCTCCAAAGCTGTTCGCTTTTTTCAGATGCCCTTCGGGAATGTGTCGTTGCATAAACCGCAAGTCGGTAGCACTAAGCAACGCCCGCAATGACTTCTTTCTGAATCGCGATCAGCGCTTCGATGCCGCGCGTTCCGAGTGCTACCAATTCGTCCATCTGTGCCCGGCTGAACGGCTCTCGCTCCGCCGTGCCTTGCAGTTCGATGAACCGGCCGTCGTCAGTGCAAACCACATTCATATCGACTTCAGCACGCGAATCTTCGTCGTACTTGAGATCGAGAAGCGGTACGTTTTGAACGATGCCGACGCTGACCGCCGCAACCTGACCACTCGTCAACGCGCGTTGAATTTTTCCAATTTTCAACAAATGATGACTGGCGAGAGCGAAAGCAACGTAAGCGCCGGTGATCGCAGCCGTGCGCGTGCCGCCGTCAGCCTGCAAAACGTCGCAGTCGATCGTGATCGTGCGTTCGCCTAATGCCTTCATGTCTGCGATCGCGCGCAGGCTTCGGCCTATCAATCTTTGTATTTCGTGTGTCCGACCGGAAGCTCCACCGCGTCCAATCTCGCGCGCGGTACGCGTCTGTGTGGCGCGTGGCAACATCGCGTATTCGGCCGTCAACCATCCCTGTCCGGAGTTTCGCAAAAACGGCGGTACGCGCTCTTCGAGTGAAGCGGCACAAACGACGCGCGTGTTTCCCATTGTGATCATGACCGAGCCTTCGGCGTACGGCAAAAAGCCGGGCGTGATTTGTACCGGACGCATTTCGTCGGAAGCGCGTCCGTCAGTGCGTGCGAAGCTCATCGTGTCCCCAAATCTCTACAGCTTCAAGAATGGAAGGAGCAGCGCCTAAAAATCTCTCCGCCACTTTAGCAAATCTTTCAGCAGCGTCGGTGACATAAAAGTGGTCTAGATCATCACAGAGTTCGCGTTCCTGGTAAAGGCCGAGAGCGTCTTCGTGCGTGAGATCGGAGCTTTCCAGAAGTGATTCGACGTCGCGTGCCGTCGCTGCGCCTGAATCGATGAGCTTGACGGCGGTTCCGACAGTGTCGCTGATGACGTCTCTGAGAATCGGATAGTGAGTGCAACCAAGCACCAGGGCGACAAGGTTTGTGTTGTTGAGATCGCTCAAGTATTCGCGCGCGACGATGCGCGTGACGTCGCTGTCAGCCCATCCCTCTTCGGCTAGCGAAACAAACAGTGGGCAGGCGCGTTCGATGACGCAGCCAGTGGCGCCCATACTGGCGATCGCTTTTGCGTAGGCGTGACTTTGGACGGTGGCTTCGGTGGCGATCACGCCGATATTACCGCCGCGCGCGATTTCTACCGCCGCGCGTGAACCAGGCTCGATCACACCGATGACCGGTACTTTGATCGCTTTGCGAATGGCGGGAAGTGCAAGCGCCGAGGCTGTGTTGCAGGCGACGACGAGTAGCTTGATGCCGTGCGCTTCAAGAAATTTTGAATTCTCGACGGCGTAACGCTCGACGGTGGCGAGCGATTTCGTTCCGTAAGGAACCCGCGCGGTGTCGCCGAGATAAACGAAGCGCTCGTTTGGCAGACGTTCGTGGAGGGCTTTATAGACTGTTAGTCCACCCACGCCGCTGTCGAATATTCCGATGGGAAGGTTGCGGTCCAAGTGAGATCGACCTATGCAAAGATCTCTGAAACGGCGATGCGAAAGCCCGGGACAGTGTCGTCGATGAGTTCCTCCGTGTCATGAAAGAGCTTTCTCTCGCCGGTTGGCCTCCAAACCTCAACCGTTCGCCGGCGCGGATTCACTAACCAGACACATCTTGTACCTAACTCCAACCACAGCGACAATTTGTGTTCAACTTTGCCTCTGCGGTCGCCTGGCGACAACACCTCAACGGCAAGATCCGGCGGACCGGAGTGATACCCCTCCGGACTCAGGCTAATACGATCGTTGGAGACAAATGAAACGTCCGGTCCCAAAACGGTATCGGGACGGCATTCGAGTTTGAATCCACCTTCCGCATAAACGTCACCGAGCCGATTTACTCTAGCGTGTTGCCACAGCAGTGCCGTGAGGTTAGCGGCTACCCGCATGTGTTCCTGTTTCGGAAGGGACATCGTGAGGAGTTCTCCCTTTATAAGTTCGTGACGATGTGAGTCGTCGTCTAAGTTACCTAGCTCTTCCGCGGTCATCAAGTGAGTTTGAGTTGTAGTGCTCATAACCATCTCTCTGGGTCTTTCCGGGAGTGAGGGCTCCCGCTATTGTTGAAATATGGTGGAGGCGCCGAGAGTTGAACTCGGATCCAAAAACCAACGCCGAAGGACTCTACATGCTTATTCGCTTCTCTTTCTTACCAGGCGAACCTGATAAAAATTCGCTCCATGTCGAGTCAGTGAAGCGACAAGACCTCGACACGAGCTAGCCCGGCTTTGACCTCGCCCACTGTCACGGACCGAAACAGCGGGCCAGCTCATCTAAGTGACATCTCACTCCGCGCGCATGAGCAACTTGCGGCGAGACGCTCGGTGCTTAATTAGGCAGCGAGAGCCAATTCATTGTTATTGGCAGTTGTTTTTGCCTACGCTTTTTAACGAGCTGCATAAGGCGAGCCCGGCATGCATCACGACGATCGTTCAGGTTCCTGTCGAAGCCTGTCGCCCCCATTTCGCGAGCGGAACCATTATAGACGTTGAAAATTTCTCCCGCAAAGACGCAAAGAAAATCGGCCCTCTTCTTAGCGCCTTTGCCCCTCGGCGGGATATAATTTTGTTCGCCTTCGAGGCTTCTGTGGCTAGCCACGTTGCCCTCAACTACCCGATCAGTGCAAGTTGTTTTGGGAGAAATTTAACTATATGGCTTCAATCTCTTCGAAATATTCGCCGACCGCAATCATCAACGCACCTCCTGAACAACGTAGACACCTGCTGGCGAAACTCTGGTTACCCGCCGTCTTGCTGTTGGCACTAGCCGCCGGCGGTTTGACCGGCATCATCGCGGCCTATGAGTTGAACTACTCGCGCGCCGCCAATGAAGTCGCGGCGCTAGCAACCTATCGTCCCAGCGTCGTCACTCGTGTTTACGCTGACGATGGTGAGACAGTGATCGGCGAATTTGCCCTCGAGAAAAGAATCCCACTCAAGTACGAAGAGATTCCACCCGTTCTGAAAAACGCGATTCTCGCCGTCGAGGACGTGCGCTTCTACGATCACATCGGCATCGATCCGATTCGCATCATGGGCGCGGCCTGGAAGAACCTGACCAGCGACAGGATCGAAGGCGGATCAACCTTAACCCAGCAACTCACTAAGAATCTTTTCCTTACCAAGGAACAGACCTACACCCGCAAGGTTAACGAGTGGATCCTCGCGCTTCAGATCGAACGCTATTACACCAAGAACCAGATCCTGGAGTTGTACGCCAACCACATGTTTCTGGGCGCAAACGCGTACGGCATGGAAGCCGGATCCGAAACCTACTTCGGAAAACAGGCAAAAGAGCTGACGCTCGGCGAGGCGGCGTTGCTGGCCGGAATTCCGAAAGCGCCGAGTGACTATTCGCCCACCTCGAATCCCGCGAAAGCAAAAGAACGCCGGGATCTCGTGCTGGATCTGATGGCCAAAAATGGATTCGTCAGCCAGGCCGAAGCCGATACGGCGAAATCGAAGCCGATTCAACTCGCGGACACTGCTTACTACCAATCGCAACACAAGTCTTCTCCATATGACTATCCGGTCGAGTTCATTCGTCAGGAACTCGAGGACAAGTACACGACGCGGGTCGCGCAGGGTGGACTTTCCGTCTACACCACCATCAATGTCGAAGCGCAGAAGAAAGCTTACGAAGTTCTGCGCGCCGGTTTGAGAACTTACGACCGCACCCATACATCCTGGCGCTCGAGCTACACGATGATTCCGACGACTGTGAACAACGGCGAAGGTCCGGCAACGCAGCAGGAGCTCAACAACTACAAGCACCCGGATTGGTACGGAAACGACTATGAACCGGGCCGTCACTTGATGGGACTGATCATGAAAGTCGATCGCACGCGCAATGAAGCAGCCGTGCGCTTCGGCAACTTCACCGCCAATGTGACGGTCGCTGAAATGGGTTGGGGTAAACGTCAACCGAAAGACGAGTTTAAGAATGGTGATCTAGCAGAGTTTGAAATCAAAGAGGTTGACGAAAAGAACCGTCGGTTGAAAGTTGAACTATCGCAGGTTCCCGCCGTGCAGGGATCGATGATGACGCTCAACGCGAAGACGGGTGAAATCGTCACGATGATCGGTGGCTACGATTTCTACACCAACAAGTTCAATAACGCCATCCAGGCCTATCGACAGACCGGCTCAGCCTTCAAACCCTTCATCTACACCGCAGCGGTCGAGTGGGGTATGACGCCCGACACGCCCGTCAGCGGCGCGCCGATCAGTATCGGCGACTGGCAGCCACATAACTACGACGGCTCGCTGGGTTGCGCTGACATGCCAATGAAGACCGCCCTCGCCAAGTCGATGAATATTCCGGCGGTCCACCTGTTACAGACGGTCGGTATTCAAACGGGCGCGCAGATGGTTCGCCGCTTCGGTATCAAAGTCCCGATGTCGCCGTATCTGCCGTCAGCACTCGGCGCCACCGAAGTCCCGCTCGATCAAATGGTCTCGGCTTATTCGGCGTTTCCAAACAAGGGCATTCGCGTCGAGCCGCACCTGATTCGCAGAGTTCTCGATCGCGATGGCGCTACTCTCGAAGAATGGGAAAGAACCACCTACAAGGTGATGAACCAATACGTCGCGCTGACGATGGTTTCGATGATGCGCGGCGTGGTCCAGGGTGGAACTGCAACTGCAGCGCAGGCTGTTGGTGTTCCATTGGCGGGCAAGACTGGCACGGTCAACGATCACACCGACGTTTGGTTCCTCGGTTACACGCCAACTTACGTTACCGGCGTTTGGATGGGTTATCCTGGTAAGAAACGGCCGCTTGGCAATGACATGACCGGCGCCAAAGGCGCGTTGCCGATGTTTGTCGACTTCATGAAGGCATTTCTGAAAGACAAACCCAAGGAAGATTTTCCGAAGGCTCCGGACATGCCGGAGGACATGCGCGAACTCTTCCGGCAACGCCAACGTGAGCTTGCGGCTGAGCGCGCTGAATTCGCCGCCGAGGCTGAAAAGAATGCAGATGAAAACGCGTTGCCGGCCGGTACCACTGAACCGAAGTTGGAACAAGTGACAATGCCGCCGCCAGCGAAGACGGACGACCAACCAGCTCCGGCGCAACCGAAACCCGACGCCGCAACGCCGAAAGTCGAAACGCCACCTCCGCCGACCACACGCCCGCGTGAAGCAGAGCCCGCGAAGAAGAAAGGTAAGAAGGGCGACGGCGAACCATAGCCACAGGACAAATCCGTGTATAAAATCCGTGTTTATCTGTGGCGAAAATAGTTTCCTTTCTTCCGTCTGCAACAGAGATGGCGTGTGCGCTGGGGCTCGCTGACTCCATCGTCGGCATCACGCACGAATGTGACTATCCGCCTGAGGTAAAGAGCAAGCCCGTGGTCGTGCGTGCGGTGTTGCCGCTCGAAAAGATGAGTCAGAGCGAGATCGATCGCGCGGTGGCCGAGCGAATCCGTAACGGCCAGAGTCTTTACGAAATTGACGAACAACTGCTACGCGACATCGCGCCCGACCTGATTCTCACGCAGAACCTCTGCCAGGTTTGCGCGCCTTCGGGAAACGAAGTCTCACAAGTATTAAAAGCGTTACCAAAGTCACCTCAGATCCTCTGGCTCACACCACAATCAATCAGCGAGATCTTCGACAACGTTCGCGAGCTTGGCGCCGCAACCGGTCGCACCGCGGAAGCCGACGCGTTGGTAAACGATTGCCGCAAGCGCCTTGACCTTCTGTCCCATCGAACTGAAAGCGTCCGCCGGCCAAGAGTGTTTTGCATGGAGTGGCTCGATCCGGTTTACGCCAGCGGTCATTGGGTACCGGAGTTGGTCAAGATCGCGGGCGGTGTCGATGAACTCGTCAGCGAACGTGGTGAGTCAGTGCGAGTTTCGTGGGAACAGATCGCTGCATGGGCGCCGGAAATCCTGGTCATCATGCCGTGTGGTTTCAATCTCGAACAGACGATGAAACAAGTGTGGAGCGTATTCTGGCGGCAAACGAGTTCACCGTTCTTTGATCTACCCGCGGTTCTTAACAACCGCGTCTACGCCGTCGATGCCAACTCATTCTTCGCACGCCCTGGCCCGCGCGTCGTCGAAGGCGCGGAGTTGCTGGCCGAACTGATTCATCCTGAACTCTTCGACAAACCCGCGCATACGAGTTTCTATCAACCCATCGACGTCCCATTGCTCCAAGGCACGCTCACTGAAGGCCGAGACTACTACATGGAAAACGGCGCATGGGTCTTCACCGCCAGTTATCTCCAGCGTCGCGGCTACTGCTGCGATAGCGGCTGCCGTCACTGTCCTTACTAATTCTTTACCGCTATACTACGAACCTCTGCGTATCTCCCAAACTTAGACAGATTGGAAATCCCAAACCATGCGCGACTTGATCATTCGCACTTTTGTGCTGCTCGTGGCCACTGCGTCCATCACTGCGATCTTCGTTAACCCGGCCAACAACTCCAGCGCGATGAACGTGAACACTGAAGACAATCCGCTGCTGGCTAAATGGGAAGGCCCGTACGGCGGCATCCCGCCGTTTGATCGCGTGCAGATTGCGCTTTTCAAACCAGCGCTCGAAGCAGCGATGGCCGAACAGCTCGCCGAGACCGAGAAGATCGCCAACAATCCGGCTCCGCCGGATTTTCAAAATACGATCGCAGCGCTCGAACGCTCCGGCCAAACGCTGAGTCGCGTGGGAACGATCTATGGTGTCTGGGGTGC
>Ga0163163_10003626_pt1 | contig 13129 bp, 10 predicted proteins | sample S65metaG_FD_119766 | JGI IMG/M metagenome (GOLD analysis project Ga0163163, IMG submission 119766) | Switchgrass rhizosphere microbial communities from Kellogg Biological Station, Michigan, USA - S6-5 metaG | ecosystem: Host-associated > Plants > Roots > Rhizosphere > Soil | place: USA... | reverse complement strand
TTCCCAAGGGCGGATTGCGGGTTCCCCTGCTGATCAAATACGCCCTTCAGATGGCCGATGCGCTGAGCGCCGCGCACGCCGCGGGCATCGTGCATCGCGATCTGAAGCCTGCGAACGCGATGGTGACGGAATCTGGCTTGGTCAAGGTTCTCGACTTCGGTCTTGCGAAGCTGACCGACCGCGGTCCGGTTCCGGATAACACCGCCGACGACCGCACCCGCACCATCGCCAGCGCGCCAATGACGGTGGAAGGATCTATCCTGGGCACCGTCAGCTACATGTCCCCCGAGCAGGCGCAAGGCAAGAAGGTAGACACGCGCTCCGATATTTTCTCCTTCGGCGCGGTGTTGTATGAGATGGCGACGGGTGCGCGCGCTTTCGAGGGCGAATCCAGTCTCTCGACGCTTTCGGCGATTCTGCGCGACGAAGCCAAACCCATGTCGGAGGTAGCGCCGGATGTGCCGCTGCAGCTCGAGGACGTGATCCAGCGCTGCCTACGGAAGATGCCGGACGACCGCTGGCAGAGCATGAAGGAAATCCAGGCTGCGCTCTCGATGCTGAAGCGCGAGTCGGATTCGGGATCGCTGTACACCACTCGTCTGTCGGGGATGCTGCCCCCACCGTCCACGGGCCCGGCGTCGAGGGGACCGAGGACGCAAGCCTCGGCCATGGCGGCCACCGCTGCGCCTGCGGCGCAGTCCTCTTCAAATTCCAAGCTGATGATGGGAGTCGCCGCTCTGGTGGTGATTCTGTTGGCGGCCGGAGGCGGCATCTGGATGATGAAGAAACGCGCCGCGGAAAGAGCCGCTGCTCAGTTAGCTGCGCAGACGCCTCCGCCGGCGCCAGTGGTAGACCCGACGCCGGCACCGCCGCCACCTCCACCGGTCGATACCACGCTCACCAATGACAGCGTGCTCGACATGGTGAACCAGAAGGTGCCGTCGGATCTGATCCTGAGCCAGATCCGTTCGGCAGAAAAAACCAACTTCGACTTATCGACTTCGGAAGTGATTCGCCTCTCGAAGGCCGGTGTTACGCCGTTGCTCATCGAGCAGATGCGAAATCCCAAGCGCGCGCCCCTGGGACCGCCGCCGCGCACGCCCAACACGCCGCAGAATGCCAAGCAGGATAAGAACGCTCCTGTCACGACTGCGACCAACACGCTCCCGGTTCCCGTTGCGGCTCCGACGCCAACTCCCGTGCCCATCGCCGCGAATCCGGCTGTGACTTTGCCGCCAGTTCCCGCGCCGGCGCCAGTGGTTGCCGCGGCTCCTCAAACTGTGAGCGTGCCCATGCCCGACGGCGCGCCATTCCGCATCACTCTGGCCGCGGATATTCCGGCGGACGCCGAAGTCGGGCGGCCAATTCGATTTACAGTTTCCGAGGACTTCAAGCTGAACAACGTCACGATCCTCGCCAAGGGCTCGCCCGTGCAAGGCGAGATTTCCGATACACCCAAAAAGGGGAAGATATTCGGGATCGGCGGAACCAAGCTCAGCTTTAAGCTCACGCAGGCGCGGAGCGCAGCGGGGCATCCGATCGCTGTACGCGCTCTCCCCTCAGCCAAGAACGATGGCATTACGCAGCGGCCCGTCGACAGTGGACAAAAGACGGGATCAAAGGATATCGCCGCGGCGCAAGGCGCTCAGTATATTGGCTACGTTGACGGCGCGCAGACGGTGACGGTTCCTAAGTAGGGCGCCAATACACTTTGACGCAACCAGCTTTTAGTCCCACCAAAGGCCATAGCAGTGATACCCAGCCTTCAGTTCCGGGGCAGAGTCGGCCCTTCCCAGAGCTAAGCCTTGTTCAACTGCATCGGGCTGTAGGGCGGCAGCCCAATGGGCAACATCCTCCGGCGTTGCATTCGTGAACACGCAAACCCGGTCGGAGAAAGGCCACATGGCCGGATCTTTTTCTTCGATTTCGTTGACCTCAACAAGCACGTCCTGAACGTTAGGTCGCGAACGGATAGACTTTAGCTTCTCGTAGAAGAATTGCGGACCTAACATTGGCGAGAGATTGCAGCCTATTGATCCATAGTCATCGTTTCCAAGGAAGAATTCCTCAAGCGTCACCAACGGTAATCGGCCGTCTAACGACGGCAGACCGAGTAACTTGACCCGCTCGATAAGTTCCGCTCGCTTTATGCTGTCCATGGTTGCGTCAAGTATATTAATGCCCTAAGTAGGAACGTCGGCCTGCAATTCAAAACACTGGCGCGCGATTTCCCATTCTTCCTCAGCAGGAATCACCAATACTCGCAAATGTGGCAAAAACTTAAGCTGCTGCGCGACGCGATCGCGTAAGGGCGCGCAGTGTTCACCGACGCCGCCGGTGAACACCAGAGCGTCGGCTCCGCCCAGGACGGCCAGCATGGCACCGATTTCGCGCACCAGCCGGTGGAGGTAAACGTCGAACGCCAGTTGAGCGCGCGGGTCGCCGCGATCGATTGCAGCTAGAATCTCGCGCATGTCGGGAGAGATGCCAGAGACGCCTAGCAAACCCGATTGCTTGTACAAAATCTCTTCGAGCTGATCCGCTGTGTAATTGTGCTGGCGCAGCAAGTAAATCAAAATCCCGGGATCAATCGATCCGCTGCGCGAGCCCATCATTAGCCCCTCCAAGGGTGTGAACCCCATGGTGGTGTCGATGCTTTTTCCGCCATGCACTGCGGCGAGGGATGCTCCGCTGCCCAGATGGCAAGTGATGATGCGCAGCGAAGCGGGATTGCCACCCAATAGTTGTGCGGCGCGGCGGGCTACGTAGCCATGGTTGATACCGTGGAATCCGTAGCGGCGAATACCGGCTTCAACCCAAGCATAGGGACCGGGATAAACGTATGCCTCAGGCGGCAGCGTAGCGTGAAAGCCGGTGTCGAAAACGGCGATCTGCTTGAGTTCGGCTCCGAAGCGGCGCTGCAGAATGTCAACCGCCTTTAAGGCGATGCGATTGTGCGCCGGCGCAATAGCGGTCTCCTCCGCGATGGCCGCGCGAACTTCCGCCGTCAGTATCGTCGCGCCGCGAAACCGTCCTCCGTGGACGATGCGATGACCGGCCAGTTCGACCGGCCCGGGCAGTGTCTGCAAAACGGAATTGAAGACTGCTTCGATATCGGCCTTCTCATCCCAATCGACATGTTTGCTCCACAGCGGTTGCGGAGGCGGGGCGTCCAGCGCTTCACCACTGAGATCGTGATACCAGCACTTCAGGCTGCTGGACCCGGCATTCACCACCAGGATCTTCATGCGGACGGCCACTGCCAGTTGCGGATCTCCGGCATATCGATGCCGTAGCGCGCAACATAGAGCTTATGTTCGATCAAGTGATTGCGTAGCGCCAATTTGGCGTGTTCCGCTTTGCTCGCGAGGCCCGGTACCCGGGCGATCACGTCGCCGGCGAGATGGAAACGGTCGAGATCGTTCATCACCGTCATATCGAAAGGCGTGGTGGTGGTGCCTTCTTCCTTATACCCGCGGACGTGCAGATTGTCGTGGTTGTGGCGGCGGTAAGTCAGGCGATGGATCAGCCAGGGATACCCATGAAACGCGAATATGATCGGCTTGTCTTTGGTGAAAACCGCATCGAAAGCTTCGTCGGAAAAGCCGTGAGGATGTTCGCTCTCGGGCTGCAAGCACATCAGATCGACGATATTGACTACGCGAATTTTCAAGTCCGGCAGGTGTTGGCGCAGCAGATCGACGGCCGCCAGCGTTTCGAGCGTCGGGACATCACCGCAGCACGCCATGACCACGTCGGGTTCCCCGCCCTGATCGCTACTGGCCCACTGCCAGACGCCCAATCCAGCGGTGCAGTGCGCGACGGCGGCGTCCATATCCAGCCACTGTGGCGCGGGCTGCTTGCCGATCACGACGACATTTACATAATCCCGGCTGCGCAGGCAATGATCCGCGACCGATAGCAAACAGTTGGCGTCCGGAGGCAAGTAGACGCGCACGACGTCGGCTTTCTTATTCACCACGTGATCGATAAAGCCAGGGTCCTGATGGCTGAATCCATTGTGATCCTGACGCCACACGTGCGAGGTGAGCAGATAGTTGAGCGATGCGATGGGTTCGCGCCAAGGAATGCCGCGCGTCACCTTCAGCCACTTCGCGTGCTGATTGAACATGGAATCGATGATGTGGATGAATGCTTCGTAGCAGGAAAATACGCCGTGGCGGCCGGTGAGCAGGTAGCCTTCGAGCCAGCCCTGACACAGGTGCTCACTCAAAACTTCCATCACGCGGCCGTCGGGCGCGATGTGATCGTCGTTGGGGAAAATGACTGCGCTGGAGGTTCGATTGGTGACATCGAAGAGCGCGCTCAGGCGGTTCGATGCGGTTTCATCCGGTCCGAATACGCGGAAATTACGGGCGCTCTCATTTCCTTTCATTACGTCGCGCAGCATGTTTCCGAGCACCCGCGTTGCTTCGCCTTTCGTGGCGCCGGGCTTTGGAACGCTGATGGCGTAGTCGTGAAAATCGAATCTGCAGATCTTTGAGTAGCAGGCCGCCGTTGGCGTGCGGATTCATTCCCATCCGCCGCGAGCCCTTGGGCGCGGCCGCGACGACTTCGGGCACTGGCGCGCCAAGGTCGTCGAAGAGTTCATCGGGACGGTAGCTTTTCATCCAGTCTTCCAAGATCTTGATGTGTGCGGGCTTTTCGGCGAGCGCTTCAAGCGGAACCTGATGCGCGCGAAACGTGCCTTCGATCTGGACGCCGTCGACAACCTTAGGCCCGGTCCAGCCCTTGGGCGAGATCATGACGATCACGGGCCAGACGGGACGTTGCCGGAATCCGTTCTCGCGGGCTTCTTTTTGGATGGCGCGAATTTCGAGGACTGCGGTTTCGAGTGTCGACGCCATGGCCTGATGCATCGGCTCCGGCTCATGGCCTTCGATGTAGTACGGGCGGTAACCGCAGCCCGTGAGGAATTGCGTCAGCTCTTCACGCGGGATGCGCGCCAACACCGTAGGGCCGGCGATCTTGTATCCGTTCAGATGCAGGATCGGGATCACCGCGCCGTCGCACACCGGATCGAGAAATTTATTGGAGTGCCAACTCGCAGCGAGAGCTCCAGTCTCCGCTTCGCCATCGCCGATGACACACAGCGCCAGCAAATCCGGATTGTCGAACACCGCGCCGTAAGCGTGCAGCAGCGAGTACCCCAGTTCCCCGCCCTCGTTAATGGAGCCAGGAGTTTCCGGGGCGTCGTGGCTGGGAATACCGCCGGGAAACGAAAACTGCTTGAACAGGCGCACCATGCCTTCCGCATCGCGCGTGATGTTGGGATAGCGCTCGGTGTAGCTGCCTTCGAGCCAGGTGTTGGCGACCATGCCCGGTCCCCCGTGTCCCGGCCCGCAGATGTAGATCATGTTCAGGTCGTATTTTTGGATCAGGCGGTTGGCGTGCGTGTAAATAAAGTTGAGGCCAGGCGTAGTACCCCAGTGCCCCAAGAGACGCGGCTTGATGTGATCGATGCGCAGCGGCTCGGTCAGCAGCGGGTTCGCGTAAAGATAGATTTGTCCGACGGAGAGATAATTCGCGGCTCGCCAGTGTGCGTCGACCCGGCGAATTTCATCGGGAGAAAGCGGGTTCGGCATTTGCTTTCATCCTAGCGAACTGCCGCTCGCTGCGTCGTAATACAAAATACATTTTGGGTGCGGAGTTAGCTGCGTTCGCCGACGGCATTGTAAGCGCAACCAAACAGAGTGATGACGCATAAGACGTAGCTCCAGACCAGTAAGGCGAGCCCCGCTCCGACGCCGCCGTAGAGCACGTTGTAGTTAGCGATATCGCGCAGATACCATCCCATGGCCAAGGTGGAGACCAACCATAAGATGGTTGCCAAAACGGCGCCGGGAAACAGCCGTCGAAAGCTTTGTTTGCGGTTGGGTCCAACATAATAGATGAGCGTCATAACGATGACGATGCCGATCAAAGCGATCCCAAAACTGAGGATCTGGCCGCCGATGGCGACCCAGCCTCGCAGATCGTCGCCTCGTGTCAGTCCCAGCCACGAAACAAACGAGCGGCGGGCGCGGTTGCCGACTACAATGAGCGCCGAGGCTCCCAGTATGGGAAGAGCGGCCACCAACACCAGCCACATCCCCACTACGCGCTCTTTCACGAAGGATCGGCCGCTAGGGATGCGGTAGATAGCCCGGAAGCCTTCCATCAGACTCATCATCACGCCGGAGCTAGCCCATATGGAAAGCACCACTGCGCCTACCAGCAAGGCGGTAGGACGGCGGCCCTTTACGGTGAACAGAGCGCGCACGACGTCCTCAGTGCCGGGCGGGATCACGTCATAGAGCAGGCGAGCAGTGGTGCGCGCGACTGCATCGGCGTTGGTTTGCACCAGCACGGTCGCGACCGTGGTAATCACCGGGAAAAAGGCCAATAGCGAAGAGTAAGCCGCGCCCTTCGCAATGGCGAAGCAGCCATCTTCGTAAGTTGCCTGGAAGGCGGCGCGCAAGCGGCTCCAAAATCGCGACAGGATCCCGACATCGGCCGTGTAGATGTTCGGAGAGGTGGCCACCTGAAATCATTATCCCTAAAGGGCGCCCGTACGGCCGAGCCCAGCCTTGGTGCCTTCCGTGCACTAAGAACGGTGGTTGGGTGAGCGATGAAACCGTCGAAACAACCCGCAATCGTTGAAAATGCTAAGTCAGGAGAAGAGCCGCGCATACCGCTGCTGCCCAAGACCTGCGCCATAGCACCCAACTCTGACAGCTCGTTTGGCGCTTTTGGCGCAAACCGGGACCCCTGGGTTAACCCGGCCCGTTGGCATGCCGCGCCCCGAAAGGAAGTGGCTCATGTTTGAATACAGCTTCGTTCCCAATGGAAAGACTCATCGCCCACTGACGGTTGTGGTTGCCGCGTTCGGCGAGGCGGTGCTGATCACCAGCTTGGCCCTGGTCCCTATGTTTTTCGTAGAAGAACTGCCGACGCGCGGGTTGCTGAGGGCGCTGATGCTAGCGCCGGTTCCCACCGCGCCTCCGGCCCCTCCCCCGCCAATGTTGGCGAAGGTGGTTCCTCACTCAACACCGGCGGCGCGAAAATTCAACCCGGATGCATTGGTGAGCCCGGTAGCTGTGCCGAAGATGGTGGCGATCATCAGTGAAGCGCCGGCCATCGAGCTGGAAGCGATGGCGGGAGGCATACCCGGCGGAGTCCCTGGCCCGGCTTTGCCTGGGACTGGCACTGGCTTTTTCAATAATGCACTCTCGGTAGCTCCGCCGCCTCCGCCGCCGCCGGCCAAGGCTGTCGCACCACCACCTGCCGCGCCGGCGCAGATCACCGTCGGGGGGGACGTCCAGGCTGGCCGGATCTTGCAGCAGATCCAGCCGGTCTACCCCGCACTGGCGCGCCGGGGCCGCATTCAAGGCAATGTCCAGCTGAAGGCCATCATCAGCGCCGACGGCAAGATAAAAACCCTGACTGTAGTCAGCGGCAACCCCCTGTTGGTGGATGCTGCCCTGGATGCAGTCCGTCGCTGGAGTTATCTGCCCACTCTCCTGAATGGCATTCCGGTAGAAGTGAAAACCGAGATTCTGGTTCGATTCGAACTGGGGCACAAGGCCACTTAGCGCATCGTCGGGGGGCTGGAGCCGGCGGGGCGGCCGAATGCTTTACGAGGCCGCCCCGGCCGTCGCGGTTGAGGCGCTCTCGACGAACTCCGCGATCAGCAGGTCAAGCTTGGTCCAATCCGTGAACTCGTAGTCTCGCGAGGTGTCGACAGGTCCGCCAGCTTTCCTGGCGATGCGCTTCATGATAAAGCGAACCACGAAGTTGTACTTGGTATAGAGGAGTGCTCCGGCGACGGCCGCCACATGGGAAGGGCGCCAGCCGGTGTCCTTCAGAAAGCTGTCAATTGTTCGCGCGACATCGGCTTCCGCCTGGGCGCGTTTCTCAGCCGGAGCTTGCGGGTCCTCGACGGTTCTTTCGGAGAGGCTGACGGAAAGAAACAACGTCGGGATCTGCTGCAGTTGGTTTAAGTGTCCCTTCACGAGCTGCAACATTTCCGGTTCATGTTTGCCTGCATGGAGGGAGGCGCTCACGATGGCCGAGCCGTACGCTGCCAACGAAAATCCTGGCGGCCGGTGAGCGGCGTCTACTATTTCGAAGGTCCGTTGCTGACCGGCCAGCAGGGCGCCCACGTGTTCGGCAATGCGCCGGGTGTGCCCCTCGCGGGTCGCGTAGATGAGCAGGATGGGTTTCATGATACAAACACAAGCAACTCGGTAACCATAGACGTCGCTTGGAGCAGGCTGCCTGCGCAGGGGTTGGTTATTCGTTGGGAGGTGTTGTCAAAAGTCCGCGGGGCGCGAGATAGTCCTCGGCGCGGTGGCCAGACCGTGGGAGCCAAATGTCGTGTTCCGTCCCCTTCCGCCTGACGAGTTCGCGGACTTTCATGAGCCGGGCTACGTCAAAATCGTCTGGACGTTACGGTCGGACCCGGTGAGCGCGACCGAATCCATCGCCCGGACCAAAACGCGCGTGACAACCACCGATCCTAGCGCTCGCGCAAAATTCCGCTTTTACTGGGCGTTCCTTTCGCCGGGCATCGTATTGATCCACAGGGTGGCGCTCGCGATGGTCAAAAAAGAAGCCGAGCGCCTGGTTTCCACGCGCCGTTCGGCGCCCCTCCCACGCCTTCCCCGATTTGACCTAGAATAGGTGGTCGGATTGGAAAGTTCAAGGAGACTCCAATGAAACGATTTTTGATTTGCGCGTTCGGGCTGGCGTTGCTCGTTGGCGCGCCCGCATTTGCACAGAAGAAGGCCACCGTGGAAAACGTGCCTGAGATGCCGTTCACGGCAGTGCCGAACTTTTTGAAACTTCCCACAGGTGAGTATCTCGGCGAATCCGTCGCGGTGGCCACCAACTCCAAGGGACATACTTTCGTCTATCACCGCAGCGCCAACACCCGGCTGTTTGAATTCGACGCAGCAGGCACCTTCGTCAAGGAAATCGGCGCCGGCTTTTATGGCTTCGAATTTGCCCACTCGGTGCGTGTCGATAAAGACGACAACATTTGGGCCGTCGATGAAGGCACCAACATGGTCATCAAGTTCAGCCCGGATGGAAGGGTGCTGATGGTAATCGGCCGCCGGCCGCCGGCACTAGAAGGCGCAACCGCGTACCCGGTGGGCCCTAATGCCCCCGCACAGAAATATATCCTCTGCCGGCCGACCGATGTGGGCTGGGATCCGCAAGGCAACATCTTCGTCTCCGACGGGTATTGCAACAACCGCGTCGTGAAATATGACAAGAACGGCCGCTTCCTGGCCCAGGTCGGCAGCGAAAAAGTCGGCAAGGGCACGGGAGAGTTCAATCTGCCGCACGCCTTACAAGTGGATGGGCAAGGACATGTGTGGGTGTCTGACCGCGGCAACAACCGCTGGGTGATTCTCGACAACGATCTGAAGCCGATCAAGGAGATTACGAATCTGGGCACTGCCTGGACGGCGTGCATCTCAGGCGGACCGCATCAGTACGCGTTCCTGTCGAACTCAAACCCGAACGGGAACGGGCCGGGAACCTGGGATACGACCGGAGAAATCTACAAATTGGAGCTTGACGGAACGGTGCTCGGCAAGTTTGGTCACCCCGGAAAATTGGCTCCTGGATTCCAGGTGGTTCACATGCTGGATTGCCGAAATCCCAACGAGCTGGTCCTGGGTGAAATCGAATCCTGGCGCGTGCAGAAATTCGTTTTCAAGACAACCACCCCGGCCAAATCCGCCAGCACGCAGACCAAGCCTGCAGGCGCGGGCGCGAACTAGGAAGCCGACAGATTGAGGAGACCATTTATGAAAAACCTAAAACAAGCTCTGTTGGCTGCGGCCCTGATCGCCGGCGCTCCGCTATACGCCCAGAAGGATGCGCCTGAAATCAAGTTCGATTCCGTCCCCAACGCACTGCAACTTCCGGCTGGAACCTATCTCGGTGAAGTGGCCGGTGTGGCGACGAATTCGAAAGGCAATATTTTTGTTTACACGCGGACGGGGCATCCCACGATCACGATCGGCACCGCGCGGCCGTTCGCCCACGGCGGCTCGCGGCTGTTCGAGTTCGATCCGACCGGCAAATACATCCGGGAAATCGGGAAGGACTCGTATGGCTTCATGTTCGCCGGCCAGGTCCGTATCGATCCCGCCGATAACATCTGGGTGGTGGATCAGATGACGGAGATGGTCATGAAATTCAATCCGCAGGGGCGGGTGCTCATGTTGCTGGGACGAAAAGCGGAGAACGTGAGCGTCCCGGCCCGTGAGCCTAAAAGCGACGGCGCGGGGCGTCCGCAGGATCTATTCTCTCGCCCGACGGACGTCGCTTGGGATGCCGCTGGAAACATATTCGTCGCCGATGGCCTGGGCAATGCGCGCATCGCGAAGTTTGACAAAGACGGCAAATTCATCAAGTCCTGGGGTAAGAGGGGAACCGCGAACGGCGAGTTTTCCGTTATCCGCAGCATCGCGGTCGATGCGCAAGGCAATGTGTACGCATCCGACACTGGAAACAAGCGCGTCCAGGTGTTCGACAACGACGGCAACTTCAAGACGGCCTTCTCCAATGTAGAGGGACCAGCGGCGATGTGCATCACCAAGGGAGCGAGTCCATTTCTTTACGTCTCGAATACCAACCCGCCGACCGACATTGACCACAACGGTGAAATCTACAAAATGCAACTGGACGGAACCGTGGTGGGCAAGTTCGGCAAGGCCGGTAAGTTGCCGAAGGAGTTCGGAACAACAGCCGCAATCGACTGCCGCAATGCCAATACGCTCTATGTGGGCGAGGTCGGCAATTTGCGCGTGCAGAAGTTGATGCTGCACTAACCGCCCTGCACTAACTGTGATCCCTTAAAGCTGACCGGCGCAGGTTATAGATGCCAGCGCCCGGTCAGCTTTTTGTAGTTAGGGAGTCGCGCTCCCGTAGATGTCCTGGTCGATGCCGCCATCATGGGGACACTGGTCACTGGTCCAACTGCCGCTGCTGAAGGTGCGGCATTGATGTACATCCGCCCCCTCCGTTGAACCGGTCGATTCGCGTTGATCGGTTCCACTCACGGTATTGCGCCAATCGGTCCAGGCGCCAAAGGCGCTGGTTCCAACCGACGTCACCCACAGATAATCGCCCGCGAAGGGCACCGTTCGATCGGAGAACTGTTCAAAGTTCGGGCTGGTGCTGGCAGCGGTCACGCGGACCGGAGTGGTCCATGTCGAACCGCGATCGGACGACGTGGTGGCGTAAACATCCAGTGCGGCGGTCACCTTGCCGGATGCGTCGTTGCCAATGGGGCGCTTCGGCGAATAGGCGGTGTCGTTGCGGCTATCCCACCACAGTGCGTGCAGAACTCCGCCATCCGCGGATATCGCTGAGAAAAACTGGTGGCCCGTGTTTTGATTGTCGATCAACTGCGGCGTGGTGGCGGTTCCGGAGGCGCCATCGTAGAGGATGAAATACACCGCGGACTGCGCGCCCTTGCCGGAGCTGATGGCTCCATAGGTGGTGCCGGTGTCCACTTCGGTACCGGGTTTCGCGGCGTCGAACGTCAGGTAGACGTATTCATGCAGTGTGTCCTTCTGGTCCGCAGCCGAGCGCGTGCTGCTGTCGCGGCGGAAGAAAGTGTAGCCGGATTGGCAGGCGGAACTGAAATCGCCGCAATCACGCGCAGACGCGCCTGCGGCTTCCTGCTCCTCGGCACTGGGTGGATCGTCCGGCGCGGAAGGTGCGGGCACGGGAGCGGGAGTGGAGACATCCACGGCTCCGGCGTCAATGTAGCTGGTCACGAGCACGGGCTTCGCGAAAGTCTTGCCGCAATTCACGGACTTCGCCAGGCCGACGCCGGTGGGCTGGCCGGAGTTGGTGGCGCCCTGATCGAAGCTCACATAGACATGTCCGTTGCCGGTGACAGTGATTTCAGGATCCTGTACGTTGCCCACGTTAGAAGTCAAAAGCGCGGGCGAGGAGAAGGTCTGGCCATGGTCAGTAGAGCGCGTGAAATAAATATTCGATGCCTGCGCACCCGTGAATCTCGACCACGCGAAATAAACATAGCCATCGCACGCGCCGCCGGTGCGGTCGGCCTGGATCGAAGTCTTATCGTTAAACTTCCCTCCTGTGCCGGGAGCCGAAGCTCCTTTAGCCACCATCACCGAACCGCGAAACCGCTTGCCGTCGTTGATGCTATCGCCCGTTTCTCCGGCTGGATTATCGAAGCTGGCAACCCACTCGTCGCCCCAGCCTTTCTTGGAGCCGGAAGGATCCTCGCTGCTTTCCGAACCCATAAAAAGCCGTCCGTGATTGTCCCAGGTGACCACCGGGTCGCCTGAGGACGACATCCGAATCGCGGCTAATTGCGCGTAGGGCGAGGTATCGCCGGGATAACCGGGAACCAAGGAACTTACGAAGGATGTTCCGCCGTTTTCTGAGCGGTAATAGCCGAGCCAGATGGGTCCGGCGGCGACAAATGTTCCGGCGGGCGAACCGGCGTAGACGCCGCAGTAATCGTTGGAACTGCCCACCAGAACGAGCGGGTTTCGCGGATTCATCGCAACTGAAGGCTCGTTCTGCCGGCCACGCGCGATGGAACACTCAGTGAGCACGGCGTCTGTATACCCGATGCCGGTTGCTAAAGTGTAAACGCTGGTATAACCACCGCCAATGAAGTCATTCGACAGGCGCACTTCCGCGGCGGTGACCACGGAAGCAGCGACTAGACTGCAAATAAGTAAGGTTCTCATAAGGGAGATGCTATACCAATCTGTAATTTCCTTGATTTTACAAATGCGCACGGATATCTGGTATAAGCAGCGAAATGAGGGCGTCGTTGTTTCACTCACTTCTTCTGTCTGCGAAGTCGTTTTCCTTATCTCTTTCAAGCTTCCTTCGAGGGCCCTCTATGGCGGCATTAACCCGTGAAGCCTGCTGTGAGTGACGCACGACGCTGATAAGCCGCTGTACGCTCATTTCGCAAGCCCGGCGATCTGGAAGAGACCACCTACCGTGCGGGACGGAGTTCCAGTTCTCCGCTACTACCTCACCGCTGCTACGCCCCGCGGAAGGGTCTAGAATTCCGCTCACGTGGTCCTTGGCCCCCGGTGGGTGGGACGGA
>Ga0163163_10003619_pt1 | contig 13136 bp, 13 predicted proteins | sample S65metaG_FD_119766 | JGI IMG/M metagenome (GOLD analysis project Ga0163163, IMG submission 119766) | Switchgrass rhizosphere microbial communities from Kellogg Biological Station, Michigan, USA - S6-5 metaG | ecosystem: Host-associated > Plants > Roots > Rhizosphere > Soil | place: USA... | reverse complement strand
CGTGCTGACCACCTTCGACACCGACGAGGAGGCATTCGCGTCGCTGCGGGCCGGCGCCAGCGGGTTCCTGCTCAAGAGCGCGCCACCGGAGGACCTGCTGGCCGCGATCCGGACGGTGGCCAGCGGTGACGCCGTGGTGGCGCCGCGGGTCACGCGACGGCTGCTGGACCGCTACGCCTCGTCGTTTCGCGCCGATCCGGATCCGGCCCCGGCCGACGAGCGGCTCACCGACCGGGAGCGGGAGGTGGTACTGCTGATCGCCAACGGCCTGTCCAACGCCGAGATCGCCGCCCGGTTGGTGGTCGCCGAGGCGACGGTGAAATCGCACGTCGGCCGGGTGCTCGCCAAGCTCGGGCTGCGCGATCGGGTGCAGATCGTCATCCACGCCTACCGCACCGGGCTGATCCCGCCCGGCAACTGACGCCGCGAGAGGCCACACGTACCTGGTTTCAGCTGCGCCATCCGCGGATACCTCCATGATGTAGGAGAGCGGAGGTAACACAGTGGCGGCCACCGACTGGTTTCTCACCGCCGGCGAGCGCGGCAACCCGGACACCCGGATCGATCAGAGCCATCCCGACGGCGTCGGATGGACCGGCGGCAACGAGATCACACCGCTGCCGCACGGCGCCACCTACTTCGACGCGCTCAAGGCCGCCGTCGACGAGACCATCACGGGCGATCTGATCCTGTTCACCGACTGGCGCGGCGACCCGGACGAGGCGCTCGACGACTCCGGCACCGCCGTCTCCGACATCCTCTGCGCCGCGGCATCCCGCGGTGTGGTGGTCAAGGGCCTGGTCTGGCGGTCGCACCTGGACGTGATCGCATTCTCCAGCGAGGAGAACCGCCGGCTCGGCGCCGACATCGAAGCTGCCGGCGGCGAGTGCCTGCTGGACATGCGGGTCCGGCCGGGCGGTTCGCACCATCAGAAGATCGTGGTGATCCGGCACCCGGAACGGCCGGATGCGGATGTCGCGTTCGTCGGCGGCATCGACCTGTGCCATTCGCGCCGTGACGATGCCGATCATCTGGGCGACGACCAGGCGATGGCGATGCCCGACGTGTACGGCGACACCCCGCCGTGGCACGACATGCAGATCGCGCTGCGCGGGCCGGCGGTCGGCGACGTCGAGCGTACGTTCCGGGAACGCTGGACCGATCCGCATCGCCTCACCCACAACCCGGTGCGCCTGGCGACCAGCCTGATGAAGCACGACGACGAGGTCGCCGATCCGATCCCGGAGCAGTTGCCGGATCCGGCGCCCCGGGGTGACCTGCTGGTGCAGGTGCTGCGCACCTATCCGAACCGGTGGCGCGGCTATCCATTCGCGCGGGCCGGCGAGCGCAGCATCGCCCGCGCCTACGCCAAGGTGCTGCGGCGCGCGGAATCCCTGATCTACGTCGAGGATCAGTATCTGTGGTCGCGGCCGGTCGCCGAGTTCTTCGCCGCCGCGCTGCGCCGGTCACCGGACCTGCGGATGATCGCGGTGGTGCCGATGCATCCCGACTCCGGCGGTCTCAGCGGGGCGGCGCAGGTGCTCGGCCGCGACGATGCGATCGCACTGTTGCACGACGCGGCCGGTGACCGGGTCGCGGTCTACGGCCTGGAGAACGCCCGCGGCACTCCGGTCTACGTGCACGCCAAGGTGTGCATCGTCGACGACGTCTGGACCTGCGTCGGCTCGGACAACCTGAATCTGCGGTCGTGGACACACGATTCGGAGCTGGCGTGTGCCGTGCTGAACGGCGACGGTGGGCCGGGATTTGGCCGCGGCCTGCGGATGCGGTTGCACCGCGAGCATCTGGACGGAGTAGTGCCCGACGCGGCGCTGACGACTCCGGCGGGCCTGTTCCGGGCCTACGGCGAGGCCGCGGCCGCACTCGATGCATGGCACGCCGGCGGTCGTCGGGGTCCGCGCCCGCCGGGCCGGCTGCGCCGCTATCAGCACCCGGCTCTGACCGCACGCCAGCGCCTGCTGGCCCGGCCGCTCTACCACCTGATCTGCGACCCGGACGGCCGGCCGCGACGGCTGCGCCGGAGCCGCATGTTCTAGGGTGCCCTCGATCCGTGGTCCATCGGCGGGTCCCGCCGCGCAGCGCCCGCGACTAAACTTCAGGCGTGACTTCCGCCGTGATCGATTCGGCCACATTGGACACCGCCCTCGCCACGGTCCTGGAACGGCACGGACCCGGCGTGCACGGCCTGGTCACCGAGAATGGCGAGGTGGTCTACCAGCGCTCGGTGGGAGTTGCCGACCTGGACTCCGGGCGGGCGATCGAGCCGGGGGAGTTCTTCCGGATCGGCAGCATCACCAAGGTCTACGTGGCCGCGCTGGTGCTCCGCCTCGCCCAGGACGGCGTCCTGGCGCTGACCGACACCGTGCAGCAGTGGCTCGGCGACATCGTCCCGGGTGGCGACGTGATGACCGTCGAGACCTTGCTGCGACTGCGATCCGGCCTCCCGGACTATGTCGAGCCGCTGTTCGGGACACCGCCGGACATCAGCCTCGCCGGTCACTACTGGACTCCCGAGCACCTGGTCCGGGTCGCACTATCGGCACCGGATCGGTGGGACCCGGATACCGCGTACCGCTATTCCAACACCGATTTCATCCTGCTCGGTCTGATCGTGGAGGCCGCCACCGGCGAACGCCTGGACGCCCAGATGCAGCAACGCATCTTCGAGCCGCTGGGATTGCGCGACACCATCCTTCCGGCTGTCGACCCGGTGATCCGGCCGCCGCACCCGACTGGCTACCTGCGCTTCGGCGCCGATCAGGGCTATCTGCCGAGCCCGGATGTGTCGCCGTCGGAGGCCTGGACCTCGGGCGCGATCGTGGCGACCCCGCGCGACCTGGCGGCCTTCTTCGACCGGTTGATCGGCGGGACCGTGCTGGCGCCGGAGTGGCTGGCCCGGATGCTGGACGGCACCCAGGACATCGACCAGCACCGCAAGCGTGGCCTCGGCATCGTCCGGTTCGAGTTCCAGCCGGGCCGCGTCGCCTACGGTCATCAGGGCGGCGTTCCCGGTTACACCTCGGTGGTCGCCCGGTCCACGAACGGGCGATGCGTGGTGATCTACCAGAACGGCATCGACATGCATGCCGCGCTCTCCTCCGACAACGAGTTCACTCAGGCGGGACTGGCGCTCTGAGGCGCCGAGCCGCCAACCCCGCAATCCGCCGCGCGGGCGAGTCCCGCCCCTGGAAAGATCAGATCTTGCGGTACTTGGCCTGGAAGAAGCAGTAGACGCCGAACGCGGCGAATCCGATCGCGACAACCGTCAGCAGGACCCCGCCGAGCGGCTTGCCGGCCAGCTCGCGCAGCGCGCCGTCAAGACCCCGCGACTCGTTCGCGTCATGGGTCACACCGGCCTCGACCAGCAGCGCGCCGACGATCCCGAACGCGACACCCCGAGCGATATAGCCGACCTGACCCAGCCGCACCACACCCTGACGCACCGACCAGCTCGCCTGAGCCAGCTTCAGCTTCGCCTCGAACTTCCGCTTGATGCCGTAGACCACCATGCCGGCACCGATCGCGAAGACCGCGACTCCGGCAATCACCACGAGGACCACACCCCACGAGTGACCGAGCACGCCGGCGGTCGCCTTCTGCTGCGCGGCCGCGCTCGACGTGGCCGGATTGTTCAGCACCTTGATGTCGGTCCACAGCAGGAATCCGTAGATCAGGACCCGCCCGGCCGACGCGAGCCGTTCCATGGTCCGGCGCCGGCCGGAGTATTCGCGGTGCCCGCCGATCGCCAGCAGCAGCTGCCAGATCGCCATCGCGGCCAGGCCGACGGCGACCGCGATCAGCAGGAATCGGCCCAGCGGCTGGTGCTCCATCAGAGCGAAAGCTCCGGACTGGTCGGCCCGGTCGCCGCGGTGACCGAACGCGATCTGCAGCGCCAGCCACGCAATCGCCAGGTGCAGCAGGCCATAGCCAACAAATCCGGAGCGCGTGAGGACCTCCAGCCAGGTGCTGCGGCTGGCACGATGCGCGGTGGCGGTGACGGACATGGACCAGGGATTCCCCGCCGCACCGGCCGGTAAACGGAATTCCCTACACGGTGTAGAAAGCGACCCGGGCGGGCAGGATGCAGAGATGGTCACCCGCATCCCGCTCCGGCGGCTCGCGCCACTCCTCGGCGTCAGCCTGTCGGCTCTGGTCTTCGCGGCCCTGCTGGTGCTGGTACGGCTGCGGTGGGCACCGCTGGAACGCGTGGACCGGGGCGTGGCGAACCGGCTCAACGCGTGGATCTCCGGTGACTCGCCACTCGTGACCGTGGTCAAGGCGGTGACCTGGCTCGGCAGCACCGGCGTGCTCTGGGTGGTGATCACCGCGGCGACGGTCATCCTGCTGATCCGTGGGCGCCGCCGCCTGGCCGCTTACGTGGTCATCACCGGTGCCGGTGCGCTGGTGCTGGACCCAGTCCTCAAGTCGCTAGTCGGCCGGTTGCGTCCGGTGGTCGCGCATCCGATCGCGTACGGCACCGGCAACAGCTTCCCGAGCGGCCACTCGCTCGGGTCGATCGTCTGCTACGGCGCCGTACTCCTGGCGTTCCTGCCGGCCGTGCCGGTGCGCTGGCGGCCCTGGGTCAAGCTGGCGTACGGCACCCTGATCGTGCTGATCGGCACCAGCCGCCTGCTGCTCGGCGTGCACTACCTCTCCGACGTCCTCGGCGCGTGGGCGCTCGGCGTGGCGTGGCTCGGACTGACCGCGTACGCCTTCCAAATCTTTCGCCGAGAGCAGGGCAAACCGGTCGTCGATCCGGTCCGCGAGGGCCTCGAGCCGGAGGCGCCTGCCGACCTTGGACTCGCGACCGCCGAGCCGGAGCCGCCGGAACACCCGGGAGTGATCGCGGCCGGCGTCGTGGTGGTCTGGGTCTTCGTCGTCGGGCTGGTGGTCGGCGTCGGCGAGTTGGTGGTGCATTACGGCAACGGCAATGTCCTCGGCGATCGCACTGTCCCGCACTGGTTCGCTACCCATCGCACGGCGTCGCTCACGCACTTGAGCCAGGTCGCCAGCACCATCGGCGCCACGCAGGCGATCCTGATCGTCTCCGTGGCGACCTGCGTGGTCGCGATCGCTCTGCTGCGCCGGTGGCGGCCGGTGATCTTCGTCGCGACAGTGATGGTGGGGGAGCTGGCCGCGTTCCTGGTCGCCTCCGCGGTCGTCGGCCGCTCGCGACCGGACGTGCCGAACATGGACTCGCACCTGCCGACCGACGCGTACCCGTCCGGACACATCGCCGCCTCCCTCTGCATCTATCTCGCGATCGCGATCCTGGTGATCGGGCACACCCGATCGCGCTGGCGGTGGCTCATCCTGATCCCGCTCGTCGTGGTCCCGGCCCTGGTGACGCTGTCGCGCTTCTACCGGGGCGAGCACCACCCCACCGACGCCCTCGGCAGCCTGCTGTTCGCGGTGTTGTGGACCGGCGGCGCCTACCTGCTGATCCGCCCGAACGCCGGTGCTGACCACCGGCCAACCGTCTGACCAGGCGATTCGAAACCCGGTTGACGAACCCTGTGAGCCTGCTGGCAGGATCGGGCCAACCCCGGCAGGCAGGAGTTTGTCCATGACGACCACCACCGCACCGCAGTCCACAAGCGACAAGTTGGACAGCGGCGTCCTTAAGGTGGCCGGCGTGGTGGTGCTCGGCGCCATCATGTCGATCCTCGACATCACCGTCGTCAGCATCGGTCTGCCGACGTTCCAGAAGGAATTCCACGCGAACTACGCCACCGTCGCGTGGACCATGACGGCCTACACACTCGCACTCGCCACGGTCATCCCGGTGACCGGATGGGCCGCGGACCGGTTCGGCACCAAGCGGCTCTATTTGATGTCGCTGGTGCTGTTCGTCGGCGGCTCGGCGTTGTGCAGCTTCGCCTGGGACATCGGTCCGCTGATCGCGTTCCGGACCATCCAGGGTCTGGGCGGCGGCATGCTGATGCCGCTGGGCATGACTATCATGACCCGCGCGGCCGGACCGGAGCGGGTCGGACGGGTGATGGCGGTGCTCGGCGTGCCGATGCTGCTCGGCCCGATCGGCGGCCCGATCCTCGGCGGCTGGCTGATCCAGAGTGCCAGCTGGCACTGGATCTTCCTGATCAACCTGCCGATCGGCGTCATCGCGTTCCTGGCCTCGCTGCGGATCCTGCCCAAGGACTCGCCGACGCCCTCGGAGTCCTTCGACTTCCGCGGCATGTTGCTGCTCTCACCCGGGCTCGCGCTCTTCCTCTACGGCGTTTCGTCAATCCCCGGCGAAGGAACCATCGCCGCGGCGAAAGTGTTGATCCCCGCCATCATCGGCCTGGCACTGGTGATCGGCTTCGTTGTCCACGCGCTCGGCAAGGACCACGCACTGATCGACCTGAGCCTGTTCCGTAACCGCAACCTGACGGTCGCCACCGTGACGATGACCCTGTTCGTCGTCGCCTTCATGGGCAGCATGCTGCTGTTCCCGAGCTACTTCCTGCAGGTCCGCGGTGAGGGCACGCTCAGCGCCGGGCTGCTGCTGGCGCCCCAGGGAATCGGCGCGATGCTCACCATGCCGGTCTCCGGCAAGCTCACCGACAAGATCGGCCCGGGGAAGCTGGTGCTCACCGGCATCGTCGTGATCCTGGCCGCGGTCGGTGTGTTCACCCAGGTGACCGACACGTCGTCCTATGTGTTGCTGCTCGGCGCGCTGTTCGTGATGGGTCTGGGCATGGGTATGACGATGATGCCGATCATGTCTGCGGCGCTGGCCAGCCTTCAGCACCACCAGATCGCCCGGGGCTCCACGATGATGAACATCATCCAGCAGACCGCCGGCTCCATCGGCACCGCGACGATGTCGGTGATCCTGACCAACCAGATCCAGTCAAGCCGGGCCGCCACAGACTTCTACCAGGTGATCACCGGCAGCCTGGATCCGAGCAAGGTGACGGCCGGGGCCATGGCGGCCGGCCGGTCCGCCCTCGCGGGGGCTTTCGGCAACACATACGCGGTCGCGTTCGTGCTGATCGTGCTGTGCCTGATTCCGGCGTTCTTCCTGCCCCGCAGCAAGTCCGCCCAGGTCACCGACGACGCGGACGAGCAGCAGCCACAGGTCATGGCAATGCACTGACCGCTCGGTCGATTCGGACCCGCCCCGGCCGCATTCGTGCGGCCGGGGCGGTCGCATTTGGTCGGCCGGTCGCGTTTTACTGGCGCCGCCCGGACGGCATGCGGGGCCGCATCAATAGCGGACGGAATCCCGGATCAGGCGTTCGCGAACCGTGCGACCTGGGTAGGCATCGAACGACGGAGTGTGCCTACCGCAGAGTCTTGGAGGTCGTGATGACCGAAACCGCAGGAGCCGACGGCCTGATCGACAGCGACGCCGCGCTGGAGCGGGAAGCGCAGGTGCTGGCCGAACGCTTCCCCGGACACGACCGCGGCGACCTGGAACACCGGCTGCACGAGCGGTTCGAGGAACTTGCGGACCGGTCGGCGATCAAGGCGCACCTGGTCACCGTGGCAATGGCGACGGTGACCGACGACCTGGTCGCCGACGGTGAGGAAGTCCGCAGCCCGCTGATGGGATGAGCCGTTTGCCCGTCCGGCGGTCTCACTGCGGGTAACGTCTGAACGGTTCAAGTCGCGTGACCACGCCGCGAGCGTCAACAGCAGAACCCGATTCAGACACGAAACCGCAGATGACAGTGCATGCGGCGGATGTCGCATGCCGGTGGCCCGGGGGAGGCCGGTATGACAACGGGACATATCCCGATGAAGGACGGCGTTGAGATCTTCTTCAAGGACTGGGGCAAGGGACAACCCGTCGTGTTCAGCCACGGCTGGCCGCTGACCGCGGACATCTGGGACCCGCAGCTGATGTTCGTGGCGAACAACGGATATCGGGCGATCGCACATGATCGGCGCGGCGGCGGACGATCAAGCCAATCCTGGGACGGCAACGATCTGGACACCTACGCCGATGACCTGGGCCAGGTCCTCGACGCCATGGACCTTCATGACGTGGTGCTGGTCGGTCACTCCACGGGTGGCGGTGAAATCACCCGGTACGTCGGCCGGCACGGCACCTCACGGGTGGCCAAGATGGTACTGGTCAGCGCCATCCCACCACTGATGCTCAAGACCGACAAGAACCCCGAAGGCCTACCGATCGACGTCTTCGACGGGCTCCGCAACGGGCTCGACGCCGACCGGTCCCAGTTCTACAAAGACACCGCCGTTCCGTTCTTCGGCGCCAACCGCACCGGCAACAAGGTCTCCCAAGGCCTGCTGGACGAGTTCTGGCTGCAGTCGATGACCGTCGGCATCAAGGGCGCTCACGACTGCATCAAAGCTTTCTCCGAAACCGACCTGACAATGGACTTGGAAGCCATCGACGTGCCGACCCTGATCATCCACGGAGACGACGACCAGATCGTCCCGATCGTCGCCGCCGCGAACAAGTCATCCAAGATTGTCAAGGACGCCCAGCTCAAGGTCTACCCGGGCGCACCACACGGACTCACCGCCACCATGCAAGACCAGTTCAACACCGACCTACTGGCGTTCCTGAAAAGCTGAGCGGCCCGGGGCTCGGCCCGCCCACCATGAAAGGTATGCAGACCGAGCCCCGCCCGGACCTGGCACACGCGTTCGACACCATCGGCGCGCGCTATGATGAAGTCTTCAACAGCAAGCCCGGTCAAGTCGCCGCCACCGAGTGGATCCTCGAGCAGCTGGGCAATCGGGATGAACGCCCCCTGGTGATCGATATCGGCTGCGGCACCGGCCTGCCCACCGCGCGGCAGCTGATCGACGGCGGCTGCGAAGTCGTCGGGGTGGACATCTCGCCGGTGATGATCGAGATCGCACGCGACAACGTGCCCGAGGCGATCTTCGTCGAGCGCGACCTGTCCGACCTGGACGGGCTGCACCCGGTGGGGTCCCGGTTCGACGCCGCCACCGCCTACTTCTCGCTGCTGGTGCTGCACCGGGCCGACGTCGAGAAGACGATCGACGCGATCTACCACGTGCTGCACCCGGGCGCGTTCTTCGCGATCGGCATGGTCGAGGGCGACACCGACTACCTGCTCCGCGACTTCCTGGGCGAGAAGGTGCCACTGACCGCCTACCCGCGCGACCAGCTGGGGGCGCTGCTGTCCGCCCACGGCTTCACCGTGGCGGACCTGCGGGTCGAATCGTGGGCCGGGCCAGATCATCAACCCCAGACACACGTGTACGCCGTCTGCGTACGCGGCTGATTCAGCTGCACCGCTGACTCAGCCGTACGGCTGGCTCATTTCGGCGGCAGCGATTTGGCGTAACCGACTCCGCGCGCCACCCACCGCCGGAACACCTTGTCGTCGCCGCACTGCTCACCGTCCACCACGATCCAGCCGGTCATCGGCCGCGCTTTGACCATGTCGAAGACTCGTGCGCCGGGTTCGGCGAGCAGCTCGTCCTGCTGCACCGGATCGGTGCGTACGAGCAGGCCATCCTTGAACACGCCGACCGCCATGTTGCCGCCGACCAGCATCGCCAGCCCGCCGAACATCTTCTTCTCCACCACGTCGGGCTCGGTGCCGAGCTCGTCTCGCAGCCGCTCGGCAAGCGCCTCGTCATAGGCCATGGTCGGATCGTAGGCCTCGGCCGCGCCGCACAGTGCGACGAGGACACACGTCGGCGACCGGACGCACGCCGCCAGCCGGCGTAGGGTTGCCCAGGTGCGGCGGCGAAACCCCTCGGTGTTGCTGCTGGGCGTAGACGGCGTCCTGCAGTTCCGCCGGGCCGAGTTCGCCGCCTCGATGGCCGCTGATTACCAGTGGCGGGACAGCTTCGACGCGTTCCAGCGGGAGTTGTTTGCCGACCCGGTCTACGCCGACTGTCTTACCGGTGACCGAGACTTCCTCGATCTCGCCGACCGGGTGCTGGCCCGTCATGTGACCGGCCTAACCGCCGAGCGGTTCCTCGACCGGTGGTTGCGCGAGGGCACCGAACTCAACGGTGAGCTGCTGCAACGCGTACCCGGATGGGGGTTTGATCTGGTGTTCCTGGCGACCAACCAGGAGCCGTTACGGGGCAGCTTCCTGCAGCGGCGCTACGCGTCCTACCCGTGGTGCACCGGGGTGTTCCTCTCGTGCCGGATCGGGGCAGCCATGCCGGACCGACGGTTCTTCACCTATGTGCTGGAGGATCTGCGTCAGCCCGCCACGGAATGTCTGCTGGTCGACGCGGCCGCGGATGCGTGCGCCGCCGCCGGCGAGCAGGGCTGGCACGCGATCAGGTTCACCGGGAACGAGCAGCTCGCCGCCGCGATCGACGGCTTGTAACGCGCGCCGGCTGCAAGCGTCTACCGCCGTCTACCGCCGTCTGCCGCCTCAGGCTTTCACTCGGCTGCGGAGCGCGGCGGCGACGCGCAGGTCGCGGCCGCGCTGCTCGGCGATCTCCCGGCGGTACGAGCCGAGAACGCCGGCCACCAGCGGCTCGTCGGAGTCACGGGTGGTAATCACCGGTGCGTACCTGCCGAACAGTCCGTGCATGGCGACCAGGTCGCAGTCGATGTCCTCGACCGTGTCCCAGGGCAGGACTCGGGTCGGCGCGACTCCACGAAGGTGCAGCCCGCTCGCGTCGACCACGACGCCGACCCGTGCCGACAGCAGCAGGCCGGCCACCCCGACTGCGGTCAGCAGCGCATACCCGACCACGTTGCCACCGCTGGCCAGCCCCCAGACGCCGGCCGCGGCGGCCGTCGCCGACGCGGCGAGCCCGCCGAGGGTGGTCGGCCAGGAACGAAGGACGCGGCGGGGCACCTGGCCGATGCTAGCCACGTACCCCGGCCGACCGGGTGTGATCTCTACTTCACCGAGCTGGCCAGCACGCCCTGGACGAAGCACCGCTGGAATGCGAAGAACACGCCGAGCGGCACGATCATGGACAGGAAGGCGCCGGGTCCGAGGATGTCGATGTTGGTGGAGAAGGTACGCATCTGCGAGTACAGCGCGTAGGTGATCGGAGCGCGTGACGGGCTGGCGAAGATTGGCGCTGTTGTCGGTCTGGCTGCGGAAGCTCCACCAGCAGGCCGAACGGCGGGATCACCCAGAGCACGCCGACGAGCAGCACGATCGCCGAGACCACACCGGCGCCGATCCGGACCGCGATCCGGCCGGCCAGTGGCGTACGCCGGGCTGTGAGCGGATCCGGTCCGCGGACCTCTTCGACCGAGGCCGGCCCTGCGACGGCGGTCACGCGTTCTCCCTTCGCAGGCGCCGGATGTTGAAGATCATCGCCGGGATCACCAGGATCAGCAGCAGCACGCCGAGCGCGCTGCCCAGACCGGTGTCCTGGGTCCCGCCGAAGCCCACCTGATACATCTGCACCGCGACCACTGTCGAGTTCCGCAGCGATTCGCTCGGCGAGATGACGAAGATCAGGTCGACTGGTATCGACCGAAGCCCGCCTCATCGGTTACTAGCGGCGCAGATCGTTGATGTGTAAAGCTTTTCGCCCATGGGGACCGGTCTCGCGGAGATCCTGTCCGTGCCGGTCTACCGAGCGCTGGACACGGACCGCGACGGAAATGTGCTGATCGGCACGGACGAGTCCGGAACCATGCAACTCCTCGAGTTGAGCAACGACGGGATCGCCACCGCGCTGACCGCACTGGACGGCGCTTGCACCGGCCGCTATCTGCCGGGCCGGCGGGCGGTCCTGGTCGGCTTCGACGACCGTGGCGACGAAAACGCCCAGCTGTCCACCCTGGATCTCGTGGGCACCGACATGCCGGCGGACCGCGATCAGCTGCGGCCGCTGGTGCACGATCCGCGGTTCGTCCATCGCGTCACCGACGTCACCGACACTCACCTGGTCTACCTCACCAATCGCCGCAACCGTGTCGACTTTGACATCGTGGTGCGAGACCTGGACAGCGGCGCTGAGCGGATCGCGTACACCGGTGGCGGCGGTGTCGCCGACGCCGCGCTCGCACCGAACGCCCGCTGGCTCGCCTTCACCCGCTCCGGCCGGCCCGCCCTCTCCGACCAGCTGGTGCTGCTCGACCTGGCCACCGGTGAGGTGCAGCCGCTGACCGACGCCGATCAGCCGGACCGCTATCTGCGACCGCGGTTCACCGATGACGGCGGTCTGGTGGTGACGACGAACCGGGGCCGAGACCTGACCGGCCTCGCGCGCTACGACCTGGACACCGGCGGATGGTCGTGGCTGGCCGAGCCGGCACATCACGATCTGTCCGCCTGGTTGTCGCCGGACGGCTCGATGATTCTCGTCGCCGAGAACGACGACGGAGCGTGCCGGGTGAGCCTGCGCGGCCCGGCCGGAACGGCGCCCCGAGTTGTCGCACTGCCGGCCATCGGATGCATCGACTCGCCGCTGCCGGAGCCGCGCTGGGCACCCGACGGCAGCGCGGTGCTGGTCTCGTTCTCCGGGCCGACAGTGCCCGGTGACGCGTTGCGCGTCGATGCCGCGACCGGCGCGGTCACGGTCCTGACGGCGTCCGCCCGGCACCTGCCGTCCCGGCTGTCCGACCCGTCCAGTCACCGGATCACCACGGCGGACGGCGAATCGGTCCCGTGTTTCCTCTATCCGGCGGCGGCCGGTGCGCCGGCCGACCGTGCCCGGTCGGTGGTGCTGCACCTGCACGGTGGGCCGGAGGAGCAGGCGAAGCGTACGTTCAGCGCCACCATCGCGGCGCTGACCCACGCCGGTCACGCGGTCGTCGTTCCGAATGTGCGCGGCTCCACCGGCTATGGCAAGCGGTGGTATTCGATGGACGACGGCCGGCGCCGGTTCGACGCGTTCGCGGACCTGGCCGCGGTGCACGCGTACCTGCCGTCGCTGGGCTTGGACCCGAAACGAGCCGCGCTGTGGGGTGCTTCCTACGGCGGCTATCTTGTGCTCGCTGGCCTGGCGTTCCAGCCGCGGCTGTGGGCCGCCGGCGTCGACATCGTCGGCATCTCGTCACTGGTGACCTTTCTCGAGCACACGTCGCCCTACCGTCGTGCGACCCGGGAACGGGAATACGGCACCCTGGCGCGGGACCGCGAATTCCTCGTCGAGGCGTCGCCGATGACCCGGATCGACGACGTCCGGGCGCCGCTGTTCGTCATCCACGGACGCAACGACCCGCG
>Ga0163163_10003618_pt1 | contig 13136 bp, 14 predicted proteins | sample S65metaG_FD_119766 | JGI IMG/M metagenome (GOLD analysis project Ga0163163, IMG submission 119766) | Switchgrass rhizosphere microbial communities from Kellogg Biological Station, Michigan, USA - S6-5 metaG | ecosystem: Host-associated > Plants > Roots > Rhizosphere > Soil | place: USA... | reverse complement strand
GCGCACCCCGGCATGGATCGTGAAGTAGTCCACCCCCTGCTCGGCCTGCTCGATCAGGGTGTCGCGGAAGACCTCCCAGTTCAGGTCCTCGGCGACGCCGCCGACCTTCTCCAGGGCCTGGTAGATCGGCACGGTGCCGATCGGCACTGGGCTGTTGCGCACGATCCAGTCGCGGATGTTGTGGATGTTCCGCCCGGTCGACAGGTCCATGACCGTGTCGCCGCCCCAGCGGATCGCCCAGACCATCTTGTCCACCTCGTCGGCGACGGTGGAAAGGACCGCCGAGTTGCCGATGTTGGCGTTGATCTTGACCAGGAAGTTGCGCCCGATCGCCATCGGCTCGAGTTCGGTGTGGTTGATGTTGGCCGGGATGATCGCGCGGCCGGCGGCCACCTCGTCACGGACGAATTCCGGTGTGCAGTGGTCCGGTATGACGGCGCCGTAGGGCTCGCCGTCGCGGATGGTCGGGTCGCCCTGCTCGCGACGCAGGTTCTCGCGGATCGCGACATATTCCATCTCAGGAGTGATCAGCCCCCGGCGAGCGTACTCGAGCTGGGTTACGTTGGCGCCGGGCCGCGCGCGGTAGACCCGGCGGGGGGCGGAGAACTGCGGCGCCAGGTGCTCGCCTTTTGCGAAGCCGTTGTCCTCGGGCTTCACCTCGCGGGGGTTCTCGACGATCTCGACGTCGCCGCGGGAGACCACCCAGGGCTCGCGGACCTTGGAGAGTCCCTTCTCGATGTCGATGGTGGCGGTGGGGTCGGTGTAGGGGCCCGACGGGTCGTAGAGTGTCAGCGCCGGCTCATTGGCCGAGGGATGCACGGCCACCTCGCGGAACGGCACGCGGATGTCCGGCCACAGCACGCCGGGCTGATAGACCTTGCGCGAGCCGGGACGCTCCCCGGTGGGGATTTGGGCGGGCTCGAAGTTACCGGTGGGCTTGTTCATCGCGTAGCGCCTCGTTTCGAGGGCCGCCGACGGGGAAATCGTCGCGGCGAACGCGCGCCGCAGGTCCTTCCCTTCGCCGGCATGACCCGGATCAGGTTCGACGGGTCGCGGGATCACCCGCCTCTCAACCGCTCACGCGGCTCCCCGAGGAGGCCGCGACCCTAGGCCGGGCGGCGGCCGGGGGGAAGACCTCGCATCCACATCGTTTGCGCGGAATCGCGGTCGCCGGTACCGCTACGGCAAGCTGAGGGGAACGACGATGGGCTGGACGGACAGGTTGAAGTTGAGAACAGCCGCGGCCCTGGTCGCCGGCGGACTCGGCGTTTCCCTCCTCCTGGCGCCGGCGGCCTCTGCAGCAGGCCGACCTGCCGCGGCCGCCCCCTGCGTCAAGACGGACGCGGCCTGCGCGGAATGGGTTCCGCTGGGCAAGGAGGGCGCGAGGTCCATGGTCTATCGGACCTTCCCGCTCACCAGGCCCAATCCGCAGATCCGCCGTGCGGTGATCATGGTCCACGGCACCCTGCGCAACGCCGACCACTACTTCACGACCGCGACCGGCGCGGCGTTCCTGGCGGGGGCCCTGAACGACACTCTGGTCATCGCGCCCGCCTTTCATTCCGCCCAGGGGGCCTGCAAGGACGCGCTGCAGCCGAACGAGGTCAGCTGGAGCTGCGGAGGCGACAGCTGGCGCTCCGGCGGGGTGTCGGCGAGCCATCCCACCCTCACCTCCTTTGATTTCGTCGACGAGATGCTGCGCAAGCTGGCCGACAAGCGGGTGTTCCCGAACATGGCGCGGATCGTCGTGGCCGGGCATTCGGCCGGCGGCCAGTTCGTGTCCCGCTATGAAATGGCCAACCGGGTGCACGAAGGCCTGGGCGTCCCTGTGACCTATGTGGTGGCCAATCCGTCGAGCTATGCCTGGCCCGACCCCTCGCGGCCCCTGCCCGTGGGCGACGCGGCGCCGAGCGCCGCCGCTACCGCCTGGGACTCCGAGACCCTGCACGCGGCCTTCAGCTATGGCGCCTTTGCCGGCGCCGCGTCGACACCGGACTACGACCGCTGGCCCTACGGCTGGGAACACCGCACCGGCTATGCGGCGGCTCTGAGCGACGACCAGCTTCGCGCCAACCTGGCCGGACGGCCGACCACCTATCTGTTCGGCCAGGTGGACACCCTGCCGCTCGGCGGCTTCGATGGGTCGCCGTCGGCCATGGCCCAGGGGCCGACGCGGCGCGCTCGTGGCGAGGCCTTCATCAAGTACCTGAACGAGCGCCTAGGCGGGAAGGCTAGGGCGCTGATCGTTCCGGAATGCGGCCACAACGACCGCTGCGTCTTCACGACAGACACGGTGCTGCCGGTGCTCTTTCCCGCGCCCTAGTCAGGCTCGCTGGGACCGGGCGGCGGTGATAGGTTCGCGTGGGGGCCAGGAGGAACGACGATGAAGCTTCTTGTCCTTGCAGGTCTGGCCGGCGCGGCGGTGGCCTTCGGCGCCGCCGCACAGCCCAAGCCGGCCGACCAGTGCTTCCTGACCCGCGACCTGCGGGGCCACACCATAGGCGATGCGCACACCCTCTATTTCGACGTGAACGGGACCAGCATCTATCGCGTCGAGACGACGGACAATTGCCTGGCAGCCGCGACGCGCTCGGATCCAATCCTGCTGAGGGACCGCGGCCTGGGAAAGATCTGCAATCCGCTGGACCTCCAGCTCACCGTGCGCGGCAACCGCTGCATCATCGGCAAACTGACCAAGTTGACGCCGGCAGAAGCAGGCGCCCTGCCCAAGCGCCTGCAACCCTGAAGGCGGCGCGTCCGTCCGAATACCCATCTTCGCCCCAGCCTAGGACAGGAGATCCACATGAGGCTTATCGTTCTGGCCATCTTGGCCAGCGCCGCCGCCGGGTCGGCGTTCGGCGCCGTGGCCCAGCCGCCGAAGACCGACAGCTGCGTCTGGATGCGCGACCTGCGCAACCACACGATCGGCGACAGCCACACGCTCTACTTCGATGTCGGCGGTCGCGAGGTGCTTCGCGTAACGACCGACAACAACTGCCTGGCGGCGGTGACGTCGTCGGATCCGATCGTCCTGCGCAACCAGCCGCCCACCGGCCGGATCTGCAACAAGCTCGACTGGGACATCACCGTGCGCGGCACGCGCTGCATCGTCTCGGGCATGAGCAAGCTGACGCCGGCCGAGGTGGCCGCCTTGCCGCGGAAGGTGAAGCCGTAGCGATCGCCTTCCTCCAACGAGGGAAAAGGCGCGCAGGGTCTATTCCGCGGCCCAGGTTCGATGTAAGCGGCGGGCCATGCATCTCTCCCGCTTCAATCCCGTCCGCTTCGCCCACCTTCCTACGCCGCTGGAGCCGCTGCCGCGGCTGACCGAGGCGCTCTCGACCTCGCCGGGCGGCGGGCCGAGCCTTTGGATCAAGCGCGACGACTGCACCGGACTCGCCGGCGGCGGCAACAAGACCCGCAAGCTCGAGTACCTGCTGGGCGATGCGCTCGCCAACGACGCCACCACCCTGGTGACGCAAGGCGCGGTGCAGTCGAACCATGTGCGCCAGACGGCGGCGGCGGCGGTCCGCTTCGGCCTCAAATGCGAGATCATCCTAGAGGAGCGCACGGGCTCTAATGCCGTCGACTACACCCAGTCGGGCAATGTCCTCCTGGACGAGCTGATGGGCGCCAAGATCCGCCGCGTGCCGGGCGGAACCGACATGAACGCCGCCCTGGCCGAAGTGGCCGCGGAAGTCGCCGCCCGCGGCGAGACCCCATACGTGATCCCGGGCGGCGGCTCCAACATCATCGGCGCGCTCGGCTATGTGGAGTGCGCGCTGGAGTTGGTGAACCAGGCCAACGAGATGGGCCTGGAAATCGACCGCATCGTCACCGCCACGGGCAGCGCAGGCACCCATGCCGGCCTGGTGGCCGGCATCGCGGTCATGGGCGCCGACATCCCGATCCTGGGCATCGGCGTTCGCGCGCCGAAGGAAGCGCAGGAAGCCAACGTTTTCAAACTGGCGGTCGAGACCGCCGATCTCCTGGGACATAAGGACCGGGTGACCCGCGACATGGTCATGGCGGACTGCGACTACGTGGGGGCCGGCTATGGCCTGGTGGACGAGGCGGTGATCGAGGCACTGAAACTGGCCGCCCGGACCGACGCGATCCTGCTCGACCCGGTCTACACGGGCAAGGCGATGAAGGGGCTGATCGCCCTTTCCAAGGCCGGGAGATTCGACGGCGAGACGATCGTCTTCCTGCACACAGGCGGCGCGCAGGGTCTGTTCGGCTACCAGTCCGTGCTCGACGGCAACCTGTAATGTCCGAGGACGATCCGGACCAGACGCTCGTGCTGGGCGTGCTGGGTGGCATGGGCCCGGCGGCGACGCTGGACTTCCTGACCAAGCTGCAGGCCTTCACGCCGGCCAAGAGCGACCAGGATCACATCCGGGTGCTGATGGACCTGAACCCTAAGGTCCCCGATCGCAATGTCGCGGGCTCCGGCGCGGGCCCGGTGCTGGCGGAGATGGCGGGCGCCTTGGCCGGCGCGGGCGCTGAGATCCTGGCCATGCCCTGCAACACCGCCCATGCCTATGCCGACCTGATCCAGCGCGCCAGCGGCCTGCCGCTGATCGACCTCATCGAGACCGCCGCCAGCGCCGCGCGCGAGTCCGGCGCTCGCCGGGTCGGCGTGATCGGCACCAAGGGCGCCCTCAGGCTCTACCGTGAATATCTGGCGGCCCAGGCGATGGGGCTCGTGACGCTCGACCCCGACCGACAGGCCGAGTTCATGAATACGATCTACAAGATCAAGGGTGGCGACCTTGGCCCTGGGGTGCGGCGCGAGATGGCGAGCTACGCGGCCGATCTGATCGCCGGCGGCGCGGAGGCGGTGATCGCCGGCTGCACCGAGGCGCCCTTGGTCCTGGGACCGGCCGACGTCTCGGCGCCTTTCATCGATCCCGGTGAGCTCCTGGCGCGACGCTGCGTGGCGGTATGCCTGGGCCTGGAGCCCGTGCCCGCGATGCTGGGCGATTAGGCGGCGATTGTCGCTGACATAGTCCGGACGCCACACGGCCGCAGTTCGCGGCTAGGGTCGATCGGACACGATGGGGAGGCGCAGATGCGGCGACGGCTTGGCCTCTTGGCGCTCGCTCCAGTATGGGCGATGGCGGCGGTCGCGTCGGCCATGGCGCAACCCAACAACGGACCCGCGGCGGCCGGCTTCACCCAACTGTTCGTCAGCCCCTGCGGCGAACCTTATCGGGGGCGCCCAGGCGACCCCTATCCGGTGGCGCTGTGGTTCAAGACCGCCGACCTGAACCACGACGGCGCTATCGACCGCGAGGAGTTCCGGGCCGACCACGGCGGCTTCTTCGATGCGCTGGACGCGGACGAGAATGGCGTCCTCGAAGGTCCAGAGCTGGCGTTCTACGAGAGTCGGGTGGTCCCGGACGTCCTGGGCCCGGGAAGCATCAGCCTGCTGACTCGACCGCCAGGCGCCGCGGGCCGCGATGGCGCCCGGTTGATCTTGGCGCAGGGCGGGGCCTTCGCCCAAACTCCGGAGGGCGGCCACCCCGGCGAGCCCCGCGGCTACAATCCCGGTTCAGCCAAGGGCGTCCCCAACGATCTCGGCACGAGCCGGCCGCACCACCGCGAGTTGCTGGGCGCCGCCGCCTACGGCCTGCTGGCTGAGGCCGAGCCGGTGCGCGCGGCAGACACCAACCTCGATGGGCGGATATCCAAGGCCGAGTTCCGCGCCGCCGCCGACCGGCGCTTCAAGCTGTTGGACAAGCGCGAAGACGGCAAGCTTACCCTCGACGAATTGCCGCCCACGGCCTGGCAGGCCGCGGAGGGCAAGCGGCGCTAGCCGGCGATGCCCGTTTTCCCGGGCCGCGCGTCTAGCGCCAGCGCAGCAGACGCGAACCGCTGACGGCGCCGACGGCGCTGACCACGAGGATGCCCAAGGTGTACCAGATGGCCAGGAACGGCGCGGAGGTCTCATTGCAGGCGACCGCGTAGATCGCCGCGCCAATGCTCCCGGCGCAACCTCCGGCGACCAGGCCTGCGAGAGACAGCCGTGTGGGCGCCAGACCGCGAACCGCCCAGACGGCGCCGGCCAGAACCGGCAGTCCGATCACCAGGATCCGCCAGGGACAGCTCATCGAGGAATGCCCCATCAGGAGCGCGGGGCGAGCGGCGGGCGGCGCCCCGGCCAAGTGGGCGAGCGCCATGACCGCGACGATGGCGAAGGGCGCGGCGACGAGAGCCGCGACGGCGCCCGGCCGGGCCGCCGGCCTGGCCATGCGCGCCAACAGCGCCGCGGCGATCAGGCCGGTGGCTGCGGCGTAGCCGATCTTCATCCAGAACATCGGGGTGAGGACCGCCTCGGCGATGTCCGGCCGCGGTCCCAGCCAGGCCAGCATCACAGCCACCGAGCCCAAGGCCCCGAGACCCAGGCCGAGCGCCAGCCGCCGCGTCACGGCGCCGGACGCCACCTTCGGCACGTTTTCAGAAAGGCTCTGGATCAGCTCGTCAGTCTTCATCGGATGCCGAGCCTCCGTAGGTTTCACCCAGCGCCTTCAGGCCCCGGTGGACGGCGACCTTCACGGCCGACTCGCTCATCCCATGCTTCGCCGCGGCCTCGCGGGTCGACAGCCCGGCGATCCTGACGTCGCGGATCAATTCCCGCGTGCGCGGCGCCAGGCTGGCCATCACCCGCTCCAGGTCGCGAGCCGCCATGGCGGCGTCCGCGCCCGCGGGGACGAACAGCGCTTCGGCCTCCTCCGCCGGCGCGCGCAGGTGGGAGCGGCTTCGGCGCAGGGCATCGATCAGCTTGTAGCGCGCGATCGCATAGGCCCAGGCGGTGAAGGGCTGGCCGGCGTCGTAGGTGGCGCGGCGCGTATGCACGGCGATCAGCGTCTCCTGCACCAGATCCTCAGCGTCGAGACCCGGCGGGCAACGACGCGCATAGTAGGCGCGCAGCAGTCCGCTGAACTCGCTCAGCAGCCGGCGATAGGGCTCGGCCTCCCCGGCGAGGCCGGCGAGCATCAAGCCTCGCAATCTGGGTTCGATCTCGTCCAACGGCGCCATTAGGGAGTTCGCAACGCATCGCGAAAGGTTACAGGCTACAGCTTGGTAACCGAACCGGCGTTCGCTGCGAACCTGTCATCGAGCTTTGCTGGAGAAGACGATGAGACAGATCACCTTGGGATGGACTGCAGCCGCCCTGCTGGCGAGCGCCTCACCTGCATTTGCACAAAGTCCGCTGCAGGTGGTCGAGCTCTACACCAGCCAGGGCTGCTCCTCCTGCCCGCCGGCCAATGCGGCCGTGGCGCAGCTTTCGGCGCGGCCGGAGATCCTGGCCCTGTCGTTCGGCGTCACCTACTGGGACGACCTCGGCTGGAAGGACACCTTCGCCCAGAAGAAGTTCACCGACCGCCAGTGGGAGTACGCCCGCGGACTGCATCACGAAAACGTCGGAACACCCCAGGTGGTCGTGAACGGCCGGCTGGACGTGGTGGGCCAGAGCGTGCCGGAGATCGATAGCGCCCTGCGGCGAGCCGCCCTGGCCGCGGGCCCGCAGCTTACGCTGACGAGCGGCGCCGTCGCCATCGCCGGCCCAGCGCCGAAGGGTCCCGCCGACGTCTGGCTGGTTCGCTACGATCCCAACACCGTGCAGGTGCCGATCAAGCGCGGCGAAAACGGCGGCCGCACGCTGCCGCATAAGAACGTCGTGCGTGAGCTGACGCGGTTGGGCGGCTGGACTGGCGGGGCCAAGAGCTACGCCGTGCCCGCCGGCCCCGCCGGCCTGAAGACCGCCATCCTGGTCCAGGCCGGACCCGGCGGCCCGATCCTGGCGGCCGCCAAGGGCTGACCCCCCTCCACTGCGCACGTCCCCACTCCTTCCGCGATAGTCGCGGAGGACACACCGCCGGCTTGCCCGGTCCCCAGATGAAGGAACCACCCCAATGCTACGTAAGACCCTGACCGCTCTTGCGGCCCTGAGCCTCGCCACGGCCTTTGCCGGCGGCGCCCTGGCTCAGGACAAGGCCCCGATGGCCAACTCCGGCGCCATGAAGTCGGACGGTATGATGAAATCCGACGCGATGAAGTCCGACGCGATGAAGTCGGACAGCATGAAGTCGGACAGCATGAAGAAGCCGATGAAGAAGAAGGCCATGAAGAAGGCGATGGCGTCGGACGGCGCCATGTCGAAGGGCGCGATGTCTACCGACGCCATGTCCTCGAAGAAGTAGCAGAAGCGCCGGCCTCTCCCTCCCCCAGCGAGAGGGAGAGGCGGCAGCGACTAGAGCTGGGCCAGCAGATAGTCCGCGGCCGAAACGCGGAACTCGCCGCCTTCCTCGATGTTCAGCTCCTTCACGACGCCATTGTCGACGATCATCGAATAGCGCTGCGAGCGCTTTCCCATACCGAACCGCGAGGCGTCGAACGCCAGGCCCACGGCGTCGGTGAAGGCTGCGCCGCCGTCGGCCAGCATGACGATGTCATCGCCCACCGCCTGATCCTCGGCCCAGGCGCGCATCACGAAGGCGTCGTTGACCGACAGGCAGGCGATCACGTCCACGCCCTTCGCCTTGATGTCGCCGGCCAGCTGCTTGAAGCCGGGCAGGTGCTTGGCCGAGCAGGTCGGCGTGAACGCGCCCGGGAGGGCGAACAACGCCACCTTCTTGCCGGCGAAGAACTCGTCGGTGGTCACGGGCTTGGGCCCCTCGGCCGTCGCCTGGGTGAGGGTTACGCTGGGCAGCTTGTCGCCGACTTTGATGGTCATGGGGTCCTCGTCCTGTGACGTTGTCCTGCGGGAGATAGCGTCATCTCCGCGCACCGCAAGCGGCTTGCGCGAAGGCCCCTTGAAAGCGCCACGTTCGAGGGCAAATGTCGAGCCGATGGAAGGCGGTTTCTTCTCCGGCCAGCTGCTGATCGCCATGCCGGGCATCTCCGACCCGCGCTTCGAGCGGGCGCTGATCCTGGTCTGCGCACACGACGATCAGCACGCCATGGGCCTGGCGCTCAACCGTCCCGTGGAGGGGCTGACGGTCCCGGACCTGCTGGAAAAGCTGCAGATCAAGGCGACCATCACCCTGCCGCCCGACCTGGTCCTGATCGGCGGCCCGGTGGAACGCGAGCGGGGCTTCGTGCTGCACACCACCGACTATCGGGGCGAGTTCAGCCTGGAAGTGGGCGCAGGCGTCGCCCTGACCGCGACGCGCGAAGTGCTGGAAGCCATGGCCAGCCACAACGGCGCGCCGTCCCGCAGCCTGCTGGCCCTGGGCTATGCGGGTTGGGGCGCCGGGCAGCTGGAGAACGAGATCAAGCAGAATGTCTGGCTGACCTGCGAGCCCGACGAGGAGCTGATCTTCGGCCACGACTACGACCGCAAATGGACACGGGCGCTGGCCAAGTTGGGCGTCGATCCGGAACGGCTCAGCGGCGTCGTGGGACGAGCTTGACACCAAAGCGGCGTTCGCCGGGCTGTCGCCCGGAAAGGATCAGCCTCGCGACCCCTTGGCCTTCACCGGGGCCGCGCCGTCGACATAGCTCTCGTTGAGATAGACCTCGGCCTCCTGGGCGGAGAGCGCGGGCGCATAGCCGAAGCCCTGGCCGTAATCGCAACCCAGCGATAGCAGCTGTCGGGCCATGCCGGCGTTCTCGACGCCCTCGGCGACGATCGCCAGATTGAGATCCTGACCGAGCTTCACCACGGAGGACACGATCTTCAAAGATCCCTCGTTGGTCGCCATCGTCCGCACGAAGTAGCGGTCGATCTTCAGCGTGTCGAAGGGCAGGCGCGTCAGATAGGACAGCGAGGAGAAGCCGGTGCCGAAGTCGTCCAGCGCCAGGGCCGCTCCGGCGTCGCGCAACTGACCCAGGATCACCGCCGCGCGTTCCGGATCGCGCATGACGTCGCCTTCGGTGACCTCCAGCTTCAGCGCGCCCGGCGGCAGGCCGGTTTCGCGACGGATGGCGGCGACGTCGGACACCAGGTCCGGGCGGTCGATCTCGTGGGTGGACAGGTTCACCGCCACCGTGAGTTCGCCGGACGCCTTGTGCTTGGCGCGCCAGGCGGCGAGCTGCTTGGCGGCCTCGCGCATCATCATCGCGCCCAGCTCTTCCATCAGGCCCATCTCCTCGCAGAGCGGCAGGAAGGTGTCGGGCATCAGAAGCCCGCGGCGCGGGTGGCGCCAACGGACCAGGGCCTCGAAGCCGGAAAGCGCTCCGGTCGATAGCCGGACGATCGGCTGGTAGAACGGGACCAGCTCGCCGCGGCCGAGCGCGCCCTTGAGGTCGCCCTCCAGGGCCAGGCGCGAAAGGCCGTCGGACTCCATGCCACGACCGTAGGCCGCCGCCCCGCCGCGCCCATTGGTCTTGGCCGATTCCACGGCGAGTTCGGCCCGGCGCAGCAATTCGGCGGCCTCGGGAGCGTCAACGCCGCCATGGGCGTCCACCGCGCCGATCGACAGCGTCGGGTGGATGTCGAAGCCAGCCACGCGAAGCGGCACTTCCAGCGCGCGGCGCAGCATCTCGGCTCCGGGCGAGGCGCCGGCGGTGGTCAGGGCGGCGAACTCGTCCTCGCCGACGCGGGCCAGGATGGCGCCGCTTGGGAAGGCGGCCGCCAGGCGTGACCCCAGGGCGGCGAGCACCAGGTCCGCGCGCTCGTGACCCAGCGCCTCGTTCAGGCGGCGTAGGCGGTCGAGATCGGCGACAATCACTTCGTAGTGGCCCGGGACCTGAAGTTGCTCGCGGGCCCGTGTGATGAAGCTGCGTCGGTCGAGCAGGCCGGTCAGCAGGTCCTGGTCCGACGCGGCGAAGCGGGTTTCGGGTGCGACCACGCCGGCAGCGCGGACGCCCTCCTCCAGCCAGACGCCCCGCCAGATGGAAATGCCGGCGCCGCGCATGCGCAAACGCACCGCGACCTCACAACCCGGCTCCTGGACGCGCAGGATATCTTCGGCGTAGGCGCGGTCCTGGGGAAGCGCCAGCGCCCTGAGGGCGGCGGAAGAACAGTCAGGCGCGAGGGGGCCAAGGCCGAGGGCTCGAGTGGCGCCGGTCAGCCGCATGCGGTCGCGCTCGGGCTCCCAGACCCACAGGGCGACGTCGGCCGCGCCCAACGCTTCGAGCGTCGAGGTGGCGTCCCACATCCAGCGATCGTTCGGCATCACCAAAGGAAGAAGCGTCCCGCCAACTGTCAGACGCGCCGTGTGGCGGGCCTGGATAGAACTCGGATCATAGACCCCTATGGTTTACATAAGGCTCCAAAGCGCGGCGGCGATCAGACCGAGACGCCCTCGTCCGGCCCCTCTGGCCTCTTGAAGCGCGAGATCAGGCCGAACAGGACATGATCTCGCCAGACGCCGTTAATTTTCAGATAAGCCTTGGCGAAACCCTCCTCCTCGAACCCTGCCTTGACCAGCAGCCGGCGCGAGGGCGTGTTGTCGGGGATGCAGGCCGCTTCCAGGCGATGTAGCGCAAGGGTCCGGAACGCGAAATCGCTCAGCGCACGGACCGCCGCCAGGGTGTGCCCATGCCGAGCGAACGGCCGTCCGCACCAGTAGCCGACGGACCCCATCTGGGCGACGCCGCGCCGCACATTGGAAAGCGTGATACCGCCGCTCAGCGCTCCATCGCTCTCGCGGAAGACGAAGAACGGATAGGCGGCGCCGGCTTCGCGGTCACGGGCATAGGCCAGCAGGCGGCGACGGTAGGCCGCGCGGCTGAGGTCGTCGGCGGGCCAGGTCGGCTCCCAAGGTTGCAGGAAGGCACGGCTGAGGGCGCGCAGCTCGCGCCATTCCGCATAGTCCGAGGCCCTGGGCGGACGCAGGCTGACGCCGTCGCCCTCGACGCGAAGTCCGCTCTCCGGCGCGATCCAGTCCAGCAGGGCCATTGCCATAAGGGTCGCGCAATTGGTCCAGCGCCGCAAGGCGGCGGTGGAGGCTCCCCGTTGATCGGCCCCAAGCCTAGCCGAACAGCGCCTGCTCGAAAGCCGGCGCGGCGTTCAGCGCGGCCTTGGGGCCCAGGACCGCCACCGCGCAACGCCGGTGGCCGAGGATCTCGCCGGTCAGCCGCACCAGATCCTCCGGCGTGACCGCGTCGACGTCGGCGGCGACCTCGGCAGGATCGAGGGTCCGGCCGAAGACCAGCACCTGGCCGGCGGCCTGTTCGGCGCGGGCCAGAGCGCCTTCTCGGCCCATGAACATGGCGCCCTTGAGCTGAGCCTTGGCGCGCGCCAATTCGGAAAGGCCGACGGGCTGCAGCATCCCGCGGATCTCGTCCGCGGCGACGCGGGCCAGCTCGGCCGCGTCCTTGGCCGCGCAGCCGGCGAAGACCCCCAGGGTCCCGACGTCGGCGTAGGTCTCCGAATAGGCGTCGATGGCGTAGGCCAGGCCGCGGATCTCGCGGGCTTCCTGGAATAGCCGCGAAGCCATGCCGCCGCCGAGGATCTCGGCCAGCAGACGAAGGGCGAAATAGGCGTCATCCCGCACGCCGACGGCGGGGAGAAGCAGGACGAGGTTGGCCTGCTCCAAGGGTTTGGCGAGCGATCGCTGGCCGCCGACGAAATACGCCGGGGTCATGGTGTCGAGCGCCGCACCGTTGCCCGAGGCCTGGCCAAAATCCCGTTCGGCGAGCCGCAGGAGGTCATCTTCGTCGACCGCGCCGGACGCGCTGACCACCAGGGCCGGGGGGGCATAGAGGCTCGCGCGCCAGGCGTTGAGGGTCTCCGGCGTGGTCGTGCCGATGGAGGCGGGCGTCCCAAGAATCGGACGCCCAAGCGGCTGGCCCTCGAAGGCCGCGGCCTGGGCCAGTTCGAAGACCAGATCGTCGGGCGCATCGGCGGCCTCGGCGATCTCCTGTCCCACCACCTGCTTTTCCCGGGAAAGATCGCCGGGATCCATGGTCGGCCGCTGGATGAGGTCGGCGATCACCGCCGAGCCGAGGTCGAGGCCGCCGGCTAAGGCGCGGACCTGGAAACTGGTGCGCTCATAGCCGGTGGCGGCGTTGATATTGCCGCCCTGCGCCTCGATCACTTCGACGATGTCGCGAGCCGAGCGCGACCCTGCACCCTTGAACACCATGTGCTCGAGCAGGTGCGACCAGCCGGAGCGGGCCTCGTCCTCGATCCGCGCGCCCCGGCCGGCGACCACCGAGAGCGCCACGGTCTGCAGGCCGGG
>Ga0163163_10003617_pt1 | contig 13136 bp, 11 predicted proteins | sample S65metaG_FD_119766 | JGI IMG/M metagenome (GOLD analysis project Ga0163163, IMG submission 119766) | Switchgrass rhizosphere microbial communities from Kellogg Biological Station, Michigan, USA - S6-5 metaG | ecosystem: Host-associated > Plants > Roots > Rhizosphere > Soil | place: USA... | reverse complement strand
TGAACTATCAGCGCATGCGCGCCGACGACACGACCAACTATCTCGGTACCTACACGTTCGAGAGTCCAGAGGCGTTCGCCGAGGGACGTCCGCGCAGCTATACGAGGCGCGTGGGCGACCCCGACATCCGCTATTCGAATCTGCAGGCCGGCGCCTACATCCAGGACGACATGCGGGTGCGCCGCAACCTCACTTTCAGCGCCGGCGTGCGCTACGAGGCGCAGACGCACGTGGACGACTACGGCGGCCTCATGCCGCGCGTGGGCGTCACGTGGGCCCCGTTCAAGAGCGGCGCCACCACGCTGCGAAGCAGCTGGGGCATCTTCCACGACTGGTTGCAGCCGAACACCTACGAGCAGACGCTGCGTGTGGACGGCATCCAGCAGCGCGAGGTCGATCTGCTCGACCCGAGCTATCCGAATGTCGGTGAGATCGGTGCCGGCGCGCCGGCCAATCGCTACCTGCTCGACGGCGACCTCCGTCTGCCGCGGACCAGCCGCGCCAGCTTCGGTTTCGATCAGCGGCTGCACCGTCTGGTGCAGACGACGACCACCTACGCGTATCAGCGCGGGTCGTCGGTGTATCGCGGGCTCAACCTGAACGCGCCGGTCGACGGCGTGCGGCCCGATCCGCTGTTCGGCAACATCGTGGAAGTGGTGTCGGACGCGCGCTCGCGCCAGCACGAAGTGCAATTCGCGATTACGGTGAATCCGGGCGCTCTCTTTCCAGCCTTCAACGCGCCGCTCATCAAGTGGAGCCGCATCACTGTCTTCGGCAACTACTCGTATCTGAACGTGAGGAACAACTCCGACGGGCCGTTTGCCACGCCCGCCACCGGCGCCCTGGCCAACGAGTGGGGCCCGGCGCCCTTCGACGTGCCGCACCGCTTCAACGTGACGGTCAACAACCAGTTCGTACGGAACCTGCTGGCGCAGGTGAACTTCAACGCCGCGAGCGGCAACCCGTACACCATTCGCACCGGCTTCGACGAGAACGGCGATCTGATCTACAACGATCGGCCGGCCGGCATCGGGCGGAACACCGCGCGCGGCGAGCAGCAGTGGAACCTCAACATGGCCGCCGGGTACACGATTCTGTTCGGCCGCCAGACGGCACTGCCGCCTGGCATTGCCGTGGTGGGAGGGGGCGGCGGCCCGCAGGTGACCGCCGTCAATCAGAACGGGGCGCGCTTCCGGCTGCAGTTCGTCGTGCAGGTGCAGAACGTCACCAACCACGCCAACTACACCGGCTACAGCGGCGTGCTCACGTCGCCGTTCTTCGGTCAGCCCACCGCTGTGCTCGGCACCCGGAAGGTGGACCTCGGGGTCAATCTGAGTTTCTAGGCCGCGTGGGTATGCTCTAGGGCGTGTACGGGACGGCGTGGATTGCTGCTTTGTGCCTGGCGCAGGCCGTGGTCATGGGGGCGTGCCTCGACGCGGGGTTTCGGCTCGGCGCTCGGGATCGCTCTGGAGGGCGCGCCATTCAGGGGCTCGGCGCAATCGAGGCCGCGCTCTTCGCGCTCCTGGGGCTGCTCTTGGGCTTCGCGTTTGCCGGCGCGACGTCGCGGCTCGACGCCAGACGGGAACTGATAGTTCGCGAAGCCAATGCGATCGGAACCGCGTATCTTCGCGTGGATCTGCTCCCGCCCTCGACGCAGCCTGGGGTGCGCGCCCTGTTTCGGCGCTACGTCGAAGGCCGGCTGCAAGCGTTCGACGCGAGTCACGCCACCGCCACCGGAGTTCCTGCCTCGGCGGGCGGGACGGCGCTGCAAAACCAGATCTGGGCCGCCGCCGTCGCGGCGCGAAGCACAGACCCCACGGGCGATGTGGCACGCGTCGTCCTTCCCGCGCTCAACGAGATGATCGACGTGACGACCGCCCGGGTCGTGGCGCAACAGACCCGGCTCCCGGCATTGATTCTCTGGTTGCTGATCGGGTTGTCGCTGCTGAGCGCGCTCGTGGCGGGTTATGCGATGGCCGCGCGCGAGCACCGAAGCCTGCTGCACATGGTGCTCTATGCAGTCGCGATCTCGCTGACGACCTATGCCGTCCTCGACCTCGACAACCCGCGTCTGGGACTGATTCGCCTCGATGCCGCCGAGCAGGTGTTGCAGCACCTGCACGACGACATGCACTAGTTGCGGTTAGGCGCCCGGCGCCCTGTAGGCCGTCTTCTTGCCGGCCGCGTGGTCCATTTCCTCGGCCGTGATGAGTGGCGTCGTGGTCAGCCGGGCCGCGCCGGTCGACGTGACCGCGAGACTCACGGCCGCGGCGGACGCCGCGTCGGGCAGGTCGGCGATGATGATCGCGTCCTGCTCACCGAACGAGAAGTAGAACGCTTCGATCTTGCCGCCGACGCTTTCGACGGCATGCGTGGCGACCTCCCGGCGCTTGGTGCCGCCATCCTGGCGAACGCCTTTGGCGCCTTCAGCGGAATACGTGACGGACACGAGATACTTCGGCATCGCAGTCTCCTAGGCCTGGTCTGGCAGGTAGTCGTCGATGGCGCCGACGATCAGGACCTCGGCGCCTTCGGTGGTGGTGATCTCGCCGTGATCCGAATCGGCGTCGGCATGGTGGAAGTCGCCGGCGCGCAGCACGCGGCCGTCGATGACGACCGAGCCACGGATCACGTAGCACTCTTCGGGGCCGGAGTGCCGGTGTGACGGGTATACGGCGCCCGCGCTGGCGCGAATGAGCATCGTCGCGACGCCACGCGCCTTGTCCATCGACAGCACCTTCATCTGGATGCCAGGCAGCGGTGTGTCGGCCCACGCCTGGTCGCCGGAGAAGACAGTGTAGCGGCCAGGCGCGCGGGTGCTGCCCAACACCGCCTCGCGCACGCGTGGCGACGGCTCGACCTGTTCCACCGACGACCCGAGGGCGAGCGCCACGTCGTACAGCGCCGCCACGTGCGCGCGCTGATCGGGCGTCAGCAGCGCGACGCGCGCTTCGAACGCGATACGGTCCTCCTCGTCGAGGGCACCAATCGCGTCGGCCAGCGCCAACGATTCGAGGTCGTCCGGGATCATGCCGTCTGCTCCAGGCGTACGCGGAGGCTCACCAGGCCGTTGCGGATGCGGGTCTTCACCGTCCCCAGCGGGACGCCGAACCGTTCGGACAGCTCCTGATGCGTGTAGCCCTCGAAGAAGGCCGCTTCGATGAGCGTCCGTTGGGCCGCCGGCAGTGCCGCCACCGCGCCGCGCACGGCGAGGGGCAGCTCGCGCGCCACGTCGGCATCGTTCGGCGCTTGGACCGCCGCGTTCACGCCCGCCCGCGCCTGCCGGGCCCGCAGCCGGTCGATGGCCCGGTTGCGGGCGATTCGAACCAGCCAGGCCGCTGGTGTTCCGAGCCGGGCATCGTAAGTCTCGGCCCGCGACCACACGCGGACGAAGGTCTCCTGAAGCACCTCTTCCGCGTCGGACGGGCTCTGGACGATGCGGCGGATGACCGCGAAGGCGAGCCGGTGATGCCGGTCGTAGAGCTCCGCCAGCGCCGCGTCGTCCCGCGAGGCGATCCGCCGCAAAAGTCCCAGGTCGTCGGTCGATCCGTGTGTGGACACTCGAAGAGCCGCGATGGTGCCACACGCCGAAACATCCATGCAAGCAAGCACTTAGAAAGGGATACGCGGCGCGGCGACGGCTGGATTCGGACCCGAGTCTGTATTAAGAAAGCTAAGAGATTGTAAAAAAAACGTTAACCGAACAGTGGAATCCATGTTACGGTGTGCCGCCTTTGGCGTCCGTTCGACCCCTGATCGGACGGTTGGCTCCTCGCGGGGGGTGGCTGATCGGTGCGGTGTTGCTGCTTGCCGCATTCAACCTGACGTTTCGTATCGGAAACGAGATGGTCCAGGTGTGGGACGAGTCGCTCTTCGCCATCACCGCGGACGAAATGGCCGATTCCGGCAACTGGATCGGCACCACCTTCCTCGGCTCTCTCGACTACTACAACTCGAAACCGCCGCTCCAGGTCTGGCTCGTGGCGACGGCCTTCAAGGCGTTCGGCCCCGGCCTGGTCACCCTGCGCCTGCCGGCGATGATTGCCGCCTGGCTCACGGTAGCCGTCCTGCTGTGGTGGGCCAGCCGTGCGTTTGGGCGGGCGATTGGCGTGGTTGCCGGCCTCGTGCTCGCCACCTGCTACGGCTTTCTCTACGTCCACGCCGGCCGGTCGGGCAATTCCGATTCGCTCCTCACGCTGCTCGTGCTCCTCACCGTGGTCACGCTGTGGGCTTCGCGCGACCACCCGTGGCGGCGCGTCTGGCTCGGCGTCGTGGTGGGGCTGGTCTTCATGGTGAAGGGCATGGGCATCCTGATGCCGTCGCTCATCATCGGCCTCACCGAGCTGGGTGGCGGGCGGTGGCGTGGCCGTGCCCGCTGGCTGCCGCTCCTGAGCGCCGTCGGGGTGTTCGCGCTGGTCGTGGCGCCCTGGGTCGTCGCGCGCTGGCGGCTGGATGGGTGGCTCTTCTTCGACGCGATGTTCTTCCACGACTTCGCCGATCGCGTGTCAATGGTGCTCGAGGGGCACGAGGGGGGCGCGCTCTACTACGTGTACTTCCTGCAGAAGCATCATTACGACTGGCTGATGGCCGCGGCTGTGGCCCTGGCGTGCCTGCCCGGGCGGTGGACGCGACTGCGCACGCTGGTGACCGGGTCCGACCGCTTCCTCACCGTGCTCCTGGCGTCGTGGTTTGCCGCAAGCTTCCTGCTGCCCAGCGCCGTGGCCACGAAACTGGGGTGGTATCTGAACCACTTCTATCCGCTGTTCGCGCTTGGCGTTGCCTGGGTGCTCGTCGAAACGTGGCAGGCCACCGTGGCGTTTCCGCGGCGGACGGCGGTCGTCGCGGCGTCGGTCGTCGTGGCCGTGGGTGTCGCCGAAGGCAAGCTGGCGTGGCACTCGTACCGGCTGCTCGACCTCGACCGGTCCGCGCAGAGCCTCATCCTGGCCCACCGCGCCGAGATCGCGAGCCGGAAGGTGTATGCGACGCAGTGGCCGCACTCGGATCGCTTCGTGGTGCGGAGTGTCGGCGGGCGCTGCATCACGGTGCCGGGACTCGCCGAGTTCCTCGGCCAGTCACACGCCGACGACTTGTGGCTTGGCGCGCCCGGTCTCGACGCGCGTCTCGTGCCGCTCGCGTCGACCGGCCGCCAGACTCTCTACAAGCGAGCGAACTAGATGTAGAGGGCGGTCGTTAGACCGCCCTGAGCCCCAGCATTTCACGTGCTTGTGCCGGCGTCGCCACCGGCCGTCCGTAATCCCCGCACAGCGTAGCCACACGGCCCACGAGCTCGGCGTTCGACGCGGCCAACCGGTGCTTGTCCCAGCGCACGTTGTCCTCGAGTCCGGTGCGGCAGTGGCCGCCCATCTCGAGACACCATCGATTGACGTCGAGCTGAAAACGGCCGATGCCGGCGGCCACCCACGTGGCGTCGGGCATGAGCGCGCGCAGCTTGGCCACTTCGAACTCGAGGATGTCGCGCTCGGCCGGCAGCGCGTGCTTCACGCCGAGCACGAACTGCACGTGCAGCGGCGCCCGCAGCAGCCCATCGCGCACGTAGTTGACGGCGTTGTAGAGCATGGCGAGGTCGAACACCTCGATCTCGGGCTTCACGCCGTACTGATTCATCTTGCCCGCGAGCTCCAGGATCAGGTCGGGCGGATTCTCGTACACGCGCGTGGGGAAATTGCACGATCCGGTCGAGAGCGACGCCATGTCGGGGCACAGGTGCAGCATCCCCCCGCGTTCCGAGCCGATGCCCGAGCGCCCGCCGGTCGAGAACTGCACGATCATGTCGGGGCAGTGCGGACGGATCCGTTCCAGGAAGTTCGCGAACTTCTCCGGGTTGGAGGTCGTGGACTGATCGTCGTTGCGCACGTGCACGTGCACGAGCGCCGCCCCGGCTTCGTAGCAGGCGTGCGTGGACTCGATCTGCTCGCTCACCGTGATCGGCACGGCGGGATTGTTTTCCTTGCGCGGCACCGACCCGGTGATGGCGGCGGTGATGATGCAGGGCGTCTGGGACATCAGCGCTTGCGGGCGGCCGAACGAAGCGTGCCCTGATGGATCGCGAGCACGGCCTGGCTGCGCAGCACCTTGAGATTGTTGAGGACGGTGGGCGTCAGCAGGCGTGCGCCGGCGTCGTCACCGTCGATGTAGAAGAGCCCCACGCTCTTCTGGTTGACGACGAGCGGCAGCAGCACGGCGTAGTGCCGCTCGAGCGTGGTGGGCCGGTACCAGGCCGGGATCAGCGGATCGAGATCGGCCGAGCGAAGATCCTTGATGACGAGGTCGCGCGCCTGGTTCAGCGCCAGGACGAACAGGTCCTGCGTGCCCTTGAGAGGTACTTCCATCCAGGTCCGCAGGTCGGCGGGTGTCTGACCCATGCCGAAACGGAAGCGGGCTTTCGGCAGCGACGCGTCCCGAAGCAGGAAGAAGGCGCGCGTACGCGACACGCCGAGCGCGCGGTAGATCGTCTCGAGAATGACGCGGAGCACGTCGTCCAGCGTGTACTCGGTGACGAGCAGGCTGGTGATTTCGTGGAGCCCCTGCATCAGCACCGCTTCGGGCGCGTCCTCTCCCGCCTGATCCGGGCCCGCCGTGTCGGTCACCAGCCCGCCGGCCGCGGATACGCTGCTGATCTTGCCGACGCTGGCCGACACGAGCGCGTCGGCCTTGAACTCGCTCAGCCCGGTGGCGAACGTGCTCCCCTCGAGACTGAGCTTGAACAGCTTCGAGTGCTCGTGCAGCTCGGTCTCGGCGCCGGCGATCAGCGTGTCCATGGTCTTGCTGTCCAGCGCCTTGAACTGGGCACCGTACGACTTCACCAGGCGATCGATCGCCTGCTTCTTCATCTTCGGGCTGGCGGAGGTGGCCAGCGCGTCGGCCACGCCGTTCGACAGCGTGGCCAGCGCGCCCAGCTTCTCCTCGTCGGTCATCGAGGCGTGCGACTGCGCACCGGTCACGCGGTTCATGCTCTGGAGGAGCTTCTCCGGCAGGTTGAGCGCCCGCGCGACCGCCACGCCGATCGACGTGTAGGACATGCCGAGCACTTTGAGCACGGCGAAGTCCTGATGCTGTTCTCCATCGGCGCGAATCGCCTTGGCTTCCGCCGGCAGATACAGCGCCACGAGCGTGCGCCCCAGATTGTGGAAGAGGGCCGTGAGGAAGGTTTCTTCCTTGTCGGCGAGCCCCGTCTGCTCGGCGATTCCGCGCCCCAGAATGGCGCTGTAGAACGCCATGTTCATCGCATCGAGCAGCGCCGGCGTCTTGGCTTCGGCCTGCAGCTTCTCGAAGATCATCAGCCCCAGCGCCACGCTGCGGACGCGGTCGAATCCCATCAGCAGCACGGCGCGCGAGACGGTGGTCACCTGCCCGTGCTGCGCGTAGGCGAGCGTGTTCACGAGCCGCAGAAGCTTTTGCGCCAGCCCGTAGTCCTGCAGCACCGTGTCGGCCAGGGCGCTGATGGAGGTGTCTTCCGACGAGGTGAGCGCGCTGACCGTGCCCACCGTCTTGGCCATGGCAGGGAAGTCGCCGCTTTCGCGCAGCCGCGCGAGGATCAGCTCGACGGCTGGGGAGGTTGTGGGCATCTAGACCGAAACATAGGTTACTGGAAGTGTCGGCTCGACCGCTCGTTCTCGAGGCACACGAACTCGATGAGCTCGTCGTCCGGCATCAGCCGCTGTTTGATCGTGACCGTCCACGGACGCGTGTACGCCTTCGGATCGTCCACCGTCACTTCGACTTCCATGAAACCGTAGCTCGTGCGGCGATAGCGCTCGGTCACGCGCGCGCGATCGGTGAGTGGGGTGCCGTTGACGTCGAGCCAGCCGCCGTCGCGGAAGCCGGTGGTTTCCACGACCAGCGTGTCGCCCATCCAGCGGCCGCTCGAGTAGCCGAACCACCACGGCTGCGGATCGCCGGCGGGCAGCGGGCGGCCGTCGGTGAACAGCTGCCGGACACCGCCGTTCCCCTCGTAGAGCATCACGATGACGTCGGCCGTCTGGATGATCTTCCGCGGTTGCGGGTGGGTGTGCAGCTGCAGGTTGCCGAGCGGCAGGCAATGGGCGTCGGGATTGTCCATGCTGTTGCCGGTCATGCGCTGCTTCTTCAGCGCGGCCGCCCACGGCTGCAGCGGCAGTCCGCCGGCCACGCCGGCGCCGATGTCGAAGAAGAGCCCCGGCCCCGACGTCAGGACGCCGGTGGCGGCCGCGACCAGGAGGCGCGTGCCGGGCGAGCCGCCGGTGCCGCTGACGTCGTTGCTCACCTGCGAGAGCTCGCGCCAGCCGATGTTCTCCCATACGCCCGAGAGGTCGGGCGTTCCCGCCGAGGTGCGCGGCGCCGGCCCCTGCATGTTCACGCGGCCGTCGCCGCCGCGGGGCGCCGACGCCGAGCGATGCAGCGGCCACTGCGCCGACAGCGGCGCGGATGCGGCCAGCAGGAGGGCGACGAGCACGGTGGAAGAGCGGACCGTCATCGGGAGCCTCTCGAAGTGGCGGGATTGTACGTGAAACTTTTCCGCCGCCGCGTGCGTCGAAGGCTCATATGTTCAGGTCCTGCGGTTACGGATGGCCGGATCAATATGGCCGGTGGCACCGTCGCCGGACGCCGTTTGGCGGCCTCATCTCCACCGCAATTACGGTGGCCCTCATCGCCATGGCCATCAACTGGTGGCGTGGGCGCCGTTCACCCTTCACTTTGTAAGCCCCTCTCGCGGCCGGCCTGTTGCCCGCGCGTCGGGGACAATAGGCGGCATCGTGACCCAGGTAGCAACCGACATCGCGTTCCAGTGCATTGGGCTCCACAAGCGCTACGGCGACGTGGTGGCCGTGGACGGGCTGTCGCTGTCGGTGCGGCGCGGCGAATGCTTCGGCCTGCTCGGCCCCAACGGTGCCGGCAAGACGACCACGATCGAGATCCTCGAAGGGCTGCTCGTTCCGGATGCCGGCGACGTGGAAGTGCTGGGGTTGCGGTGGGGCAGCCACGAGCACGAGCTGCGCCAGCGGCTCGGCATCCAGCTGCAGGAGACGCAGCTCGCCGACAAGCTCACCGTCGAAGAGACGCTCAGACTGTTCCGCTCCTTCTACCACCGCGGGCGTGAGGTCGCCGAGCTGTTGCAGCTCGTGGAGCTCGAAAGCAAGCGAACGAGCTGGGTGAGCAAGCTCTCCGGCGGCCAGAAGCAGCGGCTGTCGGTCGCGAGTGCTCTCGCCGGCGCACCCGATCTGCTGTTCCTCGACGAGCCGACCACAGGACTCGACCCGCAGTCGCGGCGTCAATTGTGGGGCATCCTGCAACGCTTCCGCGCCGACGGCGGCACCATCTTGCTGACGACGCATTACATGGACGAGGCCGAGGTGTTGTGCGATCGCGTCGCCATCGTCGACAAGGGCAAGGTGATCGCGCTCGATACTCCGAAGGCCCTGATCGCGACGCTGGGCCAGCCGAGGGTGATCACGCATCACGGCACGCTCGAGGACGTCTTCATGTCGCTCACGGGGCGGCTTCTCCGGGAGGAGTAAGGTGAACCGCGGCGGCGCCTTCCATCCGCTCGTCGAGCTCACGCTCGCCCGGCTGCGCGAGATTTTCCGCGAACCCGAGGCGCTCTTCTGGGCCTTCATCTTCCCGATCCTCATGTCGGTGGCGATGGCAGTCGCCTTCCCGTCGTCGGGGAGCGCGCCGGTGCCGGTGGGCATTCGTCAGGTCGAGGGGGCCGAGGCGCTGCGAACGACGCTGGCCGCGTCGAACGCGCTCGCTCCGCGTCTCGTGCCGGCGGCGGACGAAGGTCGCGCGCTGCGGGACGGCGAAGTGGACCTGGTGATCGTCCCGGGCACGCCACCGACGTACCGGTTCGACCCGGCTCGGGCCGAGAGCCGGGCCGCGCGGCTCGTGCTGGACGATGTGCTGAAGCGCGCCGCCGGTCGTTCCGATCCGTGGACGGCGGTGGAAGAGCACGTGTCGGTGCCCGGCTCGCGCTACGTGGACTGGCTGCTCCCCGGTCTCGTGGGCATGGGGATCATCGGCACCAGCGTGTGGGGCATTGCCTTCTCAATCGTGCAAGCGCGCATGCGCAAGCTGCTCAAGCGCATGGTCGCCAGCCCGATGCGGCGCAGCCACTATCTGCTGGCGCAGGTGCTGGCGCGGCTGCTGTTCCTGCTGCCCGAAGTGGGAGTGCCGTTGCTCTTCGGGCATTACGTCATCGGGATGCCGCTGCGTGGATCGCTCGTGGCCGTCGCCGTCGTGGCGCTCGTCGGCGCGCTGTCGTGCGGCGGGCTGGCGCTGCTCATCGCCAGCCGTACCAAGACGTTCGAGGCGATCTCGGGGCTGGTGAACCTGATCCTGCTGCCGATGTGGATTGGGAGCGGCGTGTTCTTCTCGGCGGCGCGCTTCCCCGCGGTGTTGCAGCCGTTCGTGCAGGCCCTGCCGCTGACCGCGATCGTCGATGCACTCCGCGCCATCATTCTCGAGGGGGCGTCGCTGGCATCGCCTCAGGTGGTCAGGGAGCTCGGCATCCTCGCTGCGTGGGGAATCATTCCGTTCGTCATCGCCCTCAAGATCTTTCGCTGGAGATAGTCGGCTTAGGTCTTAAGTCTTAAGCCATAAGCCGGTATGATTCCGGGCGCCGATTCGAGGAGGCTTCCGTGACGCTCGCCGCAATGGCTCCTTACAAGCGCGTTCCGCCGCCGCTGCCGCTGCGGCTGTTCTTCGCGACGATGCTGGCCGCGTTGGGGCCCGTGTACTGGATGCTCCAGCGGTTCAAGCTCGAAGGCAGGATGTTCGCCGGCATGCGGAAGCGCCAGCTGACGGAACTGAAGACGAAGAATCCGTTCAAGGGATACGAGCCGACCGAGCACGACGTGTTCGTCGTGACCTACGTGAAAAGCGGCACCAACTGGATGATGCAGCTGGCGCATCAGCTCCTCTTTCACGGTCGGGGAGAATTCGATCACATCCACTCCGTCGTGGCGTGGCCCGACACCGCGCTCATGGGGCCGATGGTGAACTACGCGATTCCGGTCCGCGACCCGCGCGTGTGGCAGGCATCGCCCGAGGGGAAGCGCGTCATCAAGACGCACTTCCGCTGGGAAGACGTGCCGTATTCGCCGAAGGCGAAGTACATCATCGTCATCCGCGACCCCAAGGACGTGTTCGTCTCGAGCTATCACTTCTTCGTGAAGGACGGCCCGTTCCGTTCCACGAGGATGTCGCCCGCGGCGTTGTTGGAAATCTTCCTGTCGGATCAGTTCTTCATGGGCGGGTCCTGGGCCGCCGCCACTGCGGCCTACTGGGCCCAGCGCGACAAGCCGAACGTCCTGATCTGCTCGTTCAAGGAGATGCGGCGGGATCTCGAAGCCTCGGTGCGCCGCGTGGCGGCATTTCTCGGCGTCGAGGAATCGCCCGAGATCATCGGCACGGTCGTGGAGCGTTCGTCGTTTGCCTACATGAAGACGATCGACGACAAGTTCAGCACCGGAAAGTTCCTGGCGCTCAGCGAGCCGGCTCCGATGATGCGCAAGGGCAGCGAGGGTGGCTCCTCGGAGATGCTCACGCCGGCGCAGGCGCGCCGCATCGACGAATACTTCATGGCCGAACTGAAGCGGCTCGGATCGGATTTCCCGTACGAAGAGTTCTGTCGCGTGTCGCCCGGAGTGCGGGCGAGCGCGGCGTGAGGAGCGGTCGATGCGCGCACTGAGCATCGGAGCCGTCGTTGCCGCGGTGGTGGCGCTGGGCGCCGTGTCAGCGTGGGCGCAGGCGCCGTCCGGGGAGGCGGTCTACAAACAGAACTGCGCGGCGTGCCACGAGGGTAACCTGCCGCGGATGCCGACGCGGGCCGCGTTGCGTGAGCTGACGCCCGAGCACGTCGAGACCGCGCTCAGCTCCTTCAGCATGCGCCGCCAGGGTGCCAATCTGTCGCCGGCCGAGCGCCGCGCCGTCGCCGAGTACGTGACTGGCCGGCCGGGCGGTTCATACCGTGCGCCGCTCGACGTCATTCCGAAGAGCGCGTACTGCGCCGCCGGCGTCACCGGTGCCTCCGCGCCGCTTGCCGGCGCGAGCTGGAACGGCTGGGGCACCGACGCCCGCAACACGCGCTATCAATCCGCCACCGCGGCGGGGCTGACGGCCGCCGACGTGCCGAAGCTCAAACTGAAATGGGCCTTCGGCGTGCCTGGGGTGTCCGCCTCCGGCTCGCAGGTGTCGGTGGCCGGCTCGCGCGTGTTCGTCGGCACCCGTAACGGCATCGTCTACTCGCTCGACGCGAAGACCGGCTGCCTGGTGTGGGCGTTCGAAGCGTCGGCTGCGGTGCGTTCGACGCCGCTCGTGGTCTCGCAGGGTGGGACGGACACCGTGTACTTCGGCGACGCGCACGCACAGGTCTACGCCGTGGACGCGAAGAGCGGCGCGCTGAAGTGGCAGACCAAGGCCGAGGAGCATCTCGACGCGATCATTACGGGCGGCGTGTCGTACGCGAACGGGCGCGTGTTCGTGCCCGTGGCGTCGATGGAGGAATCGTCCGGCGCGCTGCTCGCCTACCAGTGCTGCACGTTCAGGGGGAGTGTGCTGGCGCTCGACGCCGCGTCGGGCAAACAGATCTGGAAGACCTACACCATTCCCGAGGAGCCGCAGCCGACCACACGCAGCTCGCGCAACGTGCAGCTGTTCGGCCCGTCGGGTGCCGGCGTGTGGGGCGCGCCCGCGCTCGACCCCGGGCGCAACCGCGTCTACATCGCCACCGGCGACGCCTACTCGCAGCCCGCGGCGCCGTCCACGGACGCGATCATGGCGCTGGCGATGGACACCGGAAAGATCCAGTGGGTGCGGCAGACATTGGCGGGCGACGCCTGGAACACCGGCTGCCTCGGTCCCAACATGGCTGGCAAGGACAACTGTCCGGCGAAGGCTGGGCCCGATCACGACTTCGGCAGCGCCACCGCGCTGGCGACGGTGAACGGCCGCCGTCTCGTGATCGCCGGACAGAAATCCGGCGAGCTGTACGCCGTCAATGCCGACAGCGGCGAGATTGTCTGGAAGACGCGCGCCGGCGAGGGGGGCGTTCTGGGCGGCATCGAGTGGGGCTTCGCCACCGATGGCACCTCGGCGTTCGTGGCGCTCTCGAATGCGTTCGAGAAGAAGCCGGGCGAGGC
>Ga0163163_10003614_pt1 | contig 13140 bp, 12 predicted proteins | sample S65metaG_FD_119766 | JGI IMG/M metagenome (GOLD analysis project Ga0163163, IMG submission 119766) | Switchgrass rhizosphere microbial communities from Kellogg Biological Station, Michigan, USA - S6-5 metaG | ecosystem: Host-associated > Plants > Roots > Rhizosphere > Soil | place: USA... | reverse complement strand
CGCGGAGCTCGCATCGCTCACGCCCGGTATGATCGAAAGCGCAGTGGGCGGACTCGAGCCAGCCTCCAAACACGCCGCCGTCTTATGCGTCGATGCGGTGCGCCAGTTGCTCGCGGCCGCCTCTAAAAATTGAGTGACACAAAAATTGAGTAACAATAGGACCCAGTGACTCCCTTCGATTTTCGTCCCCGTACTCGAATCCTGTTTGGCGCCGGCGAGTTTGCGCGCCTCGGCGAAGTGGCTCGTGAACAGAACGCCACGCGCTGCCTGGTGCTGGCGAGCCAGGCTTCGGTCGATGCCGGACACGCGCAGGAAGCCGTCCGTTCCCTCAAGGCCCGCCGCATGGACGTTTTCGCTTTCCACGATTTCGCCGCGAATCCCACCGTGGCGATGGTGGAAGCCGCGCGCGAATATGCGGGTCCTCAAGCCATCAATCTGGTGGTGGGCCTGGGCGATGGAGACGCGCTCGACTTCGCCAAGGCCGTGAATGTGGTCATCGGCAACGGCGGCTCGATTCGCGACTATCGGGGTTACGGCAATGTGCCCAAGCCTCTGCTGCCCATGATTGCAGTGCCCACCGTGGCAGGTTCCGGTAATGAGGCGCAGAGTAATTGCGCGATCTACGATCCAGAAGACAGTGCCAAAGTCATCTGCGGAGATCCCAAGATTTTTTTCCGCACCGCCGTTCTAGATGCCAGCTTGACTCTGGGGCAGCCGGCGGCACTCACGGCAGCGAACGGCTACGATGCGATTGGACGCGCGGTTGAAACGCTGTTTTCGACGCGGCGCACACCGATCTCAGAATGCTTCTCGCGTGAGGCATATCGCTTGCTCGATTCCGCCTTCGCCCGCGTGCTGCGCGCTCCGGAGGATCTCGAAGCCCGCTCCGCCATGCTGCTGGGCGCGCACTTCGCGGGGCTGGCGCTGGACTATTCGGCGCTGGGCCCAGCGCACGCCTGCGCCCAGCCATTGATCAAGAATTACAAGCTGCTCCCCGGCGCGGCGCTGGCGCTGGTGCTCCCTTCCGCGCTCGAATGGATGGAGGAGGGCGCTGACCTTACCCCCCGCCTGCGGCACCTGGCTGCGGCCGCCGAACTGCCCACGTCTCTGGCCGATGCCGCGATCCCAGAGCAGGTTCTGCCCCGACTCGCCGAGGAAGCCGCCGCGCAGTGGACCGGCCGCTTCAGTTCGCATCATTTTGACGCCCCAGCGGCGCTCGAGATTTATCGCGCTGCATATTGAGCTGGCGCGCCGCATATTGAGGCAGGATATTGGCTGCGTCGGACTCAAGTCCCGCGCGAACCCTGCCGATGCGTAATATATTGATGCATAATGTTACCGACGTGAGCCTCTACGAGCGCTATGAACTGCTGGACCTCAACCGCGACATCGGCGTAAAAACCTTTGAAGCCCGCGAGATTGCAACCGGGCGGCCGGTAAAGGTCCACTTGTTTGAGCATCCATCGGCCCCGCTGCAGGCTGCATTACTGAAAGCCATCGACAAACTACCCGACGGGCAGCGGCAGCGCATCATCGAGCGGGGCAAACATGAGCAGACGCCCTACGTTGTGACGGACCAATTGACGGGCTACGTAGGCCTCAGCGAATGGGTGCAGGCCGTCGCTCACTCTGCTAAGCCGTCGAAGCCTCTGCTCTAGACGGTCGCGCCTGCCAAGCCTTCGCGCCGCCTGTGCCGCGCCCTAACAGCCCGCGATAAAGCCCACAGCGGATCGTCGGGCTCAGGGATCTTCAGCAGCCGTTTGGCGCGGGTAATATCAGCGACGAAACGGCCCACTTCCTGCTCCCGTTCCTCCACCACTTCGATATTGGAAACGGACCGGGCGAGCTCTACGATTCGGTGCGCGAGATCGAAAATTGTCGTCCCTTTTCCACTGCCGATGTTCACCGGCCCCCGAATGTAGCTCCCGAAAGCGGTCTTAATAAATGCGTCAACCACGACCTCGATCCATACGAAATCCAGAATCTTCTGCCTGCCGAATACAGTAATCGGTAGGCCGGCCCTGGCGGCTGAGGAAAATAACGGAATCACGCGGTCCCGATCGCCCGGTCCGTAGACGTTCGCCAGCCGCAGAACCACGGCTTCCAGCCCCTGCTGTGCGGCCAGCCGGCAATAGACTTCGCCGGCGATTTTGCTCGCGCCATACGCGTTTTTGGCGCGCAACGGAGCGCTCTCGGGAACCGGAACGTCGCGGGGATCGCCGTAGACTTCGCGGGAAGACGGGAACACCAGCCTTTTCACCCCAGCCGCGGCTGCCGCTTGAAGCACATTGTAAGTGCCCACCACATTGGTGCTAAAGGAGTACTCCGCGTCGGCCACCGCTCCCATCACGTTCGATTGCGCGGCCAGATGAAACACAATTTCGCACCCGTTGAGAGCACCGCCGAGGGCGTCTGTATCGCGGATATCGGCCCTCCGAAATTCAATACCGGCGGGCAGCGAATCCCGGGAAAAACCCCGCTGAAGATTGTCGACAACCAGGACCTCTCCAGCACCGATCGAGACTAGCCGGTTCACCAGATTTCCACCTATAAAACCGGCGCCCCCCGTAACCAGGATTCGCATTATTTCCAGTATATTATGCGGCCTTCGAATACCAATCTTGGAAGTCGCTGCCAGCAAGAGGAAGGCCGCGAAAAATGTCGAAAGTCATCGAAAATTCATCCTTGACAACCTGCGCCAATGCGAAGTAAACTTCACTTGGCTTAGGCTTCGCAGTGGGTTTGTTAGGCTTCGTTGTAAATTTCTTGGCTTAGTTGTAGATTTTCAGGCTTCGTAGTGGTTCTTCAACAAAGGGGACGTCAATGAGAAAATTTTCAAGTCACACGCTATCAGTGTTTCTGATGGCGCTGTGCGTATTTATTGCTTCGAACTGGGCATCCGCCCAGGTCAACACAGCCGATATCCTTGGTACGGTAACCGACGCTGGCGGCGCTGTGATTCCGAATGTCAAAGTGACCGTTACCAATACGGCAACCAATGACACCAAAGTCGTCACAACCAATTCAAGCGGCGACTACATCGTCAACCTGATGCCCTCGGGATCGTACACGATCACCGCGGAAGCCCCCAGTTTCAAGCGGGCCACGGTAAACCTAAATGTGGTGTCCGGCGATCGCGCCAGAGCCAATATGCAATTGCAAGTGGGCGACGTGACGCAGACCGTAGAAGTCGCGGCTCAAACCCCAGCCTTGCAAACTGACAGCGCGACACTCTCCACCGTGGTGGGAGCGCAGGGCGTCCAGGATCTGCCTCTGAATGGCCGCAACTTCGTCACGCTTGTGCAGAGCACCGTCGGCGTGGTGGTTGGGCCCTCCAATTCGATTTTGAGCGGCACGCGCCCGGATGAGCGGCGCCAGACTGCCAACATCGCTGCGAACGGGCTGAACGAAGTGTTTAACAACCAGATGGTTGACGGGATGGATAACAACGAGCGTGAACAGTTCACCATCCTGATGCGGCCTTCGATCGACATGATCCAGGAAGTGAAGGTTGATACCAACTCTTACCCCGCGGAAGTGGGTCGCGCGGGCGGCGCGGTAATCAATCTGCTCACCAAATCCGGCAGCAACGATTGGCACGGCGGCGCTTATGAGTACTTGCGCAATGACAAGCTCAACGCCAATGATTTCTTCTCCAATAAGTCCGGTACAGCGCGTCCGGAATATCGCCAGAACCAGTTTGGCGGATCGTTCGGCGGCAGGATCAAGAAGGACAAGACCTTTTTCTTCGTCGATACCGAGGCTCTGAGAATCGTGCAGGGTGTTCCTACCGGTCTGATCTCAACGCCGACGGCGTTTGAAGAGAAGAATCCTGGAAATTTCACTGACCAGCCGGGCGGCATCGTCATTACGCATCCCGATCCGGTTGGATTGAAGTTTTTCGGCCTGTTCCCCGCACCGAACACTGGGGCTCCGAACGCCATCACGTCCAACTACAATCAGAACGTCAAAAAAACCTACAACAGCACTACCTACGATGCCCGCGTCGATCACCGCTTTTCGGATAAAGATAGCGCCTTCTTCCGTTTCTCTTACAATCCGACCTTCAACTCGCAACCCTCGCTGTTTCCTCCTGTGAATGGAATCACAGCGGGCGGCGGAATCTACCCGGGTCCGTCCAACGCGGATTCGCAGAGCTACATGGCGGATTTCGTTCATGTCTTCAGCCCTACGCTGGTTATGGAATTGAAGGGCGGCTTCACGCGGCTTAACCTTTTGACGGCTTCTCCTGACGTGGGTAAGACCACGGCCGCTGACTTCGGAATGCCGAACACCGACGTGAACGCAAATATTTCAGGCCTGCCGGCGATTCAGCTCACTGGCTTCGTCGGGACGGGCAGTGATTTCACTCTCGGCGACGACAACTTCGTTCCGATCTATGACATCAACAATGTTTTCCAGGAATCGGGCACGCTGACCTGGACCAAGGGGGCACACAACATTAAGTACGGCGCCACCATGATCCGGCGGCAGCTTAACTATTTCCAGAATACCCGCGGCGTCGGTTACTTCCAGTTCACTGAAACTCCTCTCCTCAATCTCGAAAATCTCGTAGCGGGCACGCCAGACCAAATCCAACGGCAGATCAGCTATCACTGGCAGCATCTCCGCTTCTGGGAGCCGGCGATTTTTGTCCAGGATGACTGGCATGTAAAGTCCTGGCTCACTCTCAATCTTGGATTGCGCTGGGATCACTTCAGTCCCATCACTGATTCCAACGGCGAGCGGTCGAACTTCAACATCGCGACTGCCAGCACCTGCGGCACAAGTTGCAATCCTTTCATCGTCGGCCCGACAGCTGGAGTCAAAGCGTACTGGACCAACTTCGAACCCCGCTTTGGCTTTGCCGCGAATCCGCGGAAGAACCTGGTCATTCGCGGTGGCTTCGGCATGAGCCGCTTCGCTCAGGACTTTGCCTCGACCGCCCTGAACAACTACAATGCGCCATTTATCTCCCAGACCATCAATTGCTTCCCATTTTCAACGCCGGTTTGCCCAGCGGGCAGCGGGAAGCTTTCCCAGGGTGCTCCTCTGGCGCCGATCCCTGCGCTGAACAATCTGGTCCCCGGTGTGGTTCAGGCTCACGCCTTGGATTATCCGAACGCCTATATCATGCAATACAACCTGACGGTCCAAAAGCAGTTTGGATCGAATGTTCTTAGCGTCGGGTATGTGGGCGAGGTCGGGCGCCACCTTCAGTGGGCTCCGAATATCAACGTTGCCGCACCTAGCGCCGGTACACGGCTTCCACTGGTCTATTCCGGCGTATTCCCGAACGTGACCAACATCAACTATTCCGCGGCTTCCGGCGCAACCGAATACAATTCGGCGCAGGTTAGTTTTGAACGCCGCTACTCGAAGGGTCTTACTGTTAACGTCAACTACACCTTCGCGCGCAACATGGCGAATATCACCGACGGTGGCGCAACGGTCACGGCGGCTGCTGGCTCCATTCTGCCCTATAACCGGGGCTATGACTGGGGCAACTCGGACCTGGGCATCAAAAACCGCGTTTCGTTCCGAGTAAGCTACGAGCTGCCTTTTGGAAAGGGCGCAAGCAGAATGAAACAGCTCGCTATCGGTGGCTGGCAGATGAACTCGCTGGCCTTCTACCAGACGGGAAACCCGTTCACGGTTGTGTCTCAGGCATTTAATCCTGCCCGAACCAATGCAACCCTGGTTTCGACGGATCGCCCCAACGTCAACGCAGGTCAGTCTTACAATGCGACGAATCAAGACTATACCAACTGGATCAACCTGAGTGCATTCTCACTGCAGCCCCTGGGCTCTGCCGGGAGCGAATCCCATGACCAGTTGTACGGCCCGCACCAGAGAAACCTGGACTTCTCGCTGTTCAAGGACTTCCAGTTGAAGGAAAGGATGAAGCTGCAGTTCCGGGCTGAAGTCTATAACCTCACCAACACGGAGAACTTCGCTCTGCCAAACGTGTCGATCACCAAGTGGGCCTCCAACACTACAGGCTCCTTGCCGACCAACGCCGGTTCCTTCGGGCAGATCACTGCGTCGAATGCGGCCCTCAATCCCAGACTATTCCAATTTGCTCTGAAGTTGATCTTCTAAGCTAAACTGGCTGTTACGTCTTAACAAAAGGCCCGGCTCTTTCGAGAGTCGGGTCTTTTTCTTTTGCGGCAGGCTCTTAAATCCCAGCCAGCCAACTGACGATCAACGCGTCGAGCCAGAACCTAGGGCCGCGGCGGGCGAGAAAGCCCAGATGGCCGCCGTATTCCACGGCCATCAAGTGAAGGCAGGCATTGCGCTCCAGCGCCGGATGTCCGTACATTGCGAAGGGAACCATAGGGTCGTCCTTGGCCTGGATCAACAGCGTGGGAATGCGGATATGGTCCAAAAACTGATTCGAGGATTGCGTCCGATAATAGTTATCCGCCGTGCCGAAGCCAAATATTTTGGCGGTGTAAAGATCGTCGAAATCGTAGATGGTGTGAACCTGCGATAGCGGCCCTAGCGGAAACAATTCCGGAGCCATGCGGTTGCGCCGTCGCACCCGTTCCTTGAGTTTCGCGACGAACCGGCGGCGGTAAAGAATGTTCCGCGGTTCCCCGGTGGCCCGCACCGACGCGGCCAGGTCGATGGGCGCCGAGACAGAGCAGACTCCAGCGAACAAATCCCCGCCCCGTTCGCCCAATTCCCCCGCCAGCTTCAGAACAATGTTGCCGCCGAGCGAATAACCGACTGCAAAGAGAGGCAGTCCGCTGGCGCGCTTCCGTTCGCGCGCGACGTGCAGCAGATCGCCGGTCTGCCCCGAATGATAGTTCGCCTTGGGATGCCACGGGGCGCCACCGCACCCGCGCATGTTGAAGCGGTGCACGACATAGCCCGCCTCGAGCGCGGCAGCGGCCATGCTGCGCGCGTAGCCGGACTCGCTCGATCCTTCCAGGCCGTGGACCAGGAACAGCTCACCAACCGGATTCGCGGGAGTCTGCGTACGGACCAAAAGCTGGACGCCGGGCTCCGGCTCATAGAAGACATTGGTGACGGGCCAGCGTTCCTCGCTCGCGGGGCGCGGCCAAAAATTACCGGCAATCGTTGCCAGGTGGGAATTTTTGAAGAGCGGCTGGAAGGGGCGCAACCTTCATTATGGCTTGGATATGGCGGACGAAACGAAACCTCTAATGCCGCTGCCGGGGAGCCTGATCTTCTCCCGAGCCTCCCATTTCAAACGAAATTGGGATTCTCCGAAAACATCTACGGCATTGATAATAACCGTGGATCGGCAGCATGACTCGGCGGTGGAACAAACGGCACCAGATGCCGCCGAACCACGCACTGAAGCCGCGTTTGGGTTCGTAGTCGTGCGCTGTGGAATCGAAATCAGTCATCCGCTCTCGCCATGTGTCTTTATAGTTGAGCACTTCAACGGCCAGTTGGAACAGGCTGAACCAAGCTCAACAAGACGGCAATCCCGAAGTTGAGACAGAGGGCCAGGAAGCCGGCATTTATTCCGTGAAATGGATCGTGATTGCCGAGGATCAGCACCGTCGCACACGCGACGCCCGCGACCAATCCCGCGAAAACTCCCTCCATTCTAACGCGCGTCCAAAAAAGACTGAGGACCACTCCGGGAAAGAACTGCGTTACACCAGCGTATCCCAACAGCAGCAAAGATACCAGCGATAAAGAACTATACATAGCCACCATCAAACTGATTAGGCTCAGCACGACGACTACGATGCGAGCTAGCTTTGCCACTTGATCGTCCGTCATTTTGGGCGCAAAGATCGGGCGGCACAGGTTCTTCGAGAACAATGTCGAGGCGGTGAGAATATGCACCGCCGCGGGGACCATGGCCGTGAGTGCTCCCGCTCCTCCCAGCAAGCCGAGCATCCAGGCCGGGAAAGTCTTGCGCACGAGAGTAAGCATCGAGAGGTCGCCGTTGCTGAGGCCGGGGATGACCAAATAGGCGGTGAATCCCGCGAAAAATATGAATGCGAGGCTGAGGTTGTACATCGGCATCACAATGGTGTTGCGGCGAATGGTCTCGGCGCTTTTTGCCGTGAAGGTTGCGGCGAAACCATGCGGCCACATACTGAGGCCCAACGCCGATAACAGCACCGACGAGATGTACCAAGAGTGGCCCAGATTCGTAGTGGAGCCGGGCATCAGCAGATGGCTGGGATGCGCGCTTGCGAGAGCCGCGAACATCTTCCCGATCCCGCCGAAATAAATGCCCGGGATGGCGATGCCGATGGTTACCGAGGCCACGACCATCAGAATATCTTTGGGCACGCTGACCCAGGCGACGGCTCGTATGCCGCTCACAAAAACGAAGCCGCCCAACAGCACAACCGCAATGATCATGGCCTGGGTATGGCCAATGGCGCCGAAACTCGCGATTTCTACGATGATTCCGAGTCCGATGAGCTGAATGAGAAGGTAGGGAATGATGAACACGACTCCCACCACGGCTACAAAGGCGGCCAGATACTTGTTGCCGTATTGGGCGAGGAAGAAATCCGGTTGTGTCTGCAGCCCATGCACGCGGCCCAACTCCCAGATCGGTGGCAGAATGAAATACGCGATCACGGAAGCGAGCGGCAGATAGCCAAGAATGTACAGGGCTGGCCCTCCCCGCGAATACGCCCAGCCGCTCGCGCCCAGGAACGAGAATGTAGTATAAGTTTCACCGGCCATCAGCAGCCACATCAGCAGGGGGCCAAAGCCGCGGCTGCCGACGGTCCACTGCTCCAGGCTCATTTTGTGGCGCGTCCCGGCGTAGAAGCCGAGGGCGGACCCGGAGACGACGATGATGAAGATCACCGTCAGAGCAATGGCGCTGGGACTCATTAAGGACTGCGCTCGCCGGAGCGGGGTTCAGGCTTGGCCGTCCGCGGCGTCTCGATGCGATACACGATCCCCAGGCAAACCGAAGTGAGCACGATCCAGGAGAGCAGCCAGAACAAGTTGAACGGCAGGCCGAGGAGCATAGGGTAAACCCGGTCCCAGGCGGCGACGGAAAAACACATGGCGCAGAAGGGAATCAGTGCGACGACGATCGCCCAAAGCGAGGGTCTTTTCAAATACGGGCCTCCTGATGCGAGTCGCCATTGTCGCATAGTGGCCCATCTGGTTGCTACACGTGGGCCAGACAAGCGATAATCCAAAGCAGTTTCCGGCGGTGATAACAGGAGGGGTAATGCGCTGTCAAAAGCTGAGGCTCGGAATTGCTTTTCTCTGGATGGTGATGTGCGCGAGCGCGCAGTGGCTGAATTATCCCACTCCGGGGACTCCCCGCACCAAGGACGGCAAACCCAACCTGTCCGCGCCCACGCCGCGTGCATCCAACGGTAAGCCGGACCTCTCCGGCGTGTGGCAGGTGGAACCACCCGCACCCGGTGAAATGGAACGTAAAGTCGGCGACCTGGGCACCTTCGTAGTGCCGGGCGACGATCCCCGCACTTTCTCCCCCTATTTCTTTAACATTCTGGTGGACTTCAAGCGGGAAGATGCGCCCATCCGGCCCGAGGCGGCCGCGGTGTTTCAGAGGCACGCGAAGGCGTTTGGAAAAGACAGCCCAGGCAGCCACTGTCTGCCGATGGGTGTCCCCAACACGGAGTTGATTGCTGTTCCATTCAAGATCATTCAAACGCCGGGTGTGATCGTACTGCTGATCGAAGCCGACAATACGCACCGTCAGATCTACACCGATGGGCGGCCGCTCCCGGTAGATCCGCAACCGTCCTGGCAGGGATATTCAATCGGCAAGTGGGAGGGCGACACATTGGTTGTGGACACTGTCGGTTTCAACGATAAGAGTTGGCTGGACGCGATCGGACACATACACAGCGAGTCTCTTCGGGTTCAGGAGCGCTACCGCCGCCGCGATTTCGGACACATGGAATTGCAGGTCACTATCGAGGATCCCAAAACCTTCACCCATCCGTTCACATTCAAAGTAAACCAGCTCCTGATTCCCGATAGCGATATTTTGGAAACGATTTGCACCGAGAATGAGCGGGACCGCGTACACCTCGCGGATAAGTAGCAGATGAGTAGCGGATAAGTAGCGGTTTCTAGTGTGCCGGTAGTCCCAACGAGCATAGCGGATCGCCCACCACGATGTTCTGCCAGCTCAAACCGGGGATGGCCAGATAGTAACTCTCGGCCAGATTGCGTCCGCTGTAGTAGGCGGGGAACAGCATATCCGGCCGCGGCGTCATGCCCAGGTACGGTTCGTAGACGTGCCCGGAGCCGCCGCTCGCCCCTTCCAGGATGTAATCGGCCAGCATAGATTGCGGCGAATCGGCGAACCAGGCCAAGCGGTTGGTCCAATCCATGCTCGGCTTCCAGCGATCGGGCGGCTTCTCAAAGGTGCGGCCGTCGGAGGAGACATACTCGGTGACGATGCCGCCGGGAAGCCAACGGAAGCCGGGGAAGCGGCGGTCACGATGTCTGTCGTTGGAACCCCAACTGGCATAACCGATGACATCCGTTTGTCCATAAACCGGCTGGGTGGTTTCTTCCAGCACAACCCGGTCTTTCGGAAGCAGGATGGCGGCGTTGCGCAGCCAGTCGTTGCCCTGCTCATCCTCAACCCCGCGCAGGTCCAGGACAAATTTTCCGCGGTTGGTGGCGGCGAAACACCGGTCAATCATACCTTTGACTCCATCGAAGTCGTACGCGGCCAGGCGCGTCACCAGATACATGGGGTACTCCGGGCGCGAGAATGTGCGGTCGCGTTTTCCAAAAAATGGATTGCTAACCGCGCCCTCGATGCGATGCGGCTTGCCGGTGCTGAGGTCAGAGTAAAGCAGCGTAAGCTCGCTATCGACCGACGCGCCGCTGGAGGCCATGCCATCGCCCGCGCCTGGGATCTTGAGCGGCACTCCCGCAGTGGTGACGATGTAGTAAATGCTTTCCTGAAGCCGTTGCTTGCGCAAAAAGGCACCGATCGGGTGGGCGATCTGGCGATCGTAATCTTCGCGCGAAATCTCCTCCCCGGTGCTGGCCTTGATGTGGCAGATGTTGCTAAGAGCCACGGCGCGGCGGCGCGCATAGTATTCGCCAATCGTGCGCGAGAGCGGGGAGTTATCGTTCACCACCAGCAGAATCGTGGCGGGCGACTGAACCGGTATTTCGGCCGCCGTGCAGCACTTCGCGAGGGCGATTCCCAGCATTAGCGCCGGCAGCGGCGCAGCGCTGAGACGAAGGCCCGCTCGTGGTACCATCGCTTAATCCTAGCAGCGCAGAACCCAGTGCGATACTGGAGTTACGGACTGTAAAGGGAGATATTCACCAGCGCATGGATCTGGATCAGCTCCATACTTTTCTCGAAATTGTCCGTCTCAAGAGCTTCTCTAAGGCGGCGCAATCCTGCTACCGGACGCAACCGGCGGTAAGCGCTCAGGTGCGCCAGTTGGAGCAGGAGATGAACGCTCCGCTGTTTGCGCGGCTGGGTACCAAGATTGCGCTGACTCCCGCCGGGGACATCTTCGCGCGCTACGCCGAACAGATTTTGGACTTGCGGCGTCGTGCCCAGGATTCGATCAATGAGCTGGAGCGGGTGCCGCGCGGAGAGCTGGTGATCGCCGCCAATGAAGCCACCTGCATCTACGTGCTGCCTGGCGTGTTCTCGGAATACAAGAAGCGCTTCCCGAATGTGCAGATCCTGGTGGACCGCGCCTACGGTACTCGCGTGATGGAGGCCGTCGTGGATAATCAAGCGGACTTCGGGCTCACCCAGTTGCCGGTAACTGAGAAGCGCCTGCAGGTGGCGAAGATACACTCCGATGAGATCAAGGCGTTGTTTCCGCCGGGGCACCGTCTGGCCACCAAGGACTTCATTGTTCCCCAGGATCTGGCGGGCCTCCCGCTGCTGCTGCCCAAAGCCGGACAGACCCGCAACCGTTTGAACGCCTGGCTAGAGCCGGTGGAAGATCAGGTGACCATTTCGATGGAGCTCGATTCCACCGAAATGTTGAAGCGCTTCGCGATGGCGGAGCTGGGCGTCGGCTTTCTCGCGGGATCGCATTGCCAGGAAGAAGTAAATGCCGGACGTCTGGCGGCCCGGCCGCTGGGTCCGGAGCCTATGGTGCGCCAGATTGGGCTAATCTATAGGAAGGATAAAGCGCTCTCGAAAGCCGCGCTGGGATTCATTGAAGTGACGATGAGCCACGCGGGTATCGAAGCGGCGCCGCCACCGAAACGGATGGCAACGGTCGAGCGGGGAGTCATCAAGGCCGCGCCGGCTGAAAACTAGAGACGCGCTGGAAGATAGAGGCGCGCTGGAAGATAGAGGCGAGGGATGCAGCGGGTCACAGTCAAGACGTCCACCATTTTTATCGCGAAGCGCGGGCCGACCCAGGTGTTCCGCTCGGTGGGCGAGATCCCGGCCAAGCTGCGCAAGGAGCTGGAGGAATCCACCAACAGCTTCAATTCCGCCACCATTCTAATCGCAGACCGTCGCGGCCGCGAGGAAATCGTCAAGGCCTTGAACGGCATGCCATCCACCTTGCGGAGCCGCCTGGCAAATTCGCTGCTGCCACGCCCCGCAAGCGAGCGGGCGAGCGACGCTTCGGTCAGCAAAGCTGTGCCGATCATGCACTTCGTGCGCCGCAACTGGCTCGAGATCACGCTCCCCGCTGCGGTAGCGCTGATCGTATGGGCCGCTTTCAACTTCAGATAGACCGAACATACTGCGCCCTGTGACGGTCGCGCAGGAGTCCCCGCCAGGACCTGGCACCCCCCGCGGGGCTATTGTTTTTCGATTTTTGTCCGATACATGTGTGGTGGAGCATCGTAGAGAATCCCGGCTTAAAATGGACAAAGCGGTTACGCTTAGCGTGGTGAGCCTCATGGGGCAGCCGAGTGCAGGCACCTTAATGAACGCGCGCGTGCTGGATACCTCTGGCAGCGGCATGCGTCTGGAAGTAGCTTTGCCCGTCCCTTGCGGCGCGGAAGTCGTCATTGAGGATCAGCGCATGCGGATTGTGGGCGAGACCATGCGCTGCGATCCCAAAAGCGACGGGTATATCGTCGCCATCCGCGTGTCTGAGACCGGGCTCCTGGCCGACGCGTAGACAGAGATATCTCGCTAAAAGCGGCTGCCACCCCTATCGCCAGCCCTGGTTCATAATGATTAGG
>Ga0163163_10003613_pt1 | contig 13143 bp, 8 predicted proteins | sample S65metaG_FD_119766 | JGI IMG/M metagenome (GOLD analysis project Ga0163163, IMG submission 119766) | Switchgrass rhizosphere microbial communities from Kellogg Biological Station, Michigan, USA - S6-5 metaG | ecosystem: Host-associated > Plants > Roots > Rhizosphere > Soil | place: USA: Michigan... | reverse complement strand
TGCTACAGAAGCAGACGCCATACATCCTGGATATGGTTTCCTTGCTGAGAATGCTGACTTTGCGCGTGGGGTTTTAGCGGCGGGCCTTACCTTCATCGGACCATCGCCTGAAGCGATGGACATAATGGGTTCAAAAACAAGCGCGCGGCGTGCGGCTGTCGATGCCGGAGTCGAAATTGTTCCCGGAACAGTAGAACCACTCACCTCGTTCGCGGAAACAAAAGCAACCGCGCACCGGTACGGCTATCCCGTTATGTTGAAGGCATCGGCAGGAGGCGGTGGGAAAGGTATGCGACTCGTTCACTCCGACGAGGAGCTACTGTCAGCAATTGAGACGTCTCAGGCAGAGGCCTCAGCAGCCTTCGGAGACTCGTCGTTGTATCTCGAGAAAGCAATCGAACGCCCGCGTCACATTGAGATCCAGGTCTTTGCTGATTCACACGGGAACGTCGTACATCTCGGCGAGCGCGAGTGTTCAATTCAACGTCGTCATCAAAAGGTTATCGAAGAGTGTCCTTCTCCAATTAACGATCCTGAACTGCGCCGCAAAATGGGAGAAGCGGCGGTAAAGATCGCAAGAGCGGTGCACTACCTCGGCGCTGGGACAATTGAATTCCTCGTCGCTGACGCAACTCGTGAGTTCTATTTTTTAGAGATGAATACACGGTTGCAGGTTGAACATCCGGTAACCGAACTCGTCACCGGATTAGATCTCGTACGCGAACAGTTTCAAGTGGCAACAGGCCAACCTCTCTCATTTAGCCAGGAAGATATTGCCTGGAGAGGACACGCGATTGAGTGCCGAGTTTACGCTGAAGATCCGGAAAACAATTTTTTTCCATCGCCCGGAATAATTACCTATTTACAGGAACCGTCAGGTCCTGGCGTTCGACTAGACAGCGGTGTTCGACTGCACTCTAAAGTATCAATTCATTACGATTCGATGATTGCCAAGCTCGCTGTCTGGGGTCGCTCTCGTGAAGAGGCAATTGATCGCTTGAAACGCGCGCTTGGCGAATATCAGGTGACAGGAATTACAACTACGCTTCCCTTCTTTCGTCAGGTAGTCGAAGACGATGAGTTCAAATCGGGAAGACTCGACACCGGCTTCATCAGTCGTTTCAATCAACGACAAGAACAGACTGCCGCATCAGGGCCTAATACTAAAGAAAACGATATGGCAATGGTTGCAGCAGCGCTTGAGTATCTAAAGGTCCAACGCCGCGGATCGGCCCAAGCCATCACCACAACTTCGAATCGCTGGAAGATGTCTGGACGCCACGCCGCATTGAATGAACGAAAAGGTATCGGCACAACTGTTTCTTCAAAGTGGAGGAAACAGTGAAACTAAAAGCTTCCTTAAATGATCAGGAACATGAACTGGTAATCGACAAAGTAGACGGAAAGGTTTGCGCCCAGGTTGACGATCGCTATTACGAGATCGAGGTGCACAACTCCGAAGAAACGTCGTATTTACTTTTTGAGAATCGAGAGGTGTTTGAGTGTCGCGTTGAACCGACTCACAAATCCCGCGAGCGTTTCGACGTCAATCTCAAAGGCTCACACTATTCTGTTCTGATCATCGATCCTCGACGTCTTCGTACAGATGAAAACTCAGATCGTCATCACCATGGTCAGACTGAGATCGTTGCGCAGATGCCGGGCAAAGTTGTTCGTGTACTAGTGGACGCAGGCGCTTCTGTTGAAAAGGGCACGGGTCTCGTGATTGTTGAAGCAATGAAAATGCAAAATGAAATGAAGTCGCCTCGAATGGGCGTTGTAGTCGCCGTGAATGTTGCTCCCGGCGACACTGTAAATGCCGGAGAAGTACTGGCGACGATCGGGGAGGCGGAGACGGGGTGAAGGAGAGACGGGGTGACAGAGAGACGGGGTGAATGGGAGACGCGCAAATGGGTGACGAACGAGTAGAAGTAGAAACAGCAAGACCAAGAGACGAGGCGACGGGGCGAGATGCCGAACCAATCACTCCTGTCCCCGCGTCTCCCCGTCACCCCGTCTCCCCCTCGCCCCGTCTCCCCGTTTCCCCCCCTCCCATCCCCTCTTCCGACCTTCGCGTTCTCCTCTGGGACATCGATGGCACTTTAATCCGATCGATTAAGACCGGCGCATACAAGGACTACACGATACCTGTTCTTGAGGAGATTTTTGGTACGTCTGGTCGACTTGCCGGAATGCGGGTGTCAGGAATGACGGATTTGCAGATCATCGTTGAGGCGTTGAGCGAAGAGGGTTTTACTCATGACGATGTTCGCGATCAAATTCACCACCTCAGCAAGCGATTAACCGCCGAAGCAAAACGGATCACTGGAAGTGGCGAGCCCTTCTTCGAACTGCTTCCAGGCGTGACACAGACACTGCAAGCCCTCGACGATCATCCCCGCTATCATTCTGCGCTACTGACTGGCAACATCGAACCGATGGCATATCTAAAGATGGACCTTGTCGGACTCGATCATTTCTTCAAACTGCCGGGCGCTTTCGGCGAAGAGTCTCATGAGCGTCGCGATCTTCCCGAACGCGCTGCCGGCCGTATCAACGAACACCTCCAACTTGATCTCTCGCCAAAACAGTTCGTCGTTATTGGCGACACGCCGAACGACATCGACTGTGCAAAACATTTTGGAGCCCGGTCTGTGGTAGTGGGTACTGGTCGTTTCTATTCGACTGAAGAATTGTTGGCGTGCGAACCTGATGCCTGGGTGAAAGATCTGTCCGATACTGAGCTAGTAATCAGAACGCTGGACTCTTTATAACTCTCTGCGTCACCTCAGCGTCCTCTGCGTCTCAGCGGTAAGGATCAAACACGGTTCAACCGCCGAGCATCACTGCTTATACAACTACAATCGGATAACAAATTGAAACTGAAATTGAACAAGTCGGGAAGGGTGGTTTACCCCCGCAGGCCTAACCCGATCTCTCATCGAGTTCTGCAATAGGGCTACGCAAGCGGGGGGTAAACCACCCTTCCCGACTTGTTCGATTTGAATGTTAGAGTTTGACCACCGCTACATGGTTGTTGTGACGCAGAGAAGATTGTTTCACTCTCAACTACTCGATTGCCTCTACCAACACCTCGCTAAATCTTCTCGCAATGTCCGCAATCATTGCCGCCTTATCGTGACCATTGATAATCGTTCGAGCGTTCTCGAAATCGGCAACACCATCCTTGATGAAATTGCTAAGCTTCTTTCCAGTAAACCAGCCGTCAATCATTCCCTGAATCGCAATTTGATACGCGAGAGCCGGGTCTTTTGCCTTATCGGGATCCGAAATTAAATCTACGCCCGTGAGGGTTTTTGCTTTTGCGTAGTTTCTACGACCGGTAATTTGAACGTAGCCGCGCCCATGGAACAAAGCACCATCACCGTCTTTAGTGTTGCCGAGCATCTTGCCCACCTTTGTTTGTGGACCATAGATCCTGTTGAAGCGAGCGGCCGTTCCGATTTCATCGATTGGTCGGAGCGTATGGGCCGTTTCCCATTTGAAAGTCCCAAGACAGTAGGCAAGTTGGCGCCGATCAGTCTCGGTCACACCAAACCGGGCATCGTTTTCGATTTGTGTAAGGATGAAGTCGAGTGCATCAACAAGGTTTTGTGTTAATGGGCCGAAGCGCGAGCGGTAAGAGTCGAAGAATTTCTTGCGGTCGAATTTGAACATTTGAGGTCTCCATTTCTAGTTTGAGGTTGAGCGAGGTGTGACGGACGATATTACAGTTTGCACGTGAGGGTCAAACTATTGCTGATTGCTGATTGCTGATTGCTGATCGTGCCGATTCTAACTATAAGTTTTAAATAATTGTAAGTCGCTAAATCACAAACAATCAGCAATCAGCAATCGGCAATCTTAATTCTTAAATCCTATGAAACCCTTTTAAGATGTCGCGCGTCTTGAGGCGCAGGATCACTGGTCTTCCATGTGGGCAGGTGGTTGGCGAGGAGGTTTGTAAGAGACGATCAATCAACCAGCGCATTTTTTCTGGGGCGAGCGGCATGTTCACTTTTATGGCCGCGTGACAAGCAAGTGAGGCTGCGATCTCATCACGCATCGTTTCACGAGCCGATTCCTTCTTTTCTGCGTCGACTGTTTCCAACAACTCGTAAAGCATGTTTCGGGCTTCGCCCGCAGGCAGGTCAGCAGGTGTCGCCTTGATTGCGACAGTTCGGCCTGACAACCGCATGAGATCAAATCCGTATTTCTCCAACTCAGGTGCTAGTTGATCAAACACAGCAGCCTGGGCAGGTGTCAGATCAAAAGTTTCTGGAACAAGCAACTGCTGTGAATCAGTCTTTCGATCGGCTTCCAGTGCTCGATACTTGTCAAAGAGAACTCGCTCATGCGCAACATGCTGGTCAATAAGCAACAGCCCCTCATCGTCTGTAGCGATGATGAAGCTCTCTTCCAGTTGGCCCAACGGACGAATGTTTGCCGATAACGACTCTGTCCCGACAGGACGAGCAATCTTCTCCGCCGAGTTCAGCGGTGGCAACACCGATCCTTTAATTGCGGCATCTAAAATTTCGTGGCGAAGATCTGATTTTGTTTCTGACTCTTCCGAACTAACTGTGGCGATCCCTTCCGGGATTGAAGGAGCAAGGGTCGTTTCCTCCTCCAAAGCTTCTTCAACCGACGACATCAGCGAGTAGAAATCAATCCGCGACTGTGGTGACGCTGTTGGCTCGACAGCAGGAAAAAGACCTGAAACAGGTGCCGCACTCGAAATCTTTGTGACGTTAGTTGATTGCGCGACTGTCACTGGCGTCGTGGTTACGTCTTCCCGATTCAACGAGACATTCTCGTTGCCTGTCCCGACACCAGCCACCGCACTTGCACTTGCTGGCGCCTCATCGCGCACAAAACCCGCCGCAGCCAACGCCATCCTTACCGATTCACGCACGGCATCAGCTACCGCAGCAGAACGACGAAATCGCACTTCGGTCTTTGCCGGGTGAACATTGACGTCGACTTCCTCAAGCGGTGTCTCGATAAACAACAATGCAGCCGGATACACTCCGTGCGGCAAGATCGAGCGATATCCTTCCGACAATGCCCGACCAATCATTCGATCGCGCACGAATCTTCGATTGACAAACAGATACTGTGAATCTCGGGACGTACGTCGATCCCGTGGCGCTGAAACGTAACCAAGAACTCGGGCGACCTGGCCATGTCCACCATTCACTTCGAGCAGATTGTCAAGAAATTCCTCGCCAAAGATTTGATATGCCCGTTCCCGAAGATCCTTCGCTGCCGTCGCCCTGATCACTTCCCTGCCATTGTTCGTAAACGTAAAAGCAATCTCAGGATGAGCGAGCGCGTAATGAGTGATCAGATTAGTCAGGTGAAAAGTTTCAGTGGCTTCCGATCGTAAAAACTTCCGACGGGCAGGAACGTTGAAGAACAAGTCGCGGATGGCGATGGTCGTGCCACGTGGGTGTGCAGCATCTTTAACGTCGCGCATACGACCACCTTCGATGATAACTCTCGTCGCAGCGTTTGAGTCTTCAGTGCTCGTTGTAAGCTCGACCTTTGCCACGGAAGCTATCGACGCCAGCGCTTCTCCTCGGAATCCGAGTGTAGCGATAGCAGCCAGATCATCAGTTCCGGAAATCTTCGATGTCGCATGTCGTTCGAAAGCCAGGACGGCGTCGTCACGAACCATTCCTTCGCCATCGTCAGTGACTTTGAGCAATCGGCGCCCGCCCGCTTCAACCTCGATGGCGATTCGAGTAGCGCCGGCATCAATACTGTTTTCGACAAGTTCCTTCGCAACTGAGGCAGGACGCTCCACAACCTCACCGGCTGCTATTTGATTTGCTACATGGTCTGCGAGGACGCGGATTTTGGACATGAGAGATTTGTGTTTTGTTCTTTGAACTTTGTGCTTTGTGGTTCGAAGAAAGTACGCGAGCTAAAAGAGCAAAGTACAAAGCTCAAAGAACAAAGTTCAAAGCTTAGAGCTTTATTACCTGATGTTCATTCGATCCCAAATTTATCGCGTTATAGATCCACTCGATCACGTACGTGCCGTGGCGGGCCAGCAGCGAAGTGATATTGATGTGGCGTTCCTGTAAGTCCTTGTCGGGATACAGTTGATCAAATACGCGCTGGAGTTGCCGATGAGCCGCTTCGTCTCGCGTCATCTGTGCGCGCACAAAACGACTTCGTAAGCCTTCGAGTTGATAGTTAATCTTTTTTCGACCAGTGTCGAGTGCCGTCGCGAGAGTCGGATCGATCGACTCCAATTCCTTTCGTAAACGATCTAGCTCGTCGTTTACATTCTGTTCTGTTTGAGCGAAGCGCTTCGATGTGCTGGCGCCGAGGTGCTCTTCGACCACTCTCCTGATCACCGGGTCAATGCCTTCGAAAAAATCCTCGAGCGCGAGGTCATATCGTTCCAGCACTCGTCCAGCGTGACGTTCAATCATCGTCAAGCTGGCACGCGGGAGAATGGGCGTCGCCGGCCGGCCCAACACTCTATAAGCTTCGGCAGTTTGTGCGAAGTAAGCAATCTCCGCGGCACCGCCGTAATACGCGATCGTGGGCAAGAGGTAATCCTGAACAACCGCACGCAAGGTCACGTTGGGACTAAACCTTTCTGGGTTGTCGAGTGCTAGTTGTGCCAACTCCGCAGCTGTGTACTCCGTCGCAGCTTCCTTCGCCCGGTACTTACCACTCTCCGTTCTTGTAACTGCGTGACGAGCACCGGTTTCGTCATGCAAGAAAAGCGGAAATGAATTAGCTGTGGCCATTACCTGGGCGTGGTAACCAGCCTCCTCAAGCTCACGACTTCGTTCTTCAATCGCTAGAGCAATGTCCGATGCCTGTCGCGCCGCTGCCGAATAGATTGGCGCCGCCAGTTTCTTCAAGTCAGCATCGAGCGGATCGAGAAAGATCAAACCATGACTTCCAAGTAAGGTAGTCATCATTGTGGCAAAGGAGTCGACAAAACCATTGCCCGGTTGCCAGGCCTTGAGAACGAGAGACTTCATGTCGTCGGAAAACTCTGAGTGAGGCAGGAGTTCGAACAGTGCATCCACGACAGACTGGATAGACTCATCTGTGACTACCTGGCCGACCGGCTGACCATCACGATGTATAGCCGAAGTGATTTCGACACTCTCCAACTGGCAATCGCGACTGATGAACTCCGCTTTTGCAACTTCGGCGAAGTCGTGATCTTCAGCTGCGATCCAAAACACGGGTACCGCTTTCGTGTTCCGCTGGCGCAAACATCCCGCGAGTTTCACTGCTGACAGTGCTTTGTAGATTGTGTAGAGCGGCCCTGTGAACAAGCCTGCTTGCTGACCGGAGACAACTGCGATGCAGTCCTCATCGCGCAGTAATTGAAGGTTTTTAAGGGTCTCTTCACCCGCACCCCAACGTCGATTACTTGCTTCCAGAGCGTCGCAGACCTTTGCTCGATCAACTTCGTAAGCAGCAAGCACTTCGGGGACTCTTTGCGCTAACTCGTGATGGAAACGAACGGCCGATGGATAGAACTTTCGCAGCGCGACCGGATCTTTCAGGTAGTCCAGGAACAAAGGACTTTGATGTGGGATACGCTCGAAGGAAATCGTTTCGACGCGCAAACCTGACTCTTCAGGGGTGCTGTAACAAGCGGGTTCGGCTGTACTCAAGTGGTGTTAGCTCCTGGCGGACATTCTACGCAGGATGTCAGAAATGCGGAAATGCGGAATCGAGACTCTAAAAAAACCGACATCCACCGATTACGCAGATTACGCAGAGCGGCATAGCCGCAAGGATTCTTTGCCCCGCTTTAGCGGGGCTAAAGCATACAGCCTAGGGTGGAGCGAGGCTCTGCGAGCGGAACCCTAGGTGGAGCGGTTAAAGAGATTTTAGCCCGCTCCGCGGGCAAAGAACCAGACTGCGTGCAAACCAAGAAATCTTGCCTAGAAAACAAGAAGTTGTTCGTTAGCTACGCAGAATCACTTTAGAACGCTGGGCTAGTACCTTTGCAAAGAACTCTGCGTAATCTGCGGATAATCGTTCTGAGTTTTCACACTGTCTCGAGATTCGCCATCTCCTCCTGGACCGCATTCAAGAGCAACGCAATCTCCTCGCGCTGCCGCTGGTCCGGAGTGTGAAGCGGCGCGCGTACGGACCCGCCGTGATAACCAGCGAGGTCCATGGCGGCCTTCAGTCCGCCGATTCCAAAGCGAGTTGTCACTGCCGCCGCAAATGGGATCAGTTTCGATTGGAGCGCTTCAACACGTTCAAGCTCACCCATCTTGAATAGTCGAAATAACTCAACGCAGATTTCCGGCACAGCACATCCAACCGCCAGAATCCCACCAGTTGCTCCGGCTTTAAGTGCATCGAGCAGCACTGTCCCGTTACCCGTCATCACCGCAAACTCGGGTGGACACTTCTTCACGGTCTCGTTGAAACCTGCAATATCGTTGGAACTGTCTTTGACTCCGATGATGTTCGGATGTTCACAGAGACCAGCAATCGTTTCAGGTTCAATCTTGATGCCGGTTAGAGCCGGCATGCTGTAGAGCAGCACCGGCACTTTTGCAGCGTCAGCGACAGCGGTGTAGTAGTTGAGGAGTGTCTGTTGAGTGATAGCTGAACGATAGAAGTGTGGAGTGATCCCCAGCACAGCATCCGCACCCGCCTCCACCGCAACACTAACTTCGTCGATCGTGCCGACTGTGCTTTGTTGTCCTGCGCCAACGATGCAAGCGAACTCAGAAGAGATTTCCGTGCGACCCGCTTCAATCACTTGCCGGTACTCACGTTCGCTCAGGTGAACTCGTTCACCGGTCGAGCCGAGAAAAACAATCCCGCTGATTCCAGTTGTGCACCATCGGGAGAGGTTCAGGCGAAGACCATTGAAATCTATATTTCCTGTGCCTGTGAATGGAGTTGTTGCTGGTAGAAGTATGCCGTGTAAATTTTGAGAGAGAGTCTTAGTCAAGATGGTCGGATTATAGAGAGGCGATTAAATACCGGCAACGCGACATCATGCGGGGCAGTAGCCCGACTGTTAAGGAGGGCTCAATAATCGGCGAAGCTAGCCCTCCCTCATGGTCGGGCAACCGCCCCGTACTTCTTAGCAGAGAAGATCAAAACGCAATGCCGAGAAAGAAGGTGACCCCTTTCAGCTGGCCGTTCTCCATCGCAAGGTTCAAACGTGCATCCAACTGCGTACTGTTGCTTATATTGATGTCGACATTCACTGCCAACGTAATTGTCTTTGTCGTTGTGTTGTCCGTCGTGAAGGCCCACTGAATTGATCCTTGCTTGAACTCCAACTTACCCGCAAAACCGAACGTAGTTGTTGTCTTGTTACCAGCTCTGTTCTGCTCAAACGTGAATCCGGCCAGCAGGCGCGCACTGCCGAGCACCGCGGTGAACTTGCCCGAGATGCTTATGGTCGTTGCCCCAACCGTTCCGTCCTGTTTTTTGATCGCCAGATCCAGATCTCCTGTGAAGTTGTTCTTCTTGAACGCGGCATTGAAATTAAACGTGGTGCTGGCAACCTGCTGTTGACCATCAGAGGAGGTTTGGCGATCCAGTGAGTAGTTGATCTGGAAGTCGTCGCTAATCATCAAAGTACCGACTAACTGGATGCGACGCTTCTTTCCGTCCTTGTCATACTCGTACATCAGTTGGTTCATCGACTTGTCGACTACTACTCCCTTTGGCAAGACGAACTCTCCATCGCCCTGGCCAGCGCGCTTGTAAACAAACTTCAGACGCGGCTGACCTGTAGCATCGACAAATTCTGACCAGTCGCCGACGAATCCAAACACTGACCCCTGCAATAAATTCTTCTTGTTGGAAAAGTGGAACATGAAACGGCTTCGTGGATCGTTAACAAAACCATCTATAACGGAAGTCTTTCCATTAATCTTGATGCTCAAGTCATGACTTTCCGATAATGCCCAATCGCCTCTTAACTCGAATGAAAACGCCTGGTCCTTGTTTGGTTTGACCAACAGCACTGCATCTTGAGTTTCATAGCGTGGCACGTTGGCCGGGACCTCAGTGAAGTTGAATTTCTTCCCTGCAGCCGAAACTACAAGCTGGTTATCCGAGTTGAATTCCCACACGACATCGAAAGGAATTGTAGAGTTGTCGTTCTTGGTGACGACAATCTTGTTTGTTTGGTCAGTCTTCCATTTGCCAACAGCGATATTGTTTTGACTTACAGTGCCTAGCGGCTCAATGAGGAACGTCTCGTTGTTTTTCGTTAGTTGTAGACCTGCCATTTCTCTCTCCTTTGCTGTGAAGCGAGGACTAAATCAGAACGGAAGGTTGCTGCCGACGCTGAAATAAAACTTGCCGCGGCTGCCACCATTCACGGTAGTTCCAAACCCGTATCCGTAGTCGATCTTGAAAATTATTGGTGAGTAAATAAACCGGACGCCGATTCCAACTCCGCTGCGAACTCCCGGTGTAGTCGTGGTCGTCTCATACAAACCTCCCACGTCAAAGAACGGCGCCAACTTAACTTTTTCACGAATCATCGCTTTCAGTCCCTGGCTAGTTTCATCGCCTACAGGCAATGGAACCCAGAGTTCGTTCTGTGCACTCCAGAGGCGATGACCCAATCCATCATCGCGTTGGAAACCACGAACGACGTCTGCACCACCGAACGATGGGAGTTCAAACTGAGGCGTATCGTGGCTTGCTTTCTCAACACGAGCACTGAAATCAAACTCGAATCGGCGTGGCAACATTTGATGGAAATTTCCGGTGACGACCAATTTGTTATATCGAGGTTCCGCGACCGCGAGCCCGAGACCCATGCTGAGTAGTGGCTGAACACGAATCCGGCGCGGGTTTTCCACTTCGCTACTTTCGAAAAGATAAAAAGCACCAAGGTCCAAGGTTCTGAGATTCATCTTGGTAACATCCAGAGACGTAGACTGGAAGGAAACGGTCTCGTGCCGACCTTCCGCGTAAAAGCGCAAGAGACTACCTGACCAGTCTCGGAATGGTTCGAATTCGATTCTGCCAAAACCTAAAGACTGCCGCTCATCAACTGGTGGTCCGCCGAGATTTCGATTCGGATCCAGGTCGGAAGAAATTGTGAGCTGAAAGGAAACGCGTCGATGCAGTATGTTGAAGAAAAGATAATCTGAAAAGTAATTGACTGATCCGATCGGCCCAGTGGTTCCCTGGCCTCCGCCCTTCGCCGAGAGACTGTTTATGCTGTCCGTGAGAAATGGAAATCGAGAAAGCTGGCCCAGGCCGAAGAAGCGCGCTCCTTTTCCTGGCTCATACTCGACACCACCTCCGACATACCGCTTCTTATCTTTCGGGATCGCGCCTTTATCAGTTGAATCAAATTCAGTTTTAGAATCCTTCTCCTGCTCGTGAGCTGTAACTATGCCTTCGCCGGTTGCTGTTGCTGGTGCGGACTCTGGTGTTTCGTTGCTGCTCGCCGGCGACTGCTCTTCTTGCGCATTCTTCTGAATTGTCAGATTGAAATTTGAAGCCAACGGCTCGTTGGTGTTAGGTGCAAAACTAACACTGACTGAGTAACCCAGCTGATTCACGAGTAGCTGTTGGATTTGCATTCGAGTCGGATTCAAATAAGGGCCGGACGTTCCGATGTCCTGCAGATAGTTGAACTGCTTTTTACCTCTGATTTCTGAACGCTGTTTGAGATAACCACGAAATGCCTGGTCCGTTAACAAGGAGTACAAGAGTTTGTCGATATTCGAGTCGTCATTCTTTAGCGACAGCCAGGAGATGCCAACAATTCTCGCGGCCTCTACCACGTTGAGGATCAGCGGAGACGTACCCTTGTTGTCAAAGATGAAATTAGGTGTGAGTCCCAGTCGCTTGTAATAGCTCCCAAGGCGCACGTTCATGCACTCCAAACAACGTGGCCTGCCACTTAGCGACTGAAGAATCTGGGTAATTCGTTTGAGACGTTCTTGTTTCTTCGCACTATCTCTAACACCCGGCAGCTTGATCTGAACTTGCTCCGCATCACTCCAATTATTTATTGGATCAGCAACAGTGAATGTAATCACTCCTTCTTCCGCATCGTAGCCGGCGTCTTCATAGATCAGGAGAGCGTTTCGCTCTTGCGAAGTCGCAAGCGGAAACAGCAGTCCGTCATTAGCTGTGGCTTCCGACTCGGGAAATATGTCGCCAATGCCGTGTTCTTTACCTGTTGAAGACGACCACTCTTCGAATTGCTGCAAGTATTCCGACCACGACATAGAAGCGCTGCGAATGCGATTGGTCGCCTCGTCGTTCAACTTGCCTTTATCGTCCAGTGCTTTCTCTTGATCCGAAAGTGCGAAACGGTAGGGCTTCGATACCGTATCGAGTAACTTCTGCAGCTCTCCAAACAGAATCCGCTCAGCGTCCGTCTTTGTAATTCCCAGTCTTTGATTAAACAAACGCGAAGAGGTGAAGACGCTGCGAGTGCGATCGACGGCAAGCCGACCATCCTTAATTACAAACTGTACGCACAAACGACTTGCATTCTTACGAGGCTGAACTTCGGCATCTCCCTGGACCTCGCATGACGAAGCAGTTTGTGCCGTCGCTTGCGCAATAAACGCAAAGACAGAAAGCAGCAGTGCGCAAATGATGTAGACAGGTTTCACGAAACCACACTGTTCAGGCTTTGCTTAACTGTCCTTCCTTTGGCCACCCTCATCCTCGACGTTCTGGGTGTCCGACTTCTTTCGTAGAAGGTTCTTGATACCAAACAGGGATTCGAGTGCGTCCTGCCAAAACGGTGCACCAACGCTCAAAAGCATTACCATGATCGCGAAGCCGCCGAGTACTTTGATTCCGTGTGCGAATCGATTTGGAAACGCCACACCATCCCAGACACCTTCACCAGTGAAAAAATCGTAAAGCTGCATCGGCGTCAACGGTTTGAAACCAAGACCCGGAGCCTCATCCAGTGCTGTTTGTAGTTGAGTGAGTTCAGCTTTCAATGCCTCCGCGTTATTTGCGGCGGCGAGGTCCGCGCTGCTCTGCAATTTGAGTTGTTGCTGAACGAGATCGCGTTTTTGCAGTACAGCGTTTCGCATAACGTCGCTGTTCGAGATGTTGTGATAGACCTGAAAGAAGTTTGCATTCAGAAATATAACAACGAGGATGGAAATGCAGATCGCAATA
>Ga0163163_10003611_pt1 | contig 13146 bp, 10 predicted proteins | sample S65metaG_FD_119766 | JGI IMG/M metagenome (GOLD analysis project Ga0163163, IMG submission 119766) | Switchgrass rhizosphere microbial communities from Kellogg Biological Station, Michigan, USA - S6-5 metaG | ecosystem: Host-associated > Plants > Roots > Rhizosphere > Soil | place: USA... | reverse complement strand
GGCAGCGCCGCCCCCAGCGCGGCGGGTGGTTCGGGAGGCGCGGCGACCAGGTCGGCCCTCGCCCCGGCCATCACGCTCGAGATCTGGTCGCGGGTGAGCGGCCCGCGGAGGTAGCTCATCGCCCACCGGGTCGTCATGACGGCCGGGGCATCGGTGCCGGCCTTGCGGACGAGGAACTCGCGCTTGGCGAGGCCGCCGATGGTGTCGCCGATCGCCTTGACGTCGACGTCGCCGCTCGCCGCGCTCATGCCGTCGACCAGGCGCGCCTTGTCCCGTTCGGTCTGGAGCCGGCCGATCAACCAGGTGCCGGCGTTGGACACCGCCTTGTAGTCCAGATCGACCGGGTTCTGGGTCGACAGCACCAGACCGACGCCGAAGGCCCGGGCCTGCTTCATGAGCGTCATGATCGGCTGCTTGGTCGGGGGGTTCGCGGTCGGCGGCACGTAGCCGGCGACTTCGTCCATGTACACGAGCGTCCGCAGATCGGTGGTGCCGCTCTGCTTGCGCATCCAGGTGACGACCTTCGACAGCAGCAGCGCGACGACGAACTGCCGCTCCTCGTCCGACAGGTGGGCGACGGTCACGATGGCCGCGGACGGCTTGCCATCCGCGGTGCGCAGCATCGAGTCGATCGAGAGCGGCGGCCCGTCGGCCCATGCTGCGAACGAAGGCGACGCGAGGAGGCCGTTGAGCCGGATGGCCAGGGCCGTGCGATCGGCCGGCGGGAAGAACTGATCGAGCTCGAACACGCCGAGCTTCCGCAGCGGGGGCTGCTGCACCTGGCCGACGAGCGTCCCGAGATCGAGGGACCGGCCCTGCGACCACGAGGCCTCGATGAGGTTGCTCAACAGGATGTGCTCTCGCGAGGAGAGCGGATCGGCGGCGATCCCGACGAGCCCGAGGAGCCCCGAGACGTAGCCTTCGACCTCGTCACGGACCACCTCGAGGTCGCTGGTGTCGGTGGGAGCCTGGAGCGACCCGACGATGTTCACGGGGACACCGGCCGTTGAGCCCGGCGTGTAGATCGTGAGGTCGACGGCGCTCCGGAGCGATGCGATGCGGTCCGGTGTGATGCCCCAACCTGCGAGCCCCTCCCTCCACGCCGTTGCCTGCTGTTCGGCGAAGACCTCGGGGGTCACCCCGGCCTTCTGGGCGTCGCCGTCGTTGATCCAGGGCCGGAAGTCGGCCGGCGCGAGCGACGGAAAGGTCAGGCAGAGGTTGGTGAGGTCGCCCTTCGGGTCGATGAGGAGGCAGGGGACACCCGCCGTGAGGGCCTCCTCGATCAGTACGACGCCCAGCCCCGTCTTGCCGGAGCCGGTCATGCCGACGATCACGCCATGAGTCGTGAGATCGCCGGTCGAGACCACGGCCGCGGTGCCATTGCGCTGGTGCGTGGTCGGGTCGACGAGCTCACCGAGGTGCAGGTCAGCCATGCGCCGGACTGTACGCGCGCGCCCGTGACGGTCAGGTCGCTGGCGGCCGCGGGGCTATTACACAAGCATTGGCTTGACTTAATCCGATGGCGGGGCCACCCTGATCGCATGGCCGACGCACGAGGGACTGCAACACGTGGGACACGAGCCGGTTCGCTCCACGATCTCCGGCACGACGGGCAGCTGCTGACCAAGGTGGGGACCTTGCCGGTGATGGTCGTGTGGCACGACGGGGCGCCCTTCGCCATCGAGGATCGCTGCCCGCACCTCGGCTTCCCGCTGCATCAGGGCACCGTCGAGGCGGGGCTCGTCACGTGCCATTGGCACCACGCCCGCTTCGACCTCGTGAGCGGCTGCACGCTCGATCCGTGGGCCGATGACGCCATCGCCTTCGACGTGGTGATCGAGGGAGAGGACGTCCTCGTCGTGCCCCGAGACGATCCTGACCCTCTAGGTCGGCTGCGGCGGCGATTGCAGGACGGGCTCGAGCACGGCATCACGCTGGTGCTGGCGAAGGCGACGCTCGGGCTGATCGAAGCCGACCGGTCGGCGGAGGTGGTGCGCACCGCGTTGCGCTATGGGACGACCTACCGCACGGAGGGTTGGGGATCCGGGCTGACCGTGCTCGTCGCCATGGCCAACCTCCTTCCTGACCTCGACCCGGCCGATCGTCCCTTGGCGCTCGTCCAGGCGCTCGCGTTCGTCAGCAACGACACCAGCGGTCACGCGCCGAGGTTCCCGGAGCCGGCGCTCGGCGCCGACCATGACCTCCAGCTGCTGTCGATCTGGTACCGCCGCTTCGTCGAGACCCGCTCGTCGGACGCAGCCGAGCGAGCCCTGGCCACGGCGGCCGCCACTGGTGATCGAACCGCGGTCGAGCGGATGATGCTCGCGGCGGTGACCGACCACGTCTTCATCGACGAAGGCCATACCCTCGACTTCACCAACAAGGCCTTCGAGGCGCTCGCGCTCGTGCCCGATCTCGACCTCGACCTGGTCACGTCGCTCGTCCGCCAGACCTGCGCGGCGGACCGGAGCGAGGAGGGGAGCGAGTGGAACCACCCGCACGATCTCGTCGCGCTGATCGAGCGAGCCGCCGCCGAGGCTCCGGACGCCCTGGCGGCCGGGGCAGGTGCCGATCCCGATGCCGTCGACGTGGCCAAGCTCGCCTGGCAGCTGCTGGACGACGATCCCGAGGCGGTCGTGGCGCGGGTGCTCGAGGCCGTGCGGTCCGGGGCGACCGGTGAGCAGCTCGCTCGGGGGCTCGCCTATGCCGCGGCCCTGCGCATCACCCGGTTCCACCTCAACAACGACCCGGGTGACTGGAACAGCGTCCACCACGCGTTCACCGCCGCCAACGGGCTGCACCAGGCGATGGTGCGCCAGTGCGGTCGAGGCCCCGCCACCCCCGAGCTCCTCCGAGGCGTCATCCACGGCGCGTCGCGGGTGTACCTGGACCGGTTCCTGAACATCCCCGCCGCTCGCCTGCCGCACGAGGCGGAGGGCTCGCTCGACCAGCTGCGGGCGTGCTGGGAGGTGCAGGGCGAGGTGGAGGCCGCCGGGCGCGCCGCCTACGGGTTCCTGCGCGCCGGCGGCGACCGGCGGCAGCTCATCGCCGCGCTCGGCTCGGCACTGGTGCACGAGGACGCAGGCTTCCACTGGTTCCAGATCGTCGAGGCGGGCGCCCGGCAGGCCTCGGCCTGGCCGGAGGGGTCGGAGGAGTCCGCCTTGATCCTGACGGGCGTGGCGCGGTTCCTCGCCGCCCACACGCCCACCCGCCGAGAGCTGGCGACCGTGGTGCGCACGGCGGCGCGCCTGCGTCGGGGCGACGCGCTCTACAGCGACGACGACGCGGCCTGAGCGCTCCGGGGCTCGCCGGGCGGCTCCGCGTGACGCGCCGCCGGCTCGGACGCCGCGACGACGGCGCGCTGCGCATGGTCGGGCGGCCGGGGTGAGATCCGGTACGCGCAGCGCAGATCGCCGGCGAGGACGTGCTGGGTCCGCTCCACCTCGACGTCGTCGCCGAGGCTGGCCTGGAAGAGCTCCAGCTCCGAGCGGCAGAGGCCCTGGCAGCTGCTGGCGGCCTCGCAGATCGGGCAGTGGTGCTCGAGCAGGAGCATGTCCGGCCCGTCGGCCACGGCCTCGGCCAGGTAGCCCTCCGCGGAGCGCACCTCGGCCAGCCGGCGCACCCGGATCTTCACGCTGCTCCGGCCGGGATCCGGCAGGGCCTTCCGGTAGGCGGCGAGTTGGCGGGCGGTACGCCCGGCGATGACGCGCTCGAGGCCCTCTTCGCCGACGGCTTCCCGCATGGCGCTGATGAGGTCCACGGTGAGGTCGGCGTGTCGGTCGGGGAACAGCTCGCTGGCGATGGGCGTGAGCCGCCAGCGCACGGGTGGCCGTCCGCGGCCCCGGGGCGGCGACGTCGTCCGTTCGACCAGCCCAGCCTGCTCGAGCGCCTCCAGGTGTTGGCGCACGGCGGTGTCGGTGAGATCGAAGTCGGCCGCGACCTCCGGTGCCGTGAGGGTGTCGGCCCGCTTCAACCGGTCGAGGATCCGTCGCTTGGTGTCGGTGAGCTTCGGGTCCGTCAGCTTGAGGTCGAGCTCGGCCACGACACCAGGGTACCGGAAATAGTAAAGCCCGCCCTTGCCTATGTCACCGGCCCGCACGCTGCGTGGCAATTGTTGCAAAGTTGACGATTAGCGCGCTTGGACCATTGCCCTTGTGTTGCAGTTTCGTGGCAAACTCCTCCCCCGTGCGGCTCCGACGTCTCCTGCCCTGCCTGCTCGCGCCTGCGGCTCTCGTCGCCTGTCAGCCTGCTCCGGCACCGCCGCCGGCACCCGTCCCACCCCCCGTGACCTCGGTCAGCGGGGACGCGGTCGTCCGGGTGACGAAGATCGCCACCTCCGGCGTGGGCGGCGCGGAGCAGACGACCGTCGACGGCACGCTGGTGAACTACAGCTCGGCCTGGCGTACGTACATCGTCACATTGCGTCCGTCGGCCGGGCTCATGAGCTCCGTCACGGTGAACACGGTCGGCCCGCTCCAGACCGCCGTCTGGGAGGGCCGGTTCCCAGGTCGCGTCTCCGCCTCGATCGCGGCCATCTCGGCCGCCGCGGCGGTTCCGACGCCCGAGCTCACGACGGCGACCGTCCGGTTGACGATGTCGCGAGTCGCCGCGTACTGCCCGGTCGGGGCCTGCCCGACGCGACAGGTGACCGGCACCATGTACAACCCGGGCCGGGTCCAGCACCAGATCATCGCTGTGAACCTCCTCGCCTCCGACGGGACGACCGTCACCGGCGCCGTCTACAACCTGGCCCCGGGGCAGACGGCCTCTTGGCGAGCGGCGTTCAACTCGAACGTCGATGCCGCCCACCTCGCGGTCACGCCGCTGCGCATCGAAGCCGTGATGTGAGGCCCGCGCCCGGGCGGCCTAGTCGGCCGTGGCGCCCGGGCCCGTCGCCGAGCGGCGATGCCCGGGCGGCTCATCGGCCGCGGCCATGCTGAGGAGCTTGGTGACCGTCCGCCAGTTGCGCGTCGTCCCCCGTGCACCCTTGGCGCGAGCGAGGTCGGCCGCCAGCTTGCTCCGGCCGAGCCCGTTGGGGAGGCGCAGGTGCAGCTCCCGGCCGATCACCCTCACCTCCTCGGGCGCGTAGGCCGACGGGTCCAGGGGCCCGAGCACGGCGCGCGGGCCGGCCGGGGCCGAGTCGGACAGGAAGGTGACGTGCAGCTCGGAGTCAGCGACGCCTTTCGACGCCCACGGGTTGGCCTTGACGACCGCGGCCAGGTCGGCCTCGGAGCGCACGACGACGTCCGGGTGCAGTCCGGTCTCCGCCGCGATCCGGCTCTGGAGGCGGCGCGCCACCGCCGCCGGATCGCGATCGGCCTTCGAGCGTGCCGTGCCGGCCGGCACGGAGAAGATCACGTTGCCGCTCTGGATGTACGTGCGCACCTGCTCGTAGCCGCACGCCTCGGCGAGGCGGCGCAGCTCGGCCATGCCGAGCTTGTTGCGGCCCCCGACGTTGATCCCCCGGAGCAGCGCCACCATCGTCGTCATGCGTCCATCCTGCTCCGCCGGTGCGATGCGGGAGGGCACGTCGCGGCGCGCGCGATCGTGGCGGGTGGCTGGCGCGAGCCGCAGCGGCCATGAGAGGGGACGGGTTCGGGGTGGTGAGCATGGTGCGGGCCGGAGCGCTCGACGTCGCGTTCGAGGAATCGGGCGATCCAGGAGGCCCGGTGGTCGTGCTCCTCCACGGGTTCCCGTACGACGTGCGGGCGTTCGACGACGTCGCGACGACGCTCGCTCGCGCCCGATGTCGCGTCGTGGTGCCCTACCTCCGTGGGTACGGCCCGACCCGGTTCGTGTCGAGGGAGACGCCGCGGTCGGAACAGCAGGGCGTGCTCGGGCTCGACCTGCTGGCTCTGCTCGACGCCCTGTCCATCTCCACGGCGGTCGTGGGCGGGTTCGACTGGGGCGGCCGCGCCGCCTGCATCGTCGCCGCGCTCCGGCCCGAGCGCGTCAAGGGTCTCGTCTCCTGTGGTGGGTACAACGTCCAGGACCTCGCCCGCGCCGGTCGGCCGGCGCCCCCCGACGTGGAGCACCGGCTCTGGTACCAGTACTACTTCCACGGCGATCGTGGCCGGGCCGGTCTCACCACTCAGCGGGCCGAGCTCGGCCGCTACCTCTGGCGGCTCTGGTCGCCGACGTGGCACTTCGACGAAGCGACGTACCAGCGGACCGCCGCCTCCTTCGAGAACCCGGATTTCGTGGACGTCGTGCTCCACTCGTACCGGCACCGTCACGGCCTCGTCGAGGGCGATCCCGCAGCCGAGGCCGTCGAGCGTGCCCTCGCCGTCGGGCCGCCGATCACGGTGCCCACCGTCGTGCTCGACGGCGCCGACGACGGGGTCACGCGGGTCTCCGACCCCTCGCGTCTGGCCCATCACTTCACCGGTCGCCTCGAGCACCACGTGCTCCCGGGCGTGGGCCACGACGTACCCCAGGAGGCACCGGCCGCCTTCGCGGAGGCGGTCCTGTCGCTCGTCCGGTGAAGCCCCGTCTGGACCCGAGCTCCCATCTGCCGGTACCGGCGAGCCCCTGACAGACTGCCCGCGTGATCCCGACCGAGCTCGAGTCCGCCGCCGTGGTGGATCAGCTCGGCCTGGCCGACACCGTGGTGGACGCGGAGACCCGTGATCGGGCCGTCCGACGCTTCCGCGAGCGGGCGATCGTGCTCCCCACCTTCGCCGAGCTGGCCGATCCGTCGCTGCTCGGCGACGGCGCCGCCGACGGGATCGACAAGGACGCCGCGGATCCGCGGAACCTCTTCCGGGTCCACTGGCACAACGACCTCGACGGACGCCGCGTCGACGTGCCCGACCACGTGGTCCTGCCCACCGAGCTGACGGGCGTCGAGAGCCCGATCGTCGTCGTGTTCGGCGATCGCTTCCCGATGATCGCCGCCCACAAGGTGCTCGCCGCCTACGCCTGCCTCGCGCCGCGGGTCATCACCGGCCAGTTCGATCCGACGCGCCACCGGGCCGTTTGGCCCTCCACCGGCAACTACGCGCGCGGGGGGGTGGCCATCAGCCGGATCATGGGGTGTCGCGGGGTCGCGGTGCTGCCGACCGGCATGTCCCAGGAGCGATTCGACTGGCTGGACCGCTGGGTGGAGGACACAGGCGACATCGTCCGCACCCCGGGAACCGAGAGCAACGTCAAGGAGATCTACGACGCCTGCCACGAGCTGGCCGCCGATCCCGCCAACTTCGTGCTCAACCAGTTCAGCGAGCTCGGCAACCACCTGGCGCATTACGAGGTGACCGGCCGGGCCTTGGCGTGGACCTTCGAGCGGGTGGCGGCCACGCTCGACCGCCCGGGCCTGCGACTCGCCGCCTTCGTCTCGGCGACAGGGTCCGCGGGCACGATCGGGGCGGGCGACCGGCTGAAGGACCACTACGGGACGAAGCTCGTCGCCGTCGAGGCCCTCGAGTGCCCGACGATGCTCGAGAACGGGTTCGGGGAGCACAACATCCAGGGCATCGGTGACAAGCACATCCCGTTGATCCACAACGTCATGAACACGGACGTGGTCTGCGCGGTCAGCGATCGCGCCACGGACGCCCTGGACCTCCTCTTCAACTCGCCCGAGGGTCGCGGCTACCTGGTGCAGCGCTGCCACGTGCCTGGCGAGGCGGTGGATGTGCTCGACCATCTCGGCCTCTCGTCGATCTGCAACGTGGTCGCCTCGATCAAGGTGGCCCGTCGGCTGGGCCTCGGCCCGGAGGACGCCATCCTCACCGTGGCCACCGACGGGGCCGCGTTGTACGGGAGCGAACGCCGCAAGACGCTCGACCGGCGCTTCGGTGGCCGGCTGGGCGCGTTGGAGGCCGCCGAGGTCCACGCCGAGCATCTCGCCGCCGCGGGTGGCGATCACGTGCTCGAGTGCACCGAGCGGGAGCGCACGCGGATCTTCAACCTCGGCTACTACACCTGGGTCGAGCAGCAGGGCACACCGCTCGAACTCTTCGAGGCGCGCCGGTCGCAGACGTTCTGGCGGGGGCTGCGTCGGCACCTGCGAGTGTGGGACGAGCTGATCGACGACTTCAACGGGCGCGTCGCGAGCGGCACGGGCTGAGCCTTGCCGCCGACCGACGCCGATCGGACGATCGAGACCAGCGTCGTCGGCTGGCGCTGCGCCGGCTGCGGCACCGAGCTCGACATCGCGACCCCGTTGCCGTGGCGCTGCCCCAACGCCACCAGGTCCGACCGCCGGCATGTCCTCCAGATCGTGCGCCGGCCGGGTCCACTGCGCGTGGAGGTCGACCCCGACCCCCTGGTCGCGTACGGGTCCGAGCTCGCCTGGCAGGCCTTCGCCCTCGCACGTGGCATAACGACGGACGCCTGCGCGGCGCTCGTGCGCCAACTGGACGACCGCGTGGCCGCGGTGACCGGTGGCGTCCGGTTCCGGCGGACGCCGTTCCATCACGCTGATGCGCTCTCCGCTGCACTCGACTTCGCGCCCGGCGGTGGCGTCTGGGTCAAGGACGAGACCGGCAACGTCGCGGGGAGCCACAAGGCACGGCACCTCGTATCGATCCTGCTCCACCTGAAGGCGGCCGAGCTTCTCGGCGTCGGGCCGCGAGACGACCGCCTCGCCATCGCGTCGTGCGGGAACGCCGCCCTCGCCGCCGCGGTCCTCGCCGCCGCCGATCACCGCGAGCTCGAGGTGTTCGTGCCCCCGACCGCCGATCCGTCGATCGTTGCGGACCTCGTCCGGTTGCGCGCCATCGTGACCGAGTGCCCACGGGGTCCGTCCGAAGCCCCGGGTGATCCGTGCGTGCACCGCTTCCGTGATGCCGTCGAGGCCGGGGCCGTCCCCTTCAGCGTCCAGGGCCCCGAGAACGCCCTCAGCCTCGACGCCGGGCGCACGCTCGGCTGGGAGATGGCAGAGGTGCTCGGTACGGGCTTGGACCGATTGTTCGTGCAGGTGGGCGGCGGTGCGCTGGCCGCCTGCGTCGGGAGGGCCGTGCTCGAGGCCGGGAGCCGGCCGCGCCTCTGCGCGGTGCAGACCGAGGGTTGCGCTCCGCTGGGCCGGGCCTGGGAGCGCGCCGTCGAGGTCGGCGTCCCCGTGTCGGGGGAGGACTGGGGGACGTACATGTGGCCGTGGGAGAGCGCACCCCGGTCGGTGGCGGAGGGGATCCTCGACGACGAGTGCTACGACTGGCTCGGCGTGGTCGAGGTGATGGAGGCGACCGGGGGTGGCGCCGTCGTCGTGCCAGAGTCGTCCATCGTGCGGGCGTACGAGCTCGGTGTCGGTGCCACCGGCATCCCGGCCAGTCCCACCGGGACCGCCGGTCTCGCCGGGCTGGTCGAGCGTCGCCCCGATGTCCGGGCGCAGGAACGGGTCGCGGTGGTCTTCAGCGGCGTCGCCCGCTGAGCTCTCCTGCCCTCACCCGGAAGCTCATGTGTCGCCGGGAGGTTGCGGGTGGGTGAGCGGTAGCCTCGCCGCCATGGCAGAGCTGATCGTCCCGACCGCGTTCGAGCCCTCCGCGGTCAACCCGCAGGCCGACATCTTCAACCGGCTGCTGAAGAGCCGCATCGTCATGCTCGGGCAGGACGTGAACGACGACGTCGCCAACCAGCTCTGCGCTCAGTTGCTCTTCCTGGATGCGGAGGAGCCGGGGAAGGACATCTGGCTGTACATCAACAGCCCGGGCGGGTCGGTCACGGCGGGCATGGCGATCTACGACACCATGCAGTTCGTCGGCTGCGACGTCGCCACCGTCTGCCTCGGCCTCGCCGCATCGATGGGCCAGTTCCTGCTCTGTGCCGGCACGACCGGCAAGCGTTACACGCTGCCGAACGCCCGGATCATGATGCACCAGCCGTCCGCCGGCCTCCGGGGCCAGGCGGCGGACATCGCGATCCAGGCCGAGCAGCTCACGTTCACCAAGCGGCGCATGGCCGAGCTGATCGCCTTCCACACCGGTCAGACCCTCGACCAGGTCACCGCGGACTCCGAGCGCGACCGCTGGTTCACCGCCGAGGGCGCGAAGGATTACGGCGTGATCGATCACGTGATCGTCAAGCGGGGCGAGATCGTCTGATCAGGGCGCCTTGGGCGGCAGCGTCGCCGGCGTGGGAGCCCGCGTCGTCGTCGGCGCCGTCGGCGTGGCCGGTGCGCCTGGGACCACCGTCGTGGCCGTGGGCGGGGCGGTCGTGCTGCCCAGTGCCAGGTCGACCCCGCAGGTCTGCTGCGCATAGCTGCGGACCGCGTCGACGGCTCTGGTGGCCGCCGCCGCCTTGTCCCGCAGCTTGTCCGCGGCCCCCGGATCGCTGAGGTCGTCGGACGCGACCGATTGCATGAGGTCGGTGACGGTGTGCCACTCGTCGTCGATGGCCAGCGGCACCACCTTGGCGAGCTGCCGGTACCGGTTGACGTACGCCGACAGCTGCCTGGGGTCTGATGGTACGACGGACAGCTGCGCGTGGTCCTTCTGCAGCTTGGCGCAGAACTGGTCGGCTCGGCTCCCCTTGTCGCACGCGCTCGACGCCAACGCCGCGACGAGCGCCAAGGTGGCGGCGACACGCGTGGGAGACACGGAACACGAGTCTCACAGGCCGGACGCCGGCGTTGCTGGCATGCCCCGACGGCGCGGCGACGGCGTGGAGGGCCGGTCAGCCGGTGGGTCGGCGACCGAGCGAGAGCAGCAGGAGGCGCCCGATCAGATCCCCGCCGGGGCCCTCGAAATGGAGCCCGTCCGGCCGGAGCACGATGCCGTCGATCTGCTGTACGCACGCCGTGCCGCTCGGGCACACGATGGAGCGCAGGTCGAGCACGGCGACGCCGCCGACCTGGGCGGCGGCCGTCGCGTACACCTTGTTCAGGCAGTCGGTCTCGCGGTCGGTCTCGGGACGGAGCGCGGAGGTGATGCTGGCGTGGCGGTTGTAGGCCGCGAGCGTGATCCAGACCCGAGCGCCGCTCGCCTGCACGGCCCGCATCCGGGTCTCGAGCGAAGCCTGCGTCCAACTGTCGTAGACCGGGTCGCACGGCCGTCGCCAGACGTCGCCGAACTGCCGTTCCAACCCTGAGGTGCCGAAGACCATCAGGACGCCGTCGGCGCGCGCCGCCCGGACCTGCGCCGGCCACTTCTCCAGGGAGTCGGCGCACGGATCGCGGATGAGGTTGCCGTCGTCGAAGCGCATCTGCGGGTGCTCCGCGCCGCCCGGCGTGCAGGCGACGACACCGTCGTCGACGACGTGCATCCAGTCTGGGGCCTGGTGGTTGAACCCGCGCGTGAGCAGGTAGGCGACGGAGTCGCCGAGGACGAGGAGCCGGCGCGGCGCCGGGAACGGGGCGGCCGACGCCGCTTCGCTCGAGACCGACGGTGCCGCGACGGTGGCGATGGGGAGCGCAGGCGCGGACGGGGCGCTGGTGGTGGTCCCGGTCGTGCTGGGCTCGGGCACGGTGGGCGGGGTGGTGCCGGGCGTCTCGCTGGCCGGGACGGCCGCGCTGGCCGGGTAAGCCGGGTTGCCCGACCCGGTGGATGCGCCGGCGGCACCAGAAGGGGGCACGGTCGGCGGCGTGGTGCCGACGGTCTGGCCGGACTGGCCGGTGCCCTGGCCCGCCGCCCAGGAGGCGAGCACCTGGTCGGCCCGCGCCGCGCTGACCTGGGGCACCGGGGGCCAGGTCAGCACCGCGGCGACCACGCCGACGACGCAGGCGCTCGCGCCGAGCAGCCGTAGGGGGAGCGGACCCCACTTGAAGCGGAAGGGCCGCTCGATGAGCATGTACGACGCAGCCACGAGCGCCGCGGTGATGAGCAGACGGGCGCACAGCAGCACCCAGCCCCGGACGTGCAGCTGGTCCGGTCCGAGGAGGCAGAAGACCGGCCAGTGCCAGAGGTAGATGCCGTAGCTGACCTGCCCGAGCAGCACGAGCGGCGCGAGGGAGAGGACGCCGTGGAGCCGGCTCGGCGTGGGCGCGCCGCTGCTGAGGAGCACGATCGCCGCGGCCAAGGCGAGGAGCGGGAAGCCGCCGCGGTACAGCCACTCGCCCTGTCGGCCCACGAACCAGCAGACGACGATCGCGGCCAGCGCGAACGGCGCGATGCGGTGCAGCCAGTGCCACACCACCGGGGGGACCTGGCGGCCGCGGGCCCAGAGCGCGATGGCGGCGGCGCAACCGATCAGGATCGAGGCCGCTCGGGTGTCCGTGCCGAGGTACGCCCGGGCGCCGTCGGTGCCCGGGCGGAAGAGGAGGGCTTGTGCGGCGATGGAGGCGGCGATCGCCACCAGGGCGACACCGAGGAGGGCACGCGCCGGTCGCCGGGCCAGCCTCCACACCACGACGGCCACGATCGGCCAGACGACGTAGAACTGCTCCTCGATCGCGAGGCTCCACGTGTGGTTCAGCGGGGACGCGGTGCCCAACGCCTGCCAGTAGGACCCGGGTCCGTGCAGCTGCCACCAGTTGGCGATGTAGATGGCGGTGGCCACGACGGAGCGCCGGAGGTTGATGCCGGAAGAGGGGGCGACCAGCCATGGCGAGACCAGGATGACGACGGCCAGGAGCGCCCAGAGCGCGGGCAGCAGGCGCCGGGCCCGGCGCAGCCAGAACTCGCCGAAGCGGAAGCGGTCGCGAGCGAGGTCGTCGAGGATCAGGCGAGTGATGAGGAAGCCGGAGACCGTGAAGAAGAGATCGACACCGAGGTAGCCGCCCTGCAGGTGGCCGGCGTGGAACGCCACGACGGCGACGACCGCGAGGCCGCGGAGCCCGTCCAGCGAAGGCACCCAGGAGAGCCGGGGTGGCACCGGTGGCGGTGGAGGAAGCGTGGGAGATGTGGTCGTCATGGCTTGTTTGATTGCAACTCCGCATGGGAACGCCGCCGTCGATTTCTCGACGACCGCATTCGACTCACGGCATGCGACGAACAGTCCCGCCCCCGGCGGGGTGGAAACTAGCCAGAACCAGGCGCGTCTGCCACGCACGATGCCCGATTGACGTCGATGGTGCACACCGGCCGGCCCCGCTCGCCACGAATCGTGGTGAGTGCCCGGATGCCCGGTGGGTCCCCGCCCGCCGTGCCGTCGGTCATCCGAGCCGCCCTGTCACACCCCGCTGCTACGGTCCTGGCACCTCCCCCCGAACCGTCGAGTCCCGGGTCCGCAGCGCGGATCCGCATCCGGAAGGGGGTCCAGCCGTGCTGG
>Ga0163163_10003606_pt1 | contig 13152 bp, 8 predicted proteins | sample S65metaG_FD_119766 | JGI IMG/M metagenome (GOLD analysis project Ga0163163, IMG submission 119766) | Switchgrass rhizosphere microbial communities from Kellogg Biological Station, Michigan, USA - S6-5 metaG | ecosystem: Host-associated > Plants > Roots > Rhizosphere > Soil | place: USA: Michigan... | reverse complement strand
CGGCATGTACAGCAGCGACGCGTCCAGCACGTCGGTGTTGTAGTGCTGGACGAAGGCCCCCCGCTTGTGGTCGAACCCACGCTCCATGATCTGGCGGTAGATCATGTCACGCATGCTCGTCCACCGGGCGGTGTCTCCGGGCCGGCCCCGGGCTTGGGCGAGCCGTACCGCGCGGTCGAACGCGACCCACGACATGAGCCGCCCGTAGACGAACTCCTGCCGGCCGCCGCGCGTTTCCCAGATGCCGTCCTCGGGCTGATCCCAATGATCACAGAGCCAATCCACAAGTCCCGCGGTTTTCATCCAGGACTCTTGCGACATCTGCAGTTCATGGGCATCGGCGAGCTGCATCGAGTTCATCGCTTCGCCGAAGACGTCCAACTGCAACTGGTCGGCGGCCCCGTTGCCGATCCGGACCGGCTTCGAGCCTCGGTAGCCCTCGAAATGATCGAGGGTGAACTCGTCGAGGTCCGGGGACCCATCGATGCGGTACATGATCTGCAGCGGGGAAGACTTCCCAGCGGCCTGTTCCACACGGTCACTGAGCCACTGCAGGTAGGCCTCCGCCTCCGACGTGAACCCGAGTCCCAGCAACGCGTAGACCGAAAACGATGCGTCCCGGATCCACGTGAAGCGGTAGTCCCAATTGCGCTCGCCGCCGATCTGCTCCGGCAGCCCCGCGGTAGGCGCCGCCACCAACGCACCGGTCGGGGCGTAGGTCATGAGCTTGAGTGTCATCGCGGAACGCTCAACCGTCTCGCGCCAGCGCCCCCGATATACGGACCGCTCAATCCAAGCGCGCCAGAAGTCACGGGTCTCTTCGAGCTGGCGGACCAACTCACTGGGCGGGATCATTCGCGGTGGACCCTCGGGTGAGGTCTCGGCGACGATGCCGCCGACATCGCCGGCGTTGAGCGAGACGAAGACGACACAACCGTGCTCCGACGGCTGCGGTTGGACATCGCGCAACGGCTGATCCTCCCGCCGGCTCGCGCTGACCCGCAGGGTCATCGTCCGACCCCGAAAGTCCAGGGCGTCGGCAGCCACCTCGACGTCCGGCAGATCCCGACCGTAGTCAAATCGCGGCTCGCACTCGATCCGGAACCGCATGTGGCCCCGTACCACACGAACCACCCGGATCAGGCGATGGCGGTCTGTGGCGCGGTCGCCGGCGATCGGCATGAAGTCCAGAACCTCACCCACCCCGTCCGCGCTGAGAAATCGCGTGATGAGAATGGGTGTCCCCGGCAGGTACAGCTGCTTGGTCACATAGCCGACGCCGTCGGGCGCGACACGAAAATGACCGCCCTTCTCCTGGTCCAGCAACGATGCGAAGATGCTGGGCGAATCGAACCGGGGTGCGCAGAACCAGTCGATCGTGCCGTCGCTCGCTACCAGCGCCGCGGTCTGCAGGTCACCGATGAGGCCATGATCCTCAATCGCCGGGTACGTGTTCATCCGGGCTCCCCGTGTGAACAGCCGTCGTCAGAAACTGCCGTCTTCGAGCATTGCGCAGCAGCGGCTGGCGCGGGGCCGGAACCCACAAGTCACCACGTGTGCTCAGCTCGAGCTGGCCCGTTCCAGCGACCGGTTGAAGGGTTGTGTCCAGCGTGCACAACGTTGCGATTGTGGCAAGGTGCGCCACGTCGTCAATCGGGGCCGATGCCATCAGGCCAGCCCTCGCGCGCTGTCTGTCCCGTGTGGACGCTTGGGTTCCTCACGTGCGGCTCGGGCCTGAGGGCCGTGGGGTTTTCGGCGGAATGCGCTGACTCCCGTTTGTCGCGTCCGGGACCTGAGGTCGTGGTTCACACCCCGCCACCCCGACAGAGTCGTGTGCAGGCCAATGGCCCGGCCAACAAGATCGGTGGACGGGCCATGGCCTTCGTGAAAGCCAGATGTAACCAGGGCACGCCATCATGCGGCAGCGCGGACTTGTCGCTCGCAGCAACGCTGGCTCGCTGAGCGCCAGCGACCTATCCGGTAACGACCAGTCTGTCTCGGACGTCGAAGACCCCGCTGGCCATCCAGGCGGCGCCGATCGCGGCGTCATGCTCGGCCCATGTGCGAACGTGGCCTTGGAGCGTCACCCCGTGACCGACGGTATCGACCCTCACGTCGCTGTCGTCGGGAATCAACGCATAGCGGTCGAGGGCGTCCTGAACGAGAAGGGTGACGTCGATGGGGTCTGCGTCCCAAACGATATCGATATGGTTCTTGATGTTGCGAACACCGGTCAGCCCGGCGACAGTCATCTCCGCCGCCGCGCGTTGGGATCCGTAGGCGACAGTACCGGTCAGCCGAAGGTTGCCGTCGTGTGCGGTCGCCTCGACACCGTCCGGTACGGTGACATTCAGCGCGAGCGCGTTGTTCGCCGCAGCGCCCAGTACCGCATCGTCCCGGGAGTTGCCTGGCGGCAGTAGGACCGCCAAGTGGTTATGCACGACCGTCACGCCAGCGATGCGCTGCGCCGCATCGGCCGCCTCGCGGTACTGCGGGTAGTTCGAAACGGTGCCGGTGAGTGCTACCTCCCCGGGACCCACGATCTTCACGTCGATGTCCGACGGGTCAACGAGCGGGTCAAAGGCCAATTCGGCCTCGACCGCCTCGCGCATGTCCTTGATCTTGCCCATTCTTGATCATCCTTTCGACGGATCGATAGTCCGGGTTACCGCTCGTCGAGAAGCCGACCCAGCGGTCAAGGCTTGCCACACGGCGGCGTCTGGCTGGCTGGGTAACTTGCCCACGAGTCCGGCGGCCGGAGCGACATCCTCGACGACGTAGTCGTGCACCATGCGCGTCGCCCGCGTCGCCCGCGTCGTGCGCCAGAATTTTTGCCTCAGTTGCCCCGCGGGTCTCAAGCTGTCTGGTTGAAGGCGCGGTGAACCATTCGCCTGAGCACGCCTTCAACGGTAGCTTGCGCCGCGGCACGCTGGGACGCCGTTGAGTATGTCCCGGCAGAAAGACTTCTCTGGTCCGTCCGTGCGCGTTGTCTGTCGGGCGGTGGCAAATTGTTGCGCGTCGAGGACGTACGAGAGCGGCGTGATTCCGGCGTTCTGGGGCCGACGATCTCGGAGGTGTCGGGTCGTGTGAGGTCTGCGGTCAACGGCACGGCCACTCGCGAGTCTGGCCTACCGGTTCCGATCGCTTCGCTAGCCCTGTCCGCTGTGGATGCTTTGCGCTGCTTCGGCCCCAGGCTCCGCCAACGGCACCATCGTCCAACATGACACCGCTTGATACCACCATTAGAAGCGGACACTGACCCGGTCGTCGACCTCGATGACGCCCGGCGCGGCCCACGCCGCGGCCACGGCTGGGTCGTGCTCCGACCACGAGTTGACGGTGCCGGTCAGTCGCACGGTTCCGTTGATCGTGTCCACATGCGGCGCCCGCGAGTTCGGGTAGCCAGGAGATGCGGACCTGTTGGCGGAGGGCACTGTCGTCGGCCGCGGCCATTGTGGACAGGGTCAGGTGGATGCCGCGGACCAGGAGGTAGGCCACGACGAGGACGACGGGTCCGTCCAAGCCGCCGGGGGCGTCGTGCCATGCCTCCGGGACGGTAAGCGCGATGATGAAAACACCGCGATGGTGGCTGACTCTCCACATGCGACCCTGAACCCGCGCCGAGCCTGTCGGTCCAGCTCACTTCCCGACTACTTCACCGACGACGGCCGGTAGAAGGTCCGCGGCGGGCTTGGTCGAGTCGCAATGTCTGATTCCGGCACTGCTAGCAGACCGCAAGGTAACCGCAAGAGTCGCCCGGTCTGCTGGTACGGGCGGCGAAGTGCGTCCGCCACGGAATTGGAGGGAAATCGAAATGTCGGGTCATATCTATCCGGGGCCGGAGCCGACACCCGGGCCCGGTGGGTGGCCGGGTCAAATGCCACCCGCGGGCTGGCAACCGCCGGTGCCCCCGGCTCTGCCGCGAAAGTCCCGAGCCGGGCTGTGGGCGGGGATCGCGGGTGGCGCGGCGCTGCTGCTGGTGCTGTGCTGCACTGGCGGGGTGCTGCTGGTCCGGTTCGCCAACCACGACCCGAGCCCCGGCCCCCGGCCGACCGGCGGGGACGGCGTCCTGCAGATCGGCGTGGACCTGCCGTTCACGGGTGCGAACGCCATCGTGTCGAACGACACCTACAACGCCATGCAGATCTACCTCGACCAGCTCGGTGGTGTGGCCGGCTCGTACCCGGTGGCGCTGTACAAGTACGACGACTCGACGGCGGCCGGCTGGGACGAGCAGACCTGCCGGCGCAACGCGGACCGGCACGTCGCCAACAAGGCCGAGGTCGCGGTGATCGGCACGTTCAATGGCGGCTGCAGCCGCACCGAGATCCCGATCCTGAACAAGGCAGGCATGCTGATGGTGTCCCACGCCAACACCTATCCGGGGCTGACCCAACAGTGGGACTCTGGGGAGCCCGACGTCTACTACACTTCGGGTCCGCGCAACTACGCCCGCGTGTTCCCCACCGACGAAGGGCAGGGCGATGCGTTGGCCCGCGTCGTCGCGATCGATCTGAAGGCCAAAGCGTGCTGGGTGGTTACCGACAACACCCTCTACGGCAACGGGGTGGCGGCAGCGTTCAAGCGCAGCGCGAACATCCTCGGCATCCACGTGTACGGCCCCGACTCGTGGCTGGACAAGGGTGGCAACTACGTCAACCCGTTCCTCGACCCATACGCGCTGTACGGCGCGGACTGCATCGTTGCCGCCGGCAGCTTCGACAATCACGGCGCCGACCTCATGCGCGACAAGGCGGCCTTCTGGCCGAACTCGAATATTCCGTTCCTCGCCTCGGACGGGTTCGTTGCCGTCGACGACTTCAACCGGATGTCCGGGGCCGACGGAGCGATCCTGGTCACGGCAGGTCTGGACTACGGCGACATCGTCAAGCGCAGCCCAAACGCCCAGACGCTCGCCAAGGCCTTCAAGACCAAGTACGGCCATGACCTGAACAACCTGTACGCGCTCTACGGGGCGCAGGCCCTGCAGTTGGTGCTCGCCGCCATCCAGCACTCGGACGGGAGCCGGGAGTCGATCCGTGCCCAACTCATGGGCGGGGGCTCGTCCACCATCCCGCACCCGAAGTCCATCCTCGGACCGCAGGTCAGCATCTCGGCCAGGGGCGACGTGACGCCCCAGGAGTTCGAGGTCTACCACGTCAGCGGTGGCCAGCTCCAGGCCGCGAAGATCGTCACCGTGACCTGATCTGTTCCCCGCCCGCGGGCTCGTGCGGTTGCGGCCGTACGGGCCGGCGGGCCCTTGCCGTGTGCGATGATGCCAAGAGTGAACCTGCTCGACAGGATCGCGGCCGGGTTCGACCACATACTCCAGTGCGGGCGCCGAGCAGAACATCTCGGGCACCAACAAATGCCGACAGCGACCAGCCGGCCGCCATCGTCACCACCACTACGCCCCGCGGACGGGTGGCGCGAATTCCTTGCAAGATCGCGTTACGCGGAGTCGCGGGTCTGCCGGAGTCGCTCGCCCAGCAGGCGCGACCGCCACGCCAATCCTTCGGCGCCGATGATGGCGATGGCGGCGTCGGCCTCCCGTTTGAGTGCGGCCGCACTCTCGGCGTCGCCGGGCGCGTTTCGACGTATGAGGACGTCGGCGTGGGCCAGTTGAGCCCGTGCCGTCCATGGCACCGCGCGTTGTTCTCGGGTGGTGACCGTTGCGGCTTCGAGATGCTTGATCGCCTCATCGTGCCGGCCGAGAGCGGCCGCGAGTCCACCGAGCTGCCGGGCGGCCGCGCCAGTGCACAGGACACCGTGGGCGAGCACGATGCACCGGTCCACGTAAGGCTCGAGCAGCCGGTACAGATGGGCGGATGCCTCCGGCATGGGCGTGTTGAGGAATGCGAGGTCGGCGCAGCAGTCGGCGAGATGACCGATGGCCGACAACCAAAGCCAGTCGTGAACCAGGTGCGTGGGGCTGTCGGCGAACCAGTCCACAATGGAGCGTGCCGCATCCAGGCGCCCGAGCTCGATGTCGGCTACGGCCCGGGCCGCTAGCCACGCGGGCACGTCCGGTGAGGCGGCGACCAGCTCGCTCAACATCGAGTCCACCTCGGCCAGTCGGCCCAGGTCACGGCGCAGGCCGAATATCTGGGCGGCGTACCCGGCCTGGAAGTCCGGACCCGCGTCGATGTCTGCCACCGCCGCGGTGGCGAGCCGCTCGGCCTCGGCATAGCGACCCTGGTAGAGCGCACGCGCCGCATCACGCATGTTCACTAGACCGACGAAGAACGGTTGCTGCGAGGTCGACGTCCAGTTCCGGACCGCCAGGAGGTCTGCATCGGCCGCCGCGTAACGACCCACTTCCTCGGCACAGGCCGACCGCCAGGCTCGTGCCTCGTGAGCCAGGGCCACCCAGCCCAACTCATGACCGGTCGCGATGATCTCGCTGCTGAGGGCGATCCTTTCCTCAAGGTTGTCGGGCGCCCAGGTGGTGATCAGCCCTGCGCCGGCGGCGACCAGGATCGCCTCGGCATCGTCGAGCCGACGGGCCATCTCGATCGCTTCGCGGCCCAACATGGCCACATGCGGGCCTGGGGGTAGCGCCCGGGCGAGTCCGGCGGTGAGCGTGACCCTGGCCAACGAGTCGCCGGGCGGCAGGGCAGCCAACCCTTGTCGCATCACGTCCACCACCGTCTGGCTGTCGGCGGAGTACTCACTGGTAGCGGCCAGACCCCACGCCGCCCGTACCAGGAGGTCGGCGTCCGCGAGGTCGATCGCAATCTCGGCCGCGGCGCGGAATGCTTCCAATGTGGACAATCTCTGGTAAAGTGCACGCCGAGCTGTCCCGAGGCCCAACAGCAGGTCGCATCGTTCCCGCCGCACATCACCGGCCAATGTGGACAGTGTGTCGAGCCCACTCTGGTAGTGGCGGGCCGCCTCGGCGAATCCGAGCCGTTCCATTGCGTGGTCGCCGGCGCGGCGGGAGTACTCCGCCGAACGGTGGGCGTCCTCGTGGGAGGTCAGCAGGTAGTGATGGGCCAGCGTGGCGTAATGGTCGGTGCGGTCGGTCTGCCCGGCCAACGAGTCGACCAGGCGCTGGCGCAGGTCGCCGATACGCGGGCCGACCAGACTCGCTCGCACGGCATCGTGAACGACCTGATGGGCGAACCGCAGCCGCCGCGGCGCGCGGGACAGGTCGTCGATGAGGCGGGCGTTCACGGCGCGGTCCAGCACCGCACTGAGCGCGTTGTCTGACCAGTCCAAGACGTTGGCCAGGATGTCCGTCTCGAACTCGGCGCCGATGAGCGACGCCGCCTGCAACACTTCGGTGAGGTCTGGATCGAGCCGGCTCAGCCGCACCGACACCACATCCCGTATGCGCGCCGGCAGGGTGTCGGTGGAGCCGTCGCGGACCAGCTCCTCGACGAACAGCGGATTGCCCTGCGTGCGCTGGTGCACCGCCCGCACAGCCGACAACGCCGGCGCGTGTCTCGTGCCGCGGGTCCGGCTCATGATGGCGCCGACGTCGCTCTCCGCGAGGCCGGACAAGGTGACCCGCTCGAGCAGGCCATCGCGGCCGAGCACGGCCATGAGAGTCCGCAACGACTCGTGCGCGTCGGCAAGCGCGTCGTCGACGGTGACCAGCAACGCCATCGGACCTCGCTGGGCGCGCCGCACCACGTGCTCCACCATGGACGGTACCGACGGGTCGGCCAGGTGCAGGTCCTCTAGCACCAACAGGAGGCCGGCCGTCCCGACCAGCGCGGCCAGCACGGTGGCCGCCGCATTGAACATCAGGTAGCGCCGCGCACCGGGTTCTGTGGGTTCGGCCGCGGCCGGTGCGTCGGCCAGTTCGGGCAGCAGCCAACGGAGCGGTTGCCCGGCGGTCCTCGCCAGGGTCGAGCTCTCCTCCGATCCGCGGGTGGCGAGATGGTCGCCGAGGGCCTCGACAAAGGGCTGGTACGGCACAAGCTGGCGTTCGAGCGAGCGACCCCAGAGTACGCACACTCCCTGTTCGTGCAGTGTGTGGGCGAATTCCGCCACTAGGCGGCTCTTGCCGATGCCAGCCTCGCCGGCCACGACCAGCAACCGGCAACCGGTCGAACTCAGCCGTGTCCATGCCCGCCTCAGCGCCTCCAGCTCCTCGGCCCGCCCTATCAGCGGTGTTTGGTCGCGAAGCCGCGCGAGCGCGGGCGGGAAGATGTCCACGGCCCGCGTGGTGGCAATGCTCGGCATGATGGGCGGCTCCACCGCCGGGTCGTGGTTGAGGATCGCCGCTTCCAGCGTCCGCAGCTGGGGGCCGGGCGCCACACCGATCTCTTCGGCCAGCCGGCGGTACGCGGCCTGGTAGGCGCGCAGCGCCTCGGACTGCCGGCCCGAGCGGTACAGCGCGGTCATGAGCAGCGCGGTGAGGCTCTCCCGCAGCGGGTTCTCTGCGACGAGATGCTCCAGCTCGGCGACGAGCTCGGCGTGTCGGCAGCGGGCCAGCTCGGCCTCGGCACGGCGTTCGATGGCGCTAAGGCGTAGCTCGGCCAGGCGGTTGGCCTCGAGCGCGGCATATGAAAGGTCCGCGAACTCGGCCAGCGCCGGCCCTCGCCACAGCGACAGTGCCTCGCTGAGCAACCCCGCGGCCTCATCTGGGGGCGCTCCCGATGCTTTCCGTACCAATTCCTCGAACCGGTCCACGTCGTACTCATCGTGCGCAACCTGAAGCATATAGCCGGGCCTGCGGGTGACCAGGGGGCTGCGGTGCCCACCACCCGAGCCGGTCAGCGCCCGGCGAAGTCTAGAAATGTGGGCATGTATGGTCGACGCCGCGCTGGGTGGCGGGTCGCCGGACCACACCTGGTCGGCGATGCGGTCGACGGACACAACGCTGTTGCGCGACACCAGAAGCAGGACGAGCAGGGCCCTGGTCTTCGCCCCCTCGATCTTCACCGGATCCGAACCCGGTCGGGCCACCTCGAGCGGTCCAAGAGTCCGGTAGTCCATCCGATCAGCGTGGCCGGGGGGCCGCTAGATGTCCACAAGGTAGTCGCAAGCGCGGCCGTGTGTCCTGGTTCCCGACTGAAGGCAGCAGCTTCTGCCTCAACTGATCGGAGATGACGAAAGTGTCACGCAAGGCAAGGTTGGCGGCATCGCTGGCCGTTATGGCGGCCATCGGAACGGCCGCACTTCAGCTCACCGGCGCCGCATCGGCGCTGGCAAGCCCGACCCAGGGGCTGGCGACCGTGGTGAGCATGGGCGACAGCTTCATCGCGGGTGAGGGTGGCCGGTTCGCGGGCCAGGCCGACAACCCGGCAACCGACCGCGGGTTCGGGGTGTACGGCAACACAGTCAACTGGTTCGACGGAGGCCCCATCGGCCACGAGGGCGGATGTCACCGGTCCGACTCAGCGGAGGTCTTCGGAGCGTCACCGGCGACGTTCCGACGGATCAACCTCGCCTGCTCGGGAGCGGCCACGGTGAACGTGTGGCGGGCAGCCACCGGCGGCCAGTCGTTCAAGGGTGAGCAGCCGCAGGCCGACCAGCTCGCCTCCGTGGCGGCGGTCAACAACGTCAAGGCGATCGTGCTGTCGATCGGCGGCAACGACCTCGGCTTCGGCCAGATCGTGCAGAACTGCGTGTCGGCCGACCTCCTGCTCGGGCCGGCGTGCAACATCGCCTCGGACCCCCAGACGCGTCAGAACATCGGCCCCATGATGAACAACATCAGCCACGCCATCACCGACATTCGCGCAACGATGACGGCGGCCGGGTATCAGAACTCCGACTATCGGCTGATCGTGCAGAGCTACCCGTCACCACTCCCGGCCCAGGCGGACTTCCGGCCCGGTTCCGGGTGTCCCTTCTACGCCGCCGACGTCGAATGGGTGAACAAGGTGATGGTTCCACGCCTGGCCGGGGCGATCCGGCAGGTCGTGCGAAACAGCAACACCAACACCGGGTTCAACAACGCCCAGTTCATGGATGTCAGCAACGCGCTGCGGGGCCACGAGCTGTGCAACAAGAACACGCAGTTCAGCACCACGGCCCAGCCGGCCCAGGCGGTCGCCGAGTGGGCGAACTGGATCAACTTCACCTCCGGCACCAACCGGACGAACGAATCGGCCCACCCGAACGACTTCGGCCAGCTCGCACTGCAGCAATGCTTCAACCTGATGATCGGCGTCGGGGGTACCGGCAACTTCCGGTGCGCCAACGCCGGGCCGGGTCAGGTGTCGCTCTCGCTGCAGCCGCTCGGGGACATCTGGAGCTCGTTCGCTCCGGCCCAGGTGCTCAAGTTCAACTCGACGATTCCGGTCGGTACATGCATCTGGGCGGCGACTGGCGCCGGAGCCCTCTGCTTCCAGACCGACGGCAACCTCGTCAACTACCGGGGCTCCACCGCCGTGTGGGCGAGCGGCACTCAGCTGACCGCCGGGACAGCCCGTTTCCAGGCGGACGGCAACATCGTGATCACGACATCGACCAATCAGGTCGCGTGGCACTCTGACAGCTGGGGCAACCCGGACTCGGAGCTGGTCATGCTGGACTCCGGGTTCGCCGCGATCCTCAACCCGGCCGGGACGATGCTCTGGTTGACCGGCACCACTGGCGGCGGGGGTGCGCCTCCGCCGGGCGGGGGCGGCCCCCCTCGCCACGAGAACTGATCACGGCCAAGGAGCTCCGTCCGCGTCAGGCGGGCGGAGCTCGACCGGCCGCGCGCCGTGGTGGTGACCAGGGGCAGTCTCGCGGCCAACCGTGTGGCGATCGTGCGGGGCACCGGATGCGACCGTTGGGTCGCACCCGGTGCGCGCCGGTCAGGTCACACCACAACGCTGCCTTTGATCAATGTCGGTATCACATCACTGGCCGGCCGCGAACACACTGTCCACAATGGCCTGTGCCTTCACCGCGATCCGCCGGGCATTGCGGCCGGGCGGACGACTCGCCTTCTGACAGCAGCAATCCTGTTGCTCGTGCTTGGACACAATGGACACCCGCCACGACCAGACGGCAGCTCGACGACGATGTTGAGGCGTGCGCCGCGAGGAACTCAAGCGCGAGTTCCGAGAACGCCACGCCAACCCCGATCCCGGTCGTTCAGAGTTACCCCGTCAGGCGTCCGTCAGGTACCGGTTCGGGATCACCAGGCCAGGTCGCTCGTCATCCCATGCCATCGAGCTGATCTTCCAGCTCGCCGGCGTGCGGAGGAACTGTGTTGAGATCATGCCCCTTCCGAGCAGCGGCACGCCGTTGAGCATGCCCCGCTTCTCGTAGGTGCTGAACCGGTGCGCCACATTGCCGAAGATCTCCGTGACGTTGGTCAGCTCGGCCTCGTAGAACGACGTCAGCTCGCCCGCTTCGACCATGGCCCGCCGCGCACCGATGAACTGGTCGACGGTCGAGATCTCGGGTGACTTCCCGCTGTTCCTGATGAGCTTCCCGTCGGCGATGAACAGATCGTGCAGCACCTCGTACTGCGGCCGCTGGCCCTCGTCGAACGAGACCGCGCGGAAGAACTCGTCCATGAGCGTGCCTAGCGTGACCGGCAGGTCAGGACTCAGGTCGGGCTCCGGAGACACGTTTCCATCGCTATGCGCTCGATGAATCACTACTGAACAATAGTCGGTGGCCCGAATCGTCAGCCGATGACGGCCACCATGGCGATCGACACCAGGATCCCTGGCCGGTCGACGCCGAGCTTGCTGACGCACCGCGGCGGCCGCACGTCGGGGAAGAACTCGTCGAAGACCTCGATAAGCCCGTCGGCGTCCTCGGGTCGAAGGAGCAAGGTGTGCACCATGACGGCGTCGCTAAGCTCGGCGCCGCCCGCGCGAAGGATCGCCTGGCAGTTCAGCAGCGACTGGCGGGCCTGTTCCTGCACCGTGGATCCTGCCAGTTCACCGGTTCTTACGTCGACTCCGACTGTTCCGGCCACGTAGATGGTGTCGCCAGCCTTCACGGCCTGGCTGTACGTGGTGTACTCCGGTGCGTCGGGCGTGGAGATGACCTGTCGAGGCATTGGATCGCTCCTTGTCTGAGATGTTGTGGTCAACTTCTGTTGACTAGTTCCTTGTGCGGTACCGCGTCCCGTCACGGATCCTCGCTGTCCGCCGGTGTGATCTCGTACTCGATCGTGCCGGACTCCCAGCGGCGGTCGCGGTCGCGGACGTCGGGCGATTCCCACGCCACGTCCGTCGGCGTGATCGAGCGCGCTGAGGGCCACATGGACGTGTTGGTCCACGTCAGTGAGATTGCGAAGCTGACTGTTGCGGCGGGCGGTTACGGATGTTTGATCATCGTGAGTCGGCCCCTTCGAGGTTGGCCGGCACGCCGGCTTCGGTTACCGCTACACAGTGTCGCGAACGCGGTACCTAAGGCATCCGTGGCGGACACGGGTTGCGGGATTCCGTGGTGCGTTCCGTGGCGCGCACGGATGCCGGCTGCACGGCCGTGCGCGCAGATGACGGCTGCGACGCTGGCGGCCAAGACGGCACCACGGAACGGTACGTTCGGGAATGGCTCGGCAACCAGGCGGCCGGCGGCTATGTCGTCTACCACGCTGCGGACGGCACCTTCGAGCTGCCCGCGGAGCAGGCCATGGTGGTCGCCGACGAGAACAGCCCCGTCTTCCTGGCCGGAGCCTTCGAGACCATCGCGTCCGCGTACACCGACCACGGCCAATTCGTGGACGCGTTCCGCACCGGGGCCGGGGTCGACCGGGCGGATCAGGACCACCGGATGTCCTCCGGTGCGCTGCGCCTGTTCCGACCCGGCTACGCCGCCCACCTCGTAAGCGAGTGGCTGCCCGTGCTGGACGGCAAAGTGGACAAGCTGCGCGCGGGGGCGAGCGTGGCCGATGTCGGGTGTGGATACGGCGCGTCCGCTACGACGGCGATGCGCGAGCCCTGCCCGTTCGGGGTCTGGCAATCGCCGCCGTGAATCACTGACCCGCCCCCGGGCCGACCAGACGCCATCCGGCGCCCGGGTGGCGATCCTAACGGAAGTGTTCGGCCACGCTCACGACAGTTCCTCGACGCTTGCCAGTGCGTCCCGAACCCGGTCGGCCTGCTCCTCGGGAACGATGTCGCCGATCCACGCCCCCATCGCGGCCTCTGAGCCGGCGAGGTACTTGAGTCGGTCCGCGGCCCGACGGGGCGAGGTCAACTGGAGGTGCAGGCGCAGCGTTTGGCGCCCGACCTTGACGGG
>Ga0163163_10003605_pt1 | contig 13155 bp, 11 predicted proteins | sample S65metaG_FD_119766 | JGI IMG/M metagenome (GOLD analysis project Ga0163163, IMG submission 119766) | Switchgrass rhizosphere microbial communities from Kellogg Biological Station, Michigan, USA - S6-5 metaG | ecosystem: Host-associated > Plants > Roots > Rhizosphere > Soil | place: USA... | reverse complement strand
CATGCATCGCTACAATAACCAGGATCACTCCATGCTGACCGCGATGATGGCTGTGGACGATATCATTGCCGGCAAGATTGACAAAAGCGGGCTCTGGGATGTCAATACCGAGATGGACTATCACGAGGAAAAAGGGAAGCCTGAGGCCCAGCGCGGCTAAGTCTTGCGGCTAGGGAATGGTCGCAGGCGGCGGTGGTGGCGCGGGCGCTATGAATAACGAATACGCTCCCGACAAGCGAGTGCCATTTCCGACCATCACCGGAACGCTTGGATTACTCACCGTCGGATCCAAGACCAGAGTGGTGGGAACTACGAAGCTGACGTAGGCCAGATCCGGCGGCGGCGCCGTCGAATGGGGATCGGCCGGCACGCGGGTGACCTCGGTCACTGGATAATTTGTCCCGCCGATATTCAACCACACTGCACCCGCAGCGGGCAAAACTCCGCTGGACGACGAAAGCCCGTAGACCATCACGATGACGCCCTTGCCGAGAGGAACGGGATTCGAAGCGGTCACAAGAACCGCTGCGCCGCCGGGAGCCGGCGTGTCCACGCCCCACAGAATTAGCGGAGGCGGCGGGTCCAGTTTCAGAATCACCCGGGGGATCGGAGGCAAAGTTGAATCGGCAGGCGGGGTCAACTGTACCGGCTGCTCGCCGACCGCCAGCAGGTTCGGAACTTGAACCGTCAGCACGCCATTCTTATCCGCCGTGAAGGTGGCTGGCAGCGACCCCACCGTGAGCGTCCATCCGGTCAAGTCGGCCGGCAGTCCCGCGGTGGCGATGAGTGCGGTCCCCCCCGCGGGAACGCCCGCCAAACCCGTAACGGCATTCGCGATCGGTACCCGTAGACTGATTTGATTGGGGCTGGCCGCCGCCACGTTCAACATGTTTGCCGCAGTGACGATCTCAAGACCGGTGGCCACCGTGATGTACGTCGTACCCGGCTGCGCCGCCGGGTCCACGCTCAGATTCAGAATCACCATCTGGGGACCCACCACCCAGGCTCCGCGTACCGAGATATCGCTCGATCCGAATCCGATCGTCGTTTGCCCATCGGCGAAATGCGTATCGACCCCACTAATCACCATTAAAGTGTCGGTGCCGGCAGTGAGCGTATCAGGCGTCTGGTAAAGCTGCGGAGGATTCGCCTGCGGATACGTGAGCAGCGGCGCGGGAGTGGCGCCGAGTGACTGCAATGAAGTCTGTCCATCCGGGTTGACTGCCTCCACCGTGGCCTGCATACCGCTCAAGGCCGGAGGTTGAACGATGTCGAGCGAGCCATCCTTATTCGCCGCCAGCACCTGCGCCGGGGCGCCGTCCAGCAGAATCCGCGTATTGGCCGTCAAATTAGCACCGGCTACGTTGGTTGCTGTAGTGGAGCCGCTCGCAGGCAGAGTCACCGTGGTGATGGAAGGTGCGCCGCCGTGCACCACCGTGAACGCTGCGGGCAGAACATACAGGTCCCCGTTCAGCCTCACCGCCATCGCGACAGGCGTTTCGACTTTAATGTCGGCCGTATTCACCCAGGCCAGAAGGAACCCGCCCTGGAAATATCGCAGGCTTCCCGGCTCAATGCTAGCCGCCGAACCGACGATACTCGCAGTGAGCCCCGGCGCCATCGCCGTTTGGTTATTCACCGTTGCTCCGTTGGCGTAAAACACCACAGCATTGCGGGTGTTCGGGAGGAAGGGCGGCGCCGGAATCGCCACGCCCTGTGGGTAGCCGTAAGTTTCCATGGCGTAAACCGCGGATCCGCCGCTGGGCGTCACAACGAAGTTGACGCTCTTCACCACGCTCCCGGCTGCCACACCGGCGGGAACCGCTTGGGTCCAGTCTTGGGTGCCGGGAAAGAACTGGGTGACAAAGCCGGTGTTGGGCGGGAAGTTATCTTTCTGCCCATCCACCGGGGTTACGATATTGGCTGGCGTCCCCTCTCCGGCCTGCGGAGGGGGCAACGGATGCACGTAGATGTAGTATTGGCCTGGCGGAATGCCGCCAATCTCGTAGGTTCCATCGGGACGCGTCATGCCGCTGACAACCACGCCGCTGGTGGAAAGTGCCACCACACTCGCCAGGTTCACGCCTGTGCCGGTGGCCGCTGAAACCACTTGGCCAGTGATGCTGCCGGTCGAGGCGGCGTATCCGCCTGCCGGATAGAGCAGCGAGATCCCACTCACGTCGTCGGCCGCGAGCGGCGCGCCCCGCGTAGTAGCCCGCGTAATCGCCGTCGACATGGTGGCCGAAGTGAAGGTGTGCTGCAGACCCAAGGTGTGACCGAACTCATGCACTAAGGTCATGAAAAACGCATCGGTGTAACTGGCTTGCTGATAACCCGCCACCGTCAGATCCTTGCGCACTTGCAATTTCGATCGGAGAATCGGAACGAAGGTTGTGCCGGGCGCGCCCACTAAAGTAAGATCCGCCGGGAACGTGAGAGTGGTTTGGGCGATGATGCCTGGCGGCATGTTGTCATCGAACACCACATCGATCCCAGGCACGGTTTGCGGCGTGGCCGTATTCCGGATTCCGCCAAAATGCAGGCGCAGCGACGAACTCGGGACGCCGTTCCACACTTCCGCGGCTTGCCGGATCTGGCTGTAGATCGAGGTCAGGCTGTCGCCAGGCATCAGCGGCGCGGGCGCCTGATCCGAAATAAAGTACTGAACGGTGTTGTCCTTGATCGCATTCAGGTCGAAATGGGCCGCCAGTGGTGCATATGGACCGGCGCCACTTGCAAAGAAGACATAGTAGTAGTACGCCGACACCAGCGGGGACATCACGGTCAGCGCCATCGCGAAAAGAAGGGCGCGCCCCGCGGTTCGCATTATCTGCCGGCCCCCGAAATCAGGGTTCGCTGCGTCCCAGCGGGCGCCAACAGCACTAAAGCTTTCGCGATCTTAGCCTTCAACTCCGTCAAGGGCATAGACAGTGCTTCGTCGCGAACGGCACGGCCCGACGCATCCAACATCTGCTCCCCTGCTGCCCCACGTGACACCCGGCGGTCACCAGATGTTGTGCGGTCGACACTAAACAAGCCCTGCGACATGCCGGTCAATTGCGTCAGACCGGAACGTCCGGTCCACAGGAAGAAAATATATTCCCGGCCTGTGTGCAGTGTTGGAGCGCCTGCCACCACTTGCCGCATTCCTCCCGCAACCCCTCCCGGCACAGCTACTTCCCGGGCAGCGGGACCGGATTTCAAGGTTTCCAGAGTCTCGAACCTATATATGGTGAAAACGTCCGCGCCACGGACCACCTCGCTCGAACTCGTCACCAGTGCGCGGACGATTGAGGTCGACTTCCCAGCCATCTCGTCGAGTGGCAATTGCTGAAGAATCGTCGCTCCTGCCGGAATCCCAGCACAAGCAAGAAACACAAAGATAGCGACGACCCGCATAAGCTGTTCGGCCATGGTCCGAGGGAGCACGGCGAGCACCATTTTATAGCACTGATAGTAAGCGACTTAAGTGTTCGCAGGCCGCTTCGCCTGTGGACCTTTGACACGCCATCGAGACACAACGAAACACATTGCGGTCCCTCTCTTATGACTCTGAAACGGTATCCCCACAACGGCGGTCACAGACCGAAAGCATCCAGATTGGGCTCAAATCTGCCTCTCTACAGGGAACAAATTAGTGTGCTGATAGGATATGACAACGTATTGACACTTATGAGATGTATCTTAATTCGGTGTACCTTGCCGATACCCGAATGGGTCCTAGATAGGGTGGGTAGAGCAGCCCAGCTGCGTTTGACCGGTGTGGTAGCATTCTGGCGTGAATAAAACCGCCTCACATGAGAGTTTTTACCGGCTGGGGCAACCCATTAGGAGGTAGTAGAAGAAGTTAATTTGTAAGACACTAGTTTCCGGCACTTTGCGAGGGGCCACCAGGCAGAACAAGGTGAATCCGCGGATCTAATATGCCTGTAATGGTTTGTAGGAGTGGAGCCGATAACTAAGAATCGCATGTCGGGGGTGGCCCTCGACCGTTGAGTCCGGGTGAGATCAGCCGGAAGTTACAAGTTGGCATTGCAATTGCTTGCAAGGGTTGGCAGTCATGTGCTACTCTATTTCAAAGTTGGCCAGAGGTAGCCGGGCAAAGGTGCCCGGATCTCTTATAGTCCGCGCTTTCGCGTCGGGCAATCCCCTTGAAGTGGATAGTATTTGTTGATGAACCTTTTTGGTAATCTCTGCGTCTAATGCCATTGACGGAGAGGAACTGAAGTAGGAAAAAAAAACGAGACCGGACAAACACAAAAGAGACGAGAGACAGGAGAAGCAAAGATGACAAAGAACGAATTAAAAAAATTCAAAGAAATACTGCTGGCAAGGCAGGCGGAGCTGGAGTTGTTCGTGCGCAATCGTGAGGGCATCGCCATCGAAAAGAGCCCGGACGCTCTGGACGAAGTGCAGCATGCTGCAGAGCGCGAGTTAGCGATCCGCAATCTGGATCGTGAATCGCAACTGTTGCGCAATGTGCGCGGCGCGCTTCGCCGTATCGACGAGGGCACCTTCGGAGTGTGTCTGCATTGCGAGGAAGATATCAGCCCCAAGCGTTTGGCCGCGGTACCCTGGACGCCATTCTGTATTCAGTGCCAGGAAACTGCGGATCGCAATCAGGCCGACGGCTCGGAGAGCTTTGACGACCTGATGGTCAACGCCGCTTAATTCCACTCACTCTAGTCTCTTGGTCGGGCGCGGAGTCATTTTGGCTGCCGCGCCCGATGTGTTTTTCGCGGTCTACTGTTCTGTGAAATAGTAGACCGCGGATAGGGCAGCCAGCAGTCCCGCGAACTGGAAGAAGACTACATTATCGGGCTGTTCCGGCGCGTCCTTCGTGAAGCAACGCCACACGGCAATTAGTGCGACGAAGATCAGCATGGTTTCCGCCGTCCAGAACCACAGCAGTCCCGCCAGCGCGGCGATGTAGATGCGATGCTGCTGCGTCAATGCGCGAAAACCGCGGCTGCCGTCGAGCTGCCACACCGGAATCAAGTTGAACACGTTGATCCAGGCGCCCACTTTGGCGAGTGCCGCGAATAAACCCGAGCCGGTGATCACGCCGATCCCCATGCAGGCGAGCGCTGCTCCCAATCCCCACAGCGGACCGGCCAGGCCGACACGGGCGTCTTCGCCGGGCGAAGCCGGGTACGCCTTCAGCCGTACAAATGCGCCGACGAAGGGGATGAACATCGGGGAGCTGGCCGGAATGCCGTAGCGCGCCAGCGCGATGACGTGTCCCATCTCGTGGACGTAGATCGAGAGCACGAAGCCCAATCCAAATTTCCAGCCGTAAATCGCCCAATAAAATCCTATAGAAACCAGCATGGACAGCAGGGTGTTGAGCTTGGTCAAACCCAGCAGCACCAGCTTGCCCTTGGTGAGGATTACCAATCCTAGGGTCTTGAACTTGAGCAGCAGCGCGCCGATGGTTCCTATGACGCCCCACTTTTTCTTGCCCTCGCCGGCGGCCTGAGTCGCGGGCGGGGGTAATTGCGGCGCGGTCGCGGCCGGTTGTGGATCTTCAGGTTGCATCGGTACGATTAAGCAGGTCCTGCTTCCATAATCGCAGGAAAATGAGGCGCAGCGCCGCGATCAGTGGAATGGAAAAGAAGATTCCCGGAACGCCGCCTAATTCGCCGCCGGCAAGAATGCCGAATATGATCAACAGCGGATGGATCCGCATCCCGGAACTCAGCAGCAGGGGTTGCAGTATGTAATCCTGCGCCACGCGATAAACCACCAGGAAAATCAGCAGCAGGACCCAATGCGTGTATCCGCTAAACAAGCCCACGGCTCCGATGATCACCATGGCTATGAACGGCCCTACCGCGGGGATGAATTCCAGGACCCCCGCGATTCCCGCCAGCAACACTGCATATGGCGCGCCAGTTAGGCTGAGAAATACCGCATAGAACGCGAAGGCGACCCCCGACAGAATCAGCAGCGCGCGCAGGTATTGAGAGAGCAGACGGTGCAGATCCTGCAGAATATGGTGCACCAGGAGTTGATGCTTCCGGTCCACGCGATGGATGAATCCGTCGTGCAGGTTCTTCCCGTCCTTGATAAAAAAGAACGCCAGGATAGGCACCAATACAGCGCCCACCGCTGACCCTAGCCGCGTGAATAGCTGCTGCAACCCCTGTCCGATAAGAGCGAGAGCATTGTTGCCTAGCTCGTCGAGCCGGTCGCGCAGCCAAATGCCCAGCCGTTCGCGCGCGGGGTCGAGCCATGCTGGAAGAGGAAGACCGCCGAGCGGATCGTTGCGCAAGGAATCCGGCAGCCGCGCGGACAGAGAACGGGCATCGACCGCAACCGCGGAAGCGATGCCCATGAGAACGGCGGCAAAGGCGGCGATCATCAAGACGTAGACCACCGTAAGGGCTACCGTCCGCGGTACCCGCACGGAAGTAATGTGATCGACGACGCTCACCAGCGGCGAGAGCAGCAGCGCCAGAAATATGGCCAATGTAAAGGTGATCAGGGCGCTGCGAATCGCATAGATCAGCGTGACCGTGAGGGCGAACAGAAAAACGGTCCAGACGATCTTCAGGACGCGCTGATCGATGCCTAACATTTCGAGACCCGCATGGCCTATAGAATAAACGAAGTGACTACAGCGGCAGATCACATGCGCGGAGTGGTGGCGGAGTTGCAGGATCTTGAAGAGAAGCTGCGCCTGGGCGGCGGTCCGGCGAAAATTGAGAAGCAGCATCAGGCTGGCAAGCTGACGGCGCGCGAGCGGGTGGCCAAACTGATCGATGCGGGCACCATGTTTCTCGAGACCGGGCTGCTGATGGCTTACGACAAATACGACGGCCAGGCGCCCGCGGCCGGGGTAATAACCGGGGTGGGGCTGGTGGAAGAGCGTCCCATCGTAATCGTGGCGAACGACGCCACGGTGAAAGCCGGCGCGTGGTGGCCGGAGACGATTCCGAAAATCCTGCGCGCGCAGGAAATCGCCATGCGTAACCGCCTGCCGATTGTCTATCTCGTAGATTCGGCCGGGATCAACCTCCCGTATCAAGGCAGCATTTTTCCGGGCCAATACGGTGCAGCGCGGATTTTCTATTACAACTCGCTCATGCGGCGGAAGCTGAAAGTGCCGCAGATCGCGGCGGTGATGGGCATGTGCATCGCGGGAGGCGCGTATCTGCCGGCGCTCTCCGACGTCATCATCATGGTCGAAGGCACTAGCTTCATGGGCCTGGGCGGTCCGAATCTGGTGAAGGGCGCGGTGGGGCAGGTGGTGTCCGCGGAAGCACTGGGGGGCGCTTCGCTGCACACCCAGACCAGCGGCGTGGCGCACTACAAGGCGAAAGACGATCCGGATGCGCTCGCGATCATCAAGACCAAGTTGCGCGAGCTGCCAGTGCCCGCGTCGCTAAATAAGGCCGCCGTGCCCACGTCCAAAGGTACCGCCCCCGCCAAGCCCGCCGAAGGACTTTACGATCTACTGCCCGCCGATCACCGCCTGCCTTACGACATGGAAGAGGTGATCGCGCGCATCGTGGACGCCGATGAGTACCACGAATTTCAACCCGAGTACGCGCCGGAAATGTTATGCGCGCACGCGCGCCTGCAAGGACGCGTGATCGGAGTGATCGCCAATCGCCGCGGTTTTTTGAAGACCGCCGCGGGTCCGCGCATCGGCGGCATTGTGTACGCGGAGTCGGCGCGCAAGGTGGCGTATTTTGTCGAGAACGCCCAGCGCCGCGGGCTGCCGCTGCTCTATCTGCAGGACGTCTCCGGCTTCATGGTGGGCACCGAGGCTGAGTCCGAAGGCATTATCCGCGCGGGCGCCGAGATGGTGGAGTCCATGGCATGCGCCACCGTGCCCAAGATCATTCTGACGCTGAATCACGCGAGTGGAGCGGGTTATTACGCGATGGCGAGCCAGGGCTTCGATCCGCACTTTGCGTTCGCTTGGCCCACGGCGCGCATCGGCGTGATGGAGGGCGACGCCGCAGTGCAGGCGGTGCACGGTCCGGAGCTTGAGAAGCTGAAGGCCAGCGGCGCGGCGGTTCCCGCGGAGCTCGAAAAGCGTATAGCGCAAACCCGAGCGGATTACGAGCGCTGGCTGGACGCGCGCTACGCGGCGGCGCGGGGTCAGGTAGACGCGCTGATCGATCCCTTGGCCACCCGGCGCGTCTTGGCATTCGCTTTCGACGCGGCGTGCGCCCACGGCCATCGCGAGCATCTGATCCTGGAGACACTATAAACCGGCGCGGCCTATGAATTTACGAATAGAACAGGACGGACGCCTGCGCCGCATTGCGCTGGCGGCGGGGGAAAAACGCAATCTACTGGATGCGGCGATGTGCCAGGACCTGCTGCGCGAGTTGCGGGACGCCGTCGCCGACGACACTGTAGGCGCGATTTTGTTGGAGGCCGACGGGCCGATATTCTGTTCGGGCGTCGATCCGCAGGCGGGCGACGAACTGTTCACCATCGGCCGCCGAATGGCGAAACCGCTGGTGGCGGCGGTGCAAGGCGTGGCGGTTTCGGGCGGCGTGGCGCTGCTCGCCAACGCGCATGTGGTATTGGCGGCACAGGGCTCCAGCTTCGGGCTGACGGACATTCGCGAAGGCAAGTGGAGCGAGCCGATTTATTGGGCGGTGGCCTCGGCCATTGGCGAACGGCGCACGCTGGAGCTGTGCCTCACGGGGCGCATCTTTTCGACTCCGGACGCGCTCGCATGGGGCCTGGTGCACCAAGTCGCTCCGGCGTTTGAGCTGGACGATCGCGCTAGTGAAGTGGCTGGTGCACTGGCGAATGCGAATCCGGAAGCGGTACGCGCGGCGCTGCGACGGTCGTAAGTAATTGCTAGCGATCCTCTAAGTGCTTCAAGCGCGCGTCCAAGACTTCTTCGACGCGGTGCAACTCGGTGCGCCACGTCTCTTTCATCTCCTCGAAGCGGCGGTCGACGTCGTTGAACCGGCTGTCCATATGGGAGCGTAGCTCTCCCAGCCGTGAGTTCACGTCGCTCAAACGAGCGTTGTTCAGCAGAATGCCGATGAGCACGGTTAGCATCGTGGGCACGGATGCGAACGCAATGGTGAGAATCTGGGTATTGTTCATGGGAGGGCCAATACCTGGCATCAGGATAGCCCGTTTCCTCTCAGGGAAAATCCCGTTACCCCGAGCGCCGCGCCAACGTCTTCAGGCGTTCCTTGCGAACGGGTTTGGCGAAGTAGCGCCACATGCGGTCACTGCCATCGGAGAACAGCGCGGCCAGACGCGTATCGCCGAAGCGGAGCGCCTCCATATCGCGAGCAATGGCGCGATGCAAACGCTCGGCGGTGGTGCGGTTCCAGGCCTTGTCTCCGGCTTTAGCGTAAGCCCGCAGAGCCCGCGTTCCCATCGCTTCTACCGCGCCGACAGCCTCGTCGCGCGGAAAGCCCGCGGCGCGAAAACTCTCCGCCGCGCCGGCAATCCAGGGCATCAGGAGCTGCGATCCCAGATATACGCCCGCAAAATAGAACGGCTTGGTATCCGGCCGCAGCTCAATCAGCTTGCGGCGATCTACCGCGAGCAGCTTCCGCAATTCCGTTAGCGCGACGGCATGTCCTTCACCGACGAATTTGCGCTCGGACGACTCCTGCAGGCAATTGAGAGTGACTACCCGCGCGCCCGCCGTTCGCAAAGGGCTGGCTCGAAGGCTGTCGCGCAGCGCATCGCACAGCACTACTGTCTTGCCCTCCAGCGGCACCGCGGATGCCAGTTCGGCGGTGACAAAATCCAGCGAAGGTTCCGGCGCCAGGATCCAGATGAGGCCGCACGGCTTCAGCGCCTGATAAGTGTCTACCCCGAAACCGGCGCGCAGTCCATTGGCGATGCGGCGTGAAACTTTAAGGGAAGAACCTTTGACGGGGCCTAGCTGCTCCAACACAGCAGGCAAGCGGGCCAGGAACGATTGACTGACGCCGCCGGCGCCAATCAGTCCCGCCGGTTTTTGAGATCTCATGTCATCGATGGGTCAGCAGTTATTGCGATGAGAGCCTTGCTCTTCAGCTCTTTGATCCGGTCACGAAACGCAGCCGCCTGTTTGAAATCGAACCGCTGGGCCGCGGCGCGCATCTTGGCTTCAATCTCCGCCAGATATTGATCCAACTGTTCGGGCGGAACCGCGCCCGCCTCGTCTTCCGTGGTATCGAGCGGTATTGTCACGTAATCCCCTTCCGCGATCGCCACCAAATTCAGGTCGATCGGCTTAATGATGGATTGTGGCACAATTCCGTTCGCTTCGTTATAAGCCCTTTGGAGCGTGCGCCGGCGAGTGGTTTCCTCGATGGCGCGGCGCATGGAGTCGGTCATCACGTCGGCATACAGCAGCGCCTGCCCTTCCAGATGGCGCGCGGCGCGGCCCATGGTCTGAATCAGCGATCCAGTTGAACGCAGGAATCCCTCTTTATCGGCGTCAAGGACCGCCACCAGCGACACTTCCGGCAGATCCAAACCCTCGCGCAGCAGATTCACGCCAATCAAAACATCGTAGGTGCCGCGGCGGAGGTCGCGCAAGATCTTCACGCGATCGAGCGTCGACACTTCCGAATGCAGGTAAGCGCACTTCACGCCGGCTTCCGAATAATGCTCTGACAGATCTTCGGACATGCGCTTGGTGAGCGTGGTCACCAGCACGCGCTGGTCGCGTTCGGCGCGCAGCCGGATTTCGTGCAGCAGATCGTCCACCTGGCCGCGGATGGGGCGTATGGTGACTTCGGGATCCACCAATCCCGTGGGTCGCAGGATCTGTTCGATCACCGCGCCGCCGGTTTTGGTGAGCTCATAGGGTCCGGGCGTCGCCGAAACGTAAATCGCCTGATGCACACGATTTTCGAATTCCTCGAATGTCAGCGGGCGGTTGTCGAGAGCACTGGGCAGCCGGAATCCATACTTGACCAGCTGCTCTTTGCGCGAGCGGTCGCCGTGATACATTCCTTGCAGTTGCGGAATCGTCTGGTGGCTTTCATCCAGAAACATCAGCGCATCATGCGGCAGATAATCAAGCAGCGTGGGCGGAGCCTGCCCCGGCAGGCGGCCAGTGAAATGGCGAGAATAATTCTCGATTCCGTGGCAGTAGCCGATCTGCTGGATCATCTCCAAATCGAACTTGGTGCGCTGCCACAGGCGCTGCGCTTCAATGCGCTTGCCTTCCTTCTCGAGTTCGCCTTTCCACCAATGCAATTCGTTCTCGATACTGCGGAGAGCCTTGTCGCGCGTTTCCGGCTGCATGACGTAGTGCGTCTTGGGATAGATGGGCAGCCGCAGGTAACTTTGCTTCACTTGCCCGGTCAGCGGATCGATCTGCTCCAGCGATTCGATCTCATCGCCCCACATGTTAATGCGATAAGCGGAGTCATCGTACGTCGGTAACAGCTCGATCACGTCGCCGCGTACCCGGAAGGCCCCGCGCTTGAAGTCGCCTTCATTGCGCTCGTAAAGAATGCTGACCAAATGCGCGGTGATCTCCTCGCGCGAGATTTTCTGCCCTTTTTCGAGCATCATCAGCATCCCATAGTACGCTTCCGGCGATCCGATGCCGTAGATGCAGCTTACGCTGGCGATGATGATGCAATCGCGCCGCTCAAATAGCGAGCGGGTTGCCGACAGCCGCAACTTGTCGAGTTCATCGTTGATGGTGGCTTCCTTTTCGATGTAGACATCGCCCGCCGGAATGTAGGCTTCGGGCTGATAGTAGTCGTAGTAACTGACGAAATACTCGACCGCGTTGGACGGGAAGTAGCTCTTGAATTCCTGGTAAAGCTGGGCAGCCAAAGTTTTGTTGTGTGCCAGCACGAGCGCCGGGCGGCCGCTGGCTTCGATCACCTTGGCCATAGTGAAGGTCTTGCCGGACCCGGTGACGCCCAACAGAACCTGGTTTTGCTCGCCGTCGCGCAGACCGCGCAGCAGCGAATCGATAGCAGCGGGTTGGTCGCCTTTCGGCTGATAGTCGATCCCGAGCCGGAAAGCCATCTTTACATTATAAAAGATCGTCCAAATCACCCTCCGCCGCGGCCCGCATGTTAAGGTTTCGAAGTGGGCCCTGCAAGCGCAATGACCTTTGATCTCTATCCGCTGCGCTTCCGCTTTGCAACGTGCAAGTTGCGGGATTTTTCGGCCAACACCTTGCGCGGGGCTTTTGGAAGTGCGCTGAAGAAGATTGACTCGGACGCGTATGCGCGATTCTTCGCTCCCAAGAGCGCCGAAGGTTCGGGGCCCAGCGGGCTCGCCGATCTGCCGCGTCCTTTTGTCTTCCGCATGCTTGGTCCGTTGGAAGTCGGCATGAACTTGTTTCTGACCGGCTATCCCGCCGTTGATCTATTCACGCGTGTGATGGCAGAACTGGGAACCTTGAGCTCGGTGGCGGGAACGGAACCGCTGCGTCTTTCGCTCTGTGTTCCGGAGCCCGAGGTTTGCCGCTTGCGGGTGCATTTCCTCACGCCCACGGAACTCAAGGGATCGGAGCAACCCGAGTTTGGAATCCTGCTGGCGCGTATCCGCGACCGCATCAGCACTCTGCGCGAGTTGTACGGCGACGGGCCACTCCGGCTCGACTTCAAAGCTTTTGGCGAGCGCGCGAGCCAGGTCTCGATGACGCGCTGCGAGTTGGTTCCAGTCGCCGCCGAACGCACCAGCCGCGCCACTGGGCAGCGCCATTCACTGGGTGGATTCACTGGCGTAGCCGAATACCAAGGCGACCTTGCCGAGTTCCTGCCGTACCTCGAAATCTCGCGCTGGACTGGCGTCGGCCGCCAGACCGTGTGGGGAAAAGGAGAGATCGCTTACGAAACGTTTTGAGCGCGAGTTAATTCGGGGCTGGCTACATGAGCCGCATGAGCCGGCGGGAGATGCCGTAGGCAAGGGGCTGGTCATCACGCATGGCGCGGGATCGAATTGCGAATCACCGCTATTGCGCGCAGTTGCCGAAGAGTTCGCCGGCGCAGGGTTTCACGTTCTACGCTGCGATCTCCCCTATCGCCAGGTGCGTCCCACCGGTCCGCCGTTTCCGGGCGCAGCCGCGCGCGACCGCGAAGGATTGCAGCGCGTCGCGGAGGCAATGCATGAGATCACACCGTATTTCGTCATACTCGGAGGACACTCGTACGGCGGGCGGCAGGCAACGTTACTGGCTGCGGAGATACCCACGGT
>Ga0163163_10003604_pt1 | contig 13157 bp, 11 predicted proteins | sample S65metaG_FD_119766 | JGI IMG/M metagenome (GOLD analysis project Ga0163163, IMG submission 119766) | Switchgrass rhizosphere microbial communities from Kellogg Biological Station, Michigan, USA - S6-5 metaG | ecosystem: Host-associated > Plants > Roots > Rhizosphere > Soil | place: USA... | reverse complement strand
GCGCGCGACCATCCCGTCGGTATCGAAATGCATGCTGTGTCACGCTAAAATCGCTACCGGCAATCCGGAGGTCAAGAAGGTCGCCGAGTTTGCCGCTGCGCGGCGCGAGATTCCCTGGCAGCGCGTGTACGGTTTTGAAGCCGCCGCTCTGGTGAAGTTTCAACATGCCCCGCATATTCGCGCTGGCGTGCAATGCGCCCGGTGTCACGGCGATATGACGCAAGCGGCCACCGCACAGCCGCTAGTAAAGCACAACATGGGAACGTGTTTGAGTTGTCACCGCCAGAACCACGCGTCTGAGGATTGTGCTACATGTCACTACTAAGTGCGGGCTCGCGGGCACGCAGGTCGATCGTCCTTGTGATGGTAGACGTCGTGCCGAAACGGCCGGCCCGGAGGGCGGCCCTTTAATATGGACCGGCGCGTCTTTTTCCGGATCCTCTCGGCAACCTCCGCCGGAGCCCTCACCACCAGCTGCGGAACCAGCGTCGGCAAGTTAATGCCGCTGCTGGTGCCCGAGCACGAACTCGTGCCCGGAGAAGAGCAGTGGCACCCGGCAGTTTGCACCGCTTGCAGCGCTGGATGCGGAACGCTGGCGCGCATCATGGAAGGCGAGCGCGTCACCACCGACAAGGGCGAGCAGGTTCGCGAGCGCGTGGCCGCTGTGAAGAAGGTCGAAGGCAACCCGCTCGATCCCATCAGCGGCGGAAGATTGTGCGCGAGGGGACAGGCCACGGTCCAGGCCCTGTACCATCCGGATCGTCTGCGTGGTCCGATGCAGCGTTCGGGCGAGCGCGGCAGCGGCCAGTTCGCCGGGACATCTTGGGATGCTGCGATCGCTTCGGCATCCGAAAAAATCGCTAAGGTGAGAGCCGCCGATCCTGGGAAGATCGTTATTCTTAGTGGGGGCGCGGCCAGCACTCGCTCGCTGGCGCTTGACCGGTTCGCGAAGGCCTTGAAAGCGCCGGCTCCTATCGCCTGCTCCATCACGGATCATCCGGTGGAAGGCAAGGCGGCGCAAACCGTTTTTGGATGGACGGGCCAGCCGGTCTACGATCTGGCCAACGCACATTTTGTATTAGGCGTCGGCGCGGACTTCCTGGGCGGCTGGACGTCGCCGGTGTATTACGCGCGTCAGTATGGAGCTTTCCGCCAAGGGCGGCGCGAAGTGCGCGGACGATTGGTGCAGGCGGAATCACGGCTGTCGATCACGGCTTCGGCCGCGGATCGATGGCTGCCGGTGCGTCCCGGGACGGAACCGCAATTTCTAGCGGCCGTGGGGCGCATACTGCTCGACGGCAAGCTGGCTCGCAATGCCAAGAATCTCCCGAAGTCAGCGGCTGATGCTTTCCGCGCCGCCGACGTGAAAACGTTGCTGGCGGCCTGCGGCCTGGACGAGAAACGCGTGCGCGAGGCGGTGCAGGAGTTGGGCGAATCGCCCGCACCGCTGGTGATCGGTGGAGCTTCCATCGTGCAAAGCAATTCGCTAGATGCAGTGGTCGCCTCGCACTACATCAACGTCATGCTGGGCAATGTCGGCAAGCCAGGAGGCATTCTCGCGCCCGCGAAGCAGCCTATCGCTCCGGCCGAAAATTATCGCGTCGAGGAAGCTCTGGCGCATGCTCAGATCGTTCTGATCGACGGCGCGAATCCCGCGTACTTGTATCCGAAGTCCAGCGGAGTGGAAGACGCTTTGAAGCGCGCCGAAACGGTCATCAGCTTTGGATCTTTTCTGGACGATTCGAGCGCGTGGGCCGACTTGATCCTACCGGATCACGACACGCTGGAATCCGAAATCGCGCTTGTGCCGGCAGTGTCGACCGGGGCGGGGATGGCCGTCGGGACGCCGTTCATTCGGCCGCTGTATGATACCCGAGCGGTGGAAAGAACACTGGCCGAGATCGCGGAAAAAATGCAGATGTCCTATGAGGGCGTCAGCGTAAGAGAAGTGATTGAGCCGCTGGCGGGTGAAATGACCGTTGACGACGTCTTTCATCAAGGCGGATTTTGGAACGATGCCGCGGCCGCTACTGCTCCACATATCGCCGACGCGAAATTTGAAATTGCCTCCGCTGCGTTGACCGGCGACGCCGCACAGTTCCCGTTTGAATTCCAGCCTTATGCTTCGCTCCAGCACAACGATGGATCGGGGTCGAACCTTCCGTGGATGCAGGAGCTTCCCGATCCCGTTTCGAGTTCGATCTGGGGATTGCCGGTGGAACTCGATCCGAAAACCGCCGCGGGGCTGCACGTAGCAAATGGCGACATCGTACGTGTGGAATCGGCGCATGGCTCGATTGACGCGCCTGCCTACGTGCATCCCGGAGCGATTCCGGGCGTCGTGAGCATGCCCATCGGCGACGGACATTCGCACTATGGACGCTACGCTTCCGGGCGCGGCGTGAATCCGCTGTCGATTCTGTCGCCGGTGTATGAGAAGTCGACGGGTGCATTAGTTCTGGGAGGCACGCGCGTGAAAGTGTCACGCGTGGGCGATCGCAAACAGTGGATCCAGTTCTCGACGCCGGATCGTGAAGAAAGAGACATTCACAGGTAAAGCATGGAACATCGTTGGGGAATGTCGATTGATCTGGACCGGTGCACCGGATGCGAAGCGTGCGTCGTTGCTTGCCATGCGGAAAACAATCTTCCGGTTTCGAGTCCCGACCAAGCCGAGAAGGGCCGGACCGCGCACTGGATTCGAGTGGATCGCTATTACGAAGGCGAATTCCCAGACGTGAAAGTGAAGTATCGTCCGGTGCTCTGTCAGCAGTGCGATAACGCGCCCTGCGAGCCGGTCTGCCCCACATACGCCACCTATCACAACACCGAAGGGCTCAACGTTCAGGTCTACAATCGCTGCGTCGGCACTTTCTATTGCGCGAACAATTGCCCCTACACCGTGCGCTTCTTCAATTGGTTTGCGCCGGAGTGGCCCGAGCCGCTGCAGTTGCAGCACAATCCGGATGTCGCGATTCGTCCCGCCGGAGTCATGGAAAAATGCACGTTCTGCGTGCAGCGCATCCAGCGCGGAAAACGGGATGCGGCGACCGAGAACCGTCCTTTGGCCGATGGCGAGATTCAGCCCGCCTGCGTGCAATCCTGCCCGGCGGAGGCGATGGTATTTGGCGATCTGAACGATCCCGAAAGCAAAGTGTCGAAGCTGGCGGGCAGCGGGCGCTCGACGCTGCTCATGGGCGAGCTCGGCACCAAGCCCAAAGTTTTTTATCTGGAGAGGGCCAAGTAAAGCATGGCGGCGTCCGCACCAGAGTTGTTGCCGTACGCAAAGATTCGCGAGGATCTGTTCCGCCCGCTATCGAGCGCAAGCGCGCGCTATTGGATCACCATATGCGCCGCGCTGTCGATAGTGATTCTGGGGTTGTCGGCATGGGGCATCCAGGTGCGCGACGGGATGGGCGTCACCGGATTGAACCGACCTGTCTTCTGGGGCTTCTACATCGTAGACTTCGTTTTCTGGATCGGCATCTCGCACGCGGGTACCCTGATCTCCGCGATCCTTCGCCTCACCGATGCCGGTTGGCGCAAGCCGGTGACGCGTGCCGCGGAAGCCATCACCGTGTTTTGCCTGATGATCGGCGGCATGTTTCCGATCATTCACCTGGGCCGCTCCTGGTTGTTCTACTGGCTCATTCCATACCCGAATCCGCGTCTGCTGTGGCCGAATTTCCGCTCGCCGCTCTTGTGGGATTTGGTCGCCATCCTTACTTATGTCACCGGCAGCGTTATTTATCTCTACTTGCCGCTGATCCCGGATATGGCTCAGTTGGCCGAGCACAACGTCCCGTGGCGCCGTAAACTTTATCGAATTCTCTCGCTGGGATGGACCGGCAGCGATCGCGAATGGCATGCGCTGGAACGCGCCATGAAGCTGATGGCCTGCATCATTCTGGCTATCGCTATTTCCGTGCACACCGTGGTCTCCTGGGATTTCGCGATGTCGATCGCGCCCATGTGGCACAGCACTATCTTCGGCCCCTACTTTGTTGTCGGAGCGATCTTCAGCGGAATCGCTGCGCTCTTATTGGTCCTGGGCATCCTGCGGCGTACTCTGGGCCTGGAATTATACTTGACCAAACACCACTTCAATAATTTGTCGAAGCTGTTGTTATTGATGAGCTTGCTGTGGTTCTATTTCACCTTCGCCGAATACCAGACGGTCTGGTACGGCAACGAGCCGAGCGAAATGGCGGTCTTCGCGAGCAAGATTCGCGGGCCGTACGCGCCCTTCTTCTGGACCATGGTCGTCTGCAATTTCGTGGTGCCATTTGTGTTGCTGGGAATACGAAAGTTGCGCACCGTCACCACCGCGATGATCAGCTCCGTTTGCGTTTTGATTGGGATGTGGCTGGAGCGCTATCTTATTGTTGCCCCCACCCTGGGCAATCCGCGTATGAACGCAGCGTCCGGCCTGTATTTGCCCACCTGGATCGAATTCGCGATCACGGCCGCGACCTTCGCCGGAATGATCGTGCTATATCTGTTGTTCTCCAAGTTGTTCCCGATTATCGCGGTGTGGGAGTTCAAGCCCCACCCGGTGGAGGAAGACTAGGCGTGTATTTGATGGCAGATTTCCGGGAGCAGTCCAAGCTCGAGGCCGCGATTCTGGCCTTGAAGGCGGCCGGTATCGCAGCCGACGACATGGACGTATTTTCGGAAGAACCAATCGAGTTTCGCCGCGGAATTCTGGACCGGCCCAGCCGCATGTCGCTGGTAGCGGTGTTGGGCGCGATCATAACCGGAGGATTGGCAACCGCCGGAGTTTACGCCGCGCAGCACAATTACCGGCTGATCACGGGTGGAATGCCGGTCTTCTCGTTTTGGGGCACTGGCGTGATCACTTACGAGACTACGATGCTCGGATCGGTGCTGGCCACTTTTGGCTGGTTTCTCTGGGAAAGCGGCCTGCTTCGCAAGCGCGACAAAAACATTCCTGTGCCTACCGTGCTGCCGGGTGTCATGTGCCTGCGAGTTCGCTGTTTCGATCCGCACGTAACTCGCGCGCGGCAGATTCTCGACAGCGCGGGCGCCACAGACATTGCGCGCAAGGAGGTGGCGTGAGAATGTCTTCCGTCACTTGCGTGCAACTGCTGGCTGCGATCGCCATTGCGATTTTAGCGCCTGCACTAACCGCGCAAAATCTCCCCGCCGGAAAAGGCCGCGAGACTTTCAAGAATATTTGCACCTCATGTCACGATGCCGAAACGACCACCAACCTTCGCAATACACGCAGCGGTTGGGCGGAGGTAATCGCGAACATGAAGTCCAATGGCGCGGACGGTACACCGGCGCAGTTCACTGAAATTTTGGATTACCTCACTGCGAATTTTGGCAAGAGGGACGATGGTTTCGGGAAGAAGAGTAGCTCCTCGGGAAGCAGCGCACCTGGCCTTGACAAACCGCCTGCGCCTGTCGTTCTCCGTCCGGTTCCCTGGGAAAAGAATCGCTTGAAAATCGGGCAGGCGATCTATCGCGAGAACTGCGTGGTTTGTCACGCTATCGATGCCGAGAGTTCTAACAAACTGGGGCCGAGTTTCTATCACTTGTTCCAACGCGACAAAATGCCGCAGAGCAACGCCAAGCCGCAGCGCACCCTGATCGCCGGAAAAATACGAGCGGGCGGTAAACTCATGCCATCTTTCGCCAAAAAATTAACCTCGGCGGATATCGACGCACTTCTCGACTACATGCAATCGAAATAAGGCGCTAGCTCCCGCCAACAAAATCATGTATAGTGTCCAAGGTTCTTGAGAACGAGTTCGGCAGCAATGCTCGAAGGGAGATCAGTTATGACGCATAAGCTCAAAGTGGGAGCAGGCCTCGTTGCAGTCGTCGCGGCGCTCGGTGTAGGCTCCGCTGTACTCCAAAGGCGCGCGGTGGCGGCGGCCGCCGGTGGACAGGCGCCCAGATTCGAAGTCAATCCGTTGTGGCCGAAGCCGCTGCCGAACCATTGGGTGATCGGGAACACCATTGGTGTCTCGGTGGATTCCAACGACCACATCTGGATCATTCATCGCGCCGGCTCGCTCGAAGCCAAAGAAACCTACCTCGCTACGAATAGCGCGCGGTGCTGCATCGCCGCCCCGCCGGTTCTCGAATTCGACGAAGAAGGCAACCTCTTAAATCACTGGGGTGGACCCGGCCAAGGATACGATTGGCCGCTGTCGAACCACGGGATCACCGTCGATTACAAAGGGAACGTTTGGATCGGCGGCAACGGCCGCGGCACACCTCCGGGCGCCGCCAAGAAGAAGGAAGGCACGCCGATGGAAGATCAGACTGCGGCGGGCGGCTACTATCACGATAATCAAGTCCTCAAGTTCACCCAGGACGGGAAATTCCTGCTGCAGATCGGCAAGCCCGGCATGAGCAAAGGCAGCAACGACACCGCAAACCTCCGGCTGCCGGCCAAACTCTTCATCGATAAGAAGACCGACGAATTGTACGTTGCCGACGGTTACGGAAACCGCCGCGTGATTGTGTTCGATGCCACCAGCGGCAAGTTTAAGCGCTACTGGGGCGCGTACGGTAAAAAACCGGACGACACCAATCTTGGCAATTACGATCCGAAGGCGCCGATCGCGCAGCAGTTCCGCAACCCGGTACACTGCGCCGATGTCTCCGACGACGGGTTCGTGTATGTCTGCGACCGCGTGAACGACCGCATGCAGGTGTTCAAGACCGACGGGACCTTTGTAAAGGAAGCGTTCTTTGACAAGAACACGCTGGGCGACGGATCGGTTTGGGATGTGGCCTTCTCGAAAGATCCTCAACAGCAGTTTCTATATGTTGCCGATGGCGCCAACGAGCGGATTAACATCCTCGACCGCCAAACGCTTCAGGTAGTCAGCAGCTTCGGCGATGGCGGACGTCAACCCGGCCAGTTCTACGCCGTGCACAGCATCGCCACCGATTCTAAGGGCAACATCTTCACCACGGAAACCTATCGTGGACAGCGTGTCCAGAAGTTCGATTACAAGGGCATGGGTCCGGCGAAGGCAGACCAGGGTGTGGTCTGGCCGGCGAAGAAATAACCGTCCACTCGTTCCAAGATCTACTTCGTTAATGTACTCCGGGGGCCAACCAGGTCCCCGGTTTCGTTTTTAACGAACACGGATTCGATCGCTGATACACTTACCTGAGGAGAAAAACATGCGAGTTTCAAGCAGGATGTTGTTGGGAGCCGCGGCACTTCTGTTATCCGCCGCCGCGCTGAGCGCTCAAGCGCCCTTCGATGTGTTTTTCAATACAGAGAAGTTGGACGCCATGATCGCCAAGGCGAAGGCCGAGCGCAAACCCGATCAAGGAAACTTTGTCCAGCAGCTGTGGGCGTTCCCTCCGTATCATGCGAACCTGGAATACCGCGTCCACGGAATCGATACTCCTCCTAACGTTCACGAGCAGGATAAAGAGATCATCTACGTCGTCCAAGGTGCCGCCAAGCTAACCATGGGCGGACACCTTCGCGACGAACACCGGACCAATGCGGCGAATCGCCAGGGCAAAGCCGTCGATGGCGGTACCGCGCAGCATATCAGTAAAGGCGCTTGGTTCCTGGTTCCGGAAAACACTCCGCATTCGTTCACCGAGATTGAGGACACGCTTGTGATCATTTCCTTGCATGTGCCAAAGGAAGGCGCTGCCAAGTAGAATAGTGGCGCTCGGTCATGAGCGAGAAGTATGAGGCTTGATCTCTTGCGTAACTGGCAGCGGCGGGCGTCGACCGTGACTGCCGCCGCCTTGCTGCTTTTCACGCCGTGTCTCCTCGCCGCTCACGACATCCCGAACGACGTAACTGTCCAGGCGTTTCTGAAGCCTACCGGAGACCGGCTGCATTTCCTGGTACGCGTGCCCCTCAAGGCGATGCGCGATGTCGACTTCCCGGTCCGCGAGAAGGAAGGATTTCTAGATATCGAACGAACCAGACCGCTACTGCCCGACGCCGCGACGTTGTGGATCTCCGACTTCATAGACCTCTACGAAAACAACACCGTCCTCCCCAAACCGCGAGTGGCCAAGATACTTTTGTCGCTGCCGTCGGACAGGTCCTTTATTTCCTACGATGCAGCTATGGCGCACGTCACCGGCCCGGAACTCGATAGCAACGTGTTCTGGGACCAGGTAATGATGGACGTCTTGTTCGAATACCCCATCCATTCGGATCAATCCCGATTTTCCATCGCGCCCGGCGGTCTGAACCGGCTGGGCCTCAATGTGGTTACTGTCCTCAGCTACGTGCTCCCCAATGGAACGGTCCGCGCGTTCGAATTCAACACCGATCCGGGACTGGTCCGGCTGGACCCGCAGTGGTACCAGGCCGCCGGGCGTTTCGTCGATCTCGGGTTCAGGCATATTCTGGACGGAACCGATCATCTGCTGTTCCTGTTTTGCCTGGTGATCCCGTTCCGGCGATTCCGGGGACTGATTCCAGTGGTGACCGCCTTCACAGTGGCGCATTCCATCACTCTGATCGCTTCGGCGTATAACCTGGCGCCCGACTCCTCCTGGTTCCCGCCCTTAATCGAAACGTTGATAGCGGTTTCCATCGTCTACATGGCGCTCGAAAACATCGTCGGCGGCGCCACCGTGAAACGCCGCTGGATGATCGCCTTCGGCTTCGGACTGGTGCATGGCTTCGGCTTCTCCTTCGCGCTCCGCCAAACGCTGCAACTTGCCGGATCGCATATGTTGACTTCGCTGTTATCGTTTAACATCGGCGTTGAGCTAGGCCAACTGCTGGTGCTGGCGATGCTGATCCCCGCGCTCGAACTTCTATTCCGCTATGCGGTGGCGGAACGCACCGGCACCATTATCTTGTCCGCGCTCGTGGCCCATACCGCGTGGCATTGGATGACGGAACGCTGGGCAGTGTTCAGCAAGTATCACATCGAAATGCCGGTCTTCGACGCGGCCCTGTGGGCAAGCCTCTTGCGGTGGCTGATGTTCCTCGTCATCGGCGGCGGAGCAGCCTGGTTCGTTGCCGGACTGGTGCGCGATCGTAATGCACGGCGCGCAGCCGCCCGGGTCCAAGAGGACCAGATGGACACCTCAAGCGTCGAGCACTAGATAACTGCGCGCCGCGCGCATGCCGGACTATCATAAGAGAGAGCCCGCCCTCATGATTCAACCCACGCCCCGCTGTATTGCACCAAGGTTCGCCCTCGCGGCGGCGCTGCTGGTTCCAGTACTTTTTCTCTCGGCGTGTGACTCCGCGCCGGCGAAACCCAAGACTCCTCTGGTCGGCTGGCGCCACATAACGGAATTTTCGGGGCGGGGCAGCACGCAGACTGAGTCCTTTAATATCGAGAGCACCCAATGGCGCATAAAGTGGGAAACCAAGGGGGACACCACGCCCAGTACCGGAACGCTGCTGCTTATGGTGAACAGTGCGGTGAGTGGACGCCCCATCGCCCTAGGCGTCGAGCACAACGGCAACGGCAAGGGTATTGCGTATGTTACTGAAGATCCGCGCTTCTACTACTTGGTCATTACTGCCGAGAATTTGGACTGGTCCCTTAGTATCGACGAGGCGGTCCTCGGCCAACCGAAGGGCACATAGGCTGGGGCTTAATACCCCGTTCATCCTGCCCTGTCCCATCCCTTTTCGACGGGACGTAAATCTTTCCTGTGCCCCCCTTGCGGCTAGACTCCGAGGGTGTATAATTGTTCCCGTATTGAAGCCAACTAACTTTGTGACTCACCAGCTTCATCCGGCTTCGGTGCAAGCTGTTCTGGTTCCAGAGATACTGGCCATTAGATTATTGACGGCATGACATCTGATCGCGTAACATTATTTGGCACGAATGGGTTCGCACAAGCAGCTTTGCAAAAGGCATGGATTTGCACCAACACGATTCACGTAACAGCGTTGCACGGCTCAAGCTGTGCGACCATCGAGGTGATCTAAATTATGGCGGATAAGAATAATATGGAAGACGCCCCCAAAGGGATCTCTAGACGCGGTGCGATAAAGGGCGTGATTGCGGCAGGCGCCGTTTCATCGTCCGGCGCTTACCTGTTCCGCACGTCCATCGTGCGGGCCCAGCAATCGGCGGCGGGCTCCGTCGAGCGTCTGGTCACTCTCAATGTCAACGGCCAGCAGCGGCGAGTGGATGTGATGAAGCAGGAAACCCTCAACACCACTCTGCGCTATAAGCTTGGTCTCACCGGCTCTAAGCTGGGCTGCGACCGCTCGGAATGTGGCGCGTGCACGGTCTTGATCGACGATGTGCCCCACTATTCGTGCTCGATCTTAACCCACACCACGCGCGGGAAGAACATCGTCACCATTGAAGGTCTGGCTAGTGCCGACGGTAAACTCCACCCGGTACAACAGGGCGTAGTTGACGAGCAGGGCTTCCAGTGCGCCTTCTGTATGCCGGGCTTCGTGATGGCGACGGTTGGATTCCTAAAAGTGAATGGGTCGCCGACGCGGGCCGAACTGGCTCACGGGGTTTCCGGCAACCTCTGCCGGTGTCAGGACTACGACAAGATCCTCACGGCGCTGATGCAGGGCGCCGAGAACCTAAGGAAGGTAAGCTAACATGCCAGCAGCCAAGACGACTCCGATCGAATCTACTCATAAGCTGGTTGGAAAGAATTACCAGACCCCAGACTTGGTCGCCAAAGTGACCGGCAAGGCCAAGTACGCCGAAGACTATCGTGTCGACGGTATGCTGTTCGCGAGGCTACTGCTAAGTCCGATGGCGCATGCCCGGGTAGTTAGCATTGATGCCTCCGAAGCGTTGGCTATGCCCGGCGTGAAGGGGATTCTCACCGCGGACGATCTTCCGGCTCCCGCCGACGGCATGACGGATATGGGCCAGGTCATTCCCGCTAACAAGCTGGCGGACCGTAGCCTTACGATGGAGCCCATGTATCAGGGCGAGCCGATTCTCGCGGTCTGCGCCGTGGATGAATTGACTTGCGCCGAGGCCATCGAAAAAATTCATATTACTTACGAGCGGCTCCCGCACGTGGTAGATCCCTTCGTCAGTCTGCGTCCGGGCGGGCCGAACGCGCGTGTGCAGGGCAATGTGTGGATACGGCCGGAAACGCCCAAGGCAGTTCCGGGCCAACCCCCACCACTGCCTCCCCCTGCTCAGGTCCAGGAGCTGAAGTGGACTGAGGAGGATTTCGCTGCTGCCAAAGATGGGCAGATGCCCATGGGCAAGCCGGCCGAAGAATGGTCGTTCGGCGATTGGGAAGCGGGATTGAAGAAGGCCGATCTGGTCCTGGACGAAACTTTCGTCTCGCCCAATACCAGCCACCAGCCGCTCGAAACCCGTACCACCATGGCCTACTGGCAGAACGGGAAGGTTTACATTCATACCGGCACGCAGAGCACTTCGCAGACGGTTCCGGCGATGGTCCGCTGGTTAGGCCCGAACGTGAAAAGTGCCGATGACGTAGTGGTCATCAGCGAATACACCGGTGGTGGATTCGGCAGCAAAATCACCGGCGCCATCTCCGCGATCATCCCCTGCATCCTTTCGAAAAAAGTCGGCGCTCCGGTGATGATGCGCATCAGCCGCGAGGAAGAGCACTTCATCGGACGCGCGCGCCCCAGCGTGCATGGCCGCGTGAAGGTCGGGTTTACCAAGGATGGCCGTATCACTGCCATCGACATGTACACGGTCTGCGACAACGGATCGTATGACGCCCAGGGTGATGGCATGACTTCGGGACGCATCGCGTCGCTGATGTATCAGCCGCCAGCCATGCGCATGCGCGGTGTTAGCGTGATCACGAACACCTCGCCTCGCGTTTCGCAAAGCCAGCCGGGCGGGTTCCAGGGCATCGTAATCATGGAGCCCATCTTGTCCAAGGCCGGACGCAAACTGGGCATTGATGCGGTGGACATGCACAAAATCAACTCCCCGACTGGCAAGGCTGAAGTTGGGCCTGCGGTCCGTGGAAAGCGGCCCTACATCACCAGCAGCTTCATTCGCGAATCGCTCGACCGCGGGCGTGAGTTGTTCAACTGGGATGAGCGCAAGAAACAAGCCAAGCGGAGCGGCACCAAAGTACGCGGTATCGGTGTAGCGACCAGCGCCTTCGTCGGCGGGTCCATCGGATTCGACGGATTGTTCGTGATTAAGCCGGACGGCCGGATGTACGTGCAGAGCGGCATCGGCAATCTGGGTACGGAATCCGTGCACGATTGCAATCGCGTCGCGGCTGAAATGCTTGGCATGCCGTGGGATAAGGTCGAAATCGCGTGGGGCCACACCAGTCGGAACCTCCCCTGGGCGTGCCCCTCGGGCGGTAGCCAAACCACTCACGCAATGACGCGCGCGGCATACATCACCGCCACCGACGCCATCCAGAAACTGCAGCAGATTGCGGCCAAGGATCTGGGCGGGAAGCCGGACGATTACGTGGTCTCGAACGAGCGTGTTTCCCGCAAGGGAGGCGGTGCGGGCATGAGTCTCGCGCAGGCCGCCAAGCGGGCGATCGAACTCGGCGGCATCTACGATGGCCACGAGTTGCCCAAGGGCATCAATAAGATGACGGCCGCTTCGGCGACGGCGCTGGCCGGCCAGGGACTACTGGCAGTCGCTCGCGACACCATGCCGCGCGACGGCCTGACTCACTCCTTCGTCGCTGGTTTTGCTGAGGTCGAAGTGGATCTCGAAACCGGCAAGTACATCATCAAAGACTACATGGCAGTTGCCGACGTGGGAACCGTGCTTCACCCCCACGCTCTCGGCGGCCAGGTTCTTGGCCGCTCGGTGCTCGGCATCGGCCACGCGCTGAGTCAGAAGTGGGTTTACGATCAGCACTACGGCGTTCCACTGGCCAAGCGGTTCCACCATAACCGTCCCCCCACCATCCTGGACGTTCCGGTGGACATGAAGTGGGATGCGGTTAACATTCCCGATCCTGAAACTCCGATCGGCGCGCGCGGTATCGGCGAGCCCCCGGTTGGCGCCGGTTGCATGGCAATTCTGAACGCGCTCTCCGACGCTTTGGGAGACGACGTTTTCCGCCGCGCTCCGGTAATGGCAGATACAATTCTGGCTTCTCTCGAAGCTGGGCACCCCATGGAAGAGGGCCTGACGGCTCACATTTAGGAGACTTGAATATATGGCTATCATTCGCGATATCATGCCGGCGTTCGAGCTCTTCCAGCCGGC
>Ga0163163_10003603_pt1 | contig 13158 bp, 8 predicted proteins | sample S65metaG_FD_119766 | JGI IMG/M metagenome (GOLD analysis project Ga0163163, IMG submission 119766) | Switchgrass rhizosphere microbial communities from Kellogg Biological Station, Michigan, USA - S6-5 metaG | ecosystem: Host-associated > Plants > Roots > Rhizosphere > Soil | place: USA: Michigan... | reverse complement strand
GATCCAGATGCCGGCAAGGAAGGCTGCTGCACTGAGCATAGCGAGAAGCCACCATTTCCGTAGATGCTGCTGCCACGTCGCGACGCAGAGCAACAGAATCAGCGGATACATGGGAAGCAGGTATCGCGTTAGAAGCGCGCCGCCGAGGACGGAGAACGCGATCCAGTTGGCGAAGAGAACGACTGCGATCCCAGCGAGCGTGCGCCTGAGAAGGCGTGGGGTGGGTTCGCTACGGACGGGGATGAAGCCCGCGGCGATGGCGCATGCGACCGGGACGTACATGTTCATGTGGGTGAACATGTGTAGCAGGCGGTGCCAGAGCGAGAGCGCGATGCGATGCGCGTCGAGGTTGGCGGTCGCGTTGTAACGCAGATACTCCGGGTTGCCGAAGATGAAGCCCGTCATGTGGCGGTGGTAGGAGTACCAGGCGACGAGGGGAATGAGAGACGAGAGGAGCGAGGCGATCCAAAGGGCGTGCGCACGTCGTTGCGTTGAGTTGGTGGGCGTGCGGAAGAGGAGGAATGCTTCGAAGCAGGCGAGCGCGAGCGGCGTGACAATTGCGGTTTCTTTCGAGAGGGCGGCGAAGGAGAAGAGGCCGGAGGCAAGGATCTGGTTTTCGCCGTGAGGATCGAAGTAGAGGGCGAGGCTCCAAAGCGTAAATGCCGCGGCGAAGATATCGGCGTGGGCCAGCGTGCTTTGTGCAAACCAGATGGGATAGAGCGCGGTGAGTACGACGGTGGCGGTGGCCGCGGGGGTGTTGAGCAGAGTGCGTGCCAGCCGGAAGACGGCGAGGAGCGCAGCTGCCGTGACCATGACGACGAGCGTGCGCGTCCCACTGACGACGAAGCCGGAGAGGTGCCACCACGACGCGAGGAGAATGGAGGGCAGCGGCGGGTGAGCGTTGGTGAGGGTGGTCTGCGGGATCAGAGACCCGGTGCGGAAGAAGTCCCACGCGGCAGGGATGTAGTAGCCGGCCTCGTCCCAAAAGTAAGGCAGACGAAGGAGTGTGATGTGAGAGAGATAGACTGCGGCGAAGAACAGCGGATAGAGCATCCCGAGCGGGATGTCGGCAGGGGCGCGACGGTTGCGGATGGCTGAGGGTCGCACGCGTTTGGTTTTAGTGGACGGGACCGCCGGGCTGAGGGAGTTGCTGGTCGAGAGCGATGGGGCCGAATGTCTGCTCGTACTGTGCAAGGTTGTGGGACAGTACGTTGACGAGAGCTTTGGCCTGCTGGGGGCTGAGATAGATGCCCTGAAAGTTCTTGACGCTGAGTTCGTCGGGGGTGTCCTGGCTCATGGTGCCGAAGACGAGAAGGAAGTCCCAGACGGACATGCGCACCTGGACGCTGTTAGCGTAGCCATCGCGATAGTCGGAGGTATTGGAGAGATTGAGTTTCGGCTCGGCGGTAGGCTTGGGCTGACTCATGATGTCGCTTTCAAGACGATTGTTGGTGCGAAAGGGGACTTGGATCCCACGGTTACCATTCCTGATCCTAAGTTCGCGGCGGATCTGGAATCAATAGTTTAGCGGGATTTGCTAATTTGGTATTCATTTGTATTTCGACGCGGTGTTGGATTCAATTCTTCCTCAGTATAAGCGGGAACAAACCGCACTTAGGCACAGGAATTGTTCTCCTGTCTCACCTGTATAGCCAGCTTGAGATGTCCCGTTTCTAAATTTCAGCGATGTTTAAGGTGAGGAGCGGAAAATAGGAGTTATGCGAGTGCTTATTGTCGAAGATGAAATGCGACTCGCGGCCAATATCGTAACAGGTCTACGTGAGGCAGGTTTTGCCGTGGATCACGCCGCAGATGGTTTGGAAGGATCAGAGTACGCGGAACAAGATCTTTTCGATCTCATTGTGCTCGATCTGATGTTGCCCGGCCGCGATGGTAAGGCCGTACTGCGGTCTCTACGCCAGAAAGGGCTACACACTCCCGTCCTCATCCTCACTGCGCAGGAAGGGAAAACGACGATCATTGAGTTGCTGAACTGTGGGGCGGACGACTACCTTGCGAAGCCGTTCAATCTTGGAGAACTCATCGCGCGGGTGAAGGCGCTAATACGCCGGTCTAAAGGAACTTCTTCTCCTCAAATGCGGGTCGGAGAGCTAGCGATTGACACGGTGCGACAGACCGTTACGCGAGAGGGCGATGTCATCGACCTTTCTCCTACTGAATACCGCATTCTGGAGTATCTGGCACACCGGCCGAGGGCAATTGTGTCCAAGAAAGAGCTGTTGGAACATTTGTACGACTACGATTGGGAGCATCATTCCAACGTGATTGAAGTGCATATCTCCAACCTTCGCCGTAAGCTGACGAGTCCTGGCATGGAACCGGTCATTGAGACACTACGGTACCGCGGTTATCGGATTCGGATTGAGACTAGGCCATGACCGCAAGCGCATCCATCACCAGACGGCTTATTCTTTCGGTCCTTCTCTTGGAGGTTCTTGCGGCTTTTGTGTTGATTGCCACGGTCACAAACCATGAACGTCGAGTTCGATTTGAGACATTCGACGCGAATCTTCGAGCCACATCGAATGCCCTGCTTGGAGCTGTGCAAGAGGCAGACAGCGCGGACGGAAGCATTCGGCTGGACCTCCGAGGCATGAGCCTTCCTTCGCGGGCGATCTACAGCGTGACTGCTGATAATGGGCAGGTGCTTGGGCAGCGCGGCACTATTCCTTCCATTCCTATCGTTCCCGATACAGTAACCAAGATATTGGTCGGCGACCATCCATTCCGCTTCTATGTTCTGAAAGGAGAGCGATTGATTGATCCGGGCAGCCCCCGCGCGGTCAGTCATCAGATCACAGTGCTTTACGGCGTTCCCGAGGGTAGGACCTGGCATGCGATCTTCGAGGCAATCCGCTTCTTCGCCTTCGCTACATTCGTGCTTATGGGAATTACTGCATTCCTGATGTCGTTGCTGGTCCGACGCTACCTTTTTCCCATCCGCGAACTGGCGCACGAGGCCGAGAACGTCGATGCGGAACAGTGGACCTTCCAAGCGCCGGCCAGTAGCAAGCGGTTCGTAGAACTACGTCCGCTGGCGTCAGCGATCGAGAAGACAGTCGCTCGCTTGCAGCGGTCTATCGAACAGCAGCGACGGTTTACGAGCGATGCCGCGCACGAGCTGAAGACCGATCTCGCAATCGTTAAGTCTTCCGTGCAGCTGATGAGCATGCGACAGAGAACAGTGGAGGAGTATGAACGAGGACTTGCCCTTGGATTGGATGATATTGAGCGATTAGAGACTACCGTACAAAAAATGCTGACGCTGGCACGGCTCGAACAGGCCGCACGAGGCGAGAAACAATCCTGCGATCTCGCTGCGGTTATCGAAGAGACTATCGCGCAGAGTCGGCCTTATGCGGAGATCAAGCAAATCCATGTCGTTGCCGAGAATCTGCGGCCTGGACCAGCGGTTTTACTAAGTCAGGAAGATGCGCTATTGCTATGTTCCAACGTCCTGGTGAACGCTTTTCAGCATTCACCGTCGATGGGGGTAGTCGAAGTCACGACGTTATCCGAAAAAAAATCGGTAGTCCTACAATTTAGGGATCATGGGAATGGGATTTCCGAAGAAGACCGCCCTTTTTTGTTCGACGCCTTCTATCGCGGCGATGCCTCCCGCAGCCGCAAGACTGGTGCCACTGGACTAGGATTGTCCATTTGCAAAGCGATCTGCGACCGTAGCGGAGGCTCTATCAGCATTGCCAATCATCCCGAAGGTGGCGCGATAGTACAGATTCAACTTCCGATCTTTTTTACAAACCAGTCGGAAACTTAAGCTCTGTTTAAGGCGGAAGGACAACACTCCTAGTTGCCAGGTCGGTACCGACCGAGACCTTCACTAGGGAGTGTTGCAATGCGTTCTTTCAATCGGGGAGCAGGACTCTGCCTGCTGTCCTTCGCGGTTGCATCTCAGACGCAAAGCTATCATGTGACCGATCACTGGAAGATCGGTGGCGAGGGTGGCTGGGACTATCTGCTGAGCGATGATGCTGCTCATCGCCTGTACGTGACCCACGGCTCCCGGGTCGAGGTTCTTGACACCACGAGCGGCAGACCTGTGGGCGCTATCACCGGCCTGAAGGGCACCCACGGTATAGCACTCAATCCGGATGGCAAGACGGGTTACATCAGCGACGGAGCCGGCAATGCGATTGTGGTGTTTGATCGCAGCTCACTCACGGCCAAAGCGACCGTGCCGGCTGGCACCAATCCGGACGGGATTACCTTTGAGCCTGTGACTGGAACTGTGTGGGCCTTCAACGGCCGTAGCAAGAATGTCTCCGTCATGGAGGCTGCAGCTAATCAGATTGTTGCGACAATACCGCTGCCAGGTAAGCCCGAATTTCCGCAGGTCGATGGTAAGGGAAATGTCTTCGTCAACATCGAGGATAAAAATATCATTGTGAAGCTCGATGCCAAGACAAAGAAGGTCCTCACTAGCTGGGAGTTGACGGGGTGCGAGGCGCCGTCCGGTATGGCTATCGACCACACACAGCATCGTCTCTTCTCGGTATGCGACGGCAACAAGATGGCTATATCTGACTTTGGGGCGGGCAAGGTGATTGGACTCGCATCAATCGGAGATTCGCCGGATGCCGCAGCATACGATGCGAAGAACCAATTGGCGTTCTCATCGAATGGCCAGGGTACGCTTTCAATTATCGACGCGAGCAAGGCGGGGTTCCCCACCGTTCAGACGGTGACAACCGTGAAGGGTGCCAGGACGATGGCGTACGACGCTGCTACTGGCCGGGTCTTTCTCTCGTCGGCGATGTTTGGACCGGCTCCGCCCCCCACTGCCTCGACACCGCATCCGCGGCCTGTGGCAATTCCTGGGAGCTTTGAGGTTCTGGTTGTCTCGCGCTAAGCAGATTGCCATAGGAGAGGCCCGCATTGTGCGGGCCTTTTTCTTATTGCTTAGGGAGCTGTGACTTCTTCTCTCAGAGGATCATGTCGCCTTGAAGTGAGCAGGTAGTAGATCACCGGCGTGACGATCAGACTGAGTACCATCGAGATCACCAGCCCGCCGATGACCGCAATGGCAAGCGGTTGCAACATCTGAGAGCCAGCGCCGAGCGCGAAGGCCAGTGGGAGCATCCCGCAGATGGCTGCCATCGCTGTCATCACAATGGGCCGAAGGCGGCGTTGTGCGGCGTGCAGCATAGCGTCCTTGGCTGAAGCCCCTTCTCGGCGAAATCGCTCGTCGGCATCCAGCAGCAGAATGCCGTTCTTCGCCACAATGCCGATCACCATAATCACTCCCATGAACGAGGCCACATTGAAAGTAATTCCGGTGACGAGTAGCGCGAAAACCACTCCCCCGACCGAGAGAATGGATGACGTGAGGATGGCGATGGGAGCAGAGAAGTTGCGGAACTCCACCAACAGGACCCCAAACACAAGCGACAGTGAGATCAAAAGCACCTGTAGCAACTCACTGAATGACTTCTGTTGTTCCTGATAGCTTCCGCCATAGACGACGTGAACCGTAGGCGGCAGGTGCATTGCGTTCACCGTGCGCTGTACCTTCACGATGGCTGTACCAAGGTCAGAACCTTGCAGCTGTGCAGTGACAACAACCATGCGTTGTAGATTCTCGCGCCGGATCTCGTTCTGCGGAGGAAGCTGTGTCACCTGGGCCAGCGAACCTAGTGTCGCCAGCTTGCCGGTCGCGCTATTGAAGACGGTGTTCTCGATGGTGTCGAGTGACTGGCGGGTCTCGTCCCCCAATCGCACCCGCACTGTGTACGGACGGCCGTTTGCAATCACCGGATCTGTCGTTGTTACACCATCCAAAATCGAGGTAGCATCTTCTGCAACTTCTTGTGGGGTGAAACCCATGCGTCCGGCGACCGTAGGATCGACCTGGAAGTTCGTCGCAGGACCGCTGATGGTGTTCTCGATTCCATTCTCCACGCTGACTACACCGGGAATCTTGCTGATAGCATCGCCCACGCGAGGCGCGATGTCGGACAACAGCGCGGGATCGCTGGCGAAAAGCTTGATTTGAATAGGTTCCGGCGCATTCGACAGGTCGTTAATCATGTCCTGAAGAACCTGTATGAACTCAACCTCGAGTTGCGGCTCTGTCTTGGTGATCTCAGCACGTGCGTCCGCTATGACTTCATCAATGCCACGGCTCCGCTTGCTCCTGAGCTTCACTGTCATGTCACCAGTGTTGGCTTCGGTCACGGCGGCAAGGCCCATCTGAAGTCCAGTGCGGCGAGAGGTGCTTTCTATTTCCGGGATGGAATGCAGGATGCGATCAACGTGCTCCAGCACGCGATTGGTTTCGGTTAGCGAACTGCCTGCGGGCATGATGTAATCGACAACAAACCCGCCTTCATCCATCTCAGGTAACAGGTCTGAACCGAGCGAGCGGTATCCAAGGTAGGTGCCCACGACCAACAGCCCGCACAAACCAAGCAGGAGAATGGGACGGAAGAGTGCCCACGAGAGCCCGCGTTCATGCCAGGAAAGAATCTTCATCATGACGCGGCCCTGCTCTTCATGGGAGGTTTGGATAGCTTTGCGCTCCCGCAGAAAAACGAGACTGAGGGCAGGTGTCCAGGTGACGGCGAGCAGCAGAGAGATGAGCAGGGCGACCGTCATGGTGATCGCCAGAGCGCGGAAAAAGCTGCCGGTAACCCCCGTCACTGAAATGAGTGGCAGGAAGACGACAACGGGCGTGATTGTTGACCCCACCAGCGGCGTAGCAATCTCTTTCAAGGCAAGACGTGCGGCATCAGCACGGGACTCGCCATGATCGCGATGGAGAACTATGTTCTCGACGACAACAATGGCGTCGTCTATAACAAGACCAATGGCGGCGGCAAGACCACCAAGTGTCATCAGATTGAAGCTCTCCCCCATCGCCCACAGCACCAGCACCGTCAAGGCAACCGTCACAGGGATAACAAGTCCGGCAACCAGCGACGAAGTCCAGTCACCAAGGAAGAGGAACAGGATTACGCAGGCAAGACCCAAACCGATCAGGATGGCGTCCCGAACACTGCGGATGCTCTCGCGTACCAGCTCTGATTGATCGTAGTAGGGCTTTAGATCAACGCCGGGAGGGAGATTTTTTTTTAGCTGCTCTACCTGTGCCGCCACTGCATCAGCAACTGCAACGGTGTTGCTGGCCGGTTGCCGCGTGATGTTGACGAGGATCGCCGGCTTTCCTTCTGCCGTGACGGCCGTGTAGACCGGCATTACGCCTGGCTGCACGGCCGCGACGTCGGAGACTCGAACCACCGTACCGCTCGCGGCAGTCTTGACCACGAGGCGGCCTAGCTCAGCTGCATCGTGCGCTTGCGCGCCGACGAGGCCAAGCACGAGTTGATGATTTGATTCGTAGAGCCCCGGCGAATCGATGATGTTTGACGCCTGCACCGAGTTGACCAGATCGAGAATGGTCACACCCGCGGTCTGCATCCGCGCCATGTTCGGCACTATATGAAATTCGGGCACCTTACCACCCTGAATGGTTACAGTGCTGACTCCTTCCACCCGGTTGATCGGCGGCTTCAATTGATAAGTCGCAAGCTCCCAGAGTTGGGTCTGGGAAAGGCGGTCCGAGGTCAGGCTGTAGCCGAGGATGGGAAACGTCGCGAAGGTTAGCCTATTGGTGGTGATCGTTGCCGTAGCAGGAAGCGTCTGACGCGCCTTGCCCAACGCGGCGTCGACGAGCTGCAGTGTATGGAACATATCGACGTTCCAGTCGAAGAAGAGGCTTACTTCTGCTGAGCCACGGCTTGTTGTGGAGCGTACAGTCGTCAGGCCCGGCACCGAGTTCACAGCATCTTCGATGGGCTTGGTCACCGTGACCTGCATCTGGTCCATGGGCATTACGCCGTTATCAACGCCGATGACAACGCGGGGAAAGTTCGTCTCTGGAAAGACGGAGATAGGAACCTTTTGCGCGGTGTAGATGCCAGCAAGGGACAGCACGATCAGGAAGAAAAAGATCGGACCTCGAAAGCGAACAAGCCAGTAGGGCTTCGAGTGCGGAATCAAGGGCTGCTCCATTACTTGTCCTCTCCCCCTGCACCCGGTTTGCCGACTGTCACCTTGGTCCCATCGCTCAGACCGTAAGCACCCTTGGTGATAACCAGCTCTGAACCATTCAGACCTTGGGTAACCTGCACATCCTCACCGTCGTTGATCCCGAGTTGCACGACAACCTTATGCGCCGTGCCACCATCATTCACGACCATCACAGACTTGCTGCCATCCTCTGCCGTAAGCACAGCCTCCAGCGGAATCTTGACTGCATTGGGAATGGTTCTGCCGACGATGGAAACACGAACCGGAGTGCCTGCTTTGTACTTTCCGGCCTTGTTGTCCACCTTCAACCAGACCTCGACCGTGGTGCTGCCGGGATCGAGAGCCGGACTGATCAGTGTCACTTTTCCTGTCACAGGTTCATCAACACCGGGAATGGACGCCGAAGCATCATCGCCGAGACTGAGCTGCTGGGCGACGATCTGCGAGAGATGCACCTTTGCGAGCAACGAAGAGGTGTCCATTATTGTCACGAGCGGCGTTCCGGTACTCGCCGTTTCGCCGGGAAACAACGGCCGGTCCGTAACCACGCCTGAGATGGGGCTGCGAATCTCGGAATAAGAGACCTGAGCCTCGGCAGCTTCGTACTTGCCCTTTGCCGACGAGAGTTGCCCCTGTGCGAGCTGCATGGAGGCTTCTTTGCTTACACTCTTCAGCGAATCCAGATGATTCAGTGCTATGTCGTAAGTAGCCTGCACCTGCGCCAATGCAGCTACCGCCGTGTCGTAGTCACGTCCTGCGATCGCGCCTTGCTCAAAGAGTTTCTGCCGCTGCGCCACAATTTCGCCTTGCAAGCGCAGTTGGGCTTTTGCCTGGGCTACATCAAGTTCAGCTTTGGCGTAGTCTTCCGGAACCTGCGCCTTGGTCTGCATGTTGTAGGTGGCTTGTGCTGCGGTGTACTGGCCTTTGTTGTCTAGAGCTTGCGCGGAGAGGTCCCGGTTTTCAAGTAAAGCAAGGAGCTGCCCTGCCTCCACCTTGGAGCCACGCTGAACGTAAAAGATGCGGACAGGCGCGGTGATCTTTGGCGAAATGGCTGCCTGTGCAAGCGGCGAGAGCGTTGCATCCGACATGATGTGCTCAGAGATATTTCCGCGTTCGGGATGTTCTGCTTCCACGCTGACGACCGACTGCGGTGTATCGTCCGGGGATTTCTTGCAGCCATGGAAGACAGTCGTGCCAAGCAGCGTGAGTGCGAGGACAGTATTGCGACGAACGACTACGCTGGGTGCAGATGCGCTGATCATGGTTTAGAGGTTTCCTGTGAGAACCTGGAGTGCCGCAAGTGCGGTCTCAAATCGAACGACGCCATCGGCCTCTGCTGTCTGTGCTGCGAGATAGGAGTTCTGAGCATCCACGACCTCCAATGCTGTCGATTCGCCAGCTGCATAGCGCAGCTTGGTGAGTTTCAAGCTCTCGTCTGCTGTGTGAACGCTTTGATCGAGCAGGTCGAGCTGGTCTCGTGCTGTTGCCGCTTCGGCGTAGCTTTCTTCGAGGGTGGCAATTAACCGTCGCTGAGTCGCGGTGAGGTTTACCGTCGCAACATCACGTTGAATCTCGCTCTGCTTGATCCGCTTCTGCGTCGAAAGCCAATCCCACACGGGAATATCGACGGTTCCACTGATCGAGTAGCCGAGGTTCGGTACTCCATCCGGCCCGTGTTTTGCGAACTGCGGTGCGTCGATGCCGTAGGTGAAGTTGAGCCCAAGATCAGGGAGATAAGCGGCCTTCGCAGACTTCACTCCCGCATTGGCTGCGTTTACAGCGGCGAGAGCACTGCGAATCTCAGGATTATTTTTCGATGCCAGTTGATTGACCTCCTCGCGCGTTGGAAGCACCGGAGGGGCTGCAGGTGGGTCCGTGGTGTATGCGCTACGGGGATCAGGAAAGAGCAACACGCCCAGTTCAAGGCGAGCCTTATCTGCGGCGATATTCGCATCAGCAACGTCGCGTTGCTTCTGCTGCATTTGAAGCTGTGCTTTGACGACATCCGCGTGTGCTACCTCGCGCGCGGCCTCGCGCTTCTGTGTGAGTGCAGTGAAACTCCGTGCTTCCGCGAAGGCTTCGCTCTGAATCCTTGCCTTATCCTGGGTCGTCGATACCGTGTAGTAGAGACTAACTACAGCGGACACCAGGCCACGGCGCGCGATCTCCAACTCGGCGGTCGCGCGTGCGACATTGGCCGACGCCACTTGCGCGTCCGCGAACTGCTTCAATCCGACGGTCTCGTTGACGATGGCCTGGCTGGAGTATTCATGGACTGCGTTGTTCGCGATAAAGATGGGAGATGCCTGCGTCCCAACCTGGCCCCCCTGATTCGTCTGGCCGTTGGGCTGTGTATAGAGCATCTGGTTGTGATAGGTAACGGACGGCAGAAGCGTGGCTTTCGCAAGGTACCCGTCGATGCGTGCCGATTTCTGCGCGGCAAGGGCCGACGCAAAGATCGGCTCATTAGCTTGCGCCTGCGTGATGGCCTCACTTAATGTGAGGTGGCGTGGGGTGCTCGCCTGCACCTGTTGCGCAACGCCGCACGTCCAGCCTCCGAGCAAAAAAGCTGCAAGTAGAAGGGCCGTTTGAGAAGTAGCACAAAACCGATGGGCCATAAATCCAAACTACGGAGCAAACCTTAAGCCTCACTGAATGCAGATCAAGATTCAGCGAGTGCCAATACTTAACCACTCCTTACGTAACCACTCCTTCTTGCCTGAGCCGCCGGATCTCGAGCCGCAGTAGTCTGGGTTTTGTCTTTGGTGCGCGATCTCCGACCGCCGCCGTACCTTCCCATTAGGACAGCGTTTAGGGTTTTCCGAAATCATTAGGCAGATCGCGGCCGACGGTGCCCATGGCCAACAGTCCACGCGGCTCTGATGACGAGATCGGAGATCTCAGGAAGAACGGAGCATGATTGGATGTTGCATCAATCTCGTAAATCACGAACACCCAGTTATCTCCACCTACAAGCGGACGCAATCTAACGGGCTTTCCGTCGGACACGAGGTGCGGACTCTCGCGCTCTGCGGTGCCCCCCGGGGACTAGGCTTCCAAATACGGGAGTGGGCACAACTGAGAAAGGCCGATCTTTCGATCGACCTAAATATTGGTGCGAAAGGGGGGACTTGAACCCCCACGGGTTACCCCGCCAGATCCTAAGTCTGGTGCGTCTGCCAATTTCGCCACTTTCGCATTGGTGGTACTTCGAGGCTGAGGCGATTGTAGCTGATGTGACGGAGGTAGCGAGGGACGACATGCCGATGTTTGAGAAAAACCGATATGGCGACGAGTCAATAGGATGGCTCTGACTGAGTGCGCCTTCATTGGAGGGACTCGATGAGCGAACTATCCAATGCAAGCGCGGATGCGGTGATTCTGAAACTCGATTACGCGTCGCTGAATTTTGAATGAGGCATAACGCGCTTCTTATCCGTCGTTAAATCATCCGAAGACGTTCGAGTGAGATTGTGACCGGCAGCAGTAGATTTTCGCCGGGCGGCTGTAGTTTTACGATAAAGTGGAAGCACAACGACTCATCCAATCATTCTTCCTTTGCAACCCGGTGGCCACGACGCCTCCTGGGGAAAAATCCATCCATTTTTTAGCGCAAACACGGTCGTCATCGCCCGAGGAGTTTTGCCCTCGGTTCATGACGGTAATAGCACTTTCACCTTCAATGATTGAATTTCATTCGTACGAGGTGTCCGTTCGATGGGAATTACCAGGCGTGATTTTCTGATGCGAGTAGGGCAGGCTGGCGGTTACAGCGCTGCGTTCACAACCATGCAATCGTTGGGGCTGATGCCGATGAAGGCGATTGAAGCCCAGCCGATTGCTGCTGCTGCCGGCGCGGGTAAGGGCGTGAAGATTTTAGTGCTCGGTGGCGGAGTTGGCGGGTTGGTGACGGCCTATGAGGCGAAGAAGCTAGGCTACGAGGTGACCCTACTGGAGGCTCGGCACCGGCCCGGTGGACGCGCCTGGAGTGCGCGTGGCGGAGATGTCGTTGAGTTTGTAGACGGCACGAAGCAGACGATTGCGTGGAGCGATGGGCTGTACCAGAATATGGGGCCGGCGCGTCTTCCCTCGGTGCACACGACGATGCTGGGCTATTGTCGCGAGCTCAAGGTGCCACTTGAGGTAGAGGTCAACACGTCACGCTCGACGTTACTGCAGAATGACAAGGTCAATGGCGGCAAGCCGGTTCAACAGCGCAAAGCCATCAACGATACGCGCGGTCAGGTCAGCGAGTTGTTGTCGAAGGCGATCGCCGGCGGCGCTCTGGATCAGGAGTTGAGCAAAGAGGACCGTCAGCGGATGATCGACGTACTGAAGATCTATGGTCCGCTGGATAAGGACGGCAAATACAAAGGGTCGGACCGCTCGGAGATCAAGCGATATCCAGGGGCTGGTCCGCAGACGATGATCGTTGATGACCATACGTTGGGTGTCAGCGACCTGCTGGATGCGAACTTCTGGGGAGCGGAGCTGTATGAAGAAGCGTGGGACTGGCAGGCGACGATGCTGCAGCCGGTGAACGGCATGCAGCAGATCTCGAATGCGCTTGCCAAGGCGCTCGGCCCTGTGGTGGTGTATGACGCGCCGGTGACCGAGATTGCGAAAACTGCGAAGGGCGTGCGCGTGGGCTACAACAAGGGCGGCGCGACGAAGTTTATCGAGGCGGACTATGCGGTATGCGCGATGCCGCTGACGATCCTGAAGAAGATCAAGGCGGACCTGGATCCGGCTCATCGTGCGATGGTCGATCGCTGTGGCCTTGTGTATCGCGGGTCGTTCAAGATTCCGTGGGAGTCGCGGCGCTTCTGGGAGACGGATTACAACATCTACGGCGGTCTCTCGTTTCTGGCGAGCGGGCCGAGCCCGGTGTGGTATCCGAGCTGCAACCTCTTCTCCGATCGCGGCATTATTGTCTCGGGTTACATGGACGAGACGAACGGTGGCTTTGACAAGCTGACGATGGAGCAGAAGTTCGAGGCCTCGCGCGTGTCGATTGAGAAGCTGCACCCGGGGCATGGCAAGGAGTTAGAGAAGCCGGTCTTCTGTGGGTGGAAGCACATTAAGTGG
>Ga0163163_10003602_pt1 | contig 13158 bp, 12 predicted proteins | sample S65metaG_FD_119766 | JGI IMG/M metagenome (GOLD analysis project Ga0163163, IMG submission 119766) | Switchgrass rhizosphere microbial communities from Kellogg Biological Station, Michigan, USA - S6-5 metaG | ecosystem: Host-associated > Plants > Roots > Rhizosphere > Soil | place: USA... | reverse complement strand
AGGCTGGTCGTCTCTTGGCGGGAATCACAAAATGACCCTTATAACCTCGTTCCAGAAGTAGATCGGTTGCCTTCCATACATCGGTCTCGCGTACAAGGATGTCGAGATCTGCGAACTGTCTCAGCACTAACTGTCCATAGACGCCAGCCCCAATGGCCGGTCCCTTATAAGGGATGGCGGGTATTTGATTCTGTTCAAAGAGATCGATCAAGACGATCATCTCAGCCGTTAGTAACGTGTTTAGCGCGCTGTTGTGTTGAAAGCGATCGTGCAATTCTTTAAGGCGATCTGACGGGACCAGGGAGGACGCAATCTTATTGAGCTGAAAATAGAGCAGCGGAATCAGGGCGTTGCGTTGTGCGAAGGAAAGCAGCTTTGTCCAATCAATCTGGAGTTCAAGTAGCGCGTGGATCCGTTTGACCCTCGCTGGATCGATATCCAACCGAGAACAGTGCACCAACAATTCTGCCTCGGCACTTGAGCGGAGAATTTTGAAACGCTCAGAGTCGAACATTAGTTAACGTAAATTTGCGGTTTGATGAAGCGCACCAACGAGCAATTCCGTTTCCCGGTCACACATCTTGTCGGATTTTGAAACACCCGACAAAAGATTGAGTGGTGCGTTAGCCTATCACACGCTCCCAGCGTATTGTCAGGTTAACGCCGAAGATGGAGTCGGAGTTTTTCGTGCGGCACACCAGACTGGAACAATTCACTATTTGTTGCGAGTAGTTGACCATGATGGCGAGGATTCACTTCTTTTCGCAGCGCGGCTCAGGCCGCAACCAATAAGAATTTTGACGTCGCGCCTCAGATACAGAACCAACAAAGCGACTGCACGACAGAAAGAAGTAAACAATGGCATCAAGCGACTACTGCCTGGCGTGCAGTCGCTTCGCTGCTGGTTCTGTAATTATTCCTGCTACGAAAACAAGAAGTTGCTGATTTTGCTTCACGGAGTGATCACAAATAACAACTCGACCGCAGCTTACAGATGAGATGTGAGTGACGCTTAAAGCCAGGTCATTGCCTGAAGAACACCGCGACGAACGTCACTATTCCAAGAAGACCAATAAGAGCCGCAACTACCGTTGCCAAAGAATAGGGAACATAAGAAAAACGTTTTCGCAGCGCCTTCATCTCGCGCTGGTTTTCATACGTCGCGAAGACAAGTGCGGCAAGCGCGACGGCGATCAGCGACATCGCAAATCTCGGCGGCCCAAACGCCCTGCCTTCGATCGCTTCCCCTTTGTCGCGCAGATACTGGAAGAATTTGTAGATAGTGAACCCGAAGCTGATCAGCGACGCCGACGTGCGAATCCAGGCCATGAGCGTTCGGTCGTGAGCGAGTCGCGTACGATCAACTGCCAGGTCGGTGGTTGTGGTTGAAGGTGATTGGGACAAACCCGATTCCTCGAATCCTATTCAATGTGCTACGCGCCCTGTTCTGACTCTTCAAACTCTTTAATGTCTCTTTCCAGGAAATAGTTCAGGACCGTTCGAATCGCGGCAATCGCTCCCAGCTGTCCGATGTCAGACCAGCTAGGACTGATGGCACTGCGAACAATGTCGGCAGCCAGTTCAAACTCGAGGGCTAAAATTAGCCACATGCCAAAACGAAGAAAGACTTGTCGGCGTTTGTGGAACAGCTTCTTTTTTTCAAAACGACGCCGTGGAGTCAAAAGACCGATGATGGCTTCCAATGCCCCATAGGCAATGATTAGAGCCGACGCTAACTCAACTGTGAGTGCAATACGACGGGCTGTTTCTTTGAATAGCTCTTCCATCAGCCATTATCTAATTCGTTTGAGCTGAGGTTAAAGAAGGCCTGCGCCTAACAGAATCAGGTGGACTTTGTATTTTGGTATGGAATTCTCCGTAGGAAATTAGCCCAACGCTCAAACGATTGGTAGTCCACTTTGCTCTGATAGGCGGAGAACATACTATAGGAGACCACTCTCCTGATCTCCGTTCTCCTGAAACTTTCTGATCCCCGCGCGTATCGTGTAGTGAAAGTTCTCTGCACCTATAACTTTCGTTACCTCGGCTCGATCCAGGATTCGCCGTATTCGGCTGCTGGGCCGGACGATTCCAAGAACTATGTCCTTTTGAGCTAACTCTGTGCATAAGGTTTCCAGCGCATAGGTACCGGATACGTCGATGAAGGGCATGGATTCAGCATCGAGCAAAAACGATCTTGTTGGAGATCTTGCTTCTCTAAGCACTGTGCGGACACGGTCGCTGAAATAGTCTGCGTTAAAGAACACCAACGCAGACTCGAACCGATAAATAACTACGCCGGGAATGGTTCTTCCACCTTCTGCTTCGGATTTGAAATAGTCTTCGTCGGCGTCACTTACAATTCCAAGAACCGCATCGCGTGGATGTGACGCATCACGAAGCAGCTTTAAGATTGCAAGTCCTACTGCGATCAGCACTCCAGGCAGCACGCCAAGAGTCATAACACCAACTGTCGCGACAACCGACTGTCGAAACTCAGGCCGGCTGAGTTGGTAGTAATGCCTGAGTGATCCGATGTCGAATAAACCAAGCGCTGAGGACATTAGAATTGCGGCCAGGGCGGCGCTCGGAACGTACGCCAGCGGCTCGGTTAGAAAAAGAAGTGCGAACGCCATTACAGCAGCCGCTACCAAAGACGTCACCTGACTCTTCCCGCCTGCTGAATCAGCAACGGCAGTTCGTGAATCGGCGCCGCTAACAACAAACCCTCGATTCAGCGCGGAGGCGAGGTCCGAAATGCCGAGCGCAAACATGTCGCGATTTACATCGATCCTATAGTTGTTCTTTGCAGCGAACCCTCGCGCCGTCGTCATCATGCTGCAGAAGCTAACCAGTGCGATGCCACTCGCACCAGTTAACAGAGGCGGAACTTCCGACAAGCTGAACCGTGGGATCAGCGGTGTTGGAAAGCCTGCTGGAACAGCACCCACAATAGCCACGCCTTTAGAACCAAGCTTGAAAAAGTAGACAGTTGCACACCCTAACGCCACAGCAATCAAGGGCGCAGGCAAGCGTGGAAGAAAGCGCTTTGTCAGTAGCAAGACTACAAGCAGTGAAATGCCGACAATAAACGTCTCAATTTGCGTTTCGCGTAAGCGGGATATTGCCTCAAATGCCGTACGAAAAAATCCGGCGGGGGTGAGCTTGTATCCGAGCAGCGGGCCCAACTGGCTTGCAATAATTGTCAGAGCAATTCCATTGAGGTATCCGGTTAGAATTGGTCGCGACAGAAAGTTGGCGATCACACCCAAACCAGACAACCCACCAACAATACAAAGCACTCCAGTAAGACATGAAAGAACAATCGACAGCTCCAGGTATCGTTCAGAATTTCCAGCAGCGAGCGGTCCAACAGTAGCCACAACAATCGCGCACGCCGCTGCATCGGGATTCACCACGAGCTGACGCGATGAGCCAAACAATGCGTAGGCTACCGGAGGAAGAATGCACGAATAGATACCAACCACCGGAGAAAAACCAGCAAGCTGTGCGTAGGCAATACCAATTGGAAGTGCGACCGAAGCTACAGACAAACCTGCTACGAAGTCAGATCGAAACCATTCGCGTCTATAAGTGAGAAGCGTACCGAGACCAGGTACCCAACGAGTGAAGAGTGCTCCCATGAGTTCGATTTTCTCGGTTCCAGCGTCCAGGTGAGAACGACTAGACGACCTATTTCGGATAGATCACTTTCCAATCAGCCTTCATATCGACAACAACCCACTGTCGCGCAAGTGCTTCGTCCAGAGCCTTGTCTAACTTTCCGATTTGCGACTCGCGGTCGTATGCCCATTCCCGTCCGGCATCGGTATGTCGGACCAGTCCCATAAACTTCAATCCACCGCCTGCGGCAGTCCATTCGAGCATTTGCTGATCGCCATCGGAATTTCCAAATGAAAAGATCGGGCGGCGGCCGATGAATCTCTGAATGCCGACAGGCTTTCCCGGACCGTCGTCGATGAACTCGATCTTTGGTTCGCGCAATAGTACCGGAACTCCGTTGCTGCCAACCTCAAACTTGGTGACAAAACTGGTACCGATGACCTGTTCGGGTGGAACACCATAAACCTTCTCAGCGAACGTCCGCATGAACTCGACCGTGCCGCCTGAAACGATGAAGGTTTTGAAACCGTTTTGCCGGAGATAGGCAAGCAACTCAAGCATCGGCTGGTAAACAAGATCCGTATAAAACTTTTTGCGTGTCGGATGCTTCGCTGTTAGCAACCAATCAGTCACCAAGCGCGTGAACTCGTCGGTGGTCATTCCAGTGTGCGTCGCCATGATCAACTCAACTAATCCCTTTTCACCAGACGCCATCAAAGTCTTCGTGTCGCCCTCGAGCACCGCTTGAAATGGTTGTTCAGTTTTCCATTCGGGGTGTTGCGGGGCTAGTGCTTTTACTCGATCCAGCGCAAAGGCAAATTGAAAATAGATTGGCTGCTCCGACCAGAGTGTGCCGTCGTTGTCGAAAGTGGCGATGCGTTGCGCAGTTGGAACAAAGTAAGGACCACCTGCTTTGGTCACTTTGTTTACGAACTCGATAATAGCTCGCTTGTTTGCGCCGTCGTTCCATGATGGAAGCGGATCAGTTCGCGCCTGGACCGAACTTAGAAAGGTAATCCAAACCGTAGCCAACAGCAGTATGCGCCTAAGGTTTTTCGTATTCATGATTGTTTCGTTCGGGTCACTGTGTTTTCACTTAGTGGCAGAGACTTTAGTCTCCGGCGCGTTAGCGCGCGAAAACAATCATGTGACATTCAAGTGTAGAAAGGATCTGAAGCCATCCACCCACTGCTGTGGGTGGGATTTTTTGCTTTGTGCAAAGCTGCTATTTCACCTCCTCACGACGAGTTCGATGCCGAAACGGTAGTGCCTGAACCACTGTTGCCAGATCGTTGATCTCTTCCAATGAGTTCGCGATGCCAAGCTTCCGGCAATAGTCTTGAAGCATGTAAACGCCGGCTCGACCGTAAGGCGCGTAGACCATCAAGTACATCGCGCCGTCCGCTCCCAACACTGAGCGGAACGCGTTCAAGCCTGCATCCGGATCGGGCGAGGTGATGCAAGACACCAGTGCAGATGATCAAATCGAAGCGACGGCCCAACTCACCAGCGTTTTCGATCGTGAGGTCGATTCTCGTCTCGCCACTCGTCGCGAGCACGGTCGAGGTTTTCAACCGGGGGCGGATACGGATAATCAGTGTAGAACTCGCACACCGGATCACTACTCTGAGCATATGTATTCGCACCGACCCCGGTAGTCTCAGACAACATCGCTGTTTCGTGGACGGAGACAGTCGACTCACGAGTGACTGTCTCTATCTCACAGTCAACGGTGATTGAATTAACCACTCGCTGCTCCTTTGGCCAGGACCTTCTGAGTTTCCATGGCCTTATCAAGCGCCTGGTCGATACTAAAGCTGGCAGGTTTTTGTCTCGGCGGAAACTCCTCAAACGTTTTAAGAAATTCACCGACGATCGCCTGCGCCGGCACAAGCAAAAATGCGCGGTCGGCCATCCATTTGCCGTAGAACATCGTAGCGTCCTCCGTCGCCCGTTCAAATGGGTCGCTGCGGAGGTTGTAGAGATTGGGAGCTCGAGACGGAACCAAAGGCTCCTTCCAAACGTCGAGACCATGACCACGTTGCTGTAGAAACTCGCACTTCCAGTTACCAACACGCAACGCCATCAGGTCGCCATCGTCGCTCCAATAGAGGAATCCTTTTCTGGGGTTCTCCTTGACGTCGCCCTTCAGGAAAGGGATGAGGTTATAGCCGTCGATGTGCACCTTGAAGGTCTTATCTGCTGACTTGTATCCCTTCTTTAGTTTTTCGACGACATCGGGCTCGCCGCCAGCGGCAGCCAGTGTCGGCAGCATATCGGTGTGGGAGAAAACATCGTTCGATACCGTACCCGGCTTGATAACTCCAGGCCAGCGGATAGCGCACGGAACACGCCAACCGCCCTCGAAGTTTGTATCTTTCTCACCACGAAATGGCGTCGTGCCGCCGTCGGGCCAGCTCATTACCTCGGCTCCGTTATCGGTTGAGTACATCACGATGGTGTTGTCAGCGATACCAAGATCGTCGAGTTTCTTGAGCAGCTGTCCCACATGACCATCGTGTTCGACCATTCCGTCAGGGTAGATCCCAAGACCTGTTACCCCTTCCGACTCTTTTTTGAGGTGAGTGAAGATGTGCATGCGGGTTGAATTCCACCAAACAAAGAATGGCTTATCATCGGCAACCGCCTTGTCGATGAATTTCAGGCTTGCATCGAGGAATTCTTCATCCACGGTCTCCATGCGCTTGATCGTTAGCGGTCCGGTATTTTCGATCTTTTGTTTACCAACGCGGCCATACTGTGGGTCTTCAGTCACGTCGGCTTGTTCGGTTGCCCATGTATGCAGCACACCGCGCGGACCGAATTTTTCCTTAAACTTCGGATCTTTCGGATAGTCAGGGCACTCCGGTTCCTGCTCAGCGTTGAGGTGATACAGGTTGCCGAAGAATTCGTCGAAACCATGCACCGTTGGAAGGAATTCGTTTCGATCGCCAAGGTGATTCTTTCCGAACTGCCCGGACACGTAGCCAAGCGGTTTCAAAACATCAGCGATCGTAGGATCTTCAGGCCGAAGACCAAGATCGGCCCCAGGCAATCCTACCTTGGTTAAGCCAGTGCGAATTGGAGACTGGCCGGTGATAAATGCGGCGCGACCAGCAGTACAACTTTGCTGTCCGTACCAGTCGGTAAAGAGCGCGCCCTCTTTCGCGACGCGGTCAATGTTGGGGGTGCGATATCCCATGACGCCGTGGTTGTAGGCGCTGACATTGAACCAGCCGATATCGTCGCCCCAGATAATTAGTATGTTTGGTTTCTTGTCTGCCATGTGAACTCGTTGCTCCTTTCAAACAGTTGAGATCGTCGAGTTAGTCACGGATTCGAGTTGGGTAAAGCTTTGGACCCAACCCGAACAGATGTGGCTACCGAATTTGTATGCGACGAATCAAACGCGAGAGCTTTTGGCTTCACGTCGCGCCGGCGCGTTCGCGATTTGTTTTCACTATCAACTGCACCTGGACCAACCCAGGCCTCACCCCTCAGGGGTTCTTTTCCCTTATTTAGTTCAGCCTTTCAACCGCCGGCGGTGACCATTTGCCCTCGGTGATGGCCGCCTCGGGGCAATATGATCGAATGTATAGGGAGAAGTCCTCACCATTCGGAGCGGGCAACCAGTTGGAACGCTGAGACGGATCGCTTGGAGCGTCTGAATGCACATAGATGGTCAGCGAACCGTCAGCTGCCGTCCTCAGATCCTTGTTCTTGGTACCAACCGAATAACGATTGATTTCGTTTGGGGCAAAGAAATGATGTTGGTTATAGAGCGTCAGCGACCAAAACCCTCTTGCCGGCGGAAGTCTCTTTATAAAGCGCTACGGTGCAGACCTAGCCAAATCATTTCTGGAGAAAGCACCGCAGCACCAGAAGTCGTTTGCAACCATCAATCAGACGTGCTTGCGATGCTCCAGACAGACAATTCTCTTGGAAACGTTTGGCTTGGAGCGTAAACAACTCGATGTAAGGAAATAATCGGGTGAAGTCGGTATTTCGTACGGGGGAGGTTCTGTAGACTTAAGTTCTGGAAGGTATTTCAGGTTAATTGTCCAAAGAAGCGATAAGCCGGTGGTGCAGCCAGCTTGCACAGATCCGCATCGTCTTTCTTTTCAACTTCACCTCTTCCCTGCCGAAATTATCGGTTCATTGTGGTTGCGAGATCGCAAGGATCGAAAGCCAGGAGTTGGAGATGAAGGCTTTTTCACCTCAGCTGGAGCCGGAGTGTTTTTCATTTCCGGTTGCAAAGTCACACATCCAAAAAACGATCGATTTCATGCGTCCACTTCACTGGCCGAAGACGTATAGTGAGGCCTGACCCAACTTAAATACGGCACTGAGACAATTACGCTTACCAGCAGATACAGAAGTACTGCCGCCATTGCGAGTTTTTGCTGCGGGAAGTTCGCATGTGCTATGGCGATTGCGATCCCTGGATGTCGTGAGGCAGTCGACAAGGCCAACACAGTACGATTCGAAATGTCTTTTCCACCCAGCAAGTGGCCAATTGCGAGTCCGAATAGTACAAAGGCTAAAATCGCTAACAACGTGCCATTGCCAATCAAACTCAGAACCTGTGGCATTGCTACAAACAATACTGGCAGGGCGCACACGGCCAACAACACAGTTCCAATCAGATAGATCGGTCTTGCGAGGCGCCTGGCGAGAGCAGGTGACAAAGTGTGCACGACAATACCGAGAGCCATTGGTCCAAGCACCGTGATACAGAGGACAACTGCAGTTGATGCCATTGTCATTTGGAGCGGTATTCCGAATACGTGTGCAAATATCTTTGTAGTCATCGGTACCCAAACGATGGCCACCAGACCGGCGGCAGTAAGCAGTCCAATCGTGTACTGCCCGGTCCCCCCGGCCTTCATAGCCTTCTTGGGTAACAAGGGCGGTATTGGTGAGACTGACAGGGCTACTAATGCAATCTCCACTGCTGGATGAAGATCAAAAATGAGTACCATGGCAACGGCGAACACAGGCATTAGTACTCCCATAGCCACGAGCGCCCTAAACAGTTTTCCCGGCCGGCGAAACAAATAGCTAGCGTCTTGAACACTAGATGTTAGTCCGAGTGCAAACACGCAAAGAACGATGCTTACTTTCAAGACCAGTGGTATTAGTGTTTGAATGCTCATGTGTTCTTCTCAGAAGCTAATCTGATGAACGCGGTCTTCCAATCCCCTGATTCGCTCTCTGATCGCTTCAACTCGAACCATTCTTCTTGCTGCTACGCAAGGTTCACCTGGCAATTCAGAGCTATACTCGGTTCGCCGTATTCCTTGGATGAGTAGTTCCCGGCCTAATTACTTGTTGGATCGCGACTCCCTAATCCTTCTGCGCCTCATCACTGACCCGTACTACACAGCGAAAGCCAAGATGGCATGTCGAGGTATCAATCGGTTGGGCCATGCGGGCCGCGGGTCGATATCGCCTGCAGTAATTTGGTGCGCACAGAAATGAGCCGCCTTTCATTACCTTTCGCGGAATGAGTACATCCGGAACAGACGGGTCAAAACTCTTCTCACGGTCTCCACCACGAGGATTAAGGCTCCCACAGCATGAACGGGTAATCTCGTTGTGTTGTTGATACCAGTCAGTGGTCCACTCCCATACATTGCCGGCCATGTCATAGAGCCCGTATCCGTTTGCCGGAAAGGAGCCTACTGGTGCAGTGCCTTCAAAGCCATCTTCGAGCAGGTTCTCTGACGGGAAATCACCCTGCCAGGTGTTAGCCATGAACTCACCATCAGGAGCAAACTCGTCGCCCCAGGTAAACTCCGCACCTTCGAGTCCGCCTCTTGCGGCAAACTCCCATTCAGCCTCAGTAGGCAATTCTTTTCCAGCCCAGTTTGCATAAGCCTTTGCGTCTTGATAGGCAACGTGAACTACCGGATGTTTTGCGAGGCCCTTTAAAGTGCTGTCTGGTCCGGCGGGATGACGCCAATCAGCGCCGGGTACATAGGTCCACCAGTTGTAGTGATTACTAAGATCAACCTTATACGGCGGTTTGCGAAACACTACCGAGGCGGGTACCAGCATTTCGAGTTTGGCGCCAGGATAATCCTCTGCTGCTGGAGCTGTCTCAGCGAGAGTGACGTGCCCGGTTGCCTCTACAAAGCGTGAGAATTCCGCATTTGTCACCGTGTGCTGGTCTATCCAGAAACCGTCGACCGTTACCTGATGTACAGGTGATTCTTCTGGATAGTGGTCGTTCGAACCCATCAGAAACGAGCCCCCAGCTATCCAGATCATGTCTCTTGCTGGCTGGTGACGCGGTCGCTCGGATGTTCGACGATGTTTAGACGAAATGGCTTTGTTATCTAATATATTCATCGCGGCCACCTTTCAACGTCTTTGGTTAACGAGAGTCGAAGAGAAGAACGAGAGAATTGCCAGAACATACCAACGAACAGTTGGCGGGAGAACGCGCGCTAAGATCCAAGTGCGAGTCCACTGGCGATGACCCGTTCGATCCGGCTTGAAGCGAGTTCATCTGAACACTCTAACAAATCGCTAATTGATTGCGGACTACCGGCAGATAACGTAATACCTAAGAGATTGTCAGCTTATCGGCTAATTAGTGAAGTTGAAATACCGTGAAGTTGGTATTAATGGGACTGATTTTCGTGTAGCCAGGGATCCCTCGGTCTAACCGGATTCGGAACCTGAGACGGCTTGAGAGTGAGCATCAACGTTGAACAGTTACGGCAGAGACAAGCGGTGCTTATGTCTCATCGGACACTTCTCGTTCACTCGCGCTTAATGATGAAGACTGTTTTGTCGTCTATTCGGTTCTCTTCACCAATCTGGCGACGGTGGTCGTCCTCTTTTGTGGCGTGTTCCAGCAGCGCATTGCAGATGTCCCTCGCTGATTTCGAATGATGCTCCCGCATCACCTTTTCGAGGTGTTGACGTTCTTCATCATCGCTCCCGTCATAGACGCCGTCTGTATAAAGAAAAAGAATGTCGCCCGGGCTCATTAAAGTGATTTCGGCAACATCGGACGAATTAGCCGGCCGGGGCCGAAATCGCATTGAGAAATAGCGCTTACGATCCGGATGATCGCCAGGGATTTGCAGGCCCAACGGTAGGAATTGCACCATTCGATCTCTATCCAGCTTCACAAACTTGCGGTATTCAGCAGAGAACACGAGCGGCGGGGGGTGCCCAAAATTTACAAATCGGAAATACCCGTATGGATGCACTTCGCCATAAAGCATCGTCGCAATCTCGCGAGCATTATCTCCCTCACTTATACCCAAGGCATTGCGAGCGGTGAGGGAATGCGCTAAACGCAGGTTCAAGTTTTCAAACAGTTCCGGCGTGGTCCTTCCGTGTTGATCAAGCTCAGAAAGCATCAAGGCATGAAACGTATCGTGTACCGTCGAGGCGATTTTCGCCGAGATGAGTCCGTGACCCTGTGCGTCAACCATCAGGACTCCTGCCGTACTATGAAGATCATTGAGGGCCTCGGCGATCCGGACCTGCTGCGAGCTCAGTGCAGCCCTGTATTCCTTTTCCATTTCGGATCTGTAATCCGGCCTGGACCTCAACCACTCCACATGATCGTCTACTGAATTGCGCGGCAGTGCGCCTGGCGGGAGCGGATCAAGAAATTCCTTCGATAACTTCAGTGCCTGCCGAATGCGTGCATCGACGTCATAACGCTGCTGGAAGTTTATGTATTCAAATAGGTCCCCGCCTACCTTTTCGACAGGAACAGAATTCCCGTACATCTCAATGCCGGGTATGTCCGGAATAGCTCCTTCCACCGGCATGAGCCGTTCACGGAGGTATTCATCGATACTCAGATCTGTGTGCGGTGTAGTCACTGAACTCTTATGAAGTCATCATCCATCGAGTGAGGACCTAGCTGCGCCAGCTTTATAACACTGAGTCGTCTACTCTAACTAAAGATGTTCGCTAACAAAACCTTTTGTACACATTGGCGGTCAGCTTCGATTGGTGTCCATAAATATAAGGATGGCCTTGGCACAGTCCTTATTATATAGGAGGAGTTTAGATCTCTCTTCGTGAGCCAAGGCAGAATCGAAAGCAAGGTAGTTGAGACTCAATTTGGATTTTATCTACGTGGGCAGGCAGTCGGCAGAGATCAAGCAGGACACACTTTGTCTGACATTCCCATCTCCGCTTACACTAGTCGCAGCCGTGCCTATCAGCAGTTCATTGGTGTACAGCAGAATGCTGATGTCTTTTTCAAGCTGCTGAACGCTGTGCTAACAGAAAAGAACGACGATTAAGACCGCCTGCCCTCCATTGACTATGTAACCCAGGAAACTCTTTGCGTAGCAAACGAACAACTTCTTGTTTTAGTCGCAAGAATTATTACAGAACCAGGAGCAGCGAAAGCGACTGCACGCCAGAGAGAAGAACACTCTGGGAAAGGAGCTACTACTCCCTAGCGTGCAGTCGCTTCGCTTCTGGTTCTGTATCTGAGGCGCAACGTCAGACTATTATTTGGTTGCAGCCTAAGCCGCGGTATACGCAGAGAACATTTCATCGGGCCCGCATCACTGTTGCCATCCACCTCCCAGCGCCTTGTAAAGTTGCACGACTGATAACAGCTCGTTGCGTTTCGTTTGCGTTAAGTCAAGCTCAGCATTAAACAACTCGCGATCAGCATCGAGTGCGTTGAGCAGTGTGTCTACTCCGCCTTCGTATCTGAGATGAGCAAGCTGAGATCGATCCGACAAAGTCTCCACCAGCAGTTGCTCTTGAGTACGGACCTCTTTAACTTTTCGATATTGGATTAAGGCGTCTGAGACTTCTCGGAATGCACTCTGAATCGTTTGCTGATACTGAACCACTGCCAGTTCCTGCTGCGATTTGGCAAACTGCACGTTTGACTTGAGTCGACCACCGGTAAAGATCGGCTGCGTTACCTGAGGGACAAAACTCCAGATACGGCTTGGCCCAGTAAACAGACTTGAGAGTTGGTCACTCTGAAATCCCAACAATCCACTCAAACTAATGCGAGGGAAATAAGCTTTCTTTGCCGCTGACACCAGCGCGCCTTGGGCAATGAGATTCTGTTCCGCCGAGCGAATATCCGGTCGACGCTCAAGTAACGACGACGGCAAACCCGCTGGCACCACTGGGAGTTCCTCCTGCTGAGCTAACGGACGTCCACGCGAAATGGCACGAGGATTCGATCCCAACAGCAAACTAATCTGATTCTCAGTTTGTTCGATCAAACGCTCCACGTCGGGAATTGTCCGCGACGCCTCGTAAACCAGTTCTTCTGCCTGGCGAACGTCGAGCATCGTGCCGATACCATTTTGTTGACGTGCCTTAATCAGGCGCAGCGAGTCTTCCCTGGTCGCGAGTGTTCTTCTGGCAATGTCCAGTTCACTATCGAGTTCGAGCAAACTGAAATAGCCGGTCGCGACGTCGCTCACCACGGTCGTCATTACGGTGTTGCGATCTTCTTCAGTAGCTCGCAGTTCGGCACGCGCTGCTTTTGTCTGTTGTCTCAACCGTCCCCAGACGTCT
>Ga0163163_10003599_pt1 | contig 13163 bp, 10 predicted proteins | sample S65metaG_FD_119766 | JGI IMG/M metagenome (GOLD analysis project Ga0163163, IMG submission 119766) | Switchgrass rhizosphere microbial communities from Kellogg Biological Station, Michigan, USA - S6-5 metaG | ecosystem: Host-associated > Plants > Roots > Rhizosphere > Soil | place: USA... | reverse complement strand
TTGGAGGACTCGCAGCGGCAACAGCGACACCGTTGGCCCAATGGCCGAAGTACACCGCGCCTGGCGTCCCGATGGGCGCTGACGCCAAACCGAACTTGGACGCTCCGCCTCCGCGTCTGGCGAATGGCAAGCCCGATCTCTCAGGAGTCTGGGAGATCGGTCGTGGTCGTGGCGGCGCTGCAGCACCGGGCGCTCCCGGACAACGAGGAGCGGGTCCCGCTGCATCAGCGGCGCAGTCCGCTCCGGCTCGTGGCGGCACGCCTACGGCTGTACCGGCCGTAGGAGGAGCATTCGGGAACATCGGAGCGAACACGGAGGGCGGCGCTCCGTACCTTCCGTGGGCCGCGGAATTGGTTAAGAAACGCGTAGCCGATAACAGCAAGGACAATCCGGACGCGAATTGCCTGCCGATGGGCATCGGACAGCTAAACGCACACATTTATCCGCGGAAGATCATCTCAACACCGACAGAAGTTGTGATCATTTACGAGGGGTCGGGAACTACTGTCCGAGAGATTTTTCTGGATGGCCGCGCGCTGCCCAAAGATCCTGAGCCGTGGTGGAACGGATACTCCGTCGGTCACTGGGAGGGCGATAGCCTCGTGGTCGAAACAACGGGCCTCATGGATGACGGGTGGCTTGATGTGCGCGGAAGTCCCATCACCAGCAAGGGCAAAATCACTGAGCGGTTTCGGCGTCCCAGCTACGGAACACTGGAGCTCGAGGAGATCATCGAGGATCCCTCCGTGTACACGAAACCGTTCTCGGCTCGTCTGAACTATCGAATCAGCACTGACACGCAACTGATCGAATTCGTTTGCCTTGACAAGGACGCTTCCCATTACGTCGGCGCCAGCACGAACGCGCCAGCGAAGACGGAGGCGCAGAAGTAGATTGCGCGAAGAGCTGTCTGTGTCGATTGCGACAAACAAGGTCAGCATAGCTGCAGCGTGAATAAAGTTCTTCCGAGCGCCGAGGCGGCGGCCGCGCTTGTCCCAGACGGCGCGTCGATCATGATGGGCGGGTTCGGGTTGTGCGGGATCCCCGAAAATCTGATCCGCGCGCTCCACGAGCGCGGCACGAAACACCTCACCGTCATCAGCAACAACGCCGGCGTCGATCAGTTCGGCGCCGGCGTGCTCCTGCACGCGAAGCAGATCAGGAAGATGATTTCGACCTACGTCGGCGAGAACAAGGAATTCGAGCGCCAGTTCCTGAGCGGCGAGATCGAAGTCGAGCTCGTCCCGCAGGGCACGTTCTCGGAGCGCATGCGCGCCGCGGGCGCCGGCATCGAAGGCTTCTTCACTCCCACCGCGTACGGCACGATCGTCGCCGAAGGCAAAGAGACGCGGATCATCAACGGCAAAGGCTACGTGCTCGAGCAGCCGCTGCGGGCGGATTTTGCTTTCGTCAAAGCATGGAAAGGCGACCGGCTCGGCAACCTTACATATTGGCGCACCGCGCGAAACTTCAATCCCGTGATGGCGACCGCTGCAAAGGTCACGATCGCGGAGGTCGAGCAGCTCGTCGAGCCCGGCGAGCTCGATCCCGACGCCATCGTCACACCGGGCATCTTCGTGAAGCACATCCTGCAGGGCCCGAGCTACGAGAAGAAGATCGAAAAGCGGACGGTGCGGACGTAATGGACATTCGCGAACGCATCGCGCGACGAATCGCGAAGGAGTTGAAAGACGGCGATTACGTCAACCTCGGCATCGGCATGCCGACCCTGGTGGCCAACTACGTGCCGGCGGGCGTCGACATCACGCTGCATTCCGAGAACGGCATGCTCGGCGTGGGACCGTACCCGCTCGACGGCGACGTCGATCCCGACTTGATCAATGCCGGCAAGGAGACGGTGAGCGAGATCCCCGGCTGCTGCTACTTCAACAGCGCGGAGTCGTTCGCGATGGTGCGTGGAGGCCACATCGACTTGACGGTGCTCGGCGCGCTGCAGGTCGACCAGGAAGGCAACCTCGCGAACTGGATGATCCCCGGCAAGATGGTCAAAGGCATGGGCGGCGCGATGGATCTCGTCGCCGGCGCGAAGAAAGTCATCGTCGCGATGGAGCACACGACGAAAGACGGTGGACACAAGATCCTGAGCCGCTGCACGCTGCCCTTCACGGGCGTCAAATGCGTCAACGTCATCGTTACGGAAAAAGCTGTGATCGACGTCGTGCCGCACGGCCTGCGGCTGCGCGAAGTGTCCGCAGACACCACGATCGACGCCGTGAAAGCCGCGACCGGCGCTCTGCTTATGGTTCCCGCAGACGTTCGAACATTCGAATAGGACACGCTCTCCAATTCAGATCACCACTGGATCTCGACGCTTGCTGACGACTCCGTCAAGCTCCTCCGTTACGATGCAATCATGAACCTCTCTCATAGAGTTGCCCTGGTTACCGGCTCGACCAGTGGCATCGGTCTTGGAATCGCAAGAGCCCTGGCGGCGGCCGGCGCTGACGTCATGTTGAACGGATTCGGCGAGCCGGCGCTTATCGAAACGCTGCTTGCGGACTTCAGGTCCGGTTACGGCGTGCGGGCGGCTCATAGCACGGCCGACATGTCCAAGCCCGAGGAAATCGCGGCGATGGTGGCGCAGGCCGCGCGCGAGCTCGGCGGTGTCGACATCCTGGTGAATAACGCCGGGATCCAGCACGTCGCGCCCGTGGAGCAGTTCCCGGTCGATAAATGGGACGCCGTGATCGCCATCAACCTGTCGGCGGCCTTCCACGCCATTCGCGCGGCGCTGCCTCACATGAGAGCGAAGAACTGGGGCCGCATCGTCAACATATCGTCCACGCACGGCCTGGTCGCGTCGGCCCACAAGGCAGCGTACGTGGCGGCCAAGCACGGCATTCTCGGGCTGACTAAAGTGGTGGCGATCGAGACGGCGACTACGCCCATCACTTGCAATGCCGTCTGCCCAGGCTGGGTGCTGACGCCGCTCGTGCAGAAGCAGATCGACGCTATCGCTGCCCGCGACAAGCTTCCAGTTGATGCCGCGAAGATGAAGCTGCTCGCCGAAAAACAGCCCTCGCTCGAGTTCGCAACCCCGGAACAGATCGGTGCCGCGGCGCTTTTCCTCTGCTCCGAGGGCGCGGCGCAGATCCGCGGTATCGCGCTGCCGGTCGACGGCGGCTGGACCGCGCAATGAGCTTGCTCATCGTGATTCTTGCGCTTGCGCTACTGATGTTCGTCGCCTATCGCGGCTTCAGCGTCATCCTTTTCGCGCCGATTTGCGCGCTGCTCGCGGTTCTCGCCACCGACCCGGCCCTCGTAGCACCGGTGTTCAGCGGCGTGTTCATGGACAAGATGGTCGGCTTCGCAAAGAACTACTTGCCGGTATTCCTGCTCGGCGCCGTGTTCGGCAAAGTGATCGAGCTCTCCGGCTTCGCCCGCTCGATCGTCACCGCGGTGCTCGGCTTGGTCGGGCGTGAGCTCAAGACCGCCGCTGTCGGGGTGGCGATCGGCGTGTTCTATCTCACAGGACTCTACTGACCATCACCAATCAGCCCGCTACATGCCAGGAATGAAACTGGCAGGGGAAGAAACGCGAGGACACCTTGCAATGTAAGTCCGAGCGAAATCGTCCCATCCCTCAGGCGGTACGGTCTTGCAGGTATCCGATGAGTACGGTCCCCGATGACGGCCACTGCGGCCTGGTCCGATGAGCCCGTTGAAACGATGACAACCCTCCACCATCTCCAGCCAAGGTGTCTCTGGCGACCTCATCATTGCCCAAGGCGAGGACCGCTACTGCCACAGGCTCAATACGTTAGCGCGGTTTAGACGTGCCTGCCTCAACGCCTTGTCGCGACGCTTTTCAGCCGCCGCTCTTCTCGTTCTGCTTCGTTTCGCAGGACGTTACGCACGACGCCGTAAGCGACGGGCCGTCAAATGTTTCCCAGGCGCTGCGACCGCAACCTCACTGTCGCCCGCGCTCGAGACACCAGCTCCAGCCGGTTGATGGCACCAAGTCCATGGCAGGTGCGCCCCCAGCTTCGTAACACGTCCCGACAATTGGCTTGGTTATCACGCAGGCCGGAAAATGCTACAATCCGCCCGCGCTGAGGGGCGCAACCACTTCGCGGGAAGGACTGAGTCCACCCTCGACGGCTACGCGCCACGTCGAACTGACCTTTCAGCCTGCAGATGCGGAGACAGGCACATCAGGAAAGGTGAGTTCACATGCCTACCAAGCGGCTCCCGTCTCGCCCGAACGTCGATCAGCTAAAGCATCAAGCCAAGGATCTGGTGGCCGAACACCGGGCGGGTACGCTACAGGCCTGCCAGCGAATACGAGAGTTCCATCCCCGATACGCCGCCGCGACAGACAACTCTATCAACGCCGCAACGTTCGCCGTGAGTGACGCTCAGCTGACCATCGCTCGCGAGTACGGATTCGCGAGTTGGGCTCGCTTGAGCACGTTCGTCCGTGAGGCGAGTCCTTCTGACCTTGAACGGCCTCATCATGAGCGGATCGCTGACCTCCGATTCCGCCAGGCTGTTGAGCTGCTTGACGATGGGAACGTGGAAGGCCTGCGTCGTCTGCTTGCTGACGTGCCGAGCCTTGCCACTCAACGGGTGTACTTCGAAGGCGGCAACTACTTCCGGGAACCATCACTGCTGGAGTTCGTTGCCGAAAACCCTGTCCGTCACGACGGCCTCCCGCCCAATATCGTTGACGTTGCACGAGCGATTCTTGAGGCGGGCGCACAATCTGATCATCGGTTGGTCCAGTCGACACTTAGCCTCGTGTCGTCCGGGCGTGTGGCCCGCGAATGCGGCGTCCAGATTGCCCTTGTGAATATCTTGTGCGACTACGGCGCAAACCCCGACGCTGCGGTTGGCTCAGCATTGGGGCATGGGGAATTCGAGGCGGTGAACGCTCTGATCGCGAGAGGGGCGAGCGTTGATCTCCGCGTTGCCGCCGCAACTGGCCGTCTCGAGGAGGCACGCACGACCGCGACGACTGCCTCTGCGAAAGACCGGCATTTCGGTTTCGCCTTGGCGACTCAGTTCGGGCACGCGGCCATCGTCAAGCTGCTACTTGATCTCGGCGAGAATCCGAACCGCTTCAATCCTCAAGGAGCCCATTCGCATTCGACGCCGCTACATCAAGCAGCATTCGCTGGTCATGACGACACCGTTCGGCTGCTGGTCGAGCATGGAGCCAGACTGGACATCAAGGACATCCTCTGGGCGGGCACGCCGGCAGACTGGGCCGACTACGGCGGGCACTCGGCCGTCGCGGCCTATCTGAGAGCCTCAGCGCGCGCGCGAACGACGGGATCACCGCGCGGCAAAGGGTGACGCAGCAGCGGTCTCTGTCGAACTGACTTGAATTCGGTTCTGACGCATCTTTGGTGCAGGTTGGAATCCGGCGAGCGGCGCAATTCGTTGACTATACGCGAGTAGCCGCGATGAAACGCCTAATGGATGAGGTGGCCGGAACCGGAACGGCGACGATTGGGGTAAGCGCGCTGTCTTCAATGGGTTAACTCCTGTCGAAGCACCGGCCCTACACCAAAGATGCGTCAGAGCCGCTCTGAGTGCAGGTCGACAGAAGCCAATTTCAACGATTACTTAGTTCCGCTGCGCGGGCGGCGCTTAGGATATTGCGCAACCCGTAGTTGCCTTCGTGACAGGCGTACTCGAACACCTGTTGTGTAGCGTCCTTCGTCAAATTCAAAGCAAACGTCCAGGGGCGGGTCCACGTGGCAGGGTCGTTGACCGTCACGGACCACTCAAGGACATTCGGACCCACAGGCGTGAACCGCTCCGTGAGGCGCATCTTGACGCTGTTGGGGTTTCCGTAACCGTTGATGCCGATCGCCGTCTTGTCCGTGAAGTTCGTCGTCTCGACGACGAGCGTGTTTCCGTCCCAGTGGCCTCGCGCGTCACCCATATAGCTGGTGTGCTTCGAGTTCAGGTGCGGGCGCCCGTCAAGTGGGATGATCCGCGTCTCGTGGATCATTTCCTCGCGGATCGCGACGGTGCCGGGCCCCTGCACGAACTGAAACGAATTCCCGTAGATGACCGGGAGCATCGAGCCAGTGACACCTCGAGTGATGCATCGATCGTACAAGCTCCGGTCTAGGTACGAATCGGCGCGTTCCTCGCCGAACGGCGGTAATGGCCGCGCGCCGGGTGCCAGGGGCGGAATCTGCCCGTCAGGGGGGTCCACGACCATCCACGCCCGGCTGTTGTTCGCACTGAGGTGCTCGTACCAGTGTGACGGCCCGGCTCCGGTGTCCTCCCCTACCCCCCCGCCGATAGCAGCAGCGATCTGGTTGGCCTGCTCGCGCCGGCGTCGACCGAGCTCAGCGAGCTCCGCTGCCGTGACATCCTCTAAGCGCCGTCCCTGAAACTCGGATGGACGCTCCATCGGAATCCCCGCTTCGTCCTTGTCGGTGTACGTTCCTTGAAGATCGGGATCGCCCCACGGTGTCTTCGGCGGCGAAAAGGCGCCCACTGGAGGTTGGGCTAGGTTGCGTGGGTGTGACTGCGCCTGGATAGTGCCACTGAAGAATACAAGGCCGAGGAATGATGCAACGAAGACAATCGAGTTGCTGGGCATAATCTGGTTCGCTCTTGCCCAATGTGCGCCCGTTATTGGGGTGGCTAGAGGTTGGCGAGCCTTTGTACTTGGATGTCAGGGACCATGTAAAATACTTACTAGATCGGTAGTGAGACGATTTAGATATCGTCACCGCTTACTTGTTCTCTGTCGGATCTTTTCCGTCGGCCGGCGCGCCGGTACCCGATGAGCCGAGGAACAATTTCTTGCCGTCGGGCAGCGTGATGTCGCGGCCGTTAGCGCGGTTGGTTCCGTTCTTCGCGCGATAGCCCTCGACGACCACTTCGAGGCCGGCCGGCACCGTGTTCTTGTCAACGCCGCGCCGCAACAGCGTGTTCGGCGTCCCGCCTTCGATCATCCATTCGGTGACTTTGCCGTCCGGCTCCTTGACGTTGATGTGGAACCAGGTGTGAGGGTTGATCCATTCGATGCGCGTGATCGTGCCGTGCAGCGTGATCGGCTGCTGCGCGTCGAACTCGGCGGCAAAGGCGTGATGCGCGCGCGCCGGCGCCGCGATCAGAACGAGCAGCACCGTCGCCAGAGCCGCACCCAGGGCTACATTCGTTTTCGCGCTCATTTCTTCTTGGCCTCCTCGGCGCGAGCGCCGCTCAGGATTCCTTCCATGCCGTAATTCCCCTCGTGGCAGGCGTACTCGTACAGCTGCTCGCCCGTGTAGACGAACGGGATCGACGCCGTCCACTGACGCGTGAACGTCGTCGGATCGTCGACCGTGAACTCGTACTCGACGGTATTCGGATCCACTTTCGTGAATCGCTCGATCAGCTTGAGGGTCTCGGCCGACCCGCGATACAGCGTGCGGTTCGAGAAATTCGTTGTCTCGACGACGAGCGTATTGCCTTCCCAGTGTCCGCGCGAATCACCCATGTACTGGCGCAACGACGAGTTGATGTGCGCGCCGCCAGTGGTCGGAATGACGCGTGCTCCGCCCAGCATTTCGATCTGGATCGCGACGTACCCCGGGCCCTGCACGATGCGGTAGTTGTTGTTGTACGCCGAAGGCGACATGGCGCCTGGTAGTCCGCGGGTGATGCAGCGCTCGAACAGACTGCGGTCCGTCGTCCAGTCAGCGCCGCGCCCGTTGGCGCCGCCGCCTCGGTAGATCGGCTGCTTGTATTCCTCCGCCTGACGACGCTGCGCCTCCGACGTGAGCGGCGGAACGCGGCCGTCCGCCGGATCGATGATCAGCGACGACCGTTTCGTCGTCACCTTCTTGCCGCGATCCCACCAGAATTCGTTGTAGGCGCTGCTGACGTCCCCTTCCGTGCCTTTGTTGCGGCCGTTGTCGACACTCCGCTCGGTCGCACCGCGTTCCAGATCAGCGATCTCGTCGTCGCTGAACTCCGCCTTGCCCGCGAATTGCGCGGGCCGCTCGAACGGCGTGATCGTGCGGTTAGAGTAGATACCCTGCAGATCCGGTTCACCCCACGGCGTCTTCGGCGGCACGAACGGTCTCGCGGCCTTCTTGGGCGCCGCTGGCGTTTGGGCCGCCGCGCTGCCGCTCACAGCGATGACACATACCGTCGCAAGAGCAAATCGTCGACTGATCATCGTTCCTCCCCGTTCCCAGATGTGGCGCAAGCCTTTAGGGTTGCGGTGCACGGCAAAGCTAAAGCTTCGCACTACGACGATCACTTCTGCGCGTTGCCGACGTAGTGCACGGCGTCCTTGTCTATACAGACGAACTCCATCGGCTGGGTGTCGGGGCTCAGCCGCCAGTACAGCTTCGCCGTGAACGGCCTCGTGTACGCGCTCGGGTCGTCGATGGTTTCTTCGAGCTCGATATAGCCGTATCGGACGCGGCGGAACTTCTCGATGATCTTGCCCTTCTCCGTGATTGGACTTCCGCGTACGTCGAGCCATCCCTCCATCAGACCAGTGGTCTCGGCGACGAGGGTGTCGCCCTCCCAGTGACCAACCGAATAGCCGTTGTACCAGGGACTCGGGTCCTTCGGCGCCGTTCTGCCGTCGAAGAAGATCTCGCGGACGGTCGTGCCTGATCCTTCGTAGATGAGGATCAGTTCGGTCGGCGTCTGGATCGTCTTGCGTGGGTAGGGATGGGCGTTCATCTGCGCGATCCCGAGCGGCATGCAGTTCGCGTCGGGGTTGTCCTTGCTATTGTCGGCCATCCGCTTCTTGACGAGATCAGCCGCCCATGGCTGATAGGGCGCGCCGTCAGGATAGTCGCCGCCGACGTTCCCCATACTTGCCCGGCCGACTGCGCCTCCTTGTCCGCCACGCCCCTGACCGGCAGGCGGCCCGGCGCCGCGTGCCTGTGCGCCTGCCGCGTTCGCCGAGGCGTCACCGGCGGCCCGGCCGCGACCGCCGCGTCCCTGCGGGCAGTCGGTGCACGGAACGACATCCCAGACACCAGACAGATCGGGTTTGCCGTCAGGCATTTTCGGCGCGGGCGCGTCGAGATTTACTTTGCCGTCCGGCGTCTTGGGCACGTTGGCCGGGATGAATTTCGGCCACTGCGCGAACACGGTCTGCGATCCGACGAGCACGGCGGCTGCCGTCAGGAGTGTCGCCGCGGTCTTCAACATTGCTTCTCTCCTCAATGTCAACCTGCTTCTGCGCGTTCCGACGTAGTCGCAGTCCTGGTCCAGCCACACGAACTCGATCAGGGGCGTCTTCGGCGAGGTCCGTTCGTCGATCATCACGGAATCAAAAGTCCAGCTGCACGGTAATCTTCGCGAAGCGTGCGGGCAGGATCGCCGTCGGCGCCAGCCATCCGCCGTTCAGGATGTAGGTCTGGTTGTAGGTCTGGATCGGATTCACGTTCAGCGCGTTGTAGAGATCGACGCTGAACTGCGTCTTATAGCCGCCAAACTTCAGGATCTTGCCGAATCGCAAGTCGATCTGATTGATTCGATCGCCGCGCACTGTACCCGGCGCCAGGAGGTTCACCGTCGCATCCTGCGCGTTCCCCGACAGATTGCGTCCGAGCGACTGCGCCACGACGGCGTTCGGCACAGCGTAATTGGCCGCCAGCGACCCGCCCGGAATGCTCTGAAACGCGGTGCTGACCTGCACGTCGACGCGCGGAACCGTGTAGCTCGCGAGCCCTTTGACCTGTGTCAGGAACGGAAAATCGACGTGGCAGTACGGGTTCAGTAGGCTTGGGTACGACCCTCCGACAAACCCCGCGTATTCCGGCAACACCGCGCGGATTGCGCAGCTGTCCTGCGACGTCCGGCCCGTGCTGGTGCCACCTTGCAGGAACAGACCCTGACGCATCCGCGCCGAGAAATTCACCTCGACGCCGTTCCAGTGCTGAAACTGCGTGCCGTAGTTGTCGGCGAGCGTCACCCAGTTGTTCGTCTGGCCGAAGAGCGTCGGCGCGACGTTGTAGAGCGGGCCAATCGTGCTACCGGCGCTCGGCAGCCGTCCATCCGACGGCACGGTGACGTTGAACGTCCCGAAGTTCGGCGCGCTCGACGAGCCGACGCCGCTCGTCGCCACTGCCAGATTCTGCGTGGCGGTGAAGTTGCCGAAGATCCGCCGGAAGTACCCGACATCGACCGACACGCGTGGGTGGAGCTGCTGCTGCACTTGCACGCCGAAGTTCCAGTCGTAGGGACGAACGCCCCACCCGTGCAGGATCGCCGGGTCGTAGGTCGTCGTCGGCGTATTCAGATTGGCGAAGTTCGCGTTGCCCGCGCCGCAGAAGTCGCCGCCGCTCGTGCGGTTGTCCTGCGCCGACATGCTGCCCAGATTGCAGTCGACGACGAAGTTGCGGTTCCCGTCGGTCCACGTGCGGGCGCCGCTGTTGGTCTGCAGGAGGCCGATCGGGTTCGTGAGGCCGCCCGTGATCGAGCTGCCGTCGGCCGCCGCGAGGTACTTTCCGACGTTGACCTTGACCGCCGTCTTGCCGTTGCCGAAGACGTCGTACACGGCAGCCACTCGAGGCGTCAGGTCGTTGTAGTGCGTACCGTCGGTCTCCGGAATCACCTTGGCGACCGGCACGAATGGATTCGCGACGTTGTCGGCCGGCCCGGGGCCGCCGATCGGCTGTGCCGGGAAGAAGCTCGCCGAATGATCGTACCGAAGCGCACCCGAAAGCGTGAAGCGGCCGCGCGTCCATTGATCCTGGACGTACAGCGCGTGCACCTGCACGTGCGTGTTCTGCTGCGCAGGTCCGACGTATTGCGTGAAGGAGAACGGCACGCCGTTGCTGAAGGTGTAGCCGAGCCACTGATCGTTCATCTGCGCGCGGGAGAAGTGGTTGACGATTTGCTCGCCGAAGTAACCGACCTTCGCGCTGTTTGACCCGGTGACTACGGCGGCCGACGCACGCCAGTTGTAGACGTAGCTGTCCGCGTAGTAGGCGCCGAGGAACGGAACGACGGCCGTCGACCGGTACGCCAGGCCGGCGATACCGCCATTCGCGGCGCACCCCGCGAAGCACCCTTCGACCACCGGAATCATGCTCGCGTAATTCGAGATGTTCGGCCGCGTGCCGTAGTCGTCGATGATGTTGCCGCCGAGGCCGGCCTCGAGCAGCAGTTTGCTCGTCCACGGCGACGACCACGTCACTTGTTCAATGCGTGGCGTCGCGTGATTGTTGTAGTGCGCTTCGGGCGCAGTCGTCGCCGACCCGCCGGGGTTGACGCACCCAGTGGTGCAGAGGCTCTGCTGATCGACGGAGAAGTTGAACTTGTTGCGCCTGGAGGCCTGCCACGTGAGACGCACGTTCGCGTTCTTCCAAGTGCCATCGTCGCTGGACTGTTGCGAGGTCGGGACGTAGGTCCACTTCGTCACGTCGTCGGCGTTCGCGTTCACGTAAATCGAGGCGGTCTTGCGATTACCTTGATAGCGGGCCGCCGTGAAGAACCACAGCTTGTCCTTCCTGATCGGACCGCCGACGCCGCCGTTGATGTCCCAGATCTTCAGCAGTTCAGCAGGCGCTGGAAGTCCAGCCGTCTTGAGCGCGTCGGTGTAGTTGCTGGACGCCAGGCCACCGCTGGCGCCGTTGCCGAAAAAGGAGCCCGACAACCGATTGCCGCCCGTGCGCGGCACGAGGTTCATCGACGGACCGCCGACTTCCGACTCGCCGAGCTGGCCGGCCGTCGTGAAGACGATTTCCTGGGCGTTCCCGACGTCGGCCACCGTGTACGAGACGCCGGTGCCGTTCAGTGACGCGCCGAGGGACAGACCATCGACCGTCAGACGTCCTTCATTTCCAGGACCGCCACGCATGGAAAACGTCACCGTCGTCGGACCCGAGAAGCCACCGACATCCTGCGTACCCGATACCGACACGCCCGGTACGAGCGTGACGATGCTGTGATACAGGCGAGCGGTCGGTACTGCATTGAGGACGTCGTTCGGAACCGTTGTCTGCTGTTTCGCGTTCACAATATCGACGATCGGCGTCTCACCCGTGACCGTGATCGTCTCGGATACCGCGCCGACTTTCAGCTCGACGTCGATCTTGGCGGTAAACGTTCCGGTCAGCTCGACGCCTTCGCGCTTCACGGTACTGAATCCGGACAGCGTGAACGTGACGCCGTACGTGCCCGGGCGCAGATCTTCGATGCGGTACTGACCGCTGCCGTCGGTGACGGCGGTGCGAGTGCGCTCGATGAGCGCGGGGCTCGCCGCTTCGACGGTCACGCCGGGGAGCACGGCGCCGGAACTGTCCTTGACGATGCCGGTGATCGACGCCTGGGCGAACAGCGTCGAAGGAGCGAAGACGAGAAGAGCGAGAACCGCGAACGACAGCCGAACGAGTGCGCGCATCAGAACTCTCCATCACAGCCCGAATGACGATCGCGTCCATCACGGAGCGGATCATCTCGGCCCCCCGAGCGCGTGGGCGGTGCGGACGAGTTCTAGCAAATTCCGACGCTGTGGCAAAATATATAATACAGTTCGATTAAGACGTATTGGATATGAATGACAATGGAACTGCGCCATCTACGGTACGCCGTCGCGATCGCTGACACCTTGCACTTCGGACAAGCTGCGGAACGTCTGCGTATCAGCCAACCGCCGCTCAGCCAGCAGATCAAGCAGCTTGAAGACGAACTCGGGGTCAGGCTGTTTCACCGGACCAATCGGCAAGTCCGGGTAACAGAAGCCGGGAAGATGTTCATCGAAGAGGCGCGTTTGATCCTCGCCCAAGCCGAGCACGCGGGTCGAGTCGGGGCGCGCGTGGCCGCCGGCGAGCGAGGCCAGTTGATAATCGGTGTCGCCGGGCCGGCTGACGCGCAGATTTTCGTCGATGCCTTACGACTCTTTGGGAAGCGGCATCCAGAGGTGCGCGTCGTCGCGCGCAACATGAGTACTGCCGACCAGATCCAAGCCATTCGCGAAAAGCGGCTGCACGCGGGGTTCGTCGTGCCTCCGGTTGACGATCCTGATTTGGCTGTTGAGACCATCTTACGGCGACCGGTTGCGATCGCGCTGCCGAGGAATCACCGGCTTGCGAATCGAGCGAGCGTGCCGCTCCGCGCGCTCGCCGACGAATCGCACGTGATGTTCGCACGCACGCTGAGCCCTGCTTTCTTCGACGCGATCGCGAGTGCGTGTCGTACCGCGGGCTTTAATCTCA
>Ga0163163_10003597_pt1 | contig 13171 bp, 15 predicted proteins | sample S65metaG_FD_119766 | JGI IMG/M metagenome (GOLD analysis project Ga0163163, IMG submission 119766) | Switchgrass rhizosphere microbial communities from Kellogg Biological Station, Michigan, USA - S6-5 metaG | ecosystem: Host-associated > Plants > Roots > Rhizosphere > Soil | place: USA... | reverse complement strand
GCGAAGTCCTTCATAACATTCGAGCCACCGGTCGTAATGCAGCGATCCCCAATCGAGCGCGTCCTGTGCCACGCCCTGCATCGCCTCTGCCGCCGGGCGGGACAGGGGGGTCACGGCGGCGTGGTTGAGATAGATCAAATTCCGAGTGACGGGAAAGAATTCGCGATGCATGAAACTAGAGTAATCTTTTGGTCTCGTGAAGCGTCAAAGGGCGTATACTCGGAAGTAAGAGGAACACTATGCATCGCCTCGTCTCCCTCACTGCGGCTTCTTTACTGGCTTTCACACTTCTCGCGGCGGATAAGAAAAAAGACCCGGACGAAATCGGTAATCGCGACGTCGGCAAAGGCGTGAACTTCTACTCCGTCGAAAAAGAAATTGCCCTTGGCAAAGGGCTCGCGATGGACGTCGAGCGGCAAGCCAAAATCGTTGACGACCCGATCATTGCCGAGTACGTCAATCGCCTGGGCCAGAATCTGGTGCGCAATTCCGACGCGAAGGTTCCCTTCACCATCAAAGTGATCGACACCGAAGAGGTGAACGCTTTCGCACTGCCCGGCGGGTTCTTTTTCGTGAACTCGGGTTTGATCTTGAAGGCCGATACGGAAGCGGAGCTGGCGGGTGTAATGTCGCATGAGATTGCTCATGTGGCGGCGCGGCACGGTACGCGGCAGGCGACCCGCGGGGAAATCGCTCAATTGGCCACCATCCCGTTGATTTTTTTAGGCGGCTGGACCGGTTATGGAATCCAGCAGGCCGCCAGCGTGGCGATCCCCATAGGCTTCCTTTCGTTCTCGCGCGGATTTGAATCCGAGGCGGATTTGCTCGGCCTGGAATACATGTACAAGAGCGGCTACGATCCGGCAGCGTTCGTCGATTTCTTCGAAAAGATTCAGTCTCTGGAAAAGAAGAAGCCGGGCACCATGGCCAAGGTGTTTTCAACGCACCCGATGACCGACGATCGCATCAAAGTCGCGCAGAAGAACATTCAGGAGTACCTGAAGGAACGGCCGGAATACGTCGTCACCACTTCGGAATTCAACGACGTCAAGACACGGCTGATGGCCATGCACAATAAGCGCAAAGTGTATACGCAGGACCTGAACCGCCCCACATTGCGCAAGGCTCCAGGGGCCAGCAGCGGCAGCGACAAAGACGACAAGGACAAGGGCGGCGACGATGACCGTCCGACGCTGAAACGCCGTCCGGATCAGTTCCGCTAACGCTTTTTGGTCTTGCGCCCGCGGATTAGATCCAGCAATGTTTTGGCCCTGGTGTTGGCCGAGTCGAGTTGAATCGCCGTACGCGCTTCTTGCTCGGCCGAATTCCAGTCACCTGCAACCGCTAGCGTAAATCCAAGATTCGAGTGGTTGACGGACTCGTGAGGCATCAGGCGGACAGCTTCTTCGAACGAACTCCGCGCTTCGCCGAATTGTCCGCTTTCGACATACTCCACGCCGAGAAGATTGTGCGCATAGGGGGCCGACGAAGGTTCCTTGACCAGGGTTTCGCGCAACTCCTGGATCGCCGCCGGGTGCTTGCCAAGCTCCGAAAGGCGCAAGGCTTTCTCCAGACGACGGCGGGCTTTAGAGGAGAGCGGATTCCGAAGTACATCGGCTGAGACGGTGGCCGGGCCCGACGGAACGCGCGCCCGAGAATCTGGGAAACTCGACATGGTTTCCCCAAGTTCGATCAACCCACGGGAAGAATAGCCGAACACCCGGGTCTGCTCGTAAGGATTACCCCAAAATACCTGTCCCGATACCGGGGCACTGGCAATCCCGAAAAAAGAGATCATCGCCGCCACCCGAAAGCCTGCGGCAAGTGACACGTTAGGCATGCATCCTCCAAGAAAATTGCGAAACAATTTGGGATTTCACCGCGAGGTGAAATATGGACGGGATATTCCTAACGACTGAGTTGCTACCGACGGGGGGCCGTACTGCTGTCATCGTCAGAATAACGTCAAAGCTGCGCCCGGTCCAATCGATATTGTTTATCCGCCCGATACGTGAAGCCACTCAGGTCTTCGTCTGAGAAGTGACTGATTGGCATACGTTTAGCTATTTCTAACAGGTGGTGATTGCACGCTGATTAAAACGCTGTGACACTATTTGCAACTTGGCGTTGGCGAATGACGTGCTGTAATAAGCGGTATGAAGAAACGCGACGACGAAAGTACCCGAACGTACGACATCGTTCCATCGGCTAAGGAAGGTCTAGGCCCTAATTCCGCCGGCCAATCCGGCGACACACAAGGTCTATCCGACGTAGCTGAGGCCGACTCCGAAAGCGTCGAAGAACTGGTGGAGGCAGGGCAATCCTACGAAGCGGAAGTGATCGCCGGCATCGAAGACGCGCCTGATCCGGACGTGGCTGAGGTTCACACCAGGCAAGTTCCGGAAGACGATGTTCCCGACGAATACCTGGAGAAAGACCAGTAGGGTTCCGCGCAACGAGCGTTAACTGCGGAGCTCGGCGGCGATTTCCTGAGCCGCGCGGCGCGCCTGCTCGACTGCGCCGATCTCAAAGCTGATGGCGCCGACGCCCGGATGGCCGCCGCCGCCGTAACGCTCGCAAATCGTCGCCAAGTTATATTTCAGCGGACCCTTCGCCCAGGGATTTGACCCCACTGAGACCTTGGTGCGGAACGGCGAGGTGGTGACAGAAACCGTATACACCGACTGTGGGAACAAATAATACGGAATGAATTTGTTGTAGCCTTCGATGCCTTGCTCGACCAGATCGAAATACACTACGCCATCGTTACAGAAGGACTGTTCGCGAATGATGCCGATCGAGCGCAGATGGTTCTGATAGAGCGGCTGGTAGACCGCCTGAATTTCAGGATCGGCGGCGATTTCAGCTAGCGTCCGGCGGCGCATCATGCGAATGATTTTCTGCACCGTCTCCGACCCCTGGGAGCCTTCGATGGTCAACGTGAGCTGCGTGGCGGGCGTACCCAGATCGACCGCTTCCTGAGCGTCTTTATACAGCGCGCCGTCGATGATGTCGGCCCAGCCTACCAACTCCTTGAGATCGGCTGAATCGTAGCCGAATTTTTCGCAAGCCACCGTTGCGATGTATTTGGTGCAGGAGCGAAACGAGGGATCGAAGAATTTGAAGCCGCTGGTATCGCGGCGGAAATGCTCGCCGTCCTCGGGCGACAGGAAGGCGCTTTGGTGGTGATCGAACCACCAGGTGAGATGGGGGTCGGTCGAGTATTTGAAGTCGACGATGGCGTTGATGTCGCCGTCGAACATACCCGGCTCAAACAACTGCGAAGCTTTGTGGGCTAAGCCGGTGAAGCAAAAGTCGGCTCCGGGATAGAATTTCTCTTCCACGAAACGGCTGAAAAAGGCGGCGGAGGCCGCGCCGTCGAAGCAGTGATCGTGATAGAGAACTCGTACCCGCATGCGTTTCAATAAATGTCGAGTGGAAAACCTGCTAGTGTCTCGCAAATGGGGGGCATTATGCAAGCGCGGTCATCCGGGCTGTCATCTGGGGCGGGGAAACGCGAGCGGCCGAAACCGGTTTGGTATCCTTCAATCGGTCATTATGCGAAGACGCTTCTTTGTCGATCAGGTCCGGAACGGACACGCGGAAATCGCGGGCGACGATGCCCGCCACTTGACTCGGGTCCTGCGCGTGGAGGTGGGCCAGCGCTACGAGATCTCCGACAACCGTACCGTCTACCTGGCTGAGATCGAGACCGCCCGCAAAGAACACGTGATCTTCAAGACGCTGGAGAAGTTACCGGTGATCGCGCCGCCGGTGCGCATGATCCTGTGCGCGGCGATCGTAAAGTTCGACCATTTCGAATGGATGATTGAAAAAGCCACCGAACTGGGCGTGGCCACGATCATTCCGATGGTCAGCGTCCGCACTGAGCGTGGCCTCGATAAAGCCGCTCCCAAACGCCTGGAGCGGTGGCGTCGTATCGCGCTCGAAGCCAGCCAGCAATCGCGGCGCGCACATCTTCCGGAGATCGCAGAACCGGCAGTCTGGCAGGAGGTTCTGGCGACGGTGGGGACTTATCGTTACGCGCTGAATGAGAACAGCACGCAGCCCCTGCCGGCCGTGTTCCCCGTGGAACGTCGAGCGGACGATACCGTCGCACTGCTGATCGGTCCCGAGGGTGGCTGGACTGACGAAGAGCGCTCCGAATTTACCGCTGCGGGTTGGGCGCCGGCGTCGCTAGGTCCTTCGATTCTGCGCGCGGAAACCGCGGCGCTGGCGGCACTCGCCATCGTGAGCGCGGCGTGGTTGCCGCCCGGGGTTGCTACACTGAAGCATTGATTCAGCGCCTGGTTTTAGAAAATCTCAAGCACCGGCCGGTGCGAACTCTGCTCAGTGCGATCGCGATTGGGGTGCAAGTCACCATGATCCTTACGCTGGTGGGCGTGAGCGAGGGCGTACTTGGGGATATCGCCGCTCACTCGCGCGGCACCGGCGCGGATATCTTGGTCCGGCCCCCCGGTAGCTCAGTGCTGGCGTTCTCGGGCGACATGCCTCAAGGCATCGTGGGGCTGGTCCGGAAGGAGCCGCACGTGGTGCAGGCCACCGGCACGAAGGTTCAATCTGTCGGAAATTTCGATTCCATCACCGGTATCGACATTGACGAATTCAATGGCATGAGCGGCGGATTTCGTTTCCTCGAAGGTGGACCATTCGTTCGGCCGGATGACCTGCTGATCGACGATGTCTATGCGATCGCCCACAAGCTGCATGCCGGCGATTCCTGGGAACTCGGATTGAAGTGGCACATAGCGGGCGTGGTGCAATCGGGGAAGCTCTCGCACATGTTCGCGAAGCGGGATTACCTGCAGGAAAAATATTCGGCGGTGGGCAAGGTGAGCGTCGTCTACGTGAAGATTGACGACCCGAAAAATCTTGCTCCCGTGCTCGAGTCGCTCAGAATGAAGCTGGAAGACTACAAGGTCTTCTCAATGGATGAATTCGTGTCGTTGATTTCGGTGGACAGCATTCCGATTCTCAAGCGCTTTACGCGCGTGGTGATTGGTCTGGCGGTGATTGTCGGCTTCCTTGTGGTTTTTCTGTCGATGTATACGGCGGTGCTGGAACGCACCCGCGAAATCGGAATTTTGAAAGCACTGGGAGCCTCGCCCGGATACATCATGACGATTCTGCTGCGCGAAACCTTCCTGCTGGCGGTAGTGGGAGCCATCGCGGGAATTCTGATGAGCTACGGCACGCAGGCCATCCTCCGCGTTACGGTGCCCACCATGCCGATGTTGATCGCGCACGCCTGGTGGCCGTGGTCGGCACTGATTGCGCTGACGGGCTCGATGATCGGTGCGATTTATCCCGGGCTCAAGGCGGCGCGCCAGGACGCCATCGAAGCGCTGGCCTACGACTAAGACTCGATGATTGAAATTCGCGATCTGAAGAAGACCTATCGTGTCGGTGAAATTGACGTGCACGCGCTGCGTGGGGTGGACCTGTCGGTGGAGCGCGGCGAGTTCGTCGCAATAGTGGGCCCCAGCGGTTCCGGCAAATCGACTCTGTTCCACATTCTGGGTGGACTCACTCCGCCCACCTCCGGCAGCATTCATATCAATGGGCGCGACCTGCTGGGCATGACCGAGGCCGAGCGCACCAATCTGCGCAAGACCGGAGTCGGCTTCGTGTTTCAGAAATACAATTTGCTGCCGACTTTGACTGCGTCCGACAACATCGAAATCGCTCGCGACATCGCCCACCAGAAGGGGCCGCTCGATCCGCAATTCGACGAAATTTTGGGATTGCTGGGACTCAAGGGCCGCCTGCATCACAAGCCGCGCGCTCTATCCGGCGGCGAACAGCAGCGGGTGGCAATCGCGCGCGCCATCGTCAATCATCCGGCTCTCCTGCTGGCGGACGAACCCACCGGCAACCTGGACACGGCGAACTCGGAAGCGGTGCTCGGACTCCTGCGCGATCTGAACAAGCGTCTCGGCCAGACCATCCTGATGATCACGCACAACCCTGAAGCCGCGGCCTACGCGGATCGCATTGTGAAGATGCGCGACGGGCGCGTGGTCGAGTAAGTCGGCCTGGCAAAATCGGGAACCTTTCTTTGCGCGCGGTGTCTATGAGGGCATGTTCGAGCAATCCATGCTTCTCTCCTCCGCTCCGGGCAAGAAAGCCGGAGCGCTCGCCGCTTCGCTTGCGGCACAGACCTTCGCAGTCGGCACGTTGCTGCTGATCCCGCTGCTCTACACGGATCGATTGCCGTTCGCGCAACTCCAGTTGCCTACGTTTCTTCCACCAACGCCGACTCCAGAGCCCATGAAGCCGGAGGCAGCGCCGCGCTTGCGGAGGGTGCCGAGGGTATGGAATCCACTGGCGTCTCCCACCAGAATTCCACCGCTCAATACACAGCCCGATATCATTGACGATGCGCCGGCTCAACTTGGCAGCATTGATACAGGCGTTTTCCTTCCACCAACGCTGGGGACGATCATAAGCCGGGTCCTCCCACCGCCGCCTTCACCGCCTCATGTGAACGACGTCGAGCCGAGCAAGCCGATCACGGTCACCAGCGACATTCAGGCCGCAAAGTTAATACGAAAAGTGATTCCTGTGTATCCAAGGCTGGCTATCGCCGCCCGCATTTCGGGTACGGTGCGTTTAACCGGGATTATCGGGAAGGATGGCTTGATTCAGCAGCTCCAGGTCATTGACGGGCCGCCGATGCTCGTGCAAGCCGCCGTGGATGCAGTCCGCCAATGGGTCTACCGGCCTACGCTGCTGAGTAACAAGCCGGTGGAGGTGATCGCGCCTATCAATGTGAACTTCACACTGTCACAATGATGCGTTTCCACTTTTTGCCGGCGCGAATCGTATAAGTTCCCGGCGCGGCATGGAACACGATGCCGGCTCTGACGCCGTCGATTTCGACAGCGCCGGATTTGATCAGACGTTCCGCATCGGTGCGCGTTCCGGCGAGTTCGATGGCGTGCAGCATCTGCGGAACGCGAATATCGCCGGCGGAACCATAGTTGACGACAACGATGTCTGACGGAACCGCTCCCTGGCGCACCTCGCGATTGAAGTCGTCGAGCGCTTGCGCGGCGTCGGACTGTGAATGGAAATCCGCGACAATGCGTCCGGCCAGTTCCATCTTCACGCTCATCGGCTCGCGTTGTTTGAGCGAGGCGATCTCTGGCAGTGACAAATCTGTGAGCAGCTCCCAATACTTCCACATCAGTTCGTCGCTGACGCCCATGACCTTGCGGAACATCACTTTGGGCGGCTCGGTGATGCCGATGTAGTTGTTCTTAGATTTCGACATCTTCTCGATGCCGTCGGTGCCTTCGAGCAGCGGGGTGGTGGCGACAATCTGCGGCGGCTGATCGAAGTCGCGCTGCAGTTCGCGCCCCACCAGTAGATTGAACCTTTGATCCGTGCCGCCTAGTTCCACATCGCAGCGGAGCATCACGGAATCGTATCCCTGCACCAGCGGATACAAGAGTTCGTGCATGGAAATCGGCGAGCCGTCTTTCAAGCGTGTCGTGAAATCGTCGCGCTCCAGAATGCGGGCCACGGTGTATTTTGAGCACAAGCGGAGGATGTCTTCGAACGTCATCTTGTCGAGCCATTCGCTGTTGAAACGAATCTCGGTCTTATTAACATCCAGAATTTTGAAGACTTGAGCCTTGTAGGTCTCCGCGTTGCGATCAATGTCGGCGCGTGTCAAGGGAGGGCGCGTGACGTTGCGGCCAGTCGGATCGCCGATCATCCCGGTTCCATCGCCGATCAGAAAAATGACGGTGTGGCCCAGGTCCTGAAAGTGTTTCATCTTGCGCAGCAGCACAGTGTGGCCCAGGTGCAGATCCGGAGCGGTGGGGTCGAAGCCGGCTTTCACGCGCAGCGGGCGGCCGATCTTGGCGGCTTCGGTAAGACGCGCCTTTAGATCTTCTTCACGGATGATTTCGGAAAAGCCTTTTTTCAGATACGCGAGCTGTTCCGGGACGGGGGCAAAGGACACTTTACAATTGTAAACATGAAGGCGATCTTCCTCATGAGCTTGCTGATTTCAACCGTCGGCGCCCAGTCGCTCACCGACCGGTTTTTCGACGAATACTATTTCCCCTTCAACCCAACGGCGGCCACCTCGGCCGGAATCCATAAATACGACAGCCAACTGGAGGATTATTCCAAGGCGGGCGTGGACGCGCGTGTCGCCAGGCTAAAGCAGTTCGAAGCTGAGTTCGCTAAACTTCCCGCCGATCCCGACCGCGACCTGGTGCTCTCCACCATTCGCGCGGGGTTGCTGGAGTACCAGACGGTTCGCAGCTGGGAGCGCAATCCCGACGTTTATTCGAGCGGCATCACGGGAAGCGCATTCAACATCATGAGCCGGACCTTCGCGCCTCCGGAAACGCGGCTGCGTTCACTGATCGAGCGCGAGCGCAAGATGCCGCAAGTACTGGCCGCAGCGCGCGTGAACCTGAAGAATCCCCCCAAGATTTACACCGAGATCGCGATTCAGCAGGCGCCCGGGATCATCAGCTTCTTCCAGAAGGATGTTCCACTCGCCTTCAAGAAAGTCACGGATCAGAAGCTGCTGGCAGAATTTCGAGCGGCAAATGACGCCGTCATCAAGGCACTCGGCGATTATCAAAACTATCTGAAGACTGATGTTCTGCCGCGATCGAACGGCGACTTCCGCATGGGCGCGGAAACTTACGCCAAGAAACTTCTGTACGAAGAAATGGTGGATATTCCGCTCGACCGCCTGCTTGAAATCGGTTATGCCGATCTGCACAGAAACCAGGAAAAGTATCGCGAAACGGCACTGCTGATCGACAAGAGTAAAACTCCGCAACAGATTCTGGCGGAGGCCGTGAAGGACCACCCGGCGCCGGATCAACTGTTGCAAACGTTTCGAAACACACTCGGCGGATTGCGGGATTTCATCTCTAGCCGCCACCTGGTGACGATTCCTTCGCCGGTGCTGCCCATTCTGGAAGAGACTCCGCCGTTTATGCGCGCGACCACATTTGCTTCCATGGATACGCCGGGGCCTTACGAGGCCGTGGCGAAAGAAGCGTTCTTCAACGTGACGATTCCGGAAAAGAGCTGGACGCCCGAGCATACGGAGAGCTTCATGGGTCAATTCAATTACGGCACCATTCTTTCCACGGCCGTTCATGAAGCCTATCCCGGCCACTACACGCAGTTCTTGTGGATGCCGCGAATCCAATCGCGTGTGCGCAAACTTTTAGGCGCGAGTTCGAACGCCGAGGGCTGGGCGCATTACTGCGAGCAAATGATGCTTGACGAGGGCTTTTCGAAGGATCCCAAGATGAGGTTGGGACAATTGCAGGATGCACTATTGCGCGATGCGCGCTATATAATCGGAATCGAGATGCATACCGGAAAGCGCACTTTCGATCAAGCCATCGAGTTCTTTGTAAAAGAAGGCTATCAGCCGCATGAAGTGGGCGTGGTTGAGACTAAGCGCGGCACGGCCGACGCGACCTATCTTTATTACACGCTGGGGAAGCTGCAAATTCTGAAGCTGCGCGAAGACTACAAGAAAATGCGCGGCAGTCAGTTCTCGTTAGCGGAATTCCACGATAAGTTTTTGGCGCAGGGATTCCCGCCCATTAAGATCGTTCGCAAGGCGATGCTGGGGAACGACTCGCCGACGCTGTGAGCCTAAACCACTACCTCAACCGGCACGGGCGCCAATTTTCGTCGGCCGATATTCAGCTTGATGTGATGTAGTCCTGGGCCGACTTCTTCCGGCAGACGGAAATTCACTTGATAACGCTGCGGGCGCGGATCGGTGCAAATCTTCTCAACATCCTCCACCGGGTGCCCGTCCATCCAGACTTCGATGTCGAAGGGACGCGAGATCTCTTCCAGCGTCAGCGTCACCCGGCGATTTTCGACTCGCTGTGGCGCGGCTACCATGCGTGGGATAGAAGGGCCGGGAGGAATCACGCGGAGTGTCGCCGGTGCGGACAACGGGCGATCCAGCCAGAAAAGTTGAACCGGGAGCAAGCCGGTGGCTTCCAGCTCCGGCAGGTCGACGCGAATCCTCTGCCAGCTGTTGCGAATCACTGCCCCGATGCGAGTGACTGCCCCGAGTGAATTGCCGATGGTAACGCGCAAGTGATTCAGGCCTGCGTCCGCCGGAAGGTTCTCCACGCGAATGGAAATGACGGCGAACCGTCCGCGGGAGGGCGCTATCGGCTCAAAGCTGAAGGCGTTGGTGATTTTGTGAATCTTCACCGGGAGGGTGTCGCCCAGAGCCTCGATCTCTTGTTCCAGGCTTGCTGACCAGCCGGCAGGTTGCTTGCGCCAGGTAGTCCACATGGACTGCGTGGAGACGCCATCCAGCGCCAGCACCTGAAAATCGTGCGATTGGGCGAACTCTAAAAGCTCATGCGACGAGAAGCCCGCGCCGGATCCGCTGGTCGAACCACCGTTCGACCCGTTGAACTGCAAACGCGCCAGGCCTCCGGGACGCAGCACGCGATGGATTTCCCTCAGAAACGCAAGCACCAATTCCCGGCTCGGAATGTAGGGGAACAGCGCGAACGAGTAGACAAAATCGAAGGACTGGTCCCCGAAATCTTCCAGACTGGTTCCATGGATCTCGCGCGGACGGGCGTGGGGAACATCCTGAAGGTTTTCGCGCGCCTGCCGGATCGCGTCGCCCGCAACATCCACTCCGTGGATTTCGAGAAAGTGCCGGCTCATGGGCCGCATCAGGCGTCCGGAGCCGCAGCCGATTTCAAGGGCGCGCCAGTTACCGCGCTCCTCAGCTTTCAGGCGCGCCAGTTCGGCTTCCAGTTCATTGACCACGCCGGTGGCGGCGGCCAGAAACTCAGCATCGCTCTGACCGCGCCGCCCATAGGCGACGTAGTAACTGGTATCAATCGTCGGTTCCGGGAGGTCGGAATCGTGCACGGGGGCTACTTGCGGCTGGAGTAACGGTCGAGTTCCCGCAACAGCGGGGCCGCCGACTTGGTAGGCGCGACCGAGCCGCTGACGATTTCACGGTTCTTCAACGGCTTGCCGTAGAGGTCTTGATTCCAGTCATCGTCTTCGCGCATGGTTGCGCCATTCAACGCGATGCCGGCGAAGAGGCCGCGCGCGCGCGACCAGGCTAGGATTTCAGCGGTCATGCGGGCGTCGGTTTCGGCTTGCGCGACTCGGCCCACGGGGCCGGCGGCGACCGTTGCGTCAGCGCCCAACGTGAACTTATCCCCCAGCAAACGCTCCATGCCTCGGTCGTTCATCACCAGCATGAAGACATCCATCTCGGAGCCGCCGATCTGGAAGCCCACGCTGCCGCCTTCGATCCGAATCGAGCCGGGGGCCGACCAGCCCACGCCGTCCTTCTTGCGGCAGGAGACGAAACCCTTGCCGTACTTGCCACCGACGATGAAGGCTCCCTTTTTCAGATCGGGAATGATCACGATGCATTCCGCCTTCTCGAGGAGATCCTGCGGGATCGACTTGTCGGGGATTCCCATCACTTCTTTGAAGGCCTCCGCGGCGGCTTCTAGACGTTTGGGCGCATCCGACGCGGCGTAAGCCGTGAACGGCAGCAGGGTCGCCGTCAGTGCGGCGAACAATCTCATTTTCATGGAACAGCCTCCGGTAAAAGATTGCTACTCGTACAATGATGCCAGATCTAAGGACGGCAGTTCGGATGATCGCGTTTCAGCCATCTCAGATTTCTCGATCAGGTTTCCCTCTCCATGATGCTGGAGACTTCGGCGGAGCGCACGCCGTAAACTCGCCGGATCAGGCGGCAGATTTCCGCGGCCACGCGCTCCGGCCGCTCTTTGTCTTTTTGCGATTCAGGAAGGTCCAACTCGACCTTCAGATAAACATGGGTCCGCGCCATTTCCCGATGATACGATAGAGGTGTCCACGCGGTGAATATTCCCTGCAAATTGTGCGAAAAACGGAGAGCGCGGAGGCATTGTCCGGGCGTTGAGGGCGAGATCTGTTCGCAGTGCTGCGGGTCGCAACGTGAGATTACGATCGAGTGCCCGGCGACCTGCGAGTATCTGAAGGAAGCGCGCTTTCATGAGCAGCCTCCGGCGGTGGCGGAAGATCAGGTGCCGAATCCAGACATCCGCCTGAGCGAAAAGTTTCTGCGCGATACCGAGCCGCTGGTGTTCACGCTGGCAGTGGCGCTGAAGCGCGCGATGGAAGTGGGCGGCGCAGTGGATTTCGATGCTCGGGAAGCGCTGGAGGCGGAGATCCGGACGTATCGAACCATGCAGACGGGCTTGATTTATGACACTCGCGCGCCGAATCCATATGCGGCGGCGATCCAGCAAAAGCTGCGTGAGTCGGTGGAAGAATTTCGCAAGGAAATAGTCCAGGAAAGCGGAATGCACACGGTGCGGGATGCCGACGTGTTGGGCGTCTTGGTTTTTCTGCAAAGGTTGGAAATGCGCTACAACAACGGGCGGCGACGAGGGCGGGCGTTTCGAGATTTCCTGACCGGCTATTTGCCGGAGGCTCCGGCGCCGGCGGTGCTGGTTTGAAAACTAATGTGAACCCCCATAAGGGCTACGTTGTGTTTGGGCATGGTTCCAGCGTTGAATCCGCTAACGATGCGGTGCGCGCGATGGCGGCGGAATTGCAACGCCGTAACGGTTATGATGCGGTGCAGACGGCGTTTCTCGAAGGTGGGCAGCCCGACTTACGCGGGGCGATCGATCGCCTGGCGGGCCAGGGGGTCGAGCATGTGATCGTGATCCCCTACTTTCTCACGCTAGGGATACACCTGCAGCGCGATCTCCCGCGCCTGGTGGAGCAGATTCGCGCCGTGTATCCCGGCCTGGAGATTCAAGTGACGCCGCCGCTCGACGGACATCCCGCGCTGATCGACGCGCTGCTGGGGCGGGCCCGCGAGGCTACCGAAGGGAAACCGGGTGCAAGCGAAACTAATTGAATGGGTGGAGATCGCTCCGGGAGTCCGGCACTTCGTGTTTGAAGCGCCGCAATTGGAGCGGCTGGAATTCATGCCGGGACAATTCGTATCGCTCACTGACGCGGTTGATTCCAGGAACATCACGCGGGCTTACTCCATCGCATCGGCGCCCGGCAATGGCAACCGCTTCGAGCTGTGTCTGAACCGCGTTGACGACGGCGCCTTCACGCCGCATCTGTTCGATCTTTCGGCGGG
>Ga0163163_10003595_pt1 | contig 13174 bp, 14 predicted proteins | sample S65metaG_FD_119766 | JGI IMG/M metagenome (GOLD analysis project Ga0163163, IMG submission 119766) | Switchgrass rhizosphere microbial communities from Kellogg Biological Station, Michigan, USA - S6-5 metaG | ecosystem: Host-associated > Plants > Roots > Rhizosphere > Soil | place: USA... | reverse complement strand
TCTACCCCCAAGATGGTACTGCGAACTACTGGGATCTAACGATTTTCAGCGGTTCGTGTCTGCACGAAAACTTCGCGGCAGACGATCTTACTTTAAGTAGGAGCAGGTGCGCTATGACAGTTCCACGGACAACCACCAGACAGAAAAGCCAGCGCGGAATGGTGCTCATGACGATGGCCATTTGTGCCATTGCTCTGATTGGCGCCATGGGCCTCGCCGTCGATCTAGGCCACATTTTTATCGTCAAGAACGAGACTCAGGCTTACGTGGATGCAGCCGCTATCGCCGCGGCGCTTAAGATGGATGGATCTACTGCGGGCATCGCCCGCGCCAACACTGCAGCCACCAGTTTGTCAGCCCACTGGAACTTCGACTCGGCAACCCTGACCACGCCTACGGTGGAATTCTCGACTGCATCGAGCGGCGCAACCTGGTATTTGGCCGCCAATGTCACTACCGCATTAGCGCCCACCATGCGTTTCACTCGCGTCACGAAAACCGTGGCCCCAAGTATCTACTTCGTCCCGATGGTGATGCCGACACCGGTTTACACCCAGAACGTGCAGTCGCAGGCCATCGCCGGACAAGTTGATTTCGCCGCCAACACAACCATCCCCAACGGCTTGGGTCCGTTCACGGGCGTGACCGCGTGCAACGGGAGTGTAACCGCGTGCGAGAATACCGCTCCGAATTTCGGATTGACTGTCGGCGACATCTATGACATCCAATGGCCGCAGTATAACAGCAAGCGCAATAATTGTGGCAACGGTAACGGTAATGGCAATGGCGGTAAAGCCATCAATTGCTTTAACTCCACTCCCTGCCCCGGCGATGTGACCTTAGACAACGGGAATGGCCCAGACCCCATGCAGGAAGTAGTCCAGTACTGGGGGGCTAAGACGAACGGCTACTGGGGCAGCACCTCCACCTCCGACATCAACTCCTACATTTTGGACATTCAGCAGTTAGCGTCACTGGCAATGGGGACTAATATCGACCCGTACCTTTCCAGCGGAAACAAGCAGGGTACCGCAGCGATCCTCGACGCCCGCGTCAATCAGGACGGGGTCAACTACGACATATCTGGCAATTCGGGATCCGGGCTCCAAAAGCTTACCGATTACCTGGCCAACACAGCGCACAATGGGCGCCGCCTGATGCCCCTCCCTATGGTTTATCCAAACGCCAACAACACCACTACGGTCGTGGGCTATGCCCAGTTCCTGCTCATGACGAATATATCCGCCGCCGGAACCAGCGACTTCTACGTCAAGGGCGACGGCGGCATCACCTCTAGCGGCACCGGAAATGACCCGTATTGCGCCATCTACGCCGGGGCGTGGGTTATCGGATCCACCAACGGCGGAGTGGGCAGCACCAGCGGCGGCGGCCGAGTGAGGTTGGTTCAGTGAGTCGCCCCGCTTCAAGACTTCGAAGATTCGGCAGCCGCGCCGGCAGCGCCATGATCGAGTTCGCCCTCGGGTCCGGCATCCTGGTGACGGTATTCGTCTCCACGTTCCAATACGGATACTTTTTTTATCAATACAACCTGCTGGTCAATGCCGTAAATAACGGCGCGCATTTCGGAGCTATGCAGATCTATGATACGAACACGAGCACTCCGACTACCGCGTGGACAACGGCTGTGAAGAAAATGGTGCTCTACGGAGACCCCACCGGCGGCACTTCGACCCTGCAGGTGAAGAATCTGACGACCAGCAATGTTTCAATCACGGTTGGCTCGACGGGAAGCGGCGCCACATTTGTTCCGACTTCCGTGACCGTCTCGATTACGGGCTACACCATCGATGGGGTAACGGGCAGCTACGTATTGACCGGGAAGCCCGCGGTAACCTACCCGTTCCAGGGTCTGTATTGTCCGGACGGCTGTTAGCGAACAGGGGACAATCTATGTCACAAATTTCTCAAAGACGCAGGAACAGCCGGGGCAGCACGATGGTGGAATTGACCCTCATTTTCCTGGTGTTTTTCTGCCTGCTGATGGGTGCCTTCGATTTCGGGCAGTTCTTGTTTATACACCAGGCCTTGGTGGAGCGGGCCCGATCAGCCGCGCGCTGGGGGATGGCTACTTACCCCGCGCCCACCAATACGGAGATTCAGAACATGATGATCTATGGCCAGTCCACCGCCGGAACCAACGGGTACTTCGGCCTGACAAGTGGGATGGTCACGGTAACCTCGTCCAACCCCAATACCTGGAATGCGCGGATCTCTATCTTGGTTTCGAACTATCCGTACAAGATGCTATCGCCCTACATAGCTGGCAGCTATACCGGTCCGAACATTAGCGTTATCGTTCCGTTGGGTATGTACGACTGACAAGACCTGCAACTCTGACTTTGCCTCAAGCGTCAGCCGCTTGGATCGCCGAGCAAGCCCCGACCGCTGACCACCCAGCATCCTGTGCCTCCGACACAACGATCAGCTCGCTGCCCGCGAAGGCTTCTTCCCTTGCGCCTTTCCTTCGCACAAAAAGAAAAGGGGCCGCGTTTCTGCAGCCCCCCATGAATCTGTCGCTTCAGTAAAGCCTTAGCGGTTCGTTCTAGTTGGCGTCGTCTCCACCGCCCGTGGTAACGGTCTGGGATGTCGCGTAGGGGTAGCCCGTCAGGGTGACGTTGTACGTTCCGCGAGGATACAGAGTCTCTGTGAAATCCACGCCGCCAGTCGCGTCGTAATCGAAGTCGTCGTAGATCGCGCCGTCGCTCATGCGCGTCACGGTTATGTGGATCGTGCTAGGTGTGCCGTTGCCGGTAAAATGCACGTGCCCCGGATAGCAATTGCCGCCATCCAGAGTTCCATCCACGCAGGTCCAATTGAGCCCCCCCGATCCAACCAGCGTCAAAGGAGCTAAAACAAGAGCAGCAATTGTTAATACTTTCTTCATGGCAACAACAGAATAAGCCCAAAAGCGGCGGTTAAAACGCGGCTAAGGGAAAACACCATACCCTGTAAGGTGTTCGTTGGACCCGTCCCAGCAAATACGGCCCGTCATTCTCCGAATCCCGCCGCACCGGGGCGTCGGACGTTACTTCATCCCTAGAGATTTCTTAATCCGTTCCTGATATTCGGCGGCTTTGAGCATAATCGGCCGGGCGTCCAGCGTCAGCATCCGCCGGTCGCGCACGATCGGGCGTCCGTTCACCATGACGTCGGTGATATCGGAACCCTTCAGCGCGTAAACCATTTGCGAGTACACGTTATACAGCGGAACAGCGTGGGCCCCGGCCAGGCTGATGGTAATCATGTCGGCGCGTTTATTCTTTTCAAGCGAGCCGATCAGCTTCTCCATGTGTAAGGCCCGCGCGCCGGTAATCGTAGCCATCTCGACGGCCTGCTCGGCCGGCAGCGCTCGCGGATCACCCGTCGTAACCTTCTGCAGCTTCGCCGCGAGGTCCATCTCCTCCATCATGTTGTGGTCATTGTTGGATCCGGCCACCCCGTCGGTCCCCAGCCCCATAGGAATCCCAATACTCAGTATCTTGCCCACCCGGGCGACGCCGCTCGCGAGTTTCATATTGCTCGACGGATTGTGCGCCAGGCCAGTGTGGCGGCGCTTCAGAATCGCCATATCGGCATCGCTTAGCCACACGCCATGCGCGGCCAGCGTCCAGCCATTCAGAACGCCTAGGGACTCGAGCGCCGCCGTCGGCGTCATTTTGCGCTTGGCGAGCGCCTCGTCATTCTCGGTCTTGGTCTCGGAGACATGAATCTCCAGCGGCTTTTGGTAGCGGTTGGCCAGCGCACGTGCCGCCTGCAGGACATCGTTTGGAACTGTGTAGATAGCGTGCGGAGCTACCGCCGGCACGATCAGCGGATCGTTGGAGTATTGTTTGAAAAACTGCTCGGTCGCGGCGAGCGACGCCTGCGGGGTCTTGTAATCCGGAGCGGGAAAGCCGATGACCGTTTCACCCAGCACTCCGCGCAGTCCAGCCTGTTTGGTGACCTCGGCCACCGTGTCTTCGAAATAGTACATGTCCGTGTAAGTAGTGGTTCCCGAGAGCGCCATTTCCAGCAGTGCCAGCCGCGTTCCCCAGCGCACGAACTCGCGATCAACGTTCTTGGCCTCCGCAGGAAAAATGTATTTGGTGAGCCAGTCCTGCAGATTCATATCGTCCGCGATCCCACGGAAGAGCGACATGGCGGCGTGAGTGTGCGTGTTGATTAGGCCCGGCGCAAGGATGGCGTCCGGCCGGTCGAGCCGCTGCCTTGCACTGTATCGGCGGTCGATATCGGCCCGCAAGCCAACATCTATAATGTGGTCGCCGGCAACAGCGATCGCGCCGTTTTCAATCACGCGGCGCTGCGTATCCATGGTTACCACCCACCGCGCGCTCCAGATGGCATCCACCTGCGTAGGCGTTTGCGCCAACGCGGCCGGGGCAATCAACAACCAGACGAACCTACAAAAATGACGCATCAAACGCCCTCGGGAACAATTCTTTCAACCTCACAGTTTCGCTTTTGCCTTGCGGATTCAACAGCACGATCTCGATGTCGCCGCAGAACTCCCACAGGATCTGGCGGCACGCCCCGCAGGGTGGCGTAAGCGTATCGGTATCGGCGGCGATGGCTATGCGGCGGAACTCGCGCGCCCCTTCTGAAATCGCCTTGAATACCGCCACACGCTCCGCACATAGCGTGAGGCCGTAGGTCGCGTTTTCGATATTGCAGCCCGTATGCACGCGCCCGCCGGTATCTTCGAGCGCGGCCCCGACGCGGAATTTCGAATATGGGGCATGGGCGTTCTCGCGCGCCGCCAGCGCGGCGGCCTCTAGCGGATCAGTCATGGCGTCTCTTGAAGTTAGAGTAACGCGTCCACCAGGTGCTCGTATTCCGATGGAGTCACCAGGTGAAAGCGTATTTCGAGCGCTGTAAAGGAACGGATCGCGGCGGTCAGCTTCGGCGTAGGCAGTTCCGGACTCGCGACGAGCAAGGAGCCCTCCACCACCTGAAACGGCAGCACCCGCCACTCGCGCGCGACTCGTTCCGGCAGCACGCGCGCCACTCCACGCGGGACTTTGTGAACCTCAATGTGCGTAACCGGTAGCCCCTGTTGCAGGCTGAGCGCCTCATACAACGTTTCCTCATTCAGCGCACCGCTCTCCACCAGAAATTCGCCCAAACGAGTCCCCGGCGGACAAGCACCCAAGGCGCTATGCAAGGTAGCGGCATTCAGATAGCCTGATCCCACCAGAATTTCGCCCAGCAGACGCTTATGTACCAGCAACGCCGCGCGTGTCGGATACGAATGCTCAGTCTTGACCCAGCGCAGCGGAATCCCCCGCATCCGCGCGTTTGCATAGTGCGCCACCGCTCGCACCGTCGCCGCCGCGTTCAGCAGGTTGGCGTAGGGCAAGCGTAGCGGCACGCCCAGCGCGAACACCATCCCATAAACGCGCGCCACACAGGTCATGCGGATTGCAATTCGCAAAACCTGAAATGCCAGCGTGATCGAAGTTAGCTCGATCGCGATCGGCGTCAGCCGGGTCCACATCGACGTCGCCAGGCCGTAAACAAACACCGCGTTGGCGATGAAGCCCAGCGGATTGCTGACCAAGCCCTTGCGGTCGCGCCAGAACCAATAGACCTCGCTATAGGTCCCGGCCCATCCGAAACGTTCCCAGCCTTGCAGTACGATCCCGGTCACCCACCGAGTCCGCTGGCGCAGCGCCGTCCCCCACTGCTTGGGAAAGAATTCGCGCACCGCCATAAAATCGCGTCCCTGTGTACCCAGGCGCGTGATCGGCACGAACACTTGCCGGCAGCCCAGACGGTGAAGCCGCAGGCCGCTTTCGTAATCCTCCGTGAGTGCCGCCGGTGCGAATACGCGATTGGAGGAAACCCGCGCCAACTCCTCCAGCGCGTCGCGCCGGTATCCCGTGCCCACTCCCGCGCCCGGAACAAAGCACCCGAACGTCGAGCGCACGACCATATCGCGCAAATGATTTTCGGCAAACTCATCGCAATAGACACCATGCGTCAACGACCAGAACGGAGTCGCCAGCGCCAGCACCGGAATCTGGATGAAGTCGAAGCGCTCCGCATAGGCGTTGATCCAGCGCAGCTCTTCCGGATGGATCAAATCCTCGGCGTCATGCGTAACGATGATGTCGAAGGCAATGTCATTCTGCTCCTCGTACAGTCCGACATGCTGGTAGATCCAGTTGAGGCAATCGGCCTTCGAAGTCGGTCCGTCATGCGGACACACGGCCAGATGAACATTCGAGAAGCGCTCGGAGATCGAAGCGACCGCTTCTTCCGTAAGCGCGTCGTTAGCATAGATGCCGGCGAAGATGTGGTAACTGGGATAGCGGATGGCCGCCAGATTATGCTCCAGCATGCGAGCAATCACCGCGTGCTCGTGCCACAGCGGCACCAGAATTGCAATCGACCGCGGCGCCACCTCCGGGAGCCGGCGAGCGGCGCGCCGAGAAACAGTACACCGGTCAGCCACCCACGCGCCGAGCCATGCGACATCGACAGCCAGATCGTCCAGGCCGCTCACCAGGAAGATCGCAGCCAGCGGCGCCACCCACCACAGAATGAATTGATCGACAGCCTCCGGTATCACTCATGAACTAGTAGGCTGCCGCCGCTCACAATCTCAGTTTATGCGTGATGATTCAGCGGACCTTCGCCTGCGCCCAGCCCCGGCGCGGTGCGAATGGCTTCCGTTATGAAGGCTTTGGCGCGCGCCACTGCCTCGGCCAGCGTCGTCCCCTTCGCCAGCTCCGCCGTGATGGCTGCCGAATAGGTACAACCGCTGCCGTGCGTGTGGCGAGTCTCGACCCGCGCCGCAGTGAATTCCAGGATTTCGCCGCTGGCCAGGCGAAGGACATCCAGCGCATCGCCACGCAGGTGCCCGCCTTTCACCAGGACGTTTGCCGCTCCCAGCGACGCCAATTTCTCAGCCGCGCGCACCATCCCGTCGCGGTCTTCGACTGGGAAGCCCACTAGCGCCCCAGCTTCATCCAGATTCGGAGTCAGCAGGAACGCACGCGGAATCAGACGCTCCACCAGTGCGCGAACGGCGTCGTGGTCGATCAAACGCGCTCCGTGTTTGCTGATCATCACCGGATCGACAACCAACGGAAATGAAAACCGCTCCGCTTCCCGCGAGACCGCCTCCACCACTTCGCGCGAGCCGAGCGCTCCCACTTTCGCCGCCTGCGGAGGAATGTCTTCGATCACCGCGTTGATTTGCGCCGCCACCAGATCCGCATCGAGCGTCGACACCCGCGTCACCCCGCGCGTATTTTGCACGGTGATCAGGGTCGCCACTGCTTCCCCATAAACGCTAAAGCGGTGAAATGTCTTAAGGTCGGCCTGGAGGCCCGCGCCACCGCTCGGATCCGAGCCAGCGATGGTCAACGCAACGGGAGTCATCCATTTCAGTCTAGGGAAACTTCAAACTTGGCGTAGTCACCACGCCCGCCGAATTGTTCAGCACTACGGTGACCCCGCCCACTTGGCTGACATCGCCCGTGACTGGAAAAGACGCGCGCATCAGGAATGAACTCCCCGTCTGTCCTTTGAAAAAAGTTTGAAAGTCCGTAGTGAAGTCCGCCAGAATAGACGCAATCGCTGCGCCGCTGCGGTCCACAAAAGAGAAGGTCATGCCGCCGATTGAGTAAGTATTGTCGAACCCCGAGATCACCACGTCCAATTGATTTGCCCGGCTGGTTGCAGCGGACGACGCAAGCACAACAGCCGCCGGCGCCGTAGTCACGGAGGTCGACGGACTGCCCGAGAGTCCATAGATCCCGGAATCCACCGTAAACGTGATGGTGCCCGCCGTAGTCCCCGTCGAAAACACAATATTCGGCTGCGCGTTAAGCGTGATGGCAGTCGCTCCGACAGTCACCGCGAACGAAGCAACCCGCGTCGACGTGGCAACGAACCGGACTGCGGCGTCCGCAGTGACGGCCTTTACTGACGGGATAAAGGTCAGAGTCATCGTGCCCGCTGCGCTCACCGTCGCCGGAGCCGAAAGTTGCAGACTCAGCGTGTGCTGTTCCCCGCTCCCGATCTTGGTGCTGTCGAAGTTCCAGACTAGAGCAGACAGAGGCGGAGAAAATCCGGTGCCAGCCAGCGTATAGGTCCGCGTGCCAACCGTGAGCGTCCCTGTGAAGGCGGAGCCACTCGCAGGGCTGAATTGAATCGTGAAGGAAGCCGACTGCCCAGCCGCAATGGTGACGGCATTTCCAGAAGTAGTGGTGAACGACGCGCCGGTCACGAGCAGCGGTGAAACCGTGAGCGCCTGTGGAAACGGATTGAGTATCGAAAACGTGCACGACTGCTGCGTGGCCTGAGTGATACGTCCGAAGCTGATCGTTCGGTTGGCATCAGGGCCAGTGCAGGGCGTGGCCACGCTCAATATGGGTGCCGGCACGACAGTGGCAAGCAGAATCGCGCTCTCGATAGTTCCGCCGCACGCATCAGTGGCGGTCCCGGTCCCCACCTGCAGCGTTGCTGCATAGCTGGTGATTGCCGTTGCGGAGAAGCCCACAAAGAAATCCATCGGCTGGCCGGCCGCGACCACGAATGGCGTCGAAGAACTATTAACGATGGAAAATCCAGCGCCCGTCGTGTTCTTGACGCTCAAACACGTAATGGTGACGGACGCGGTCCCGGTATTCAGCGCGCGAAAACGGACAATCATCGAATCGCCCGCGGCCACCTGTCCGTAACCGTAGACCGAGCCGAGTGCCGACGGCGCAATGCCGTTCAGCGAATAGAGTACGACCTGCGCTTCGAGCATCCCAGGGACGAGCGCAAGCAGGCACAGCAGTCGCACCTTCACGGCGACACTCCTGGAAGCAAAAAGATCTGTTCTCGACCCGGCGCTATGTCCAGCGCCCACATTCCGGAGTCAGTAATCACCTGTACAAATTGATCGCTCATGCGGATGAACCCGCCCACCAAACCGCCGACAGTAAAGTCTAGTTCCGTCCCATCCGCCCGTAGCAACCGCACCTGGCCATCGATCGCCAGCAGCGAGCCCGCGCCATCCAACAACAAGACTGAATTCGCAGCGCCCAGACTTTTGCCACCGACCCAGATTTCGCCATCGCGCTCGACCGCGTACTCGAAGCCGCCCGCCACGGCTCGAAGCGACAACACGTCCCCGCCGGGTGCGAAATCCATTGGGACCAGTTCGCTCCCAGTCCACCTGGCGAGCTTGCCGCTCTGGACAAAATACACGTAGGCCGCGCTGGGTGAGGAAGCATCCAGCGCAATGATCGCGCCACCGGGCGGTGCGTCCACCACCACACCAGCGGGAGTGAACAACGCCGACTCTGTCTTAGCAACGCATCCCTGCGCAGAGCACGCGAGCGAAATGATCGCTCCGTCGAACCAGGGCGTCCCGACCACTGCCGCCGCAGCGGCCCCCGTAACCGGCCGCGCCCGGCCATTCACATCCAACATCACTCCGAGCTGAGGACTCTCGATCTGACCCCACCCGCACGCGCACATCAGAGTGAACAAGATCGTCTTCATTGAGGCCCCAAACTGATGGTCGGCGTACCGATCTTCAAAGGCGTAACCGAACTAGCGGCAGCCGCAGCGTTCGGTTTGCGAGCCGCGACTCCCGCCACCCCCGCTGCGGCGGCCACTCCTACCGCCAGCGAGATCCACAGCAGTTTATGCCCGCCCCGCGCGGCAGGAAGCTTCCCGGCTCCGGTGGCCCGGGCTTCCGTCGCATTGCTCAAAGACTGCGAACTCACCACGCCCGCCCGCGCCTGACCCTTCACCGCGGTAATGCGAATCTCGAACGGCCCCGCCGTGCGATTCCACTGCATGCCCCACACCGCCGCTCGCCCATCGGCGTGCGTCGCCGCAATCTCGGTTCGCCCACCGGCGTTGAACACGCCCCCGGGACCCTCCGCCGGCAAAGTGAAGCTCACCGTCGCGCCCTCGACCGGACGCCCGGCCTCATCCGTGACCAGCACCGTCACCCCGCGAGTCGCGCGGGAGCCAATCGCGTACGCGGCGCCATCACCCTCCGCCACCCGTATCGTGAGAATCGTCGGAGCGTCTGCCCCCCAAGCCAGCGTCGCCGCCAAGGTAGCCGCCAAGATTCGGGCAAGTCTTAGGATCACGGTAAAGGAGTGCGCCGCACGCCAACATTCTCTCCACCGCCGTTTAAATCAAGAGCAAGGCGCTGCAAACCGCAAAAACTGCCGTCCAGCCTAAAATGCGTCGAATTTTAACTCTATTGTGTTCTAATAGTAGGAGTTCCTAAGTCTCGTATGGCAGCCAGGCCGTTCCGCCCACAGCGCAGTTGGAAAGCTTTCACCCGCAGAATGCGTGAGTTGCGGCTGATCACCCATGGGGCGCTATCGACGCGCCACCCCATCATGGCGCACATCATTCCTATCCGCCGCTGTAACCTCGCCTGCGCCTACTGCAACGAATACGACGACTTCTCGAAGCCCGTCGCCACCGACGTCGTCATCAGCCGCATCAATAAGTTAGCGGACCTGGGCACCAGTATCATCACGCTCTCCGGTGGCGAGCCGCTACTGCACCCCGACCTGGACGAAATCATCGCCGCCATGCGCCACCGTGGAGTCATGGCCTGCATGATCACCAACGGCTACCTGTTGGTCCCGGACCGCGTGCAGCGCCTGAACCGCGCCGGCCTGGATCACATGCAGATTTCGATCGACAACGTGATGCCCGACGAAGTCTCGAAGAAGAGCCTGAAGGTTCTCGACAAAAAGCTTGAGATCCTGGCCGAGCACGCCGACTTCCACGTCAACATTAACTCGGTAGTGGGCGGCGGCATTCACAATCCCGACGACGCGCTGGTGGTGGGCCGCCGTGCAATCGAGCTGGGCTTCTCGGCGACGGTCGGAATTATTCACGACGGCGACGGCCAGCTCCGCCCGCTAGGCGACCGCGAGCGCGCCGTGTATCACGAGATGAAGGAGCTGGAAAATCGCCACTTCGCGCAGCTCAACTATTTCCAGGACGCCATCGCGCAAGGCAAGCCGAATGACTGGCGCTGCCGCGCCGGCGCCCGCTACATGTATATCTGCGAGGACGGCCTGGTGCACTACTGCTCGCAGCAGCGCGGCTATCCCGGGACCCCGCTCGAACAATACTCAACCGCCGACATCCGCCGCGAATACTTAAGCGAAAAACCCTGCGCGCCTTACTGCACCGTGAGCTGCGTCCACTACGTGTCCTACTTCGACTTCTTCCGCGCCCCCCAGACCCTTAAGAGCGGCCTGCCCGACCAAACCACGCACCCGCTGGTGAAGATTCAGTCGGCGAAGTAGCGAGCAGCCCTAATCATTCCGCCGATCGCCAAGGCGAGCGGTCCGCCCAAGACTTCAGCGCAGTAGTCGCCCATGCCGTCGATTTGTCTTGATGGCAGACATTGCAGGCGTTAGGAATCTTCAAAGCGTCAGTCGCCGCCGGAGTGACGAAGTGAAACGTATGGCTCCGCACGTTCACATCGGCGATTGTCTGTTGGATCTTAGGCATGTGGCAGGCGATACACTCAGTCCCTTGGCTGCTTGTTTTGTGATGCGTGTGTTCTTCGATCGTTGCGGCGCGCGGGCCATTAGGTGAACTCGGCCCGTGACAATCGAGACAAAGAACGTTAGCCGGTTTTCGCAGGAGAGCATCGTTGTCGGTCCCGTGCGCGTCATGACAACTGAAGCAAGTGACCCCGCGCGCGTACATAAGACTATTCACGAAATCATTCCCCTGCATTCTATTCTTATGCCCGGTTCCATCCGCAAAATGGGTGAAGGTCGTGTCGCCCAGTTTATGTTCTTCCAGTTTCCAGAAGTCGCTCAAGTGCTTGCCCATGTCGAAGCCAACCGGCCAGTCGTAGGCGTTCCCCCGCGAAGGAGCGATCAGGCGCTGTCCCTGCGAATGACACTGGATACAAGTGTCGGTCGCGTCAATATAGTTCAAATTTGCCGGGTTTACAATTTTCGCGGTCTTTGGTTCCTTGACATGCTCGCTGCCCGGTCCATGGCATTTTTCGCAGCCCACATTCCATTCCGTAACGGATTTGGTCTGAATGTTGTAATTGACCGAGTGGCAGCCATCGCAAGTAGGCCCAGTAGGCCGATGCATGTTGTCCTCGGGATAGTACGGAGTCCACCAGTCGGTCCCAGGCTTGACGTTATAGGCGCGCCACATTTTATGCGTCACGTCCCACTGGGCGGGCAGAGGGAAGTAGTCGTCGCCGATCTTCTTAAAGTACCGCTGCTTCCATTTGCTCCCATAAACGAAAGCAATATCTTCCTTGGTAAAAGTGAGCAGGGGATCGGGCTTCGACAGGTCCGGAATGATGGCGTCGGGATGTTCTTTCGGGTCGCGAACCACGTTCGCCATTCGCGTTTTACTCCAGCGCTCATAGATACTGCTGTGACATGATTTGCAGGCGGCGGAGCCAACATAGGAAGCCGAACCCGGAGAAGCCGCGGTCCTCGGACCTCGCGCCGATAACCAAGCTACCTTTGGCAGATTCCTGATATAAAGGACGAGTCGCCAAATATCTTGATCCGGCATTTGCCACCCTGGCATTGCCGTGTTTCGTATACCGTTGCGGATGAAGTAGAACAACTCGCCATCGGTCGCGTGGCTCACCTCCTGATCTCGCAGATCCAGCGGCTGCGGATATTGGCCGCCGCCAGCTTCCGTCTTGCCGCTGCCGTCGTAGCCATGACAGACCTCGCATTTTTGTTTGTACAATTCCTGTCCGGCGAATGCGTCTACGCTGCCGCTATCGCTCGTAAGCGGATTCTGCATGGCTTTCGCCGAATCAGGAACGCTCACATTCAACATCAGCCGCGTCACGTTCTTCTCGATCGCTGGCGGGCGTTGCCGCGCAATCAACCCACCGGAAACGATATAAGCATAAACCGCCCCCGCTGCCACCGCACAGAGGACCAGCAGGATCAGCCCGATTTGAACTACTCGCTTCCCAAAAGACATTTCACCTCGCTGTTTCTCTCATTGCAGAAGAATTCCCCACGTGATTTGAAACCTGCCGTTCATCGCGTCGTCCTCGAAGGACGGGTGATTCTTGAACTGATAATCGAAGCTGAGCCGCGAAAGCTGACCGATCGGGCGAAAATATCCGAAGTTGAAAGCCCGGATATTGAGGCCCGTCACCGGATCTCCG